>JACKQG010002829.1_pt1 | contig 22041 bp, 18 predicted proteins | sample 8237621 | NCBI WGS metagenome assembly JACKQG01 (sample SAMN15677084, study PRJNA649215) | marine metagenome | biome: marine; feature: Black Sea; material: saline water; isolation source: suspended particulate matter (SPM) from the Black Sea western gyre | collected 2013-06-09/2013-06-10 | depth... | reverse complement strand
ATAATAAAAAATCTATTCAAACTTTACTCAATTACTATTTTACTATTTTTTTATTTCATATGAGTTACCTATATTTTTTTATAAAAATAGAAAATGTTGATGGTAGCAGGATATCAGTAAAAGGTAGTGAAATCTTTAAACCTTTTCCCCGTATTATATTATTTCAATGTATTCTTAAAAAAAATGCAATGGAAATTGCAATTCAAAAAACAGCTGAGATTGGGATTAGCAGCATTGTCCCAGTTTTTAGCAGGAGGGTGATTTTAGATAAAAAAAGATTAGACAATAAGGTAGGCAGGTGGGACGTAATAGCAATGCAAGCGTCTAAATAATGCAAAAGAGATTTTATTTGCAGGGTCGAATCTCCCATTGATATTTTTAGTATTGAAATATCAAGATTTGATATTTTTTATCTCCCATACGAAAGGATAGAAAAGAAAAAGTCTGAAGGGATGGATATTTAAGGAAGATTAAGTGATTATTTTAAAAAAATAGCCAGTGGTAAAGCTGGCAGTAATAGCGGGGGTATCAATAGCAGCAATAGGCACATTACTGGAAATATAGGGTATATAATAAGTCCTGAGGACGGCTTTGAAGAAGAAGTAGATTTTTTAAAAAGAAATGAGGCAGCAGTAGTGTATCTTGGAAAGAATATTTTAAGATCTTGAACTGCAGCTATTTATTTTTTATCTGTACCGGATTACAGTTTAAAAAGATATAAAAGAAATTAATATGAAATTTTCTATAAATACGCTTGGCTGCAAGACCAATCAAAGTGAATCAGATTACATAATATGTAATCTGATGAAGAGGGGGCACAGCATTGTACCATATGATAATAATCCAGAAGTTTGTATCATTAATACATGCACAGTTACCTCTGCAAGTGATAGGAAGTCAAGACAGATTATAAGGAGATTAAAGCATGCCAGTCCTAAAGGTATAATTGTAGTAACAGGTTGTTTCCCTTGTTTTAATAAAAAATTTTTAAATGATAATAATGTTAAATATATTATAAAGAATAAAGATAAGTACAATATACCTGATTTTATTGAGAGTATCATCACAGGAGAAAAATCAACAGGAAAAAGGAACTGGAGTTGGAATAATTACAGGAACGAGATCCACAGCAGAGCACTTGTAAAAATACAGGATGGGTGTGAACAGAATTGCAGTTACTGCATTGTCCCTAAGGTAAGGGGCAGTTATAAAAGTAAATCTCCAGATAAAGTTTTAAAGGAAGTCAATAATCTGGAAAAAAATGGATTTGGGGAAATAGTACTTACCGGAATTCATATTGGTAAGTATGGGATAGATTTTGTTTTAAATAGTAAAAACAATGGCAGCAAGATAAGTAATTTAGCAGGGCTGGTAAAGGCAATTATTGATAAGACAAATATAGGAAGGATAAGACTTAGCTCAATTGAAGTAAATGAAATTAATGATGAGATTTTATCTTTAATGAGAGATGAAAGCAGTAGAATCGCAAAGCATTTGCACATCCCTCTTCAGAGTGGGAGTAATGAAATATTGGCATCGATGAGGAGACTATATAGAAGAGAGTCCTTTTTGGAAAAGATTAAAGCTATCAGAAAAGCAGTTCCTGATATAGCTGTAACGACAGATGCTATTGTTGGATTTCCTGGAGAGACAGATGAGGATTTTTTACAAACTATAGCTTTAGTTAAAGATGTTTCTTTTAGCAAGCTGCATGTTTTTAAATTCTCACTCAGAGAACATACTTCTGCTGCAAACTTTTCTGGTCAGATTCAGGAGATAGTTAAATCTAAGAGAAGTAAAATTTTAAGAGAAATCGGGGATAAATTGAGGAGAAGTTATATAAGAGAAAGTATTGGAAAAGAGTTAGAAGTACTCTGTGAAAAAATAGACACTAAAAAGAAGGTATTTAATGGAACTTCTGGAAATTATATAAAAATTTATATCCCGATTAATAAAACTGATGGAGTTTTCGAGAAAGGGAAAATGGTTAAAGTTCTTGCAGAATTAATGTATAAAGATGGTTTGCTGGGCAGATTGCATAAAAATTGAAACTTTCAAAGATATTGTAAAAATTCTATAAGGGTGTATAATTTTTTAGTTTTTAAAAATATATATTATAATTACTAGTAAGGAGTTAATTACTGATAAAAAATATATAGAAATACAATTTGGTGTATTAGGAGTGATATGAAAGATTGTCTTTTTTGTAAAATAGTAAATAAAGAAATAGGCAGTGATATTGTTTTAGAGACTGATAATGTGATAATATTTAAAGATATAAGCCCAAAAGCGCCGGTGCATCTTTTAGCAGTTCCTAAAGAGCATATAAGATCTATTGTAGAAATAGAAAGATTAGATAGTAATATTGTTAAAGAGCTCCTGGAGTCAATCTCACAAATTGCAAAAAAGCTTGAGCTGGGGAAAGATGGATTCAGAGTTGTTACAAATACAGGGCGCGGTGCAGGGCAGAGTGTAGATCATTTGCATTTTCACATATTGGGTAAAAGAAAATTTAGCTGGCCTCCTGGATAAAATTACAAGCTTTCAAAACACTCAATTAATACATATTACTTGAGGAGGATTTTTGTATCCTACTAAACAAAAAATAACCCTTGATTTTACTGAAAATCATTCTATTGCTGAGCTGCTTGGGGATAGAGACAAATTAATAAAACTTGTAGAGAGAGAATATAATGTAGATATATTTGTATTGGGCAATGATGTTGAGATTTCTGGTAAAAGCAAGAATATAAAAAAGGTAATAAAATTACTAAATGACCTGTCATTGCAGATTAATATCGGGCAGAAAGTAGATACTCAAAAAGTTAGTGATTCAATAAGGATAATGGGAAACAAATCAAAGTTTAAACCGCATGAAATATTTAATAATTGTTTAATTTTAAATAGTGGAAAAAAAATTAAACCACGTACTGAAGGGCAGAATAATTATATTGAAGCTATAAGAAAAAATACGATTGTTTTCAGTATAGGTCCTGCCGGGACCGGAAAGACTTATCTAGCATTAGCCATGGCTGTAAATGAATTAAAAAGCAACGAAATTGGAAGAATTATTCTGGTAAAACCAGTAGTTGAGGCTGGTGAAAAACTTGGATTTCTGCCCGGGGATGTGTACGCTAAGGTAAATCCTTATCTTAGGCCTCTTTATGATGCCTTATATGAGATGCTGGATGTAGAAACGTTTCAGAAGTATATGGATATGGGAATTATTGAAGTTGCACCGCTTGCATATATGAGAGGACGTACTTTAAATGATTCTTTTATTATACTTGATGAGGCACAAAATACGTCTCCTGAGCAGATGAAGATGTTTCTGACCAGGTTGGGATTTGGTTCAAAAATTGTTGTAACTGGAGATATTACACAGGTTGATTTGCCACAGGATAAAAAATCAGGTCTAATACTTGTAAGGGAAATATTGGATAATATAGAAGGGATTGAATTTGTTTATCTTACATCTAAAGATATTGTAAGGCACGCATTAGTACAGAAGATGGTAAATGCTTATAAAAAATATGATGAAAAACTAGAAGATGATAGCAAAAAATAAAAATATAAAAAGTAAAACGAAGGAAATTATAAAAAAATCTGAGAGTGGAAATAAAGTAAAGCCACAGAATTTTTTTCTAAAATATTTTTCTTTCAGGAGTAAAATTGCTCAGAGGATATATATATTTGTTTTAACTCTGGCTTTTATTGCGGCAATGCTTTCGTATGATTATACACCAGATATCGGAATTGAGTTGGATAAACCCAGTCCACGTACTATAAAGGCAACTAAAAGTATAGAATTTGAGGATATTGAAAAGACTGAAGAAGATAGGAATAAAAATGAAACTGGGGTAGAAGATATATATGTTTATAATGTGGATATATTAAATGGTGAAGAAGGAACTTTATATAATATAAAATATTTTTATCTTTTAACAGGGATTGTACAGAAAAAAGAAGATAAGTCCTTCGAAGAGAAAGTTGACTATTTGGCCAACCTCTTTGGGAATGTATATTCTGAATCTACTATTTCTGCTGCTCTTAATCTTTCTACTGAGGAGAATAATTCTCTTATGGCAAGCACTCAGGAAATAGCAAAAGATATAATGGAAGAAAAGATTAAACCAACAGAAGTAGATTTTGTAAAAAATGAAGTTTTAAAATTAGTTGAAGAAAATGAAGAGGTAGATAGGGAGCACGTTCCTATTGTTACCAGCGTCCTTCAAAATAATATAGTGGCAACAGCATTATTTGACCCGGTGGCAACTGAGGAAACTAGGAGAGAGGCAAGGTTAAATACCCCTCCCCATATGGTAAATATCCAGGAAGGTCAAACCATTATAATTGAAGGAGAAATTGTTAGTGATGAAAATATTATAATATTAAAAATGCTAGGGCTGCTAGAAAAAGAATTTAACTGGAGAAGATATGTATATATGTCTCTAGCAGCACTGATTGTTTTATTATCTTTTGGGTTTTATATATATAAATTTAACAGAAAAATTTTTGAAAATACAAAAAAGGTATTTTTAATTTCTCTTCTTATAGTAATATTTACTGCAATTATAAAGATTTTAACAATTTTATCCTCAATACATCTAAGTTTATGGAATTACATGTTCCCCATAATTGCAGCATCTATGATCTATACTATTTTATTTGATGCACGATTAGGAATAATGGCAACTGTTAGCCTTGCTATCTTTTCAGGTATTGCTACAGATTTTGCTTTCAGCATAGCTCTTGTTTATATGATAGGTGGAATTTTTGCTACATATTTAGTATCAAATGTTTCCCAGAGAGCTGAAGTTATGAAGGGGGGATTTATAAGCTCCCTTATACTTGGTTCCTTATTCTTTACTGTAAACCTCATTGGAGGAGAGGCAACAACAATAGCTTTATATACAATGCTTGGAGTATTAAATGGTATTATATGTGCTATTTTAACCATTGGTCTTATGCCATTTATTGAGTCAGTATTTAATATTGTAACTGCTATGGGATTGCTGGAGTTGTCCCATACTGATAGGCCTTTACTAAAAGAACTTTTAATTCATGCTCCAGGTACATATAACCATAGTCTGATAGTGGGACATTTGGCGGAGAATTCTGCGAAAGCTATTGGTGCAGATTCGCTGCTAGTTAAAGTGGCAGCACTTTATCATGACATTGGAAAACTTAGAAGGCCTGAATATTTTTATGAAAATCAAGTGGATATTGAGAATATTCATGACAGGCTTAATCCGTCAATGAGTAGAAATATTATTGCTAATCACATAAAGGACGGAATTGAGATAGCCATTAAGAACAAAATTCCAAAAAAAGTCATTAATGTTATTTCTCAACATCATGGAAATTCTTTAATTACTTATTTTTATGAAAAGCAAAAGAATAAGGATACTATTAAAACATCAAATGGAAGTATCGAGGGCCTAAAGGGACATTTTAGGTATCCTACAAGAAAGCCTCAGAGCAGAGAAGCTGCAATTCTTATGTTAGCAGATTCGACAGAAGCGGCTGTAAGGTCTATTGAAAGAATAACACCAAAGAAGATTGAGCAAATGGTAGATTATGTAGTTGAAGATAAAATAAAAGATGGTCAATTAAGTGAATCTAATATAACTCTTAAGGAAATAAGTACCGTTAAGCTTACTTTAATTGATGGTCTTATCTCTATTTATCATTCTCGATTGACTTATACAGATTCTAAATTAAAAGTGGCAGGAGATAACCGGTGAAAGTTATGCTGATTAATAGGCAGGATAAGATTGATTTAGACCTGGAATTAGTAAAAAAAGCTTCCAAATATATTTCTAATAAATTTGATAATGAAGATGGTTGTGAACTTAATATTATCTTTGTGGGGAAGAAAGAAATAAAGGAGTTAAATAAAAAGTATAGAAATACAGATAGGGTGACGGATGTTTTATCTTTTTCATATAGTGATGATGATTTAGTAAATTTTGAAGAAAGTGCTGATAAATTTAAGGATATTAATGGATTTACAACAATTGGAGAAATTATAATTTGTCCTGAAGCAGCAGAGGAATATTCCAAGACACAGAAAGAGATGTGGAATTTGAATCTGGAGATACTTTTACTTATCATTCATGGATTGCTTCATATATATAATTACGATCATGAGAAAAAAGAGGATACAATAAAAATGGAAAGCATCCAGAACAGTATATTTAGGGATGTGAAAAGCGTTTTTAAACTCTGAACTATCTTAAATTGATTTAGCTGAATTTATTATTAACTTAGCTGCCAGAATTAATTTCTTTAGATTTGTTATCTTAATTTCATTACGCTAATTTGATTTCCATAAATTAACTACTTTAACTTGATTTCCTCAACTGGAAATTATTACCTGATACCGGTAGCTCTATTGACAGGTATTGTAAAATTTAATTAGTTATATTTTTTTTAATAAGGCTTAGCAGTATTTATCGAAAACTTTTATAAATAGATTTTTTTAGTATATTTATTTTTTTATAAATACATTTACAATTTTTTACTATCATGATTGATATGAAAAGTGTTGTTATAGAGGAAGTAAAAGATTTTGATTATAAACTGCTGGAAGTTATAAAAAATCTGGAGAAAAAAAATTTGGGTAGAGAGGCATCAATTAATGAATGGGTAATCCCTGTAATAATAAGGTATGGTAAGATTATTTTAATTAAAAAGAGTGAGAATGGAGAGATTATAGGAGTATGTGAAATGGTAAAAAAATGGAGTGACTGTGACACTGCTTTTATTCACTCATTTTATATTAACAAAGAATATAGGAGACTGGGAATAGGTAAAAAATTCCTAATTGGTATTATAAATATTTTAAAAAGAGATAAATTAAAGTATATAGAATTAACTATTGATCCAGGTAACAGAGCGGCTTGCAGTTTGTATAAGAGGCTTGACTTTACTGTAAAAGAAGTCAGAAATAATGAATATGGAAAGGATATAAACCGGTATTTAATGATACTGAAGCTATAGTGAATAAAGGAAAGTTCAAATCTGGTTTTGTTGGGTTGTTTGGCAGAACCAATGTAGGTAAATCTACTTTAATAAATAAAATTATTAATCAGAAGGTGGTAATAACTTCTGAGAAATCACAGACCACAAGAAGCAGAACTAATTGTATATACACTACAGATAATATGCAGATTATTTTTGTTGATTGCCCTGGTTTTTTTAAACCCCGCAGGTTACTGGAGAAAAGGTTAAATAGTGTTATTTACAAGGTGCTTGCTGATGTTGATATAATATTGGTGATGGTAGATATTGCAAGTGGAATAGGAACTGGTGATTATTATGCATTTAATAGTTTGAGAGATAAACAGCAGCCTAAGATTTTACTGCTTAACAAAATAGATTTAATTTCGAAAATACAGTTAAATCAGCAGAAAAAAAAGCTTAAAGATTTTGATTTTTTTGAAAATGTAATTCCAATTTCAGCAAAGACAGGTGAGAATGTAGAAAAATTATTAAAGATTTTAACAGGGAAACTTCCAGAAGGTCCCCAATACTTCCCTGATGAGATGGTTACCGATCAGCCTGTTGCTCAAATGATTGCAGAAATTGTCAGAGAGAAATTGTTTGGAAATTTGTCACAGGAAATCCCTTACGGCATCAATGTTGAAGTGGAAAAAATAAAAAAATCGGTGAATAGATCAGGTGAAAAGATAATCAAGGTAGATTGTAATATTTATACTGAGCGAAAATCACAGAAAGTAATAATTATTGGAAAATCAGGAGATATGTTAAAGAAAATAGGTAAACAGGCAAGGCTTGAGCTGGAAGATTTTCTGGGTTGTAAAGTTTTTTTGGAAATGTGGGTTAAGGTTGTAAAAGATTGGACCAAAAAGGAATCTTATTTAAATAAGTTTGGATATTTAAATTATTAAAATTCTAATAAATATTAAGAAAGGACAGGTGGTTAAAACGTTAACCAAGGAACAATTAGCAAAAACAATAGATCAAACTCTACTGAATCCAAATGTAACAATAAAAACCATACAGAGTTTTTGCATTTCTGCAAAGGAGCGCCACTTTGCTGCAGTGTGTATAAATCCTTCATATATTACTACAGCAAAAAAAATATTAGCAGATACAGATGTTAAGATTTGTTCAGTAGTTGGCTATCCGCTTGGTGCTAATTCTATAGAAACTAAGGTTTTTGAAGCAAGGGATAATATAAAGAAAGGTGCAGATGAAATTGATATAATGATAAATTTGGGGATGCTCAAGAGCGGTAATTATTCTTATATTGAGAAAGAAATTGGAGTAATAATTAGTGTGATTAGAAGAGAACAGATGGCTGAATATAATAAGCATATAAATATTAAGATTATTATTGAGAACGGAAGTCTTACAAAAAGGGAAGTTAAAAAGATATGTAAAATTATAGAGGAATCAGGGTCAGATTTTATTAAGACATCAACGGGATTTGGGGCTCGAGGTGTTGAACTTGATGACGTGAGGCTTATTAGAGAAATTGTTACAAGGAATATAGGAGTCAAAGCTTCAGGTGGGATTAGGACATTTAAAGATGCACAGGCTTTAATAGATGCTGGAGCAACAAGGCTGGGCACAAGTAGCGGAGTAAGCATAATGGATGAATATAGTAAAATTTTTAATAAATAAAATGCCGTCATATAAAGCTAAGGCTATTATTTTAAGAACATATAAACTGGGTGAATCGGATAAGATTATTAGGATGTATTCCGGCAAATATGGAATTATAAGTGCAATAGCCAAAGGCTCCAGGAGAACAAGGAGTAAATTTGGGGGCAGGCTTGCACTTTTTAATCTGATAGATTTAGAAATTGCCAGTGGTAGAAATTTAGATATTATAATACAGGTAGAAATTTTAAAAAGCTTTAAAAATATATCTTTAGATTTTAATAAATTTATTTTCTGCGAATTAATCAGTGAGGTCATTTTAAAGACACAATCCAGTGGCAGTGAACCATCCCCATTATTATTTAAGTTGATTTATATATGCATTAATGAAATAGATAATTTGGAGATTGAAGACATCAAATCATTAAAGAAAGCTGCATGTTTTTTTGGAGCTAAATTTTTAAAAATTATAGGTTACAGTCCACTGCTTGACGTGTGTTGCAGATGCAGTATAAAAATGGATGATTTATATTCTTTCCATAAGCATAAGATTTCATTCTCAATAAGATATGGAGGTATTGTTTGTGGTAAGTGTGCAAATAATTTAAAAAATAAAATGGCTCTGACTGCTTCCAGTTATAGATTCTTATGTGATTTATTTAATAATAAACTTGAAGACTTTAGGGATGTAGAAGTTGATAGTCTGGTTATTAAAAAAATATATAAATTAATTGAAAATTATATAACCTATCATACCGACTGCAGTATAGATAGTTTTAAATATTTAAATAAGATAGCTATTTAACAGCAGACAGTTTCAGGGTAGGAATTATAATTGACTATTAAAATTAATATTATTAAAATTAGTTACTATGAATTTTCAGGATATTATTTTTAATTTGCAAAAGTATTGGGCTCAAAAAGGTTGTATTATAAGACAACCACTTGATCTGGAAAAAGGCGCCGGGACATTCAATGCTGATACCTTTCTCAGGTGCCTGGGCCCCGAACCATGGAAAGTAGCTTATGTTGAACCAAGCAGGAGACCTACTGATGGAAGATATGGAGAAAATCCTTTCAGGACTCAATTTTATTATCAATTCCAGGTGCTCCTGAAACCTTCACCAGATGATGTAGTTGATTTGTATCTGGGGTCACTTAAAAGTATTGGAATTGACCTAAAATCACATGATATAAGGTTTGTTGAAGACGACTGGCAGTCACCGACTATCGGGGCGGCAGGCCTGGGGTGGGAAGTGTGGGCTGATGGTATGGAAATAACCCAGTTTACATATTTTCAGCAAATGGGGGGTTTGACCTTAAAACCTGTTTCTGCAGAATTAACATATGGTCTTGAGAGAATTGCAATGTATCTTCAGGACAAGGATAGTTTTTGGGAGCTGGCATGGTCAGATGACATTACTTATAAGGATGTACAGATGGAGTCTGAGAAACAATGGTCTAAGTATAATTTTGAGGATGCTGATGTTGATATGCTGCTGGACTTGTTTGAAAAATTTGGAAAGGAGTTTAATAGAGTTATTAAAAAAGACCTTGTATTTGTGGCTCATGAGTATGTGCTTAAATGTTCACATGTATTTAATTTACTAGATGCAAGGGAAGCATTTAGTGTTGCTGAGAGAACCTTATATATCTCAAAGGTTAGAAATCTGGCAAAAATCTTATGTTCTTTGTATGTCAAACAGAGAAAAAAATTAGGTTATCCACTTTTAAAAAAATAATTTATTTAATATTAAAAAAATTATGGAGAAAGATTTTTTATTAGAAATAGGAGTAGAAGAACTACCTGCTGCACTTGTGGATGAAGGGATATATAAATTAACCAGATTATTTAAAGAAAGATTAAATCAAAATAGAATTAATTTTGATAAGATAAAAACCTACGGCACTCCCAGGAGACTTACTACCATGGTAAGCAATTTATCAGATACACAAAAATCTCAGGAAAGGACAATTACAGGTCCACCTGAAAAAATTGCATTCAATGATGATGGTTCTCCAACTAAAGCAGCAGTTGGTTTTGCAAAAAGCTTAAAAAAGAAAGTTGAAGATTTGGAGAAAATAAATACAGAAAGAGGAGTATATATTGGTATAAAAATAGTTGAAGAGGGTAAGAGTACCAAAGAGATTTTGCCGAATATTTTAAAAGATATTATACAATCATTATCATTCAGTAAACAGATGGGTTGGGCAAATTACAGTATGAGGTTTGCAAGACCAATCAGATGGATAGCAGCATTGCTTGGGAAAGAAATTATTAAATTTGACATAGAAGGATTACATTCGAGCAATAATACTTTTGGCCATCGCACTCTTAGTCCTGAACTGCTTTTAATAAAAGATACTGATAGTTATAAGAAATTATTAGAAGATAAAGGAAAAGTAGTAATAGATCCAGCAAAAAGAAAGAAAATTATACTGGATGTAATAAATAATATAGAAAAAAATAAATGGAAAAATAATTTTAAAGTATTTTTAGATGAGGATTTACTCAATGAAGTTGTGAATTTAGTGGAAATACCAAATGTTCTGGCTGGCAGCTTTCCTGAAGAGTTTCTTTACATTCCAAAGGATATTTTAATAAAGGCAATACAGTACCATCAAAAATACTTTGCAGTTTTGGATAAGAATGAGGAAGTTAGCACAAAGTTTATTGTAATACAGAATGGTACCAGCGACCCGAATGGAGAAATAATAAAAGGTAATGAAAGAGTTTTGAAAGCCCGATTGCGTGATGCCGCATTTTTTTATGAAGAAGACAAGAAACATGATTTTAGTTTCTGGTTTGGTAAGTTAAGGGGTGTGGTTTTTTATTCCGGGCTTGGCAGTATTTATGATAAAGCAGTAAGGTTAAAAAAGATGTGCTTGCATATTGCTGAATTACTGGAAAAATCAAATACACTTGAAAAAAGTGCTATTTCCTGCAAATTGAGAAGAGCGTGCAAGCTCTGCAAATGTGACCTTGTGACCAATATGGTTGTAGAATTTCCTGAACTTCAGGGAATAGTTGGAAAGGAATATGCAAAGGAAAAGGGAGAAAAACCAGATGTGGCTGAAGCAATATTCGAGCATTACCTGCCAAGGTTTTCTGGGGATATCTTGCCAGATACTACTATTGGTTCAATACTGTCTATTGCTGATAAAGTAGACACTATATGCGGGATGTTTCTGGCTGAAAATATTCCGACAGGCTCCGAGGATCCTTTTGCCTTAAGAAGAAAAGCTTCAGGAGTAATTTTTACAGCGCTCAGGAAAAAATATGATTTAGATATAGACAGTATAGTAAATTTTAGTATTAATACTTATAGTGATAAATTAAGCCTGACTGGTACAGACAAGGAGAAAATCATTATTGAAATTAAAAATTTCATAATAGCAAGATACAGGTTTTTACTTGAGAAGAAGAATAAAAGCCTTGATATATTAGAGGCAATCTTAGGATCAGGGTGTACTTCTATTGTAAGTATTGATTTAAGGTATAAGGCAATAGAAGATTTTGTAAATAATAATGATGTAGAAAAAATTTCTATGGCTATGATAAGGTGCAGAAATATAATAAAAGGGAAAAAATACTCTAAGGTTAATGTCAAGTTGTTAAGCGAAGAATACGAGAAGAGACTGTATTCTGTTATTGATAAAAAAAGAAAATCTGTAAGAGATAATATTGATAAGGGCAAATACAATAATGTTCTTTTAGATTTTGCTGATTTAGGTAAAAATATTGATGATTTTTTTGATAATGTTCTGGTTATGGACAGGGATGACAAAATAAGGGCAAATAGGATAAATTTAGTTAAAAATGCTGCTGATTTATATATGTTACTTGCGGATTTTTCAAAATTGGTGGTTGGAAATAACAGTAAAATGTAAAATAAAAAAAACTGTAATTTTTAATTTGCTATACTGCACACGTTATATATTTCAGTATATGGCTGATACTGTTAAGGTGTAATTTAGATGCATTTTGCTTATATTTTAAATGTAATTTAATTATGTTTTAAAAAAGCTGCCATCTTTTGGTTTTTACTACAAATTAATTTATTTTTTTGGTATTATTAGTCGATTTGGCTTTTTGAATTCAAAAAAATAATAAAAATTTTTATTAGAAAGGCTGTAATAAAATGGCTTCTAAAAAGTATGTATATTTCTTTGGTGAAGGTAGCAAGGAAATGAAAAAGCTTTTGGGCGGAAAGGGCGCTAATCTTTCAGAGATGACGAATATAGGTTTACCTGTTCCACCAGGTTTTACAATTACAACTGAAGTTTGTAATTTATTTTATGAATTAGGGGAAAAATACCCCGAAGGCTTAAATGAGCAGATTGATGAAAACTTGAAGAAATTAGAAGTTGAAATGGGAATGACTTTTGGAGATAAGGAGAATCCACTTTTAGTTTCAGTAAGGTCGGGTGCTGCTATTTCTATGCCAGGTATGATGGATACAGTACTTAACCTTGGATTGAATGATACAACAATAGATAGTCTTATTAAAAAAACAGGGAATAAAAGATTTAGCTGGGATTCTTACAGAAGGTTTATTCAAATGTTTGGTGATGTAGTAATGGAAGTAGAACGTGATAAATTTGAGGAAGCACTCCAGGCAATAAAAAGTAAAAACAAGGTAAAACTTGATACTGAACTTTCTGCAGACAATTTAAAAGAGTTAGTTTCAGAATATAAAAAAATTATTAAAAAGGAAAAGGGTATAAGTTTCCCTCAAGACCCAAAAGAACAGCTCAAGATGTCAATTGATGCTGTATTTGGTTCATGGAACAATAAAAGGGCTATTACATATAGAAATCTTCATGATATTCCTCATAATATTGGAACTGCTGTTAATGTTCAGGTAATGGTATTTGGCAATATGGGCAATAATTCTGGTACAGGAGTTGCTTTTACCCGTGATCCGGCAACAGGTGAAAATGTAGAGTATGGAGAGTATTTAATAAATGCTCAGGGCGAGGATGTAGTTGCCGGGATTAGAACTCCTAAGCCTATATCAAATCTAAAAAAGGAAATGCCAGGTATTTTTAATCAATTAATAGATATATTTAAAAAATTGGAACAACACTATACAGACACGCAGGATCTTGAATTTACAATTCAGGAAGGCAAGTTATATATGCTGCAGACAAGAACCGGTAAGAGGACAGCAGGTGCTGCTTTAAAAATAGCGGTTGATATGGTAAACGAAGGATTAATTGATAAAAAAACTGCGGTGCTCCGGGTAGAACCTGAGCAGCTCGATCAACTTCTTCATAAACAGCTTGATGAGAAGTCAAAGGCTAATGCAGAACTTGTTGCAAAGGGATTGCCAGCTTCGCCAGGAGCAGCTTTGGGCAGAGTTGTTTTTGATGCTGATGATGCCGTAAAAGAATCAAAAAATAGGGAAGTAATACTGGTAAGAACAGAGACATCGCCTGAGGATATAGAGGGTATGGCAGTTGCACAGGGCATACTTACTGCAAGAGGAGGAATGACTTCACATGCAGCCGTTGTAGCAAGAGGAATGGGTAAATGTTGTGTTGCTGGTTGTGAGGATATAAAAGTATTTGAAGAGGAACAATATTTTACTGCAAGTGGGAAGAAGGTAAAAAAGGGTGATTGGGTCACTCTTGATGGCTCAACAGGTGAAGTATTCCTTGGAAGAATTCCTGTAGTAGACCCTGAAGTAACAGGAGATTTTGAAATTTTTATGGATTGGGTGAACGAGTTTAAAACAATTGGAGTAAGAGCAAATGCAGACACCCCCAAGGACTCTGAGATTGCTTTAAAATTTAGGGCTGAAGGAATTGGTCTTTGTAGAACTGAACATATGTTTTTTGAGAGTGATAGAATTAAGGCTGTAAGGAAGATGATTGTTGCCAGTAATGAGAAAGAAAGAAGAAAAGCTTTAATGGCTCTTCTCCCAATACAAAAAAATGATTTTATTGAAATATTTAAAGTTATGAAAGGCTTGCCAGTGACAATAAGGCTTCTTGATCCACCACTTCATGAATTTTTACCGACAGAAGATGAAGATATTAAAGAAATTGCAAAAGAACTTGGTCTAGAATTTAGGGAACTCAAAGCAACTATAGTCTCTCTTCATGAGATGAATCCTATGTTGGGGCATAGGGGATGCAGACTTTCGGTTACGTATCCTGAAATTCTTGAGATGCAAACAAAAGCAATATTTGAAGCAGCAATAGAATTAACAAAACAGGGATATGAAGTTAAGCCCGAGGTTATGATTCCTTTGGTGGGAAGTGTGAAGGAAATGAGGATACTAAAGAAGCAGATAATAAAGATTGCAGATGAATTAATAAAGAAAAGTAATGTGAGATTTGATTATAAAGTAGGCACTATGATTGAAATCCCAAGGGCTTGCATAACTGCAGATGAAATTGCGACTGAAGCAGAGTTTTTCAGTTTTGGGACTAATGATTTAACCCAGCTCACTTTTGGATTTTCAAGGGATGACTCCGGCAAGTTTTTACCTGATTATATCGAAAAAGGGATACTGGATAAAGACCCATTTGCTACACTTGACGAAAAAGGAGTTGGTCAGTTTGTTAAGATAGGAGTTGAAAAGGGTAGAAAAGCAAGAAAGGATATAAAGATTGGTATATGTGGAGAGCATGGCGGAGATCCGGATTCTATAAAGTTTTGCCATAAAATAGGTATGGATTATGTTAGCTGCTCGCCGTTCAGGGTTCCTATTGCAAGATTAGCTGCTGCTCAAGCTGCATTGGAAGAAATATAGATTAACAAAATATTAGTAGAATAGATATAAAGATTAGATTATAATTATATAAATAAGACTATAAAGACTATAGTAAGGATAAAACTATAGAGATTGTAATAAGACTATTTAAAGTTCACCTTAATATATCTCCAGGTATTTATGGTCATAAGCCAAGCACTTACAGGGAAATAACAGAATTATTTAATTTCTGAGTTCATTTCTGAATATTTGAGTATAGGGTAAAATAATTAGTGTAACTTTTATAAATATTTAATTCATGTCTTAATAATATGGCTAGAAGCTTAAAAGAAGGCGAAGTAAACGAATTAAAATCAAGGATAAGCATACAGGATATTGTTTCAAATTATGTAAATCTAAAGAAAACAGGTAAGAGCTATGTAGGCCTGTGCCCATTCCATAAAGAAAAAACTCCCTCATTTACAGTGGACTCAATAAAACAGCTTTATCATTGTTTTGGCTGTGGTGAAGGAGGGGATGTGATTAGCTTTATAATGAAGATTGAAAATATGGAATTCGTAGAAGCAGTAGAATTTTTAGCTAAAAAAGTAGGCTACAGTTTAAAATATGTTCATTCAAGATCTTCAGAGTCAGGAAGATTTAGAAACAGATTGATAGATTTAAATGAGCTTGCTAAAAAGTATTATAATTTCATATTGTTTAACAGGAAAGTTGCAGGCGCTACTTTGGATTATCTAAAGAATAGAGGATTTAAGGAAAAGACTTTAAAAGAATTTGAAGTTGGATTTAGTATAGACAGCTGGGATAGTTTTTCGGAATTTGCAAAGAAGAAGGGTTACGGTTCTAAAGAAATTTTAGAAAGCGGTCTTGCTATTAAAAGCAGAAAGAGCGGCCAGGAAGTTTATGATAGATTTAGAGGAAGGATAATGTTTCCTATAAAAGATATAGCTGGAAAGACTATAGGTTTTGGTGGAAGAATTATTAATAGTGATGATAAAGATGGAAAACAAGCAGCAAAGTATATAAATACTCCTGAAACTAAACTTTATTTAAAGAGTAAAAATATATATGGAATTTTTAAAGCAAAAAATTATATTATTGAAAATGATGAAGTATTTATTGTTGAAGGTTATACTGACGTAATGGCATTAAATCAGTTTGGTATCAAAAATGTAGTGGCGAGTTTAGGTACTGCTCTTACTTCAGATCAGATAAAACTTATAGGAAGATTTACAAAAAATATAGTATTAGTTTTTGATAGCGATAAAGCAGGTATGAATGCTTCTCTTAGAGGAATTGAAAGACTGAAGGAGTATAATGAAAGACTTGACTTGTACCATGAAAGTAATATTGATATTAGAGTTGCAATACTTGAGAAAGGTTATGACCCTGCGGATTTTATTATTAAAAAGGGCAGGGATGATTTTTTAAGAAAAATTAAAAGTGCTATTGGGATAATTGATTTTACTATAGATGTAACATTGGAAAAGTATGATATATCAAATTTTAATGAAAAAATGAAAGCAAGTGATAAGCTGTTAAGATTTATTTTAACACTTTCATCCAGGATGATTCAGGAGGAATGCATAAAAAAAATAGCTGAAAAATTAAATTTAAATGAAAACTTATTGCTTGAAGAAATGTTAAAAAAATCGAGTAAATATGCCGATAGTATAATTAGTGGTACTGAAAGAGAAAGCATATCACCATTAAAAAATATAGAAATAGAAGCTTTAAAATTAATGGTAAATGGTATTGGAGATTCAGTTAGCGGCTTGATAGAGTTAGGTCCTGAACATTTTAGATTTGAAGATACAAGAGAGCTTTTTGTGCTGTTGAAAAAAGAAATTGAAGAGGTTGAATCGAAAGAGAAAAAAATAAACTTTCCAATAGAAATTTCGTCGGTTGACATTGGAACCGATGAAGTAAAAAAGTTATATAATTATATTATTTTTAGTAAATTAAGATATAAAGATGAGGACTTAATTTGCAATGAGGTATTAAGTAACTTAAAAAGAATTTTTATTTCTGGAAAGATTGAAGAAATTAGAAATAAAATGATAGAGCTTGAGAATACACAGAAAAAAATTAGATTGAGTATAGAAAAAACAAAAATAGGTAATACAGAAGAAAAGGAAATAGAAGATAAAATTGATGAGTTAAATTATGAAATAAATGAGCTAGAAAAAGAAAAAAGGAAATTAATTATAACTTAATTTTTTAATAATGCCATATAAAATGTAATATTTAGTTTACTGGTTATTTAAATAAATATTTATGATATTTTTTAGATATATTTTGAGGTGATTAAATTATGAAAAAAGTGTCTGAATTTAAATTAGAAGAAGTAAAAGAATTAATAGGTAAGGGTAAAGAAGAAGGCTTACTCACTACAGAAGAGATCAGTGAAACTCTTTCGGATATTGATTTAACAAAGGAACAAATAGAAAATATTTATGATGTAATACAGAATCTGGGGATTGAAATTGTTAGTGAGGATGATGATGATATTGACAATATAATACAAAGAAAAAAAGAAGAAAATTTAAAGAAGAAATTAGATTTTACGATAAAATCACCAACAAATGACCCAGTCCGTATGTATTTAAAAGAAATTGGCAAGGTTAGGCTTCTTGCTGCTATTGAGGAAGTTCAGCTGGCTAAAAAAATTGAGAAAGGAGATATGGATGCAAAGAGCAGGTTGGTTGAAGCAAATTTAAGGTTAGTGGTGAGTATAGCAAAAAAATATGTAGGCAGGGGAATGCTATTTTTAGATCTTATACAGGAAGGGAATTTGGGATTAATTAGAGCGGTAGAAAAATTTGATTATACTAAAGGTTATAAGTTTTCGACATATGCAACCTGGTGGATACGGCAGGCTATTACAAGAGCTATTGCAGATCAGGCAAGAACTATTAGGATTCCTGTACATATGGTGGAGACTATTAATAAATTAATAAGAACTCAAAGACAGATGCTGCAGAAACTTGGTAGAGAACCGACTCCTGAAGAAATAGGAAAGCATATGAATTTTTCTTCAGAAAAAGTAAGAGAAATTATGAAAATATCCCAGGAGCCTGTATCACTTGAGACACCTATAGGTGAAGAAGAAGATAGTCATCTTGGAGATTTTATAGAGGATTCTGAAGTTGAAGCTCCATTAGATGCTGCATCTTTTATAATGCTCCAGGAGCAGCTGCAGGAAGTATTAGGTACCTTAAATGATAGAGAAAGGAAAGTTATACAACTTAGGTTTGGCCTTCAGGACGGGCATCCTAGAACGTTAGAGGAGGTTGGCAGAGAGTTTGGTGTAACCAGGGAAAGAATAAGGCAGATAGAGTCTAAAACTTTAGGTAAACTAAGACATCCCAACAGAAGTGGAGCTTTAAAGGATTTTTTAGAGACTTAAGGTATTTTCTTGTCAGAGGCCAAATTATTTGCTTGAAATATACTTCCTTTATATTATAATATCACAGTCTAAACTTTTTGTTCCCCGGTAGCTCAATGGTAGAGCGTTCGGCTGTTAACCGAAATGTTGTAGGTTCAAGTCCTACCCGGGGAGCCAATATTATATTTCAAGTTGTAGAATATGAATTAAAAACTGTATCTAGTGTATGATTTTCCAAAATTGGTTCTGAGGTAATAATAAAAACTATCTCAAATTTATCATTTATTAAATGTTTTTATAGGCCCCTCTGTGTTTTTGATTTTAATATTTTGTTAAAAAGGTTAAAATAATAAAAATAAAGTTAAGAATTTCAGATTTGAATGAATTTAAAGATATATTGATATATTGTTGGGAAATTTTTAATATAAATAATTTTAATTTGAATAATATAAAGATGAAAATTTTAAGAAAAGAAAAAATTAATGAAGTTTTAAACACCAATGAATTAGATGCAATTTATGAATTAAAGAATAAATTGTTAAAAAGCTTCCCTGGAGTGGAATTGATTTTGTTTGGTTCAAAAGTAAGGGGAGATTTTGAGGAATTTTCAGATATAGATATTCTTATACTGGTAGATAAAAATGTAGACCATAGATTAAAAGATAATATTATAGAAATTGCTTATGATATTGAGCTAAAGTATGATATTGTTTTTGGATTTATAATTGAAAATAAAAAGTTATGGAGATCTCCAAGATATAAGGTGATGCCTCTATATCAGAATGTGGAAAGAGAAGGTATTCTAATTTGAAAAGAGAACTTGTTGATTTAATAAAATATCGTCTGGAAAAATCAAAAGAAACATTACAAGATGCAAGGGTAATGTTTGAGAAAGCATCTCTTACTTCCACAGTCAATAGGATATATTATGCTATGTTTTATGCAGTAAATGGTCTGCTCATATCAAATAATTTTTCATCATCCAAACATTCCGGGATTAGATCTCTTTTTAATAAGGAATTTGTAAATAAGGGATTAGTCGATAAAAATTTGGGAAAATTCTATTCAAAGATGTTTGAAGAAAGACAGGAAGGCGATTACAAGGATTTTATCAAGTTTGATAATAATATTGTTAGAGGTTGGTTAGAAAGTGCAGAGGATTTTGTTAAAAGAATTGAGAATGTAACCTTAGATATTATTAATAAATAGTAAAATAAAACTCTCCTTTAAAATATCCGCTTCTTTAAATATAGAATTTTAATAGATTGTACTCAAAATAAGAATGCGATGTAATTTGTTATCAACATCGTCCAGTCCGGGGAGCCAAATTGGGCCAATGTAATAATCTCTTTGATGCTACTCTAAGTATTTAAATATACAATGTATTTAAACATTGCTGTTAAATAATCAATCAAAGTCCTTTTAATAAATGAGTTGATAAAAGTTTTATTTTATTATCTAAATTATTAGAACAGAGGTTATGATTGACTGGATATTGATAATACAATAAAATGCAAAGCATGTAACATAAGAGTTTTTAATTGCAAGACGAAGCCAATTAAAACCCAAGTTGTTTTATATTTAAAATTCTAAAGGAAAAAGTGGTTGAGTAGAAGCAATATATATTATGGCAAACGATTATTTGAAATTAGCAAGAGAGGAATTTTTAAAAGTTATTGAGAAATTGAAATAAAATTATGAATCACAAAGATTTGATTAACATATTAAATGAAAATAAAGAGACAAGTATTATTGCCTATCTTGATTTAAGCAACATGTTTCACTGGCAGAAAATTTTAAAATGGCAATTTTCTGTCTATCGTATCATTAAACAGTTATTGTCAATAAGGCAAATCAAAGAAGTTTGTATTTATTATGGGCTTAATAAGCGTGACTTAAAAAATCAGAACGTTTTCATCAAAGATTAAGAGAAAGCGGCGCAATTCTTATTACAAAGCCGGTGAAATGGATCAAAAAAGAAATTACTAAAAATCTTTTTGTGGCTACAGTTACTTTAAATAAGCTTGATAGCAGCGCTCATTCAAAGCTAGACGGGTTTATTAATTACTTACGTGAACAGGAAATTAAAATTGAGGAACCGAAAATGTAATTTTGATGTTGAGATGGCATTAGACATGCTGGATGCTGCTGATAAAATTTCTGGTATTTTTCTTTTCTCTGGTGATTCGGATTTATATGAACCTCTAGAAAGGTTAAAATTGAAAGGTAAAAATATTTACATTTTTGGTGTTCGTGGACAGGTTGCTCGTGAGCTTTGGGTTTCATGTTTGAAGTATGTCAATTTTGGTAAGTGGTACAAGGGCTATAAAAAGCGAAAATCCCGATCATAAGATCGGGACCGCATATATAGGCAAATCTGTTTCCAGTTTGCTCATAAAGTATGTAATAAATGCAATGTTCATGTCAAGGTAAATTTTTATAAAATAAAGTTACATGATAAAAAAGATATCAGCTTAGAATTACATTGATAAATGTTATTGAAAATACATCAATTTGCCCAAATAGTATTTAATGTCTGTAAGGCTTTGAAAGAAAAAAGCCGCCTCCAGCAAAGATCAGCCATTTAGATGAATTTGATGACTGGTGCAGTGATGACTATATAGACTTAGATTATGCTTAATTTTTAAATTAAATTTGATTTCCAGCATTTAAAGCTGCCCAAAAACAGGTTGTAGAAGATCTATAAGTTATTTATCTATACTTTCTGTTTATTATCTACTCCGGATCCTTTGTTTTTTATGCTTGCAGTGATAGATTTTCTTAATAACGGACCTCGGAGTAGATAATCATACAATAGTTTATAAATCCTACATTGTTAATATATGTGAATTATATTAAAATCTTAAGAATTATAATTATATTATCCTCCGGTAAATATAATGGCAAAAATAGGAAGAAACGATCCCTGCATATGCGGAAGCGGAAAGAAATACAAGAACTGCTGCCTAAATGATTCAGAAGCTATAAACATTGGAAATTATAAATATGACAGATACCTTGAAGCCAGAAATTCTGCCTGCAGCAAGATTTTTTTATTTGGAACTAAAAGGCTTGGTATAGAAAAAAGTGATGCTGCCTATTACCTTTTAGATTTCCTTATAAGCCCGGTTGAAGATGATAAAATCAAAAATATCCAGGATTTTGATGTTTTTCTTGATAACATTTCCTTCCTCTTCACTATCTATGGATATCCTATCTATGATTTAATCGAATTTGACAGGGATCTGGATGATTTTGGCTTTGATGCAGAAAATATTGAAGATAATTATCTGT
>JACKQG010002828.1_pt1 | contig 22044 bp, 18 predicted proteins | sample 8237621 | NCBI WGS metagenome assembly JACKQG01 (sample SAMN15677084, study PRJNA649215) | marine metagenome | biome: marine; feature: Black Sea; material: saline water; isolation source: suspended particulate matter (SPM) from the Black Sea western gyre | collected 2013-06-09/2013-06-10 | depth... | reverse complement strand
AATATGGATTCCTGGAATGAGCTAAGCAACCCTCGGGATCTGACTAAAATTTTCCAAACAGCCGAATATGCTCCATGGCGGTCTCTGCGTGAATCTGAAGATTCCAGGTACATCGGCTTAACAATGCCGCGATTTCTCGGCAGGATACCTTACGGTGCTAAAACGAATCCTCTCGAGGACTTTGATTTTGAAGAGGAGACGGCTGGAGGCGAGCACTCAAAATATCTTTGGACAAATTCAGCGTATGCAATGGGCGTGAATATTAACCGGTCTTTTAAGCAATTTGGGTGGTGTGCGACCATCCGTGGTGTTGAGAGCGGTGGAACGGTAGAAGGGCTTCCCTGTCATACTTTCCCGACTGATGATGGTGGAGTTGATATGAAGTGCCCAACGGAGATTGGCATCACAGACAGACGGGAAGCGGAATTAGCCAAGAATGGCTTGATGCCGCTGTCACACTGGAAAAACGAAGACTATGCAGTTTTTATTGGTGCCGAGTCGCTGCACAATCCAGCCGAATATGATGATCCCGATGCTACTGCAAATGCAAAGCTGGCTGCAAGATTGCCGTATCTGTTTTCAACTTGCCGGTTTGCACATTACCTCAAGTGTATCGTGCGGGATAAAATCGGATCTTTCAAGGAACGCGAGGACATGGCGAGTTGGCTTAACAAATGGATCACGCAGTATGTCACTAGCGACCCGCACGCATCAGAAGAAGTCAAAGCGAGGTATCCTCTGGCGGCAGCAGAAGTTGTGGTTGAGGATGTAGAAGGAGATCCAGGCTATTACTCTGCAAAATTCTTTTTGAGGCCTCACTATCAACTCGAGGGATTATCTGTTTCTTTGCGGTTAGTCTCCAAGCTGCCGTCAGCCAAGGGTGGCGGTTAGTAGGTGGATGAATATAGAGCATAGATTGCAGTTGTCATGCCGGGCGCATTTTGTAGTGTGATTGCTTAGGTCAATAGAACTGTAAAAAGCTGTTTAATTAGAAAGTTCGAAGGAAAGCGAAACAGGACTCTGGTTGCGGCGCCATCGTAGAGCGTAATACTGTCCGTTGTATAGGACTTAAAGTGGTTTGCGCCGGACCGCAAAACGTAATTAATAAAGAAAGGAAATATAGATGGCAGCTTACATTAAATTTGAAGGTGTTGATGGTGAGGCCCAGGACAAGGACCACAAGAACTGGAGTGATTTAACTTCATTTAGCCAAGTGATACATAAGCCTGGATCAGGTACGGGCTCGACTCGTCGTCGAGGAGATGTCGTACTTGAGGATATGGTGTTGGTCAAGGAGCTGGATAAGTCAAGTCCCAAACTTGCTGAGGCGGTGTGCAAGGGAAAAGTCTTTCCTAAGGTTGAGATCGATGTGACTGCCTCGTACACAGATGCTGGCAGGGTAACCTACTACAGGTACGAGTTGAAGAATTGCCAGGTTATCAGCTATAACGTAAGCGGTAGTGGTCAAGCAGAAGATGTACCCATGGAGGAACTCTCGATCAATTTCGAAGAGATTAAGGTTACCTACACAGAATGCGACCAAGGCGGCAAAAAGAAGGGGAATATCGAGTACACCTGGAAGGTGGAAGAAGGCGAATCCTGAAATACGCTCAGCGTGCCCGGTATGCTGGGGGTGCTGCTACTGAAAAAATCAGTTTCAACTGTGGCAAGATAGAATGGACTTACACTACTCATGGACCATGAGACCGGCAAGATACTAAGCCGAGTTAAAGGTTGCTGGAACTTTGTTCCCCAACCTGGACAGTTTATAAAGCCGTATCAAAGGCCAAGACAACCGCATATTTCTTCGCCGTTGTATGCAGTACTGTAAGAATGGCGTTCTGTCCGGACACGGAGGTAATTACCATGCAAGCAGAAGAATTATTGCAAGCTGGCCAGCTTACTGAGGCACTTGCTGTTCTGGAAAATCAAATACGTTCCGATCCTTCCAATCCCAAGCTTCGGATTTTTCTTTTCCAGTTGTTATCTGTCCTGGGAGATTGGGAGCGAGCTTTGACCCAGCTAAATGTGGCTGCGGAACTCGATCCTATAAATTTGCTTATGGCTCAGGTATGTCGTGCTGCGCTCAATTGCGAGGCTTTGCGTACTGAGATATTTGCCGGCAAACGTTCACCGCTAGTTTTCGGCGAGCCGGCAGAGTGGATTGGTTTGTTGGTTCAGGCCAACCAGATGATTGCGGAAGAGAAATACGAGGCATCTCAAAAACTCCGGGAACGCGCATTTGAAACGGCAACAGCCATCGCCGGTTCAATTGATAATCAGCGTTTTGAGTGGATTTCAGATGCTGATTCCAGGCTGGGCCCAATACTCGAGGCCATTATTGATGGCAAATACTATTGGGTTCCTTTCATTGCTTTACGTCAAGTCCAAATCGATCCACCAGCCGATTTGCGCGATGTAGTCTGGCTTCCCGCTCACTTCACCTGGGTCAATGGTGGTCAAACAACCGGCCTGATACCAGCACGGTACCCAAACTCGGAGGCCAGTAAAGACAGTACCATTCTACTTTCGCGTAAGACAGAGTGGATTGAACAACCAGGCGATTTGTACCTTGGCATAGGGCAGCGCATATTTGCAACTAACGAGAATGAATTTCCGCTGTTGGAGATACGACAAATAGATTTGGATCATTCGGAAACAGAAGAACAAGGTAATGAGGTGAGTAATGGCTGAGCTTGCGCCGATGGACCGTCTCCAGCCGTGTCTGCTTGACCGACTTACTGACGATGAGCCGGAAGTGAGCAAGGAAGGCCGTGACCAACGCGTAGTATCCATAAGAAGATACAAGCGTGCAGTACTTCGCGACCTGGAGATGATCTTGAATTCGAAGAGTCACCCATTCCACGATAATATATATGAGTTTAGACATGCAGCGCAGTCTGTGCTAAATTATGGCATACCTGACTTGTGTGGTGCAACCATCTCGGCTATTAGTCCTGCTGAGTATGAAGCACAAGTAAAGCAAGCGTTTTTATGTTTTGAACCGAGAATTACACGTAATCAACTGTCTGTTCGTATTGTTACTCCACTGGATTCAGAGAACATCCGTACTCTTACTTTCGAAATAGAGGGTGAATTGTGGGCGCAACCGCTGCCTGACCATCTTTTCGTTAAAACGGAGGTTGACGTAGAGACCGGCCATCACAAATTGAAGGGCGAGGTAAGTGGATAGGCGACTGCTGGACCTGTACAATCGTGAACTTGCATATCTTCGTGCAATGGGGGCGGAGTTTGCAAAGGAGTTCCCTAAAATAGCAGGTCGCCTTGGTGGTCTGGATGAGTTTCAGCCTTGTCAGGACCCTTTTGTTGAACGATTGATCGAGGGGTTTGCTTTTCTTGCTGCGAGGGTGCAGCTCAAACTAAGCGCAGAGTTTCCCAGGTTTACACAGTCTTTACTCGAAACTGTATATCCCCATTATTTAGCACCCACGCCCTCTATGTGTATTGTCCAGTTCGAGCCAGATCTTAACGAGGGTGATTTGTCTGACGGTTTTGTAATCCATCGAGGTTCTTCGCTTTACAGTAAACTGGGTAAAACGGATCAAACCAGATGCGAATACTGCACCGCACATGACGTGACCCTTTGGCCCATTAAAATAAACCAGGCAAATTACTATACGCGGGAGTTGGCCTCGTTTGAAGTGCCCAACCTACACGGAGTCACAGCGGGAATTAAAATTGAAATCCAGTCCACTGCCGGGCTTAACTTCAGCGAGTTGAAGCTGGACTCCTTGATCTTACATCTTATGGGTGTCGGCGAGATTCCAATGCATTTGTACGAACAATTTTTCGCAAACGCCGTGGCGGTTGTAGTTCAGCCAGCAACCAAACCCATAAAATGGCAAAAGGTTCTTGATGCTTCCTGTATTCGGCGTGTGGGTTTCGACCAAGAACAGCAACTACTGCCTTATGATTCGAGGTCTTTTCAAGGATATCGTCTTTTGCACGAGTACTTTGCATTTCCTCAGCGATTTATGTTCATAGAACTTGCCGGTTTGGGTGCTGCGATCCGAAGCTGTGATCAAAATCAACTGGATATCATTATCTTGTTCCGAGAGTCGAATATTGAACTTGAGGGCGCAGTGAATGCCGATAACTTCGGATTATTCTGTTCGCCGGCGATAAACTTATTTAAAAAACGACTGGACCGGATACTTGTATCGGACAAAGTTTTTGAGTTTCATGTTGTTCCTGACCGAACTAAAGCTCAGGACTTTGAGGTTTACAAGCTTTCCAAGGTAATAGGTTATGGAGCCCTGGCTGACCAGCTACAAGAGTTTCTCCCTTTTTATCTGGCCAAAGATCTTGGGGGTATTAGTACAGAGACCTATTATGTTACAAACCGGGTTCCCAGGTCACAGTCTCAGGATGCAAGATTGCAGGGCCGAAGATCGAGGAGTTATGCGGGCAGCGAAGTTTACATATCTCTTGTTGATTCTACAGCCGCACCTTATAGTAACGAGCTGAAACAGTTGGGTGTGGAGGCTCTGTGCACAAACCGCGATCTGCCGCTGCATATGCCAATAGGAATAGGGAAGTCCGATTTTACAATGGAAAAGACTGCGCCTTGCACATCAATTCGCTGCCTTGGGGCTCCAACCTTACCCAAGCCGTCCCACGCTGAGGGGGAAATTGCGTGGCGTATTATTAATCACCTGTCGCTGAACTATCTCTCGCTTACAGATACAGATGAAGGTGAAGGTGCATCAGCATTGCGCGACCTTTTGCGATTATATAGTGATGTCGGTGATCTGCAGATTCGCAAGCAAATTGATGGTGTTAAATCAATAAGTTGCAAACCGATTACTCGTAGAATCGCAACATCAGGTTCAATCGCCTTTGCACGTGGATTGGAGGTAACAGTAACTCTGGAAGAAGCAGTATTCGAGGGGACTGGGGTGTTTCTCCTTGGTGCTGTTCTTGAACAATTTTTCGCCAAATATATTTCGATTAATTCTTTTACCGAGACTGTAGTGAAATCACTTGAACGTGGAGAAATTATGCGATGGAAGATGAGAGACGGACTGCGTCCGATTCTTTGACTCGGGTATTGCGGGACAAACCTTATGCGTTTGACTTTTTCCAAGCGGTGCGCCAGATCGAATGTGCCTGCTCACATCTACCGAGGATTGGATATTCAAAACGACCTCAACTTGACGCTGTCAGATTCTGCCAAAATGTGTCTTTGGCGTTTGCATCTTCAGCCATAGAGGCTTTTTTAGAAGCTACAGATGAATATCCTAGTCGGATGGTCGTTAATTTTTTCGGTCTTCTTGGTACCAACGGGCCTATGCCTCTGCCTATAACTGAATATGTCTATGATCGATTACATAACCATAAAGACAAAACACTTGCAAGTTTCCTTAATATTTTTAATCATCGAATGATATCGCTTTTCTACCGGGCATGGGCGTGTAACCAACAAAGTGTCAGCCATGATCGCGGAGAAGAGGATCGGTTCGCAATCTACATAGGGAGTTTATTTGGAATAGGAGAAGATTCATTTCGTAACAGAGATGCCGTTCCTGACGTAGCAAAACTTCACTATTCCGGTCGTCTTGTTTGCCAGACCAGAAATGCTGAAGGCTTGAGAGAGATTCTAAAAGACTATTTTGGAATAGCAGTATGTATAGAACAGTTTATTGGGCAGTGGATTGATATTCCACAAGAGCATTATTGCCGATTGGGAGAATCTGTCGAAAACTCAAAATTAGGCTCTACACTGGTAATAGGGTCTCGTTTTTGGGAGTGCCAGCAAAAGTTCAGGATTAAATTCGGGCCCATGTATTTTTCTGAATACCAGCGTATGTTACCGGGAGGCGATAGTATTCGGCGACTTATCGCATGGGTCAAGAATTATGTTGGAGATGAATTGAGCTGGGAGGCTCAGTTGATATTAAGTGCCATAGAGGTTCCAAGTATTTGTTTGGGAAAGATGGGACAACTGGGGTGGTCGGCTTGGCTTAAAAGCAGGGAGTTTGAAAAGGATGCGGATGACCTCGTATTACGAGCTTTCGTTGCATAGCATGTTTCTGAATATATGTTGTTCTCCCGACTACTTATGATTACTATTGACAAAGAGAAATGGTTAGAAAATAATAGTTTGTATTTTTGATGCTACTTTTTTATTCAAATGAGGTCTAAAAACGGTGCCTGCGAACAATAAGGAAATGGAAATTTACGTTCTCGAAACGGCAAATCGACTTCATTTGATTCAAGTGGATTTTGCTGACGAAAGCGAACAGACGCGAATGGATTATCTCTGCGAAGAAATTGAGCGAGCTCTGAAAAAAGTATTGCCCGAGGAAAAGAATGAATTCTTACAAAGCTTGCAGGAAAAATTTCCAATAGGCAATATTGCAACCCTGCCGATGTTAAAAGAACGGGAGGACAAGGACATTTCTGTAACTGATCAAACTCGGCGTCAGGATGCCGACTTTCTTGTTCATAGCCTCCTGGAAATCTTTCCGATACTTCCTGCTGACCAGAAAGAATCTATTACCAAGAAGCTTCAGGAGATGGGATCGGAATCGCCAGTCCGAGTGAATTATTCTGATGAATCAATCGAAAAACTCAGGACAAAACTTCAGCTTGGTGATGAGCCGGATTTTGATACCGACCGTCTTGCAGAACTTATTGTCCTGCTTGCCAACTTCGTGTACAAGCTTGAACCTTTAGTTTGGAATACGTGGCGACAATTATCACCTCGGTCAAGTATTCGGCGTTCTGGCGATCTGAAGAAAGCTATGGGGCAGTTTCTGAGCAATGACTCAAATATATCTCAGGAAAATGTTGAGAATGAACTAAAGGAATTACAGCAGCTTACAGCAGCGGTCATAACGGCCATTGGGCGAGTTGGCAGCCAGTTTGCGAAACATCATCTTGCCAGGTTTTCTCCATCTGAGATTTCAAGCCTGGTCAAAATGGAGCATAGAAGTGTACTTGTCAGTCACGAAGTGAAATGCTGGAGAAAATTTCTCGAACTGGCCGATACGTTAAATGAAGACTCTATTGATACAGAGATAACAAAAGCAATCGTTAATTATGTAGAGTCTTTAATGAAAGGATTGGGGCGATGACGGCAATAGAGGGGAATGCAATATGACGATAAAAGGCCAAATCCATTGGTGTGAAGGTCTTTTCCTTCAACCTCATCATCTTCAGTACATGCAAAGCAGCTTTATTGAGAACTTGGCACATGATCGCCGTTTGTATTGGAACTATCCCTATGGTGTGGTAGAGGTGAAGATTTCCGATGATCAATTGGAAAACATGCGAGTTTCCTTCGACCGGCTACGTGTTGTAATGCCAAGCGGATTGGAGGTGAATGTTCCTGATAATGCTTATCTTCCGTCGCTTGATATTAAAGAATCATTTGCTTCGAGTAGCGGTCCATTAACTGTCAGTATTGGGGTACCAACATGGTCCCCCTCTCGAAGTAACGTTATTGAGAAAGATACTGCGCAGGATTGGCGTGTGAAGCGTAGATATCGGGTAGCAGAGATAGAAAAAGCCGACGAAAATACTGGTGAGAATCCGCAGTCAATCCTTGTTCGGCAGATAAATGCCAGGCTTTTGCTTGACAATGATGATCGCTCAGATATCGAAGTTTTACCCTTACTGAAGATTGTCCATGCAGCGGGTGAGGATGTCGGATTGCCTCGTAGAGACCCGGCATATATTCCCCCGTGTCTTGTCGTTGGTGGCTCGCCCATATTGAGTGAACTGCTCCGGGATATAACTAACCAGGTAATGGCCAGTCGGAATGAATTAGTAGTACAAGTTAACCGAGGCGGTTTTAGCATTGAAAACATGCGAGGTGTTCAGTTCGAGCAAGTACTTCGTCTGAGAACACTCAATCGGTTCAGTGCTCGTCTTGGGTCTCTTATACAGGCCTCAAACGGAGTTACGCCATTCGAGATGTATATGGAACTCAGGCAATTACTTGCTGAACTTGCCGCCTTGCGTCCTGACCGGGACCAGTTCGAGATTGTCGAATACGATCATGACAACCCGGCAATTGCTTTCAATGAGGTTTCAACCCGAATTCGGGGTCTGCTCAAAGGTGTGGTTCGGGCTAAATTTCTTAAAGTTTCTTTCACAATGGATCAGGAGCAGCAATTCCTGGTTGCAGCCCTTAGCGATGAAGCATTATCTTTGCCGAACGAATATTTTATTGCTATTAAGACAAAGCGAGATCCTTCGGAATTAGCAAAATTGGTATTGGATCGTGACAAGTTTAAGCTGATGCCGCAGAGTCTTGCTAATCAGCGAATCTTTGGTGTGAAGCTTGCCCAGGAATTGTATCCCCCAGTGGAACTTCCAGCCCAGGTAGGTCTCCATTATTTTCGAGTAATGAGGAGCGAAAGTGCGAGGCTATGGGAGAGAATAGAACAAGAGAAGTCTATTGCCGTGAGATGGCCTGGAATTGAATCATCTGACTTTGATGTAAAGCTATATATGACTGTTCCGGATAAGGAGGCGTAACAAATGACTCTGCTTGAATTATGTGAGCCGCTGTTCCAGTATATGTGTCGTCTCAATCGATTAGCACGCTCGGGTAGCGATCTGGAAATGGACCAGGTTCGAAATGACATTAAGACAATATTCGAAGCGATGAAAGCAGAGTCTTTGAATATTGCAGCATTGACCGGCCAGTACGAGAAGATTGAATTACCTCTGCTTTTCTTTGTTGATTTTACGATTAAAGAGAGCAAACTGATGTTTGCTTATGATTGGTATGAGTTGGGGCGAGAAAGAAATGAGTTGGCCGGGGACGAGAAATTTTTTGACCTGCTGGACGAAAACCTTGAAGATACGACTGACGCCGCAACGGGAAGATTGGTGATATTTTACACTTGTATCGGTTTGGGTTTTACGGGAGTTTATACGGGACAACCAGAAAGTATTAAGAGATTAATGTCAAAAATTTCCGCTCGAATATCAGGTATGATAGATGCTGATGAAAAGTCTTACATTTGCCCGGAGGCCTATGAAAATGTCGATGCAAGAGATTTCATTGAGCCGCCGAGCACAAGGTTAGTAGGAATCGGAATCACCTTAATGGGCCTTATTGTCGTTTGGAGTATAGCGTATTTTTTTTTACTCAAGTGGACGCTGGATGATGTATCTAATTCGTTGGATACAATAATAGAACATGAAAAGGCGGCCTATGTCACTGAGTCGTCGGATTAAAATGTCAAATAGATTGTATGATGTGCGGCTATTAATATGAATTCAAGAATTTTAAATTTTACGAATCTTCCGATGCCCCTGAAAATTGGACTTTTGGTAGTGTCCGGCGGGGGCATTATGACAGCAATATGGTATATTCTCTCTCCGAAGCTTCTCTGGATATTGTTTATCGGTGTTGCCATTATAGCCTTGTTTCTCCTGCTATATCGGTACCTGTTAAAATTGTTTAAGAAACGTAAAGCAGCCCCGATGGAACGCGGTGTTATTAGTAGTGCTTCGACAGCACCACAGGGGATTAGCGACGCTGCACATATGGCCCGCGTGGACGATTTGCGGAAAAAATTCGAAGATGGCATTGAGAAATTCCGTGCTGCCGGCAAGAATCTATACGATTTTCCATGGTATATGATTGTAGGTGAGCCAGGTTCAGGAAAGACTGAAGCTATACGTCATTGTAATATCGGTTTTCCCCCGGGCCTACAGGATCAGTTTCAAGGTGCTGGTGGCACACTTAACATGAACTGGTGGTTCACTGATCATGCCGTCATTCTTGATACTGCCGGTCGTTTGATGTTTGAAGAGGTAGAAGCAGGGGGTTCAAGTGAATGGAGAGAGTTCCTGACCCTGTTGAAAAAGTCTCGCCCGCGTTGCCCGGTCAATGGCGTATTTCTTGTAATTCCTTCTGATAGTCTTATAAAAGATACCGCTGATGAAATCGAGCAAAAAGCATCCAAGATTGCCAAGCAGTTTGATATTATCCAGCGGTCTCTGGATGTCAGGTTTCCCGTTTTTGTGGTAATTACAAAAAGCGACCTTATCAATGGGTTCCGTGATTTTTTCGATAACCTGGAAGATCCACAGCTTCAACACCAGATATTAGGCTGGTCCAATCCGGCACCACTTGATGAACCATATAATCCTGGTTTTATTGACCAGCACTTGAAAACAATTCAAAGCCGCCTCTTCCGGCGCAGACTTGCATTACTTCAGGATGTAATATCAACATCTGATGAACCTGGAATTGGAAAGATGCAGCAGGCCGATACGTTATATGCGTTTCCACAAAGTCTGACTAAAATAGCTCCGAGAATGGCTCGATATCTCGAATTGGTCTTCAGCGTTGGCAGTCAGTGGTCTTGCAAGCCGCTTTTCTTCCGTGGTATCTATTTTACCTCTTCAATGCGAGAAGGCTCAGCATTGGATGAGGACCTTGCCGATTCGCTTGGAGTTCCGGTTGATTCTCTTCCGGATGGACGAGTATGGGAACGTGACAGGGCATATTTCCTCAGGGACCTCTTTATCAAAAAGGTTTTCCGTGAAAAAGGGCTCGTTACACATGCAACGAATGCGAAAAAGTTACATATGAGGCGAAAAGCCACAGTTTTATTTGCGGCTGCTGCGAGTGTGATATTGCTTCTGTTCTTCACTATCTACACGGCTATCTTATTTCGCAGAAACATCGGCGATCTGAAAGGCTATTTGGAAACCTCTGCGAAAATTATCGATTCCGGAAACGTCGATGGACTACGAGTTTTAATGAGTGAAGACGAAGGCAGTTATAGATATATTGGCAAAGCTGGGGTGCCCGGAGAGGATATCGAAAGAATGAAATTTTCCGCACAGCTTGCTGACTCAGTAGCCAGTTGGAAGATACCTCGGATTTTTGCTCCAGCAGCTAAATTTTTAAAGGGTATTGAACCAGAGAGCTTGAGCAAGGCCCAGGGTATCGTGTATGAGGAAAGTGTTCTACGCCCGTTCCTGGATGCAGCCGGAGAAATAATGGGGACACAAGAAAATGGTAATTGGACACTTAAGGATGTTGAGACCACTACTTTGCGTCAATTAATTCGGATAAAAGCTGATAAACCCTTGGATAAGGAGGGTGAATATTCTGCTGAAACCTTCCTGGATCCTCTCTTTAGATATGTATTTCAGCACGACCCTAACCAAATTCAAAGGTACAATGATGACAAGGCCGAACTACATAGGCCGCTTAGGATGATCTATGCTCGGATTAACGATAAGGGCCAGAGTAAGAGTGAAGCCATGAGGCTTAGAGATTGGCCTCCTTTATCTCTGAATGCAGATCCTAATTCTCAATATCTTGAAAGAGCAATAGCAAATGGTATAAAGCTTTTCAATGAATATTGGAAGGATCCTAACCTCTTGGGAGTACAAAATCGAGACTATGCCCAGGTCCAGACTATGAGGAATCTAAAAGATGCTTTCGGGAAATTCGATACTGCCGAAACCCGTATTTTAAGTCTTCGTAATAACCTTGGTTTAGGAGCGGAGACATTTTATACGCCTGACCAGTTGAATAAATTTTCCAGTGACTGGAACGAGAGCTTTCAGAATATCAAAGAAGCTAAGCAAATTATTGACAATTATATTAGTACCCTCAAAAATCCACAATCACTCGTAACTCTTTGGAACGAGCAGACAAAGCGTCTTCTACAGGAGGTCAATAAAAATTACAAGTTCCTTCTTGACGAATTGAAGGATGTCAATGCTCCCGAACATTTGTTCCTTAGTAATATGCGGAGCGAGCTTGAGAATGCTCTTGGTGGAATGACAAATACCATGAGCAAGAGCGAGTTTGCACAACAACTTGATAAATTTGATAAAGAGTTTTACGCCTGGGTTCCTAGTGACCAGAAGAACAGGCGTTTATATGCAATCCGCTTTGAAATGTACATGCAGGCAAATGAACAACTTAACGCGTCAAAACCAATCTCCGATATCGTCTATGAGGTTGTAAAAGTCGTAGGAGAGGTGGAGGGGGCATTATCAAAAGCAAGTCGTAATATAGACCAGTTACGAAACCTTGACCCTGATCCCGTTGTTTCTCATTTCAAGGAAGCATCTGGTTGTTCTGACCTTACTCTTGCCTTAGCTAAGCAAAAACAACTTTACGAAATCGTAACAAGTAGTTTAAAAGTAGCTCCAAGGAGCATCGGAGATATTGAGAAGTTAGTAGAAAAAAAAGGTCGATGGGGCTGGGCAGACATTCCAACAACAATTATCGACAGGAGATATGATCCGAACGCCGGCGCAGCTATGCTCGGTGGTTGGAAATCAATTGGAGATATATTAGCAAAACAGTTGAGTCAAGAAACGAACCTGGTAAAAGAGTACACAACTGCGAATGGAGCTTACTCAGAATATGCAGAACGATACCTGCGTTACTGGCTTAAAACAATGCCTGTTCGTGTAGTTGAGGGCAAGGCCAAACGCGACTCGCAACAATATGAGAGTATTGTAGCTACAGCGGTCATGGAAGAGCTGCGTGTTGGCCTTGGTGAGCCGCTCGAAGCGGTTCTTGCCGAGCTTGATAAGTATAAGTATGTGCCACCAGAGGCTAATGACATCCAGCTCTTCAATAGAAATTTGAATAAGGTCAAACAAGACAAGTACGATACTACAAATATATTCCGGCGAGTGCTTGACAATTGGACAGAATTAAAGGGTAATTCTGAGACAAAACGTAGAACTTTATTGAGTATGCGACCAGCAGCTTTCCGCGATAGTTATGTACCTTTTTCTTATCAGTCACCAGCGCAGTTTGTGGATATGTATCTGGTCAAACTGACTTGCAGCATGTTGAGCCGGTTAACCTCACAGGTACAAAGTGAGAAAACAGAAGCACTTAATGAACTGAGAAAGCACAGCAGTAAATTTCCTTTGGATCCGGGTAGTAAGGATAATTTGATGGAGACAGATTTTACCAAGGTACGTTTGTTGTTTGATAAAACTCATTCCCAGAGAAGCTTTCCTGAGGGGACAATCGGTTCCGGCGAAAAAACAACAATTGATGAGGTAGATACAGAACTTAAACAATTGCTGGAACCATTAGTAGAATCCCAGAAGAGATTGGTCGAACTGGAGCAAATCGAAAAAATCTTCCGAGGGCTTCCGACAAGTGGAAATCTGTGCTATTGCAGGATAAAACTTCTCAGTGAGAGGACTCAACGTAGCCTTCTGCAGCAGGGCGAGGAGGCATTGTCTGACTACCTTACAGAATTAAGGTTTGTCCAAGGAAGTCAGCGGAGTGAGCGATTTAATACCCGTACGAGAGGGGATTTGAATGTGTGTGTGGTTAAATATCCTGGACCACAGCTTCAAGTCGAGCTTTACCAGTATCCTTCCAGCACCGAACCGAGTAAGGTTTTACCATTTCCAGAACCATGGGCATGTCTTAGAATGTTGAAACTGTCTTTTGACAGTCAGAAAAAAGGGCACATAAGACTTAATGTTGACAGCACAGATGACAACTTGCGAGGGACATTATATTTGCAGCTTGAATTCTTCAATGACAGTGATTGCAAGCAGCAGGTCGATTCTGATTTTATAGAGGCAATGACCGATTTCGGAAACTCGAACTCGGACAATCGTTAAAACAGCAAGCGTTGATTTTGCAAGAGGAAATTATTGAATTCTCCTATTAAAAGGCTCATCAGACGTTTAGTTCCAAGGGGGCAGAATTCCCCGCTCGAAAGAGTGTTTGTTGCTGCATTTGGCAAACATCCTGGTTGGGATGACCACATTGATGATATTGGTTTCGAAACTGATATTTTTATCACTGTAAAACGTATACTTTATGTTCAGGGCGTTGGGGGCAACATTGACTCTGGAAGCTGGGATGCGCTCCAGAAAAATCAGCCAATCGAAGAATTCAAACATGCCCTTGTGTGGTATATGGACGGCAACTTAATTGTTGGTCGCATATGGTCTTCAAGAGATGGCAAGGGACGCACAAGTTATCCAATGGTGGTATGCGCTCAGTGTTGTCGATTACCACTGGAGTGGGTGCTAAACAATGCCTTACCGCTGTTGGAAAGAGTTGAAGAAGCTTGTGCTGCAACAATTTCTGCGGCTGAGGTCCGATTAGCCATTGAAAATGCACAAAATGAGCTCCGCCAACTAACTCAACAATGTGAGTTTTCCCCCATTGTACCGCCTGTTGGCACCGATGTAATAGTAAAGCTTACCGAATACCCGCAAATGGGAGGTCCGAATTATCAAGGTCTGTTGCGCATTCTTTATCATATTGAACGTGAAACTACACGAGACCATATTGATACTTCAAAAGGCAAGGCTTTTCGACCAACCTTGCTCCGTATCCCCATCTCACCACCTCCTGTCATAGAGAGTACACTTTTATGGATTAATTTTTTGCTTAAGAAATTTGGTATGAATACATCTGTTCTTATGCTTATGCCCAAACAAAAGCAATGGATGGACATAATTATAGGTGAACCGACGCAATTGCAGCTATATTGTTTGCGTGCTTCTCTTGGGGTAATTCCCCTTACGTGCAGTATCCCGTATAGCATGAGTCCGGAGTTTATCAATAGAACTACTCAGTTTATAGAGGATTCGCGAAATGGAAAATGAGGCATGGTTCCCGGAGTACTGCTTAGCTTGTATAATTCGCTTGGCTGTTCAAAAAAAGTTGCAGGTTGCCTTAGTCACTCGGCGTTGATTGCCTGATATACCCGGGATTTCACACAATCTATTTCCAACGTCCTGCCAGTGGAGTATTGGGTTTAGCTATTGATTGAAACCGTGTCATCCGAACGGCATCTCGACCTTTGATGGAAAGTAGCGGCATCAGGCCCTTATTGATCATTATCTGCATAGCCCGCTCAGTCAGGATTGTCTCGGCGCATGGAGTAATGTGCGTTTCGCCATTAGACTTGTACACATGCATAGGCAGGCCCATCAGTTCCTGCTGAAGCACACCAGTAAGGGACCAGCCGGATGTGCCAAAGGCTTCAGCCAACAGGCACGCGCAGACAATAGCGGGATTACCCCAGAGGTACTCTTCATGGTCGATACAATCTGAAAGCTCATCAAAATCGAACTGATCTATGGGCTCTGTATCCTTCCCATAAGGTAAGCGAAGCAATAAACGAGGAAGGACAAGGCCGATAGAAGATGCCTCGGGCGAGTTGCGAAGCTCCTGCCATCGTTGCTCGGTCACTGAATCAGCTTGCCATTCCCAGTTATCCGGATCTGGTGTTAAAGCAATTGAATCACATCCTGCAAAATGCGAACCGGCAGAGGATAGGAATGGAGCCATTGTTGCCTGAGCCAGTTTGGCAAGCCAGTGGAGCAAATCCACATCCTCTTTGGTCTTATCAAACGTATAGCAGCCGACCAGGATAGCCCACGGTTCTGCACTTTGGGTACCAATACTCTGCTCGACGAGGAGCCGATATATGCCGCTTGATTTTATTTGATTTGCCGAAGACAAATCCGCCTCCAGCTCTGCCTTGCTTATATCCCCAACGTAAAGTTTGAGATTTTCATCTGTTTGTATTTGATTGACTAAGAAGCGAAGGTTTCGCCACGCAGCTTCAAGCTCTTTGAAGTCTGGATTATGCAGCAGCGCACGCATTTGGCCGCTTATAGCCTGATCAATCTGAGCGACAAGCTCAGCCTGTTGCGGATGGGGTGCGGGAACAATATAGGGTTTCACAGCTTCATGGATGAGTTTATCCAGTCCCACAAATTGTCTGGCAGATCCCTTGGGTCTTTTACCAAGCAGCCGTTCTATCGCATCAGAATCAGACTCTTTTAATCCCGTTGTGCCGTTTTGGACTTCTGTTGCTTTGGAATTGTTAGTATCCGGCTCACCAGCTACCAAGCACCGAAGTTGCGAAGCCGCCTCGGCAAATGTGGTTGGATTTTGCAGACGCTTGCGTATGGCTTTAAGCTCTTGAAAAACATCCAGCCTTTCAAATATCCTGTCTGGATGAAAGTCATCCATCTCATCAAATCCGATTGCGATACGAGGTCCATCCTCGTTGCCTATAGGAACATGAATTTCAGTACCAAGTTTCGCTGGTAGTTCCTCGATGTTGTCCACATCTACTGGAATTAATCGATGAGAAGCAAGTGAAAGGCTTACTTCACCAAGACCGCGATTGCCTCTGCCGCTGAAATCTGACAGTATGGCTATGCGAAAATGTGTCTTGTCTCTGACTTTCGCAGGAGCAAAAGATGTTAATGTACTCAATTCTAAACCTATCTTTTCAGAAGAAAACTGCGTTGGCATGACACACTATCTCCAAATAAGGAATATCTGCAGGTGTTATAAAAATCGGGGCGACAGGACTTGAACCTGCGACCTCTTGACCCCCAGTCAAGCGCGCTAGCCAAACTGCGCCACGCCCCGAATAGAAAACAGTATTTTAATACAAATAAAACATAATACAACTATTTTTTTACAATTATCCACACCCTTGCCGTTCAGCCAGAATAAAGTGGTAGTTGGTAAAGAACGTTGAAAGGCATGGATATTTTGTAGTATTTTCTCTTGATATAACACTAAAATATCGTATAATTCTCCCGGAACAGAAGTCTGAAAAAAATTTTAAGGGTAAACACAATGAATACTGATATGGAAGCTGTTCTGCAGAAAATCTATGAATATTTAGCTCAGTATGGACTAAGACTCATAGGAGCTTTAATAATCTTTGTTATTGGCCGATGGCTGGCCAAAATCTTATCCCAATGGATAGAAACGGCACTCATCAAATCACGTATTGACAAGACTTTAGCCAAATTTATTAAGAATCTCAGCAATATAGTTATGTTGATATTCGTAATTATGGCTGCTGTAAAACCTCTGGGAATAGAAACAGCTCAGTTTGCGGTTGCTTTGGGTGCCGCGGGCTTAGCTATAGGCCTGGCTCTGCAGGGCTCGCTTTCAAATTTCGCTTCAGGCTTTTTGATGATTATCTTTCGTCCCTTTAAGGTCGGAGATTTTATTGAAGCAGCCGGAATCAAGGGAACAGTAAAAGAAATTCAAATTTTCAATACCATTATTAATACTCCCGACAATGTACGTGCTATTATTCCCAATGGCAAGATTACTGACGGTAATATCTTGAATTATACTGTTACCGGAACAAGAAGAGTCGATTTAGTAATCGGAGTCTCCTATGAGGATGACCTTAAAAAAGCTCAAAGTATAATCGAAAGCGTCCTGGTTTCAGACGATAGAGTTCTCAAAGATCCCGCTCCAAAAGTAGCTGTCCTAGAACTTGCCGACAGCAGTGTAAATTTTGTCGTTCGTCCCTGGGTCAATTCAGCAGATTACTGGGACACATATTTCGATATGACTGCAAAAATAAAGCTTGCTCTCGACAAAAATGATATAACAATACCATTTCCACAGCGAGATGTTCATATTAAGAATGAAATCCAGCAAGGCACTTGAGATGTTTGGTCGAATTAAAAGGCTTATTTCGATATTTGAAATGACAGTCGTTAAACTATTTTTTCCAATTAATTAAGGTGAAGGGGTATGATTATGTGTTGGCAAATTTTGGTATTAACATTTTGTCTTTTATTCTGTGCTCAATCAATTCATGCGGATGAGATATTATTTCCAAACGGAGATCGCCTTACAGGAAAAATTGACCACCTTCTGGAAGGCAAGATGATTTTCAATTCAGAAGTTATGGGCAAGGTAACCATAGAGTTATCCAAAATAAAGACTTTCAGCACAGATGCTCCTATTGCAGTTCATCTCAAGGACGAAACCGTTCTGTTACAAAGGATAGTAAACGCCGAACCCGGTAAGTTCGGTATCGAAGGGGCCGGCACCGTAAAAGCCCAGGATTTTGAACTTTCTTCTATCTCTTCGATAAATCCCCCACCGAAGCCTGCTCCGAAGTGGACGGGCAATCTTTCGGCCGGATTGACTTCTACTCACGGCAATACAAAATCCGAGTCTGTAAGCGGTAGTTTTAATATGAGCAAAAGAGCTCACAATGACCGCACTCAGGTCAGCGCCGACTATGCAAAAACCAAACAGGAGAATAAGACAACAGGCGACAAGGAAACCTCAGAGGATTGGTGGCGCTCAAAAGCGAAGTATGACTACTTCTTTTCGAAAAAGTTCTTTGGATATGTGGACGGCCGGTATGAAAAGGATGCTATCGCTGAGCTTGACCGAAGAATGATTATCGGTGGCGGTGCCGGTTATCAGTGGGTTGAAACCGAAGATTTGAGTTTTTCAACCGAATTTGGTCTGGCTTCTCTTTATGAGAAGTTTGATAACCAGACCGACAGCAATAGTGAAGTCTCGTTCCAGGCTGGGTATAACTTCGACAAGACATTAATGAAGAACGTCAAGTTTATTCACGATCTGACATATTATCCGAGTATAGACAAGGTATCTGATTGTTATCTCACATCTACTGCCGAGATTCGGGCCTATTTTACGAGTCAGATGTTCTCGACTTTCAAGGTCATCTTTGATTATGACACCACACCTGCTCTTGGTTCACATAGTACAGATACGAAATACCTTTTGGGTGTAGGTTACAGCTTTTAACGTAAGCTGATAGATGGATCGACAATAATTCAGGGAAGGCATTAAAATGAACAAAATCACGATGTCAGTATTGCTTATTGCAGCGTTGGCCATAACAGGTTGCCGGAGCGCTTATTACAAGACAATGGAGGCGTTTGGCCAACACAAGCGGGACCTGTTAGTCAGCCGCGTTGAAGATGCCCGTGACGCCCAGGAAGATGCCAAAGAACAGTTTAAATCGGCTCTGGAGAAATTTACCGATGTAGTTCAGTTCAGCGGCGGCCAACTTCAAGACAAGTATAACCTGCTAAAGAGCGAGCTCGACAAAAGTAAATCAAAAGCAGAAAGTGTAAGGAGCCGCATATCCGGCGTTGAGAATGTTGCAAAGGCACTTTTTAAAGAATGGGAATCCGAATTGGACCAATACGCCAGTGATGAGCTGCGCCGCTCAAGTGAGCAAAAACTTAAACAGACACGTCTGCGATACTCACAGCTTATAGCCGCAATGAAACGCGCGGAAAGCAAAATAGAACCCGTTCTTACTGCTTTTAACGACCAGGTTCTTTTTCTTAAACATAATCTCAACGCCCAGGCTATCGCATCATTGCATAATGAGCTTGCTTCTGTAGAAGCTGATATCGCAACACTCATTAAGGAAATGGAGGCTTCCATCGCAGAGGCCGATGAGTTTATAAATTCGATGGCCGGGGATTAAAATCAGAATTTTTTAGGAGAATAGAACAATGAAAAGTGTACGTAAAATCCTGCGCATTTTTTTGTTAGCAATTGTAGCTTTGATTGTCTGCATCGTGGTTGTGATTCATTTTTTCGGTAACAGCCTTCTTAAAACAGGTATTGAAACCGCAGCAAGTAAAACATTAACGGTCCCAGTCAATATCGACGATATGGACTTTTCAATCTTAGGAGCTAAAGTCGGATTTCAGGGCCTTGTAATTGATAATCCACCGGGTTACAAACATGAAAAGCTGCTTGAGGTAGATAATGCCCGTATTGCGGTTAGTATCGGCTCACTTTTAAAAGACACCGTTAATATTAAAGAAATCATGTTCGATGGGGTGAATGTTGTGCTCGAACAAAAAGGAGTTACAAGCAACAATCTCCAGGACATTATCAAGGCACTTCCAAAGTCAGAAGAAAAACCGGAAGACGAAACAAAGAAGGCCGCCAAAAAGCTTCATATTGATAAATTGGAACTTACGAATATTGTGGTCCAGGCTAAGCTTTTACCTGTTCCCGGCAAAGCAGATACCGTCACACTGAAACTGGATCCGATTGTCATGACCGACTTAGGCAGCGATGATAAGCTGGATGTGGCTAAATTAGCCGGCAAAATCCTGTTGGCCATCGCCACAGGCGTAGCAAAACAGGGTGTCGGGCTTCTGCCTGAGGGTCTTACAGATGCCATGAGCACAACATTGGGCATAACAGCCGAGGTGGGAAAGGCCGCTATCGAAGGGGGCACAAAACTCATAGAAGGGGGCACCGATGCTGGCAAGGGGATTATAAAAGGTGTTCAGAGCTTGTTCAAACCAAAGGAAAAGGAATAAACTTGTTCTTATTGTGCCTTTTGAATGTAAAAAACTAAAGATCCTTTAATAGAATATTTGCCGGTGACTTTTCAATATCACCGGCGAATGTCCTCAGGCAATTCGAAAGCTTGTCCAGCTCGCTTGTTTTCCCAACAGGAATTATGGAATTATCAGAATATCAGTTATAATATATGACATACGTTGAGTTATCAACCTGGTTAGGCTTTATTATTCATTAACTATTAACATTCGTCATGTAATAAAGGCAGTTTATGAATTTTGATTATTTGAAAGAAAAAAAAGAATTAGTTTTAATTGCTCTACTTGGTGTTTCACTGCTTCTTGCAGTTTTAATCATGGTCAAGATAACAGGTTTTTTTACGGCCTCAGCAAGAGCAGGAAACTTAGTTAAGAGAGCCGTTGAGCAAAATAGCACGGATGCCGGGGATACTGACAAGTATTTTACCAAATACCAGTTGCTTGCCGACGCCCTAAAGAAAAACAATTTATTTGCGCCGCCTCCGCCTAAGCAACATCCTGTAAAAGAAGTGCCGGCTATATTTGGTAATGAAGTACTGATAAATAACAAATGGTACAAAGTCGGCGATATGGTCGAAGACGCAAAAATCGTCGCTATCGATCCAACTAATGTAAAGATTGAGTGGGACGGCAGGGAAAAAGTTTTTGCGCCGATAGGTGGACCTACTATCGAAACTTCAGAAAGGCGCTCCGGCAGACCTCGTACGGGAAGTACAATAAGAAGGAAGGAGATTAGAGCAGCAGAGGCTACGATGGTCGTGGTCGGCCCCGAAGGAAGAGACCCCGGTGGACGGTTCGGAAGTCTTTCTAAAAAAGAAAGAGCTAAATTAGAGTTAAAAGCCGAACAAAAACAAAATTTACAAACAGAAAAAGGGAAATCCAGGAAACAGTCTAAGAGCGATACAGAAAAGGTACAGACAAAGAAAAAGAAAGATATGACACAAAAATCAAAAAGAAACAGAGATATCGAACCTAAGAAGGAAACTACTCAAAGAAAAATAAAGGAATAAACAGCAAAATAATCAAGCCCTTTCCTTATATTGAAAATAGGACACAAAGAAGTAGCTGAGTCCAAATAACCGGAAAATCTCAGTTGACATTTTAAAATCCCCAAGGCAGAATATGAAAGATATCCGGCGGCTGTCGTCCGGTTATTTTTAAACTGTTTAGAACAAGGAGAAGAAAAATGAAGAATGGACTTCCAAAGATAATTTTGAGTTTATCAATCATAGTAATAATAGCAGGCTGCGGCCCTCGGGGCAATATGACGATTACTGAAAAGCGGCAGGTCGTAATGGACATGGAAAAGGAAACCCTCGCAAGGTTGTACAGAGAAGCCCCTGAGACGAAAGGGAAGATTGAGAAGGCAGCCGGCTATGGCACCTTTAGTAATGCCAACGTCAACCTGATTTTTGTGAGCGCCGGAGGCGGATATGGCGTGGTTGTTGATAACGCAACCGGCAAACGTACCTATATGAAGATGGCATTAGGCGGCGTCGGCCTTGGGCTGGGCGCAAAGGACTATCGTGTCGTTATGGTCTTCAAGGACAAGGTTACGCTCGCTAAGTTTTTGGAGAGCGGCTGGGATTTTGGCGCTCATGCAGATGCTGCGGCTAAAGCCGGCGAAACAGGCGGCGAGTTGAGCGGAGAAGGAGATATCATCTCTGGAATCGAAGTGTTTTCAATGACAGAAACCGGCTTGGCTTTACAAGCAACTGTCGCAGGTACAAAATATTGGAAGGATGATAAACTAAACTAACAGTGTCATTCTTATAACTATTCAGAGATCATTTATACAACGAACTTTTATTGAGAAAGTCATTGGCTATCCTCAAGGAAGAGTTTGTGTGGATGGTGTATCTGATTGTGCATCCCTGGAGGAGTGCTTGACTGGCCTTCTATATATAA
>JACKQG010002827.1_pt1 | contig 22048 bp, 21 predicted proteins | sample 8237621 | NCBI WGS metagenome assembly JACKQG01 (sample SAMN15677084, study PRJNA649215) | marine metagenome | biome: marine; feature: Black Sea; material: saline water; isolation source: suspended particulate matter (SPM) from the Black Sea western gyre | collected 2013-06-09/2013-06-10 | depth... | reverse complement strand
GGCAACTCCACCAGATAATCCTTTTTCTGGCTCTGAACAAAACCTTGTCTATAGGCAAGCTCAAGCTCGCCCATGTTCTCTTCCATATGATTTATGTCCATTGCTATGGATTTTTTCCGTCGCCTCAGAGACTGAATGGACATCTCAAATATATGACCACTTCGCTCAAAGAGCTGCTCCAACTCACGCAAGGCCGTCTCTGAGAAACGGGCATCTTTTTCCAACCCGTAACCGGCCAGATTACGGGCAATATCTGCCACGCGTTTTATGTCGCCAATCACATGAAACAAGGCCCTTTTACGTTTAATCTGGACCTCACTGAGCATAACATTGCTGATTCGTCCCAAATAGACCGTCAACTGTTCATGAATTTCCTCCACCTGTAATTCGTTCTGAACGACTCGCTGCTGGGCCTCATGACTGTGCAGAAAAAAGGCCTGCCGCGCCTCCAGAAGCATTTCTCCAACCAGCCCAGCCATACGATGAACCTCGGCCTCGGCCTCATACAAGGCAACAACCGGAATCTCCAGAAATTTTTCATCAAGAATTCCATAGGCCCCCCCCCCTTCTTCATCACCGGGAACCAATCGCTTGAGCAGGGTGATAAAAGGTCCAACCAAGGGCATAAACAACAGGCTAACCGTAATATTGAAGATGGCATGGCCATTGGCCAACTGCCGTGGAAGATCTGCCGCTGTCCGGGTTACCAGCTGGGCAAAGAGATCAAGAAAAGGAAAGAACAGCAACGCCCCGCACAAATTGATCACGAACTGGGCCAGACCAGTGCGTCGCGCCGAGACAGAGGTTCCAACCGAGGCGATCAACTCAAGGACACAGGTGCCGATATTGGCACCGATCATCAAAGCAATCCCCGGCCCAAGACCAATCACCCCTTCCATCCCCATGGCGATAATCAGACTTGTGGTAGCGGAACTGGAACTGGTAATTGCCGTCAAGACGGCGCCAATGGCAATCCCCAGCAAAGGATAAACTCCAAACGAGGAAATCAGCTCGATCACCACCGGATAATCACGCAGTGGCCTTGCTCCGTCACTCATGATTTTCATGGCCAGGAAGATCAACCCAAGACTGAAGATAAACTCCCCGCCATCTTTCAATTTTTCACGCCGTACAACGACCTTGAAGATAAAGCCAAAAATCAACAGGGGATAAAAAAGGGTGGCCACCTTAAAAGCCACCACCTGGGCAGTGATGGTGGTACCCACCTCAGAACCCAGAATCACGTACACGGCCTGTCGCAGGTTTATAATCCCGGCGTTAACCATGCCCAGGAGCAGAAGTACGGTGACACTGGAACTCTGTACCAGAAAGGTAACCACCGCACCGGTTGTAACACCGCGCCATGGCCCGCCAACCACACGCTGCAACAGTTGTTTGAGACGGGTCCCGGCCAACCTCTTCAAGGTTTGACTCAACTGCCCGATGGCAAAAAGGAACAGTGCCAGACCACCAAATATCTTGGCCACGATCATCCCCAATTCCATATCATACCCTCCCGCGCATCACGCCACTGAGCAATCATAATAATTCTCCCTTGAGCATACCACTTCCACAAGGACAAACAAAGACAGATGGAAAATTCCAGGCAAAGGTTATAAGGATACCGCCTATACTTCATGGCCTGAACGAGCGCAGACCATTTCGACTGTTTCTTTCAATACAAATGGACTATTGTATTCATTTGACAATCACTATGGAACAGTCACCCATGAACACTCAATATGCCTGACCAATTTGACCTTCACCGAGAACCGGAGCTCGTTTTTCAAGCCATCAACGAGGAACGCTACGCCGAATTTTATGACCTGGAACTGACTGGGTTCTCTGATGATCTCAATTTTTACCGCCGGCACTGTCCCGCCACAAGCAAAGTGCTGGAATTGGGCTGCGGCAGTGGCCGCCTGTGCCGGGCCCTGACCACGGACGGCACGCAGGTGACCGGAATCGATCTCAGTTTCCCTATGCTCCAGCGGGCTAAAGCCCAATCGAACCAGGCTATTCACTATCTGCAGATGGATATGAGCAGGCTTTGCCTGAATGAGACATTTGATTCAGTCATCTGCGCCTACAACACACTAGGACTCCTGCAACGACCAGAAACGATTTGCCACTGCCTGCGTCAGGTCAGCCGCCTACTCTCTCCAAAGGGAAAGCTTTTACTCCATCTTTATGTGGCGGATAAGGCGTTAACCAAACTTGGCCGCACGAGACAATTTCAATTTCAATTTATTGATCATCCCCAAGGTGGACGAATCATCAAGGAGACCCTGAAGGGATATTCAGCCAGCGAACAGCTCATAGTCCTGGAGGAACGTTACCGGGTCAGGCCCATGCAGGACGGCAAGGGTAATGAGGACCTGAATCACACCCTGCACCTGTCGGCCCTCTCACATCGCCAATGGCTCAATCTTGTTCAATCCATCGGGTTTATAGTTGAAGAACAGTTCAGCGATTATGACCTCAGCCCTTACAGAGGCGGCAACCGTCTTCTACTCAAAGCATCTCTTTCCCAAACCCTTTAACAAATTTTTTCCTGCCAATATTGCTCTAAAACATTTTTTCTTGACCCAGGTCAAAGAATAATCCAGAGTTCGCGGCTATTCTCTCAAACAATGGCAGGCGACAATTACCCCGCTCACCTTGCTATTACGAACCATCCTTATATAATAGATTTATCCATCTAATAAAAAATCTCAACCGGGAGGGAGAAATGTTTTGCAATCAATGTGAACAAACCGTCAAAGGAATCGCCTGCACCAGCATGGGTGTCTGTGGTAAAACTGAGCCAGTCGCGTCTATCGAGGATGTGCTCACATACGCGGTACAGGGACTGTGTATGGTGGCCAGTGAAGGGCGCAAAGTTGGTGTTGTTGACAATGCCGTTGACCGCTTTATCTGTGAGGCCATTTTTTCCTGCCTGACCAACGTGGACTTTGACCCGGCCCGTTTTCAGGTTCTGACCAACAAAGCAGTGGAGTTGCGTGAAGCCATGAAGGCCAAAGTCGCTGCAGCCGGTGGTGTTACAGAATTTGCCTCAGCCGCAGCCACATTCACCCCGGCAGAAAGCCTTGTTGAACTTGAAGAGCAGGGTGCAGCCCTGAACTTTATCCCTTCCATGGATGGCAATGAAGATCTGCGCTCCCTGAAGCAGGTTATCCTTTATGGCCTGCGCGGTCTTGCCGCTTATGCTGACCATGCAGCCATTCTCGGCCAGGAAGATGATGAGGTCTACGCCTTTATTAATCAAACCATGAGTGATCTGACCACTGAAATGGACCTGAACAATCTGGTTGGCCTGACCCTGAAATGCGGTGAAGTCAATCTTCGGGCCATGGAGCTCCTTGATGCCGGTAACACAGGTACCTACGGCCATCCTGTGCCGACTACGGTTCCTTTGGGTCATAGACCAAACAAGGCCATCCTGGTCACCGGACATGATTTGAAGGATTTGGCCATGCTCCTGGAACAAACACAGGGGAAGGGCATTGATATATACACCCATGGTGAGATGCTTCCCTGCCACGGTTATCCCGAGCTTAAAAAATACGATCACTTCTACGGCCATTACGGTACTGCCTGGCAGAACCAGCAAAAAGAAATGGACGTATTTCCGGGAGCTGTCCTCTTTACCACCAATTGCATTCAAAAACCAAAAGACTCCTATACAGACAACGTCTTCACGACAGGACTGGTGGGCTGGCCGGATGTGGCTCATATCGATAACAACAAAGACTTTACCCCTGTCATTGAGCGGGCTCTGGCTCTGCCTGGGTTCACCGACACCACTGATCAGGGTTCAGTCATGGTCGGTTTTGCCCGCAACACCGTTTTGGGAGTCGCCGATAAAGTTATTGATGCCGTCAAATCCAAGGCCATCCGGCACTTCTTCCTTGTGGGCGGATGCGATGGTGCCAAGCCAGGACGGAACTACTATACCGAACTGGTTGAGAAGATCCCCAGTGACTGTATGGTCCTGACTCTTGCTTGCGGCAAGTTCCGTTTCTTTGACAAGCAGCTGGGTGATATCGGCGGCATTCCTCGCCTTCTTGATGTGGGTCAATGTAATGATGCCTATTCAGCCATCCAGATTGCAGTCGCTCTGGCCGGTGCCTTTGAGTGCGGGGTCAACGATCTGCCCTTGAGTATGATTCTTTCCTGGTACGAGCAGAAGGCAGTTGTTATACTCCTGACCCTGCTCAGCTTAGGGATCAAAGACATCCGTCTTGGACCCTCGCTGCCAGCTTTTATCACCCCGAATGTACTTAATGTACTGGTTGAAAATTTTGACCTTAAACCTGTTGCTGCTACCCCGGAAGAGGACTTAAAGACCATACTTGGCTAAAAGTCACAGCAGTTCAGCACTAAACCCGGGGCGGGACAGGGAGATCACCTTGTCCCGCCCCTTTGCGTCCACCTCCAACGGAAAAATGAAACATGAGCCAGAATGAAAAAAATTTCGGAGTCATCCCAGGATTGAACATGGGACTGTTTAAACCAGAAACCCTGAAACAGATCATTGACACAATCAATCGCCATGAGGTGCCCATGACCAAGATAACCTCAGCCCAACGTTTGGCCCTGCTCGGCATGGACAAGGACAAACAAAAGCAGCTGCTTTCTGAGCTTACCCCTCTGCTTCGGCCGCGGCCCACCAATGGCGTCACCTATGTTCAAGCCTGCCCTGGTAGCCAGTGGTGTAAATTTGGTGTACGTGATGCCCTGAAGCTTGGAGCGGAACTGGAAAAAATGAGCTTTTCAGAGCCACTACCGGGGAAAGTCAAGATTGGAGTTTCTGGTTGCCGAATGTGCTGCACCGAGGCCCGGGTCCGTGATATTGGCATCATCGCCTCCAAGAAAGGATGGACCCTGATCTTTGGCGGAAACGGCGGCAACAATGCGCGTATTGGAGACGTGGTGGCCGAAGCATTAAACGACAGCGAGGTCATTGATCTTGCCCGAAAATGTCTGGATTATTACCAACAGAACACCACGCGAAAAATGCGCACAGCCAGATTTATGGAAATGACCAGCATTGACGAGCTAAAACGGGCGGTTCTGAACACCTGAAAACCAGGAGGTAGATAATGCAATGCCCCGGACAGGACAATAGGTATTGGAGCGGTGAGGACGTCTTTGAGATGCCCTGCCCCCACTGCGGAAACATTCTGGAATTTTTTAAGGACGATAGCCAGCGAACTTGCAAAAAATGCGGTCACAAGGCCCTGAACCCAAAGATAGATTTTGGTTGTGCCTCATACTGTCCCTACGCTGAGCAATGTCTCGGATCCGTGCCACCGGAATTGGCCAATAAGCTGGGCAATCTGTTCCGTGATCGTCTGACGGTTGCTGTTCGCAAGCAGCTTCCTGGCCAGGAAGCTGCATATCAACTCAAGGTCAAAGCCGCAGATTTTGCAGAAATCCTCTGTCGCACTGAAGAAGGCAATACCGCTGCCGTGGTTGGCGCAGCCCTGCTGCACGACATTAACGGGGTCGATGAGATTCTCGCCGATCTGGGATGTGAGGAGAAGCTGAGTAAACAGATCCATGAACTGCTGCTCCTGAATACCCCGGAAGAAGATACAGAGAACCAACATTCAAAAAAATTATTAGCTGACGCACACCTTCTTGCCGCCGCCTCAGAGGGAGACCTTACAGCTCTGGGCCAAACCTGCCAGAGTGAAAGTGGCAAAAAAGAAATGGAAAAACTGCACAAATAATCAGTTCACTTGACTCAGGTCAAAGATTAGCCACATGTTTTCGGGTATTCTCTCCCCATAATCAGCACAAAACAAACGCCCCCCTAACCAAGGGGATATAAACATGAAAAATGTACGTAAGATCATAAAAATCGACGAAGAACTCTGTGATGGCTGTGGACTCTGTGTTCCTGACTGCGCTGAAGGCTCACTGCAGATTATTGACGGGAAGGCCCGACTGGTAGCCGACAATCTCTGTGATGGCCTGGGAGCCTGTCTTGGTTCATGCCCCACGGGAGCCTTGCAGATCATCGAACGTGAGGCCGACGAATTTGACGAAGATGCCGTCGAAGAGTTCCTGGCAAACCAGAAGAAACAAGCCAATTCTGTCCCGGAAAAACCCTCAGGTTGCCCTTCGGCTCAACTCAAGACTTTTGCACCGACCAGTCCCTGCCAGACAGCAAACAAACCAAGCTTACATGCTGCAGGCGGTCCCTCTGCCCTGCGCCACTGGCCAGTACAGATCAGACTGATTCCCCCCACAGCCCCCTTTCTTCAAGGGGCTGATGTTCTGGTGGCCGCCGACTGCTCAGCTGTAACTGCCGCCAACTTCCAGGAGGAATTCCTCCAGGACAAGGTTGTTATGATGGGCTGCCCTAAATTTGATGACGCTCAGAGCTACGTGGAAAAATTCACCGCAATCATTGACCAGTGCAATCTCAAAAGCATAACCATTCTGATCATGGAGGTTCCCTGCTGTGCCTCCATGAATGTGATCATCAAGGAAGCCTTGAAGCAATCCGCACAGAGTGTAGCTGTTGAGCAGATCACCCTGTCGGTCCGCGGCGAAATCGTCTCCCGGAATCAGTGGTAATCCTTACAAGGTGGATTCAGCCTTCGGCTCGCTTTTACACACACCAATGACTGTTCCGCCAGCCCTCTTCTCTATGCCGGTAATTTCACCGCCGGCATAGAGAATCACCCTGTCCATTTTACCAACGATATCGCCGGCGCAAATAAAATCAAAAGATTCGCCTGCCGCCATTTTTTTCAAACGTGCCCGCACGTCCTTAAAGCCTGTTCAACAATCGCCACGGTAGTCCAGCATACCATCGCCTCCACTCCATCTTGTAGCAACAACCTTTAGGCCACCTTCAGTCTGACACCACCCGGATGATTAACCGCCTGCACCCCAAGCCCGGCCAATATTTGAAAAATGGGGCGTCCGAAATAGAACAACTCTTCTGCCAGATCAAGATCAAATTTATCAAGAATCCGTTGGCGAAAGAGCAGATCATTATCCACCAGCCGCTGGAGATCAGATAAAGTTTTCTCAAGCTCCCGTTCCAGTCCCGCAGGTACTGCTCCCAGATCAGGACAGGTGCAAAGTTGCTCATGCTCTTTGACAAACACGCGTAAAGGATCGTCTGAGTCCATTATATCAAGCCTGGTCAGACAATCCTGCTCAACCAGAGCCAGGCTCTCCTTGGGTCTCCAGCACTTCAGGGATTCACAGGCCTGGGGACGATGATCATAAATCATGCAGCCGCGACTGAGAGTATCATAATAACAACAGGACCACTCACTTCCCACGCCACGAAGCTTAACCAATTCCACTGCAACCGGCTGCACACCGTCAGCAACAGGATTAAAGACCAACTCGCCGCGACGAATAGTGATCAAATCCTTTCGTGGGATTCGCCCACTTCGTATCAACTCTAAATCCGGTCCATGCAATGCCGGACCGCCTTTACGGCAACAGGTACCGCAGCGATAGCACTCACTTTGATTCTCTCGTAACATCCTTCCATCCTTTCAGTACATCAGGTACAGACTCAGGCCCAGCACACACAATTACAAAAAATAAGCCTTCAAAAACCCAGCGATTCCTTTCAACAAGATTCACTCAGACTACAACTCAGATTTTTCATTGACTTTCAAACAGTTCAATCCGTACAATACAAACAATCCTTATAATTACAAACCTCACGAGCTGACCATGAAAAAAAAGATCCTCATCGCTGTTGACTGCTCAATTTACTCCAGTCAGTCTTTGGATTATCTTACCAAAATCTTTGCCCAGGAGCAGGATGTTTCATTTCAAATCATCAACTGCGTCACCTCAGGTGGTGGAGTCATCGAAAGCAGTGCCGATCAGGCCGACAGTCTGATACCGGAATGCAGCAACCACGGCAAAAACAAAGGTGCAGGGCATGACTATCTTATCAAGGCACGTGAAAAACTGATTCGGCGCGGGATTGCCCCTGAGAGGATCACGATCGAATCAGTGGTCTCGGGCTACAACTTTGGCGCAACCATCCAACTCACGGCTCAGAAAAATTTAGTCGATGCGATCCTGATTGGCCGGCGTGGTCTGGGGTATTTAAGTAAAGTCCTCATGGGATCAGTCTCAGAGAAACTGGTGGAGGATTGTCATGAAATCCCAATCTGGCTCATCGATGGCGAAATTGAGGCAAAAAATATTCTTGTCCCAGTCGATGGAACCCTCCCCTCAATGCTCGCCGCAGACCACTTGGCCCATATTATCGAGGGTCGTAGCGATCTCCGCATCTACCTCTTTCACTGCAACCGCCTCATGCACAAAAGGATCACCTGTGAACCAAAAGATTTTTACGATCACTGGGATCAAGACTGGTGCGACAAACATCTCAGCGACGGGAAATGTCTGTTCGAAGGGCCGACACAGCTTCTGGTGGAGGCGGGTATTCCCAAAGAACAAATCATCACTCTCCCCACAGTCATGGACCTGGAAGAGGCTCACGCCATTCTCGCTCACGCCCGCAAGCACGACTGCGGCACCATTGTCATTGGCCGACGAGGGAAAGGAATCACCAAAGGGATCCTTGGTGGCGTCTCAGATAGAACCGCCAAACACGCCCAGGATGTGGCCCTCTGGATCGTTGGATAAATTCTATCTTTTTGGTACCACAGCAACGGCTGCAGCACGTTTTGGAGCCAGATAACGAGCTGCCAGCTCACTGAGTTCTTCTGCTGTGATCCCACTAAAATCTTCCTGAATTGTCAAGGGCCATTCAAGCTGCATGGGATAGCGATCAGACAGCGAAAGTACAGATCTGAGCCAATAGCCGTTACTGCGTACCATATCTTTAATGCCTGTGAGAACAGGGGCTTTACTTCGCACCAGCTCCTCTTCACTCACCCCCCCCTGCGCCAGTGCAGCCCCCTCCTCGCGTACAATCTCCTCCAATTGACCAACCTGCTCCGGATCTACAATCAAGCGAGCCTGCATCAAACCATAACCGGGATAGATTCTGCTCCCATGCTGAAAGACACGAGGCGAATAAACGGCTCCCAATTTCTCACGTACCTCTTTACGCAGCCGATCATCGAATACTGTCGCCAAGAGATGAAGCCTGCGAGTAAGCCCGATATCCCAATAATCTGCGGTGGGCCATGCCACTGTGAGCATGGCCTTGTCCAAAGAAGACTCAACCGGAATTGTCAATGAGCGCCCTAAAGGAAAGTCAAGATTTACCACGTGCGGTATAGACAAACTTTCGCCGGGGAGACTGGACAAATAACGCCCTGCCAGATCAATAACACGTTCCGGGTCGATGTCACCAACAAGAGACAGTTCAAAACCTCCACGGCTCAATGCAGATAAATACCATTCTCGAATCTGATCAATTTCAAGATCCGCAAAATCATCCCAGGCAGGGAGCCCCATGTGGGGATATCCACCGGCCAGATAGCTTTTACCATACAGCTCCATACCACCCTGGACATCCTGAGCCAACTGCTGATACATCTGCGCAAAACTGTCCATGGCCCGGCCGTAGGCCTCATCCCGCACCACAGGATCAAGCAGGAGCGTCTGAAGAATCTGGAAGATCAATTCAAGGTCCCCGCTCACAGCCTTCCCTGTCCAGGCAAAGCTTGCCGGAGCAACACTGAAATTCAGTTTTATTGAGCTACCGGCCATGATTCTGGACAGTTCACTGTCCTGTAACCCCCCTGTTCCGGAAGAATTAATTACGGATTCGGTGAGTTGAGCCAGACCAGGCATTGGCTCAGAATGCAGGCCATTGCCAAAGTCCATTCGTAACTCAAAGCCATTATCCTGAAAATCAGTCTGCTTCACATTAATGACCAGGCCGTTTGCCAGAAGCACACGCTCAGCATCAACTCCAGAGAGTTTACGGCGTGAAACAACCCTCGCCTCTTCCACCGGCAAGAGATATGGAAACTCGGGTACTGCACCAGTAATCATTGGTGCAAGTTCACAGGCAGATGAAGCAAGATACGCCTCGCGCACCTTGAGGGTGGGATCTGTCCCTGCAATTTCAGCGTTCCCGGTGACCTGCACAAATTGATTGGGATGAGACCACATTCCACGAAATGCCGTCTCAACCTCGGCCAAAGTAAGGTCTGCCAATATTGGCGCATACAACGTATCTTCCTGTAGCGGAGATTGAAAAACGCGATTCCGGTTTATCTTCTGCACAATAGAAGCAGCAAGTTTGCGACTGTTGCGTGTGGACGCTGTCAAAACAGCATTTTCAAGCCGGGATGATAGTTCATTTTTTACACGGATAAATTCCTGTTCACTAAAACCAAACTCTAAAGCCTGACGAAGCGTTTGTTCCAACAAAGAAAGTCCCTGCCGCCACTGATTAGGCGCAGCCTGGATTGTGACTGTGGAATACCCTATAACCTGCTGGAACCTCCCGGCATAAACACGGCTGCTGATAACAGGGCTCTCGGATTGTTCCTGAAGTCGTGTAAGTCGATGCTGGAGCATAAGAACCGCCAGATACTCTTTCAATTCCCGCTGCTGCAAAGCCAGTGAATCGTTTTTCTCGATCTCATTCCAGACACTTTCAATGGTCACATCTGTGCTCCCCAGCTCCGGCTCCAGATGGACAAAAAACTCTAAACCCCTCTCCTGAACTCTTCCCATATCAGGACTTTCTAGTCGCGCCAGGCCAGGCTTCAAACCTGCAAATCGAGCTCTGATAAGTTCTTCTGCCAACTCCGGTTCAAAATCACCCACAAGTACGAGTACCATATTGTCTGGCCGGTACCAGCGATCATAAAAGCTACGCATCCCTGCTTGATCAAAAGACTCAATGGTTTCCACAGTACCAATGGGCATACGCTCAACCATACGAGTCCCATCCATAGTGAAGGACATTTCCTTGACATAAGTCCGGTACCGGGCAGAATCTCGACTACGAATCTCAGCCAGGATAACCGCCCGCTCACGTTCAATTTCCTCTTCAAGCAACAGGGCGCCTCGAGCATAATCGGCCATGAGCAGAAGCCCTCCATCCAATTGCTTGCGGCTGGAATCAGGAAGAATGATATGATAAACAGTCTCACCAAAGGTGGTATGAGCATTCACATCACCACCGAAGCTCATACCAATGGATTGAAAATAGTCAACAAGGGTTCCAGGGGGATAATGGGTCGTGCCGTTAAAAAGCATGTGTTCCAAAAAATGGGCCATACCACGCTGCTGATCATTCTCGTGCAAGGAACCGGCCTGAATATCAAGATAAACAGCAACTCGATCCCGGGGTTCCTGGTTCTGCATGAGAACATAACGGAATCCGTTTTCCAAACGGCCAAACCGCAGAGCAGGATCAGGCTGCAGATCACTCAGTTCATGGGGCCAGGCCGTTCTCTGAGAGTCCTGATCAGCGAGGGCGTTGCCAGAATAGCCAGCAATAAAAACACACTGAAGAAGTAAAACAGCCAACACAGCAGTGTGCCAGCGATGAACAAAATGCATCATCATTATTCCTTACAATCTGATATCACGTCTATAGTTTCAGGAGACCGACAAAGTCGGTTGAATGTCCTCGTCTTACACGGTGCCACAAAAGATTGACGGTACTATCCCTGTCTTTGTGACATGCCTTTCATATCAATAAAAGAACAGCGCAATGAGAAAGGATCTCACAAACCCCTTTCCTCATAACTGTAAATCGTGCTCCATGAATTACAAGCAAAGATTTTTTGGTTCAGACATGATAAATACAAGAGGTACTCAGTTCCCGGGACAAACAACTTTTCAAGGGAGCCATGGGACAGTAGTCATTGAGACAATCCCACTCATGGAATCATAAGACAATCACAAGGAAAAGCAGATGGAACTTAATGGAAAAACGGCCCTGATACCTGGTGCGGCCAGACCAGTGGGCCGAGCAATAGCAAGAGCCTTGGCATTTGCCGGCTGTCGTCTCATCCTTCCTGTTTTTGACTGGCCTGATTCAAACCAGGATCTCATTGATACATTCCGTAAAGACAAGATCGATTTCTGGGCTCCAGAAGTTGATCTGCGTAATAAAGAGCAGGTCGAAGACCTCGCATCTTCGACCCAGGAACGATTTGGTAAACTCCATATTTTAATCAATAACATTGAGCGGGGAGGAATGCCTGTGGTGCATGGCTCGTACAACCGCCCTTACAACCAGGATCAATGGCAACTCGAGATCGACACCACCCTAAAGGCCAAATGGCTTCTTTTTGATAATTTTTCCAGATTACTTGCTGCATCTGGAGATGGCGCAGTGGTGAACATATCCTCCATTGCCGGAGTTATGGGGCGCAGTGGCCCGGCAGGATTGGTTTTCAACGATGCCTTTGCGGCAGCAAACAGGGCTATTTCTTCATTCACCGAGACCTGGGCCCGTGCAGGGGCACCTGAAATCAGAGTTAACGAACTACAACTAGGCTTAATCCAACACCGACATGGTGAAGGCACGCGTGGCTGGGAGGTTATGACACCAGAGGAGCGCCAGAGTTTACTGAATCATACCCTGCTTGGCCGTAGTGGCTCACCCGAAGAAGCCGCAGCTGCCGTCCTCTTTTTGCTTCGTGATGCAGATTTTATGACTGGAACGATACTGAAACTGGATGGAGGGTTCACACTTGGAGGGGATCAGATCAAACCAATGCCTCCAGGGATCCTGGAGGCTTAGTACTTGACCAACTTGACCAACTTGACGAATTTGACCAATTTGACCTTATGGAGATGAGGTCACAAGCTGTAAAAAAGTGCAATCGCTCAAAAATGAGGTGTCAAAGAAGAGGCGGACCATTAACCAAGGTTGCCCACAGGAGGGGGGGAAGAACAGAAACGACATTCTGTTCTCAAGCACAGATCATGTGCACAGAAAGGGGATCAGATATCTTTGGCCCAATCCGGAAGATGATGAAGTATATAATGTTGAACGGCAGCTTTTACATCGTCCTTGGGGACTTCGCCAACTTCCGCCATCACTTCATCAAAGTCGTACCAGCATACTTCTTTGTTTTCATGATTATAAACCGTGAAAATACAACGATTTTCACGATGAATGTCTTCTTCTTCCTGAATAGCAGCAACCAGAGAAGCTGCCTGTTCATAGGGTAAAAATTTTATTTCATTATCCGACATGACTGCCCTCAATGCAACAATCCAGTAGCATCTATACAAAGTAACCGAAAAACCGGTTCGATACTACCGGGGCAATAATCAACAAACGGTAAACGCCTCAAAAAAGAGACTCCATTCGCGCACCGCCCACTGGAAACAAAAAAGGCGAGCAGTCTAACAGATCAACTCGCCTTTTTCTGTATTTCAAAAAAATTATGCAGGTTTAACAACCGCACCAGAACGAATACAACGTGTACAAACGCGGTTACGGACTGTAGCGCCGCTGGCTGTGACCATGCGGACACGCTTCAGATTCGGCAACCAACGCCGGCGGGTTTTATTATGGGCGTGCGAGACATTGTTTCCCGTCACAGGTCCTTTTCCACAAATTTCACATACCTTAGCCATGACACTCTCCTTCTATTTCCGCTACCGAAACAGCTGTGTGCTTCAGCATCGCTGGATATTAAATCATTTCAAAAAACTCTGATCAAGAACAGGAATATATACCCTGTTCTCTCACGATCCGCAAGTGCTTTTCCACGCCTCAAACGATTACACCACAAATGACACGAAACGCCACATTGTGGCTGTCTTTTTCAATCAGAAGGGGATATATTCATCTTGAAACTTTTCATATTTTCGATGACAATGCTTGCGGCACCTGATTGATTTTCTTGATTTTACCGGCGCCGCATACGAAAAACAAAACTCATTCAAACAACGATTCGACAACCATGAACCAATCCAACTCAGTCTGGGCCTTTTTTGCTTCTGTCAAACTGGCCCTGGTCACTCTCTTTTTTCTCGCAATCACTTCAATCATTGGCACAGTCATTCCACAGAAGGAAACCGCGCAAGTCTATATAGACACGTATGGCCAGAATACGGCAAACCTGTTTCAGATTTTTTCCATCCCGGACATGTATAACTCCTGGTGGTTTCTGGGCTTATTAGCCTTACTCAGTGCTAACCTGATCGTCTGTAGCATAGAGCGCTTTCCGGCTGCATGGGCGATAATCAAAGCTGACAATCTGGCAACACCGCTCAAGCGGCTTCAACAGATGCGTCTTCGTCGTGAGTGGACAAGCGCACTCAACGTATCTGACACAGAAGCAACCCTTGCTGCCACGCTCAACACCAACGGCTGGAAAAATCAAAGCCGCCAAAAAGACTCCGGCCGCTTGCTTTTCAGCCAGAAAGCCCCCATGAGTCGTACCGGTGTCTACATTGTCCATATATCAATTCTGATCATATTCGTTGGGGCGATCATTGGTGAGATGTTCGGTTACAAGGGAAGCGTGATGCTCCCTGAGACCCAATCAACCGAGCAGATTTATACTTTTCGAACAAACGAAGCTATCCCTTTGGGATTTGAAGTTCGCTGTGATCTTTTTGAAATTGAGCTGTACGACAACGGCATGGCCAAGGCTTACCGATCAGAACTCACAGTACTCGAAAACAACGAGATCGTACGGCAAAAGACTATTGTAGTTAATGATCCTCTGACTTACAAAGGTGTCACCTTTTACCAGTCCAGCTACCAACCCTACCAGAGTTTTGTTGTAACGGTCAGCGACATGACCTCCGCCAAAAAAATTCAGGCAATTCTTCCATACCAGCAGCAGCATGTGGAGCCGAACAGTGACCTGCGTTTCGGAATTATCAATGCCAAAACGGCCGGACAGTCGGTAACAGATATTAAACTGTGGCTCAAAGATCAGTCTGGTGTTTCCGGAAACTACTGGTTAAGCGATGGTGAACAAAAGATTATCGAACATGAAGGAACCACGTATCTGATCGCCGCTAAACAGATGTACGCCACCGGACTGCAAATTGCCAAAGATCCGGGGGTATGGACTGTATATGTCGGTTTCACCCTCATGATCATTGGACTGCTCATGGCCTTTTTCATGTCTCATCGGCGCCTATGGATTCACATCCGTGAAGAGGACGGCAAAACTCTTGTTCTCATGAGTGGCAGTGCCAATAAGAACCGGGGAGCCTTTGAGAAGACCTTTAGCGCCTTAGCAGATCAGGTCCAAAAGTAGAAAACAAACCTTACTGAAACAATTAACCAACCATAGAACCCACACCGCAAAAGATTTTCTTTTCCGGCCATTGGAGTGAACAGCATGGATAGTTCGCAGCTTTTAGGGATTACCACCTTCACCTATCTTTTTTCTTCCATCCTTTACGCGGTCATCTTTATTTTCCGTGCCAAGAGTTTGGGTCCAGCCACGACCGTTTTCACCAGCATTGCTTTGCTGATTCAAACCATAGGCATAGGACTGCGGTGGCAGGAATCCTATCAAATAGGCATAGGTCATGCACCCCTGACGAATATGTATGAATCCCTTGTCTTCTTTGCCTGGACGATTATTGCCTTCTACCTTTTCCTTGAATGGAAATACAAGATCCGTACAATTGGTGCATTTGCGGTGCCCTTTGCCTTCCTGGCCATGGCCTATGCCTCATTCAGCACTGAATTCAGTAAAGAAATCAGCCCACTCATTCCAGCCCTGCAGTCCAACTGGCTCATCGCCCATGTGGTCACCTGCTTTATTGGCTACGCAGCTTTTACCGTTGCCACCGGACTTGCTATCATCTATTTGATCAAAAACTCATCGGCCAGCCGTAACTCCACAGACGAATCCACGCTGTTGGCAACGCTGCCTTCTTTGTCGGTCATAGATGATCTGACTCACAAATCCATGGTTTTTGGGTTCTTGTGGCTAACGGTGGGAATTATCACTGGCGCCGTCTGGGCCAACTCAGCCTGGGGGACTTACTGGAGTTGGGATCCCAAAGAAACCTGGTCACTGATCACCTGGTTTATTTACGCCATCACCCTGCATGCCCGTTATACCCGAGGCTGGGGTGGTAAAAGAATTGCATGGCTGGCCATACTCGGCTTTCTCTCAGTTCTCTTCACATACTATGGAGTGAATTTCATACTTTCGGGTCTGCACAGCTACGGATCCAGCTAAGCCTGCCAACCAAGACATTTGACAGGGCCATGAAAACCGGATATATAATTTAGAGTATTAACAGCTTTTCTTATAATGAAAGTTCAATACAATCAGGGGGAATTAATGAAAAAAGGATTAATCGCAAGCACTGTATTCGCTTTAACTTTGGGCCTTGCCTTTGCCGGCAATACCATTGCCTCAGACAAAGGTGCCGCTGACATGGTCCTCCAGGCGACTGTCGATCCTGCGTCAAAACCAAAACCTGCTGTTTTCCCGCATGCCGCACATCAGGAGAAGTTTGCCTGTGCCGATTGTCATCATTCAAAGGATGCAGACGGGAACAAGGTGGCCTATGTTGAGGGTCAGAAAATTGAATCATGCGAAAGCTGCCACAACATGGCAGCCGGTATGGAGAAAAAGATCAGCACCTACAAAATGGCAGCCCACTCTCTCTGCGTGACCTGCCACAAAGCCACTGACAAGGCCTTAGGGAGCTGTAAAGTCTGTCATAAATAATACAACAGTTACGCTATAACGCAAAAAGGGGATTATTGGCTCAAATGAGCCAATAATCCCCTTTTTTTTATCAAAAGATCTCGAAGAGTCCTCTCAATTTTACTCCTGCATTTTAGATATATCACCCACTGCCAGAAACAGACCTGCAATGGCGGCCAGAAGATTAAGTCTGTTATTACGGACAGCGTCATCCTCAGCCATAACCATCACTGACTCAAAAAAAGCATCAACAGAACCCTTTAAACGTAACATGACAGCCAGAGCCTGACCATAATCTTTTGTGGCAAGTAATGGTTCGACATCAGATGCTACTTCAGCGTAAACACGCGCCAACTCCTGCTCACCATCCTCCTGCAAAAGTCCGGAGTCTAAGGCCTGCCCCTGATGCCCCTTCAGAATATTACGGATACGCTTAAACGAGGCCGCAAGCACAGAGAAGGATTCATCAGCACGAATAGCAGCCAAGGCATCTATTTTTCTCCGACAATCATTAATATCATCAAAATTCACGGAGCACACTGCATCCACAGCCTGCGCATCAAGGCCTGCTGCAATACAGTCGTTCACATAGCGCCCCTGAATAAAGGAAACAATCGCATCAACTGTAGCCTGACTCGCATCCACTCTACTTCCGTACAGTGCCAAAGCCTTGCTCACCAACTCCCTCAGCGACAGCTGATACCCACGATCAGCGATAATATGAATGACAGCCAACGATAAGCGACGGAGACCAAAAGGATCTGTAGTCCCAGTGGGCAGCTGACCAATACCAAAACAGCCGACAATGGTGTCAATGCGATCAGCAAGGCCGACCAAAGCACCGGTTGCAGTAACAGGTAGGTTATCACCGGCGCGCTTTGGCAAATAATGATCTGTTATACCAAGTACAACATCAGTGCTTTCACCATCGTGAACAGCATAAGCCGCCCCCATAATTCCTTGCAAGGTAGGGAATTCACCGACCATGTCAGTAAGCAGATCAATTTTGGCTAAACGAGCGGTCCGGCAAACAGAATCAACATGTTCAGGTACAATTTTTTCAGCTAACAGGCCACTCAGCTTAATAATACGCTCACTCTTATCGAGCATGGTCCCAAGTTTTGCCTGAAAAACAATACCCTTCAAGTCATCATATCTATCTTCCAGTGTACGCTGTTGATCACTGTCAAAGAAGAACAGTGCATCCTCAAGCCTGGCATTCAAGACACGTTCATGGCCCGCACGTGTAAGACTCAATTCTTTAACTACGGTATTGTTAACAGCAACAAAACATGGCAGCAGTTTCTCCTGCTCATCAACGACCGGGAAATACTTTTGATGTTCACGCATTGAGGTAATAAGTACTTCAGGAGGAAGCTGAAGAAATTTATCATCAAACTCACCACAGACTCCAACAGGATATTCAACAAGGTTGGTGACCGTATTCACGAGATTCTCATCAACTGCCACATGGGCATCCTGGCCAGGAAGAGTCGTTGCCACCGCATGCTCAATCTCCGTGAGTACTTGTTGCCGGCGAATAGCAGGATCGACAACGACTCGGTGGTCTGCCAGTTGATCTTCATAACCGGACGCATCCTGCACCTTAAATTCAACAGGAGCCATAAAACGATGTCCGTAACTGGTTCTGCCCGAAATGATACCATCATGTTCAAGATCAACCCGCTGATCACCATTTATAGCCAGCAGCCATTGGATGGGGCGAGCAAATGCGTTTAAATTAGATCCCCAGCGCATAGATTTTGCAAACGAGAAACCAAGCAGCAATTCTTTAAGAAGAGCGGACAGGAGATCGCTGGTTGGTTTACCAGCAACCTCACGCACAAGCATGAGGTATTCTCCTTTGGGCGTATCAACCAATTGCAGTTCAGAGGCATCTACTCCTTTAGATCTGGCAAAACCAAGGGCAGCTTTACTCGGCTCACCCTGATCGTCAAAACCGGCTTTTTTGGATGGTCCCAGGAGTTCCTCACGGCTGTCGGCCTGTTGGGCCGCCAGATCTTCAACAATCAAAGCCAATCGCCTTGGAGTCCCCATGGTTCTGACAACACCATGAGTTATCTTTAACGCAGCTGATTTTTTAACAAAATTATCCTTCAGTTGTTGCAAGGCAGGTTGAAGAAAACCAGCTGGAATTTCTTCCATTCCAATTTCAAAGAGTAGATCAGACATATCTATAGTAAATAGTAAAAGTTAATTAATTTTTGAGAACCAATTAAAAATTTCAAAGAGAGGCAATCGAACAGTCAGATTCCGTGGTTGCAAACGTCGCATATCCTTCAGCCAGATTTTCAACATTTACCGAAAACCATTTTATAGCAGGAAGATCACTCAGCTGATGTCCAATACTTCTGGTTAATGACTCAACTGAGAATTCCTCAGCATGGACAAGAAGCCTCTGATGCTGGGCTACCGCCTCCTGGACCAGCGTTATAAGTTCCTCTATCCAGATAAAACGACGAAATCTAACGGCCACGGTAGCGGTCCCCCACCTCCCTAAAGATCGCGGTAAACCAGGAACTATGCTCTCTTTGAGTGGAAGGGCTATTGGAACTGCAAACTCAAACTCAAGTTCATCGGTTTCCTCCAATGAACCATGCATACGACAGGGAAAGCAGGCCGCCTTCAACCCGACTTGCTGAGACTCATGAGGTAAGAAATAGTCAAAATTCATCTCCAAATGAGCAGCCTCAGCATCAAGCTTGGCCTTCATTTCTTCCAAAATCTGATGAAAGCTCTCAAGATCAATACGTCCATGAAAACGATTCAGTATCTCGACAAAACGACTCATGTGGGTGCCCTTAAAATGATGGGGCAGATTAACGTACATGTTTACAGTCGCAACAGTTCTTTGATTATCCCTGGCCTTATCTAGAACCGTAATTGGATAGGAGATGGTTTTAACACCCACCTTTTTAATATTAATACGGCGGTGGTCAAGCTGACTCTGGATATCTTTCATAATTATGCGCAGCCACTACCCTAGAAGCTTACGAACGACCTCTTTCAATTCTTGCAGGTCCGATGATTTAACAACATATTCATCAGAAGCCCAGGCGCCAAGATCCTGTTTAAACTCCTGGTAAGCGGAACTCAACACAACGGGTAAATCAGGACGCTCCATTTTCATCTGGCGCAGTACCTCAATGCCGTTCATCCCAGGCATCTGGATATCAAGGACAACCAGATCAGGTCTTTCTCTCTTGAATTTTTCAAGGGCTTCCTCTCCATTTATTGCGGAGACAACCTCATAGCCCTCGTCCAAAAACTCTTCCCGATAAAGAAAACGAATCCCCTCTTCATCGTCAACCAGCAGAATTTTCTTCATAACCTACTCCTTGGCCTGAAATTACAGCGCCTCACGCAGAAAAGTTGCCGCCTCTTCCGGGGACATGGGATTAATGTAAAAACCAGACCCCCACTCAAAACCTGCAATGGAAGTTAATTTAGGTACAATTTCAAAATGCCAGTGATAATGTTCAAGTGGCTGAGAGCGCAACGGCTGGGTATGCAATACAAAATTATAGGGAACACCCGGTATACATGCATCAAGTCGCCGTAGACATTCCGAGAAAACTCCAGTCAACAACTTAAGTTGCTGGTCACTCTGTTGATGATAAGCCGATGAATGTTTTTTGGGCAAGATCCACATCTCAAAAGGAGTGCGTGGAGCAAAGGGGGTAATAACCAGAAAATCATCATTCTCACAGACGACCCGAAGGCCCTGGCGCATCTCCTGACGGACAATATCACAATAAACACAGCGCTCTTTATAATTAAAATATGAAATTGCACCGTGAAGTTCAGAGTCTATCTTGCGTGGCAGGATTGGTAAGGCAACCAATTGAGAATGCGAATGCTCAAGTGAGGCACCAGCAGCACGGCCATAATTTTTAAAGACAAGAACATAACGAAATCGGGAGTCACGTTCAAGATCAATAATACGGTCACGGTAGGCTCGAAAAACCAGAACCATTTCCTCTGGTGGTAAAGCGCTGAACACCACCTGATGATCCGGGTGCTCAATCACAACTTCATGAGCACCGATCCCGTTCATTTTGTCATAGAGGCCGTCGGCCTGCTTATCAAGCTCACCTTCAATGACAAGAGCCGGATATTTGTTAGGAACAACCCTTACCTGCCAGCCGGGCATGTCAGAGCCCTGATCACCGTTTCGTCCATAAGCAAGCACCTCAGGGGGTGTTGTGCGTTCATTCCCGGGACACAAAGGACAAAACCCGCCGGACGTTGTCGTTTCTTCGACAATAAAATCCGTGGGTCGCTTCCCCCTCTGTTCGGCGATGATAATCCAGCGTCCAAGTACTGGATCCTTGCGCAGTTCAGGCATAAAAGTTATTTTCCCTGTGCCTTTTCCTTTTGTTCCTGAATGGTCTTACAATCAATACAAAGGGCCGTTACCGGGCGGGCTTCCAGTCGTTTGAGACCAATTTCCTCACCACATTCTTCACACTCACCAAAGGTATGGTCAGCAATCCGTTCAAGGGCGGCCTCAATCTTGGGAAGTAATTTCAATTCTCTCTCACGGATTCGCAATTCAAAATTACGCTCCGATTCAGCACTCGCTCGATCGTTGGGGTCAGGAATATTTCCAGACTGATCAGTCATACCATTAAGTGTCTTATCAGCTTCAGCGAGAATTTCCTCGCGCTTCTCTTCCAACTGCTTTTTAAATTGATCAAGTAGACTCTGTTCCATATGCTAACTCCCAATTATCCGATTAATTAAATCAATATCATTCGAGCAAGAATTACTATTCATTCAGGACGGACATACGTGCCGCTCTTACCTCCGGTTTTCTGCAACAGCTGTATTTTACTAATAACCATAGATTTATCAACTGCTTTGCACATATCATAGATGGTCAAGGCAGCCACAGAAACCGCAGTCAGGGCTTCCATTTCAACTCCAGTCTTGCCGGTAATACCCACCATAGCCCGAATCTCAATGGCTGATAGAGTATCATCAAGGTCAAAATCTATCGTAACTTTGGTAATCATCAAGGGATGTGTCAGCGGAATCAACTGATCAACTTTTTTTGAAGCCATGATCCCGGCAATACGAGCAATTCCCAGGACATCTCCCTTGGCCATGGTACCACTCTTGACCAGTGCATAAGCCTCAGGAGACATGGTGATCGTCCCAACAGCCAGGGCCACGCGCTCAGTCTCACGCTTAGCACCCACATCAACCATCAGAGCATGGCCCTGGTCGTTAAAATGAGTGAATCCGCCCTTTGATCCAGAATCGGTCATTTGGCATCATCCTCTTTTGCTTTTTTGCCGAGGACCTCATGAAAAAGCTTGGAGAAAAAACCTTCACTCTCCTTCTTCTGACCATGCTCCTCACACAACTCATCAAAACGACGAAGCATTTCCTTTTGCTCATCGCATAGATTCGTCGGGGTCTGGGCCTGTAGC
>JACKQG010002826.1_pt1 | contig 22049 bp, 15 predicted proteins | sample 8237621 | NCBI WGS metagenome assembly JACKQG01 (sample SAMN15677084, study PRJNA649215) | marine metagenome | biome: marine; feature: Black Sea; material: saline water; isolation source: suspended particulate matter (SPM) from the Black Sea western gyre | collected 2013-06-09/2013-06-10 | depth... | reverse complement strand
AAAACAGGGAGCTAAAGATGGCTAAAAGAAGAAAAAAAGCTAAGAAAAAAGCTAAAAAAGCTAAAACAAGAAGAAGAAGATAGTTTTTCTTTTTTGAAAACGCTTCTCATAACTTTTGTGTGAGAAGCGTTTTTTTATTCTGCAGCTTCCTCAGTCACCACATTTACTTCGTTAAGAGCCTCTTCAGGTTTGGCTAATGGTTTAGCTCCTGTACTTTGAATCTGATTTTCTAAGTTTCTTTTTAACGCTTTATTTAATTTTTTTTGTGTATCTTCTGTTGATAATTTTAATACAATTTGAAATTCAGATAAAATTCTTTCATAAGCTTTTTCAAATAATTGTCTTTCACTATAAGATTGATCAACCATTATATCGTCACCTTTATTTAAATCTCTAACTACTTCTGCTAATTCATAAATTTTACCAGAGGTAATTTTTTGTTCATATTCCTGAGCCCTTCTACTCCACATAGATCTTTTAATTTTAGGTTTACTTTTAAAAATAGAAATAGATTTATTTACTTGATTTATAGTAGATAATGGTCTCAAGTGTGATTGTTTATTAATTGGCAACAACCCAATAGCTTTATCTTTTTCAAATTTGACATTGTAGCATTGTACTTCGATACCACCAATTGTTCTTGTGCTTACGGAAAGAATTTGACCTACTCCATGTTTTGGATAAACAACATAATCTTTTGGTTTAAATTCTTTTTTTTCAGTCTCTTGTTTTTTTATTTTTTTTATTTCGGGTTTTTGTTCATTTTGTTTTGGAATTCGTAAACTGCTAGTTTTTGCTATATTTTTATCTTTATTATTCTCCTTTTGTTTCTTAAGTGGTTTAGTTATTTTTTTTGACTTCTTCTTTAACTGTTTAATTTTAACTTTTTTTACAGTCTTTTTTTTTTTATTTGTTTTAAATGTTTTCTTTAAAATATTTTTCAAATTTATTTTCTTCATTTTCGTATTTTTTATGATCGTCAGGTGGATCTTTTTTCTGACTTATATTTGGCCAAATTTCTGAATATTTTTTGTTTATTTCTAACCATTGATTACTGTCTTCAGCTTCGTCTGGAACTATAGCGTCTATTGGGCATTCTGGTTCACAAACGCCACAATCTATACACTCATCAGGTTTAATTACAAGCATATTTTTTCCTTCATAAAAACAATCAACTGGACAGACTTCGACACAATCCATCAATTTACATTTAATGCATTTGTCATTAACTAAGTATGTCATTTGTTCAATTTATTTTTTGTTTTTTCTTTGATGTCTCCAACAATTTTATTATCAAGATATAACAAACCAGTTAATCGTCTCATAAAGTTAGATTCGTACATATCAGAATTGCCATCTGAGTAAATTATATTCCATAATGTTTCAACGATTTTTATCTTAAAATTTTCATCAGTATTTTTAATTTCCCTAGTAAATTCTAATATTTGGTTGGAATCTTTTTCAGCATTTTCAGCTTTTTTCAATATTTCTTCTAATTTTTCTTTATTAATTCCTAAATCAATTAAAGTTTTTTTAATAATTTTTTTTTCTATATCAGAATAATTTTCATCTATTTTTGCAGCATGGATTAAAAGAGCGGCAGCTTTAATATGTAAATTATATTTATTTGATTTATTGTCTTTATTTTTTTTTAAAAAATTAAACATTATTTAAAATTTAATTCATTTAGTACATTAAATGGGCTATCATTATTTTTTTTCTTAGGAACAAATTTTTTTTTAGTTTTTTTGTTAGGAAAATATTTGAAATAAAAATCATTATTTTTTGAACGCATTTTGTAGTTCATTTTTTTAATCAATTTGATAAAGTCATTTTTATTGCATCCAAGTAAATTTAACATTTCAGAAGTTAGTTTAATTTCTTTTTCATTATTTTGATTTGAATCTATAATTTTTAAAAAAAGTCTTTCCAAAATATCAATTCTTACATAATAATTATCAAATTTTTCAAATCCACATAGAAGCATAAAATGGAAGTTAATATTTTTATTATCTTCAAGAAAATTAAGACCAAATTTAGGCGGTTCTAAATCAAAATATTTTTGATGAAAGTTTTTCCAAAGTAAAATTCTAAGTGATACGGCATTGGGTTTAAATAGTTTGTGTAAAAAAATATGATATCTTCCAAATTTAACACCCAATCCTCTTAAAATTTTTCTTTCGTCTTGTTTTAAAAATTTAATAAAATTTATAACATTGCTTCTTTTTATTACCCCATTATTTTCGTACAGTTGATAAGCCAAAGCTCTAATTGGCGTGTTTGTTTCTTTTATATTTTTTAAATCTATTAAATTTTTTAAATCTTCGCTAATTTTTTTATTTATCCATCCATTTAAATATTCGATTAATTTTAACTGATCATCGCCATCAACCATATCATCAATTATTAATTTTATTTCTGGGTTAAGATAGTCTTTGCCAGGAATTAATTGGGCAATAGGAAAATTTTTCCAGTAAATTTTGAAATCACTTTTTAAATTAATTAATCCAGTTTTTTTGATTTGTTTAATTCTATTTAAAATTTCTGGTCCAACGTTTTGTCTAGCTGCTTTTTTTAAAGATTTGATATCAGTATCAAGTGCTCCTATTTTTAAGTCTAGTTCTAATTTTAAACCTTTTAGTTGTCCTATAAATTGATTGTTAATCATAACTTTTTCATTGTTTAAAATTTTTGTATCAAAGGAAACATCTTGTTTTAAACCTCTAGATAAAACACTTGCTCTTTTGTCAATAAAGCTTTTAGTTAATTCTTCATGCAGTCTGTCAGATAACTTATCTTCAAGATTTTTAGTTCTTTCGACCCAATAATCCTGATTTTCAACCCAATTAATTTTATTGGAAACATAAGACCATGTTCTTACATTGGCTATTCTGTTTGAAATAGAGTCAACATTTCCATCTAACTTATCAAGAGGAGATAATTGTTGTTTCATGTAGCCGTTAGTTATTCTTCCAGGTTTATTTCTTAAAAAATTAAAAACCTTAGTTACAATTTCAATATGGTGACCATAAGTTTTTTTTACAAAATCAGGAATTTGGCAGCATTCCCAAAGCAATTTAAGTTCATTTTGCCCACTATCAATTTTTAAATTTTTAACATCTTTTAGAAGATATTTAAGTACTTTTTCATCTTCGCATTCATGAATTCTTCTAAGCCATCCCTGGTTTGGATTGTTATCTAAAGATTTAATTAAAGCAGTTCCATTGTTAAAATTTAGATCTGGATTTCTCCAAAAAATATTATGTATTTCGTCAAATTTATGTTTTTCTAGTAGCTCAACTTCCTCAGAATTAATTTCGCTACAATCTCCTGTAATACCAAAAGCACCATCATTTAAATATCTACCAGCTCTACCAGCAATTTGACCAATTTCAGCTAGATTTAATCTTCTTAATTTTTTTCCATCAAATTTTTTTAAATTAGAAAAATATACATTTTCTAAATCCATATTAATTCCCATGCCTATAGCATCAGTCGCTACTAAATAGTCAACATCTGCTGATTGATAAAGTTCTACTTGTGCATTACGTGTTTTTGGACTTAAAGATCCCATAACTATTGCTGCGCCGCCCTTTTGTCTTCTTAATAACTCAGCAATTGCATAAACTTCCTCTACTGAGAAAGCTATAATTGCACTCTTTCTTTCAATTCTAGAAATTTTTTTGTGTCCTAAATAAGTTAATTTAGACAGTCTCTCTTTGTTTATATACTCAATGTCCTCTTCAAGTTTTGTTATTATTTTTTTCATGGAATTTGATCCCATAAACATGGTTATTTTTTCACCACGAAGATTTAAAAGTCTATCTGTAAAAATATGTCCTCTTTCATGATCTGAGCACATTTGTATTTCATCAACTCCAACAAACTCTAAATTTTTATCAATTGGCATGGACTCAACTGTGCAAAGATAATATTTAGCATTTGTTGGTATAATCTTTTCCTCCCCAGTAATTAAGGCAACTTTACTGGGATCAATTTTTTTTATTACTTTATCAAAAACTTCTCTTGCAAGAAGTCTTAATGGAAAACCAATCATACCCGACTCAAATGAGAGCATAGTTTCAATTGCAAGGAATGTTTTGCCAGTATTTGTTGGCCCAAGAACAGCTGCTATTTTATTTTTTTTCATTTCAATCTTTGGTGTATAAATATTTTAGACCACTATATATAGTTATAGCTTGAGAACAAAAATAGACTAAAACAGGTCCGAATCAGATCAAAAAAAGTTCTCATTTTTTAGATTTTATATAATTAATTTTTTATAAATTTCATTGTAGCATAATAACAAAAATTAACCACTAGGTTTTAAATTTGAGGGATTAACTTTTAATATTTTCCACACTCCAGAAGCAGAAGCAATAATGTTATCTCTGCATTTTAGATGGCAAATCATAAAAATTATGGATTTTGTTTTTTTTAAAATTTTTGCAAAACCCAAAATTTCATCTCCTTCTTTTGTTTGACCAATAAATTTGATGTCTAACGATACAGTAACACAAGGATAATCACCAGCCGCTCTATGAACTGCTGTACCTCCTCCAGTGTCAATTAGTGAGGCTATATAGCCTCCATGAGTTATACCAACTGAATTTAAATGATTTTTACTTATGGTTGATTTAAACTCATATTCATTCTCTGAAGTTTTACGAAATAATAAACCACCATTATGTTTCATAAAACCAGGTTTTATACTTATTTGTTCAAATTTTTCTGACACAATTTTTTATAAAATTAATGTAAATATTAACAAAATTATAAAAACAATGAAAAAGAAATATATAACTGCTTTTTGTAAAGATACTTTCATAATAATTTCATATTTGGTGCGCCTGCTAGGAGTTGAACCCAGAACCTCCTGGTCCGTAGCCAAGCGCTCTATCCAATTGAGCTACAGGCGCTATTTTTTAATTATTAATATATATATTTATATTTTTTAATGTAATTTTTCAAATTAGGAATTAATGTATTTATATGCCAAAAAATTCTAAAGATATAGTTATTGTATGTGCTTTGAGAACAGGTATAGGAAAATATAAAGGTATGTGGGACAAGATTCAGGCTCATGACTTGGGAAAAGCGGTAATTAAGAATATTTTATATCAATCAAGCATTGATCCAGCGTCAATTGATGAAGTTATAATGGGTCAAGTTTTGACAGGAGGAACAGGTCAAAATCCTGCGAGGCAAGCAGCTAAGGGTGCAGATATACCAAATGAAAAAACAGCATATGTAATCAATCAAGTATGTGGTTCGGGTTTAAGAGCTATCGTTGCAGGATATCAATCAATTTTATTAAATGATGCAAAAATTGTTATAGCTGGAGGACAGGAAAGCATGTCGTGTTCAAATCAAGATATGATGCTTCAAGATGGTTTAATGGATGCATTTTATAGTTATCATATGGGAGTTACAGCAGAAAATGTTGCCGAGAAATGGAATATTTCAAGAAATGAACAGGATAATTTTGCAATTTCTTCACAGACAAAAACACAGGAAGCAATAAAAAATAAAAAATTTAAAGATGAAATGCTCAATGATAAAATTGACCAATCTTTTTTAGACGAACATCCTAGAGCAGATGTTACAATTGAAAGCTTATCAAATCTCAAGCCTGCATTTAAAAAAAATGGAACAGTAACAGCAGGTAATTCGTCTGGTATAAATGATGGTGCAGCCGGAGTATTAATAATGACTAGAGAAGAAGCAGAAAAAAGAAGCTTAATTCCTTTTGCAAAAATTATATCTTGGGCAACTTGTGGAGTTGATCCTGGTTTAATGGGATCAGGCCCAATACCTGCATCAAAAAAGGCTTTAGAAAAAGCTAGATGGGAAATAAAAGATTTAGATTTGATCGAGTCAAATGAAGCTTTTGCCGCTCAAAGTTTAGCTGTTATAAAAGAATTAAAAATTCCGAAAGAAAAAGTTAATGTAAATGGGGGTGCAATTGCTCTTGGGCACCCTATAGGGGCATCTGGTTGCAGAATAGTGATCACACTAATCCATGAAATGAAAAAAAGAAATGTTAAAAAAGGTTTAGCAACTTTATGCATTGGTGGAGGAATGGGAATCGCAATGTGTTTAGAAAGAAACTAATTTTTTGTAGAAAAATAGTTTTTTTTTAAAATTATCATCTGAATCCAATATCTTCCATCTAAACTTTGATAATGGCTAGATTTCTTAAATTTTTTAAGCAATAAGTTTAACATATTAACTTTACCGCATTTAAGATTGTCCAAAAAAAGATAAAAATGTGGTAAAATTAAATAAATAATGGCTATTCAATTAAAAGTACCGGACATTGGCGATTTTGAACAAGTTGAAATCATCGAAGTAATTGTCAAAGCTGGGGATAAAATTAAAAAAAATGATCCAGTAGTTACTCTAGAAAGTGATAAATCAAGTGTAGAAGTTCCATCAACCATAGAAGGCGTTGTTTCAAATATAAATGTAAAAGTTGGTGATAAAGTTTCAAAAGGTGATTTAATTTTAGAAGTTAACGCTGAACAAAAAAATGATTTTGAAGAGATAAAAACTAAAGAAGAAAAAATACCTAAAGATACAGAAAATTTAATTAAAGAAGCTGAAAAAACTTTAAAAGAAAAAAAAATAGTTAAAGAGAAAAGAGAGGAAGTAATTGACGTTCCAATAAAAATTGCTGAAGAAAAACCTAGTTTATCAAAAAATAGTGATGATATTGATACAACCGAGACAAGAGAATGGATAGACTCACTTTCGTCAGTATTAGAAACGGACGGAAGCAAAAGAGCACAATTTTTAATTAAAAAATTAATTGAACATTCTTACAAACAAGGATCGGATTTAGTTCTTTCGAGAAATACACCATACATAAATACAATATCACCAGACAAAGAAACCAAGTCACCAGGCGATCAAAATATTGAAAGAAAAATTAGATCTTTGATTAGATGGAATGCAGCAGCAATGGTTGTTAGAGCAAATAAAAAATTTCCAGAACTAGGAGGTCATATTGGAACATTCGCGTCTGCTGCAACACTTTATGATGTAGGAATGAATCATTTTTGGAGAGCAAAGAATAATAAATTTGGAGGAGATCTGATTTATTTTCAGGGACATAGTGCCCCAGGCATGTATGCTAGAGCTTTTTTAGAAGGTAGATTAAATAAGAAACAATTAGATAGCTTTAGACAAGAGGTAAAACCAGGTGGCTTATCATCCTATCCTCATCCGTGGCTAATGCCAAATTTCTGGCAGTTCCCCACAGTATCAATGGGATTGGGACCCATGTTAGCCATTTATCAAGCTAGATTTATGAAATACTTAATTAATCGTGGTTTGATTAAAGACGAGAATAGAAAGGTTTGGGCTTTCCTCGGAGATGGTGAAATGGATGAACCAGAGTCATTAGGAGCAATTGGTTTAGCAGTTAGGGAAAAATTAGATAATTTAATTTTTATAGTTAATTGTAACCTACAAAGATTAGATGGACCAGTTAGAGGAAATGGCAAAATTATTCAAGAACTAGAGGGAATTTTCAGGGGAGCTGGCTGGAATGTTATAAAAGTAATTTGGGGATCGTATTGGGATTCATTATTGGCAAAAGATAAAACTGGTCATTTAGTTAAAATTATGAATGAGACAGTTGATGGTGAATACCAAGCTTACAAAGCTAGAAATGGTTTATACGTAAGAGAAAAATTTTTTGGCAAATATCCTGAAACAAAAGAATTAGTATCAGCTTTATCAGATAAAGATATTTGGCGCTTAAATAGAGGCGGTCATGATCCACACAAAGTTTATGCAGCATATGATCAAGCTTCAAAAAATGTTGGAACTCCAACAGTCATTATAGCCAAGACCATCAAAGGGTATGGAATGGGTAAAACTGGAGAAAGCGTTAACACTACCCACCAACAAAAAAAAATGGGCATTGAAGACCTAATGTATTATAGAGACAGATTTGATGTTCCTTTAACAGACAAGCAAGTTCAAGAAATTCAGTATTTTAAACCAGATGAAAACTCTCCAGAAATTAAATATTTGAAAGAAAGAAGAATTAAATTAGGTGGATTTATTCCAGAAAGAACAACTTATGCAAAACGAATTAAAGCTCCAGCAAAAAATATCTTTGATTTTTTAAAAGTATCAACTGGAAAAAAAGAAATGTCTACAACTATGGTTTTAGTAAGATTACTAACAAATTTGTTAAGAGATAAAAATGTTGCACAAAGACTTGTGCCAATTATTCCTGATGAAGCAAGAACTTTTGGAATGGAAGGGTTCTTTCAAAAGATTGGAATTTATGCACATGAAGGTCAAAAGTATGAACCTGAAGATTTTGAGCAATTAAGTTCTTATAGAGAAGATAAAAAAGGACAAGTTTTAGAAGAAGGAATCAACGAAGCAGGTTCAATGTCGTCATGGATTGCAGCTGGAACATCTTATTCAAATCATGATATTGAAATGATACCAATATATCTTTTTTACTCAATGTTTGGATTTCAAAGAACCGGTGATTTCAATTGGGCTGCAGGTGATAGCCAATCGAGAGGTTTTTTAATAGGAGCAACTGCTGGCAGAACGACTCTTGCTGGAGAAGGTTTACAACACCAAGATGGGCATAGCCATATGCTCGCTTCTACCATACCAAATTGCGTATCTTATGACCCAACATTTGCATACGAGCTGGCAGTAATTTTTAGAGATGGACTAAAAAGAATGCATGAAAAAAGAGAAAATATTTTTTATTACATAACAACAATGAATGAAAATTATCCTCACCCCGCAATGCCAAAAGATAAAAATTGTGAGGAAGGAATTTTAAAGGGCATGTATAAAATTAAGGAGTTTAATAAATTTAAAAAAACAAAAATACAGCTGCTAGGTTCTGGAACCATACTGAGAGAAATTATGGCTGGCGCGGAGATACTACAAAATGAATATCAAATAGATAGTGAAATATGGAGTGTTACAAGTTTTAATGAATTAGGAAGAGATGGCATGGAGACCGAAAGATATAATCTTTTAAACCCACATAAAAAACAGAAAATTTCGCACGTTGAGCAATGTCTTGGAAGAACAGAAGGACCAATTTTAGCCGCATCTGACTACATGAGAAGCCACTCTGATCAAATAAGAGCATATGTAAAAAAGAGTTTTTATTCATTAGGTACTGATGGATTTGGCAGAAGTGATACAAGAAAAAACTTAAGAAAATTTTTTGAAGTAGATAAAGAACATATTGTAACCTATGCACTTAGTATTCTTTCTAAAGAACAATTAATAGCATCAAAATATGCAAAAGAGGCAATAAAAAAATATGAAATAGAAACTGAAAAACCATTCCCAAGTAAATTATAACATGTCTGAAAAAAAAAATAGAGTTCCAGCAAGTCCAAAAGTTAGAAAGTTTGCAAGAGAGTTGGGGTTGGACATAAACCAAATTTCAGGAAGTAAGAGACAAGGAAGAGTTATAGAGATTGATGTTAAAAGTTTTGTTAGAGAAAAAACTTTTCAAAAATCAGTTTCAGCTAAAAGCGAAGCGAAAATTGAATTTCCACATTCAGATTTTGGAGAGATTGAAGTAAAAGCTATTCCAAGAATTAAAAAACTTACTGCAAAACATCTTGTAAATTCTTGGACAACAATACCTCACGTAACCAATCATGATGAAGCTGATATAACTGAAATGGAAGATTTTAGAAGTTCTCTTAAAGATATTTATACAGGCGAGAAAAAAAAAATAACTCCATTAGCATTTATAATAAAAGCGTTAGTTGCTTCACTTAAAAAATTTCCATCATTTAATTGTTCAATAGATAATATTAAAGATGGAAAGATGACATTAAAAAAATATTTTCACGTAGGTATAGCAGTCGATACTGAACATGGATTAATGGTTCCCAAAATAAGAGATGCTAATAAAAAAAATATTAATGAAATTAGTAATGAATTAAAAATAGTAAGCGATAAATGTAAAAAATTAAAAATTGATAAAAAAGAATTTTTTGGTGGCTCTATGACTATTACAAGTTTAGGTAGTATAGGTGGTTCATTTTTTACTCCAATAATTAACTATCCCGAGGTTGCAATCCTAGGTATTGGAAGGTTAAGAAGAAAACAGGTTTTTATAAATGGGGGATTTGAAGTAAGAACAATGCTTCCATTATCACTATCTTATGACCACAGAATAATAGACGGCGCTGAAGCAGCAAGATTTAATAATGAACTAAAAGAAAATCTTGGAAAAAATTTTGCTTATAAGTTAGCTATATAGTCTATATGTCAAAATCTTCATCACTTCTAAGCGCACTTTTATGTACTCTGATCTGGGGGACCACTTTTATTGCCCAAGATACAGGTATGGACATGATTGGCCCTTTTATATTTAATGGAACAAGATTCTTTATAGGATTTCTAGCTTTAATACCTTTTTTTTTAATTATAGAAAAAGATAAATTCACAAAAATTTTTAATAAAAATAGAAAAAGATTTTTATATCTATCAATTTTAATTGGTTTTTTTTTATTTTTTGGATCAGCTCTACAACAAGTGTCTTTACTATATACGGATGTAGCAAATGCAGCTTTTTTTACAATTTTTTATGTTCCCATGGTTCCACTGATAGTTTTTATATTATTTAAAAAGAAAGTTCATTGGAGTGTTTGGCCATCAGTTATTCTTTGTGTTATGGGAGGCTATCTATTAACTAATTTTTATGATGCTTCTGTTAGAATGGGAGATTTATTAGTTGTCGCTGGTGCATTATTTTGGAGCCTGCATATTATTTTTATTGGGGAATTAATTCATGATTTTGATCTACCAGTTACTATAGGATTAATACAAACCTTTATAGTATCTTCTTTATCATTCTTAATAGGCATTAGCTATGAAGACTTTGTAATTGAAAATATTTTAAATGAAAAGTTTGAAATACTGTATGCAGGAGTTCTTTCAGGTGGATTTGCTTTTGTATTACAAATTTATGCTCAAAAAAATATAAACCCAGCACCAGCTGCTATTATTTTTTCTTTAGAGGGTGTTTTTGCTACAATTGCAGCATGGTTTATACTAAATCAAATTTTAAATACTAATAATATCTTAGGATGTATATTTATTTTAGCAGGTGTATTATTATCACAATTAATGCCGCCAATAAAAAAAGTTTAAATATAAATTATTAAAAATAATATTATAGATAAAATTATTCTATAAATAACAAAAAAATTTAAAGAAAATTTTTTAACAAAAATTAAAAAATATTTTATTGTTAAATATGAAAAAATAAAAGACAATATAATTGAAATTAAAACAATAAGATTTAAATCTATATTTTCTCGAACTAAACCTCGTAGACCTAAAAAACTAGCTCCTGCAATAGCCGGTATAGATAAATAAAAAGATATTTTTGTTGAATCATATCTGTTAAAATTTAAAAATCTTCCTGCTGTAATTACAATACCAGATCTACTTACCCCAGGTATTAAAGCTAATATTTGAAATAAACCAATTATTAAAATAAACTTGAGTTGTAAGTCAGTCTCAATTTTTCTTTTTACTTCAAATTTATCAACAATGTATAAAAGCAATGCAAAAATTAAAGTGGTCCATGCTATTACTTCCATATTTCTAAAATAATTAATTAGTCCAGATTTGTAAATTATTGCTCCAAAAATTATTAGAGGCAATGAGCCTAACGTTAAAAGGAAAAATAAATTTTTATTATTTATAATATCTTTAAGCTCATTTCTAAAATAAATGATAATTGCTAATAATGAGCCTAAATGCAGGCCTATGTCTATTAATAATGATTGGGATTTAAATTCATAAATTTCTGATATTAAAAACAAATGAGCAGAGGAACTTACAGGTAAAAATTCGGATATTCCTTGTATTGTAGCTAGAATCAGTATTTCTAGAAAATTTGAAATCATTAACAATTTATTTGGTAAACTAAATATATCCAAAATAAAGCAATAACATGTAGGTATATTAGATATGCAAAAAGGGAATTAAGGGTAGTTTATATGATCTTTTTTAAAAAATAGGTCATAATTATTGTCCTAATTCTAGTTTATTCCTTGATTTCATTGATATATATCATCTAAATATGTCTGAAAAAATGCTAAAATTTGTGAAAATAGGTCAACAAAATCCACCTAAAAGGGATACTTCATCTCGAAAGGAAGATTTTAAAGAGATCTATAACGAGTTTATAAGTGAAAAGGCAAAGGAACAATCAAGCAGATGTTCTCAATGCGGAATTCCCTTCTGTCAAATTCATTGTCCTCTAGGCAATAACATTCCAGATTGGTTAAAATTAACTGCTGAGGGACGTTTAGAGGAAGCTTATCATCTAGCACAAAGTACAAACAACATGCCCGAAGTCTGTGGAAGAATTTGTCCACAGGACAGACTTTGTGAAGGTAATTGTGTAATTGAAAAATCTGGACATGGAACCGTAACAATTGGTTCAGTTGAAAAATTTATCACAGAAAATGCTTGGGTAAATGGGTGGGTTAAACCTATTAAGTTAAAAAGCGAAATTAAACAAAGTGTAGGAATAATTGGAGCTGGACCAGCGGGGTTAGCATGTGCTGAACAATTAAGAAAATCAGGCTATCAAATAACTGTTTATGATCGTTATGATCGCCCTGGAGGTCTTTTAATTTATGGAATTCCAAATTTTAAATTAGAAAAATTTGTTGTTGAGAGAAGAACTAAATTACTTAAGGATAGTGGAATTAAATTTTTTCAAAATTTTGAAGTGGGTAATGATGGTACAATTAATCAATTAAAAAAAAAACATGATGTAATTCTAATAGCTACAGGCGTTTATAAAGCCAGGGAAATTAATTTACCAGGTAACGATTTAGATAATATCTTTCCAGCTATGGAATTTTTAACTGCATCTAATAAAAAAGGATTGGGTGATAAAGTCGAGTCTTTTGATAATGGAATACTTAATACTGAAGGCAAGGATGTTGTTGTGATTGGAGGCGGAGATACAGCTATGGATTGTGTTAGAACAGCTATTAGACAGAATGCTAAATCAGTTAAGTGTCTTTATAGAAGAGATAAAGAAAACATGCCGGGCTCTGCAAGAGAAGTATTTAACGCCGAAGAAGAAGGTGTAGAATTCGTTTGGTTATCTAGCCCAAAAGAATTTCATGGAAAAAACAAAATAGAAAGTCTGAGCGTAAATAAAATCAATCTGGGAGAACCAGATGATAGTGGTAGAAGAAAACCAGAAATCCAAAAAAATTCTGAATTTAATTTGAAAGCCGATATAGTGATTAAAGCATTAGGTTTTGATCCTGAGGATTTACCAAAATTATTTGGGTGTCAAGAACTACAAGTATCAAGATGGGGAACCATAAAAACTAATTTTGATACAATGGAAACAAATCTTTCTGGTGTTTTTGCCGCAGGTGATATTGTTAGAGGAGCTTCCCTCGTAGTTTGGGCAATTAAAGATGGTAGAGATGTAGCAGTTTCCATTAAAAAGTTTTTAGAAATGAAAGAAATTAATAAAGAAAAAGTTGCATAATGAATAACTATAATAAAAATTTAAAGTTACTTGAAGAAAATCATGTTTATTCGAAAAGCATGGAGCATGATGCATGTGGCGTAGGATTAGTTGCATCAACAGACGGTACAAAATCAAGAAAGGTTGTTGAGCATGGAATTGAAGCATTAAAAGCTGTCTGGCATAGAGGTGCGGTTGATGCAGATGGGAAAACTGGTGATGGAGCAGGAATTCACATCGAGATACCCTCTGACTTTTTTATAGAAAAAATAGAAATAGCAGGGCACAAATATGATAATTCAGAAATTTGTGTAGGAATGATATTTCTACCAAGAAACAACTATGATGCCCAAGAGAGTTGTAGAACTTTAATAGAGAGCGAACTAACAAAAAGTAATTTTAGTATTTATGGGTGGAGACAAGTCCCTGTTAACACAACAGTTTTAGGAGAAAAAGCAGATCAAACTAGACCCGAAATAGGTCAAGTTTTGTTCAAACATAACAATAAAAAGTTAATTGGAAAAGATTTAGAAATAAAGCTCTATGAGTCTAGAAGAAAAATTGAAAAAAAAGCAAGTGAAAATCATTTAAATGATTTTTACATTTGTTCATTCAGCTCTAAATCTATTATTTATAAAGGTATGTTTCTTGCAGAAGCACTGTCTGATTTTTATCCAGACCTTTATGATAAAAGATTTATTTCCAGATATGCAATTTTTCATCAGAGATTTTCTACTAATACTGCGCCAAGTTGGGATTTAGCACAACCATTTAGAGCGATTGCACATAATGGGGAGATAAATACTCTAAAAGGTAACATTAACTGGATGAAAGTACATGAACAAGAAATGTCCAGCCCATTATTTGAGAATATTGAAAATATTAAACCAGTTATTTTACCAGGCAACTCAGACTCAGCATCTTTGGACAATGTTTTTGAATTACTAAATATATCAGGTCAGCCAGCACCTCTAGCTAAACTTATGCTAATTCCAGATGCGTGGTCAAAAAAAAATAAAATTTTACCAAAGGATCATCGACGGTTATTTAATTTTCTAAACAGCACAATGGAACCCTGGGACGGTCCAGCTGCAATAGCAGCAACAGATAATGAGTGGGTAATTGCAGCTACAGATAGAAATGGTTTAAGGCCACTAAGGTATACCATTACTAAAGACAAGCTTTTATTTGCAGGCTCCGAGACTGGAATGATTGAGCTTGATGAAAAAAAGATTATCGCCAAAGGTAGATTGGGGCCAGGAGAAATTATTGGAGTTAGAATAGAAAAAGGAAAATTATTTACGAATGAAAAAATAAAAAATTATATAGCCAAAGAGTATAAACATTTTAATAGTCAGATCATTGATCTTGATAAAAAAATAACAATATCAAATGAAAAACCTTATTTCACAGGAAATGAACTTAAAAAAAGACAACACTCATTCGGGATTAGCCTAGAAGATTTGGAATTAATTTTACATCTAATGGCTGAGGAGGCAAAAGAAGCTACAGGTTCTATGGGCGATGATACCCCTTTAGCAGTATTATCTGATATATACCGACCACTTTACCATTTTTTTAGACAAAATTTTAGCCAGGTCACTAATCCTCCGATCGACTCTCTAAGAGAAAATAAAGTAATGAGTTTAAAAACTAGGTTTGGAAATCTTGGAAATATTTTAGATTTTGCCGATTTAACAGAAGAAAATATTTATGTTTTAAATAGCCCTATTTTATCAAACTCCCAGATTGAAAAATTTATTAATTTCTTTGGTAAAAATTTAATTACAATTGATTGCACCTTTAGCAAGGATGAAAATCTTGAGATTGCAATAGAAAAAATTAAAAAAGTTTCTGAAATAGCTGTTAGAGAAGGTGTTACTCAATTAATACTTACCGATAAAAACATTTCCGAAAAAAGATTACCGGTACCAATGCTTTTAAGTGTAGGGGCCATAAATACACATCTAATTAAACATAAACTAAGGGGTTATGTTTCAATAAATGTCCAAACTGGCGAAGCAATGGATACTCATTCTTTTGCAACACTTTTAGGAATTGGTGCTACAACTGTTAATCCTTACTTGGCTTTAGATGGTTTATATCAAAGATTTGAAAAAAAATTATTTGGCAACTATGATTATGAAGAATGTATAAAAAGGTACATTAAATCTGTAAATAACGGACTGTTAAAAATAATGTCAAAGATGGGTATATCTGTTTTAAGTTCTTATAGAGGAGGATGTAATTTTGAAACAGTTGGCTTAAGCCGAACAATAGTGTCTGACTATTTTCCTGGAGTAATATCTAAAATTTCTGGAATAGGCTTAACAGGTATAGAAAAAAAATTAAGAAATATTCACAAGGAAGCTTTTGAAAATAAAGACTCAGTCTTACCTATTGGTGGAATTTATCGTTACAGAAAAAATGGAGAAGTACATCAATATCAAGGCAAATTAATTCATTTACTTCAAAGCGCAGTTACATCAAATTCTTACGAAGCTTATAAGAAATATGCAGAAGGTATTTACAACTTACCCCCAATTAATTTAAGAGACTTAATAGATTTTAGAAAAAGATATCTAAAATCATCCATAAATATATCTGAAGTAGAGCCAAAAGAAAAAATACTAGAAAGATTTGGTAGTGGAAGCATGTCGCATGGTGCTTTATCGAAAGAAGCACATGAAACTTTAGCTATTGGAATGAACAGAATCAAAGGTGCATCTTGCAGTGGCGAGGGTGGAGAAGATGAAAAAAGATTTAAAGTAATGCAAAATGGCGACAGTGCTAATTCAAGAGTAAAACAAATTGCATCAGCAAGATTTGGAGTGACAATTAATTACTTAAATAATTGTAATGAAATAGAAATTAAAATAGCACAAGGTGCTAAGCCAGGTGAAGGAGGACAACTTCCTGGATTTAAAGTTTCAGATGAAATTGCTAGATTGAGACACTCAACACCTGGAGTTACTTTAATTTCTCCACCACCACATCACGACATTTATTCTATCGAAGATTTAGCTCAATTGATTTATGATTTGAAACAAGTTAACAAAAATGCAAGAGTTGGTGTAAAACTTGTTGCATCTTCAGGAATAGGAACAATTGCGGCAGGCGTTGCAAAAGCAAAGGCAGATATAATTTTAATTTCTGGACACAATGGTGGAACGGGAGCTTCTCCACAAACTAGTGTTAAATATGTAGGAATTCCATGGGAAATGGGCTTAACAGAAGCAAATCAAGTATTAACTTTAAATAATTTAAGAAACAGTGTGACTCTAAGAACTGATGGAGGAATTAAAACTGGTCGGGATATTATAATTGCTGCAATGATGGGAGCGGAAGAATATGGCATAGCTACAACAGCATTAGTAGCAATGGGGTGTATAATGGTTAGGCAATGTCATTCAAATACTTGTCCAGTAGGTGTGTGTACACAAGATAGTAAACTTAGAGAAAAATTTACTGGCACACCTGATAAAGTAGTTAATTTGTTTACATTTATAGCTCGGGAAGTCAGAGAAATACTTGCAGAATTAGGATTTAAATCATTAAATGAAATAATTGGAAGAACAGATTTATTAAGACAAGTTAGCAAAGCATCACCCAATTTAGATGAGTTAGATCTGAATCCGCTTTTCGTTCAAGCAGATGCAGGCAACGATAAGAGATATTGTGAAAATCAAATAATAAATAAAGTTCCCAATACTTTAGACCAAGAAATATGGCCTGACATTGAAAGTAAACTAGACAAATCTGAAAAGATAGAAAAAGAGTTTATGATAAAAAATATAAATAGGGCTGTTGGAACAAGGATATCTCATCATCTTTATAAAAAATATGGAAACAATAAATTAGAGGATGAATTTTTAATACTGAATTTTAAAGGATCTGCTGGACAATCTTTCGGAGCATTCGGTGTAAAAGGATTAAAGCTTCTTCTTAAAGGAGATGCAAATGATTATGTAGCTAAAGGATTGTCAGGTGCAATTATTGCCATAAGATTACCAGAAGAAAGTAATTTAATTTCTCATGAAAATACAATTATTGGAAATACTGTTTTATATGGTGCAACATCAGGAAAACTTTTTGTGGCAGGCCAAGCTGGCGAAAGATTTGCCGTAAGAAATTCAGGAGCAACTTCAGTAATAGAAGGATGTGCTTCAAATGGATGTGAGTATATGACCGGTGGAACAGTCGTGATACTTGGTGATGTTGGAGATAATTTTGCAGCAGGGATGACAGGTGGAATGGCTTTTATATATGACATTAATAAACAATTTGACAAAAGAGTTAATTCAGAAACAGTAGTATGGCAAACACCAGAAACTGATTATTGGATTAATTACTTAAAGAATTTAGTTAAAGAGCATTTTGAGCAAACAAATTCCAAACTTTCAAAAAAAATTATTGAAAATTTTAATGAAGAAGTTTTTAATTTTTTACAAGTTTGTCCAAAAGAGATGTTGGATAAATTAAAAAATCCAATAACATTAAAATCTGCTGTAAAAGAAGTAAGTTAAGATGAAAGATATAAACATTTTTTGTTTTGGATTTGGTCTAGTTGCAAAAAATTTTATAAGTAAACTACAAACTGAAAACTTTAAAATTAATTTGTCAACTACTTCAAGAGATTTAAAAAAAAAATCTGAAATTAATAATATAAAATTTAATAGATATCAATTTAACGAAAATCAATTCGATCCAAGTTTAATAAAAAGTTTACAAAATGCTGATCATATTTTAATATCCATTCCTCCTGTGAATGGTAAGGATCTAGTTATTAAAAATTTTTCAAAGATTATTGATGAGTCCAGACATAAATGGTTAACTTATTTATCAGCAACTAGTGTTTATGGTGATCATAAAGGTGATTGGGTTACTGAGGAAAGTAAAACTTTGCCAACATCTGAAAATGGAATTAATAGACTTGAGGCAGAGAATTCTTGGATATCTTTATATAAAAATAAAAAGATAGCACTTCAGATTTTCAGATTATCTGGAATATACTCCAATCATAATAATGCTTTGGTAAGATTAAAATGTGGAAATAAAAATATAATTAGTAAGAAAGATCATTTTTTTTCAAGAATCCATGTGGAAGACATTGTAAACGTTTTATTTAAATCATTAACAAATTTTAAATCAGGAGAAATATTTAATATTTCAGATGATAAACCATCATCATCAGAAGAAGTTACATTATATGGAGCAAAAATTTTAGAAGTAGCTAAACTCAAAAAAATTGACCCCAAAGATATTGAAAGTCAAATGTTAAGAAATTTTTACAAAGATTCGAAAAAAGTAAGTAATAAAAAAATGAAAAAGTTTTTTAATTATGATTTAAAATTTCCGACCTATGTTGAGGGACTAAATTATATTAGAAACAATTTTATTTAATTCTATAGTTATTTTTTTTAAATTGCTTTTACTTGATAAGCTGTGATCTCCATTTTTAATAATTATCAATTTTTTTTTAGCTTTGTGAAATAAACTTAATATCTTTCTAGAGTAGCTTACTGGAACAACTTCATCATTACCACCATGTATCATAGTTACAAAAATTTTTGATTTTAATTTTCTTTTCAATACTTTATTTTTTCTTCCATCTTTTATGAGTTGATAAGTGATTGGATACTCATAATTACCATGTTTTAACTCATATATGCCTTCGGATATAAGTTTTTTTTTTATTTTTTTTGAAAATTTATTCCACATAAGTTTTTCTAGAAACTCTGGTGCAGAACCAATTCCTAAAAATCCTTTAATTTGTTTTTCAAAATATTTGAATTGATTTAAAGCAAGCCAAGAACCCATGCTAGAACCAATCAGAATAAAATTATTTTTTTTTACGATTTTTTTTATTGTTATTCTAGTTTCAATTGACCATTTACTAATATTTCCCAACGTAAATTTACCAGACGATTTACCGTGTCCAGAATATTCTAGTCCAAGAAATCCAAGCTTTTTTCTTTTACAATATTTTTTAAAATTTTTAGGTTTTTCGCCTTCAAGGTCAGACATAAATCCATGAAGAAAAACTATATAAATTTTTTTTTTAGGAATAACTGATAAATACCTTATCTTTTTATACTTGCTTAATTTTAAATATTTAAATTCATTCATATAAAGTTTATTTAGATCATTTGTTAATGTATATTTTACTTTAATGGTATCAAAATTTAAAGTTTTACAAGTGATTCCTAAATTAGGATATGGTGGTGCCGAAACAGGTTGTTATGATTTGGCTCATTACCTTCATGAAATGAAATGTAAATCTTATATCATCACTAGTGGTGGTGAATTAATTAAATATATTGATAAAAAAAAGGTTACTGTAATAAAGCTACCCGTACAAAGTAAAAATCCATTATTAATACTTATAAACAGCATTATAATAACTTTTATAATTTTTTTTTTGAATATTTCTATTGTTCACGCAAGAAGCAGAGCACCAGCATGGTCTTGTTATATTGCAACAAGAATAACGAGAAGAAAATTTGTAACAACTTTTCATGGTGCATATAATTTTAATAATTCAATTAAAAAATTTTATAATTCTGTTATGATAAAGTCTGATCTTTTAATTGCAGGTTCAAATTTTATTTTTTCTCACATACAAGAAAATTATGAAAAATACCTTAACCGAAAAAAAAAATTTTTAGTTATTTTTAGAGGTATTAATACCGAATATTTTGATCCGGAGACTCTTAAGCAAGCAGATGTAATTAAGTTAAAAAATTCATGGAAATTAGATGATGGTAAAAAAATAATTTTATTACCCGGAAGATTAACTTACTGGAAAGGACAAGAAATTTTTATAGAGTCTTTAAGCAAGTTTAGATCTACAAATCCACAAATTGAATTTATTGGAATCATTCTTGGAAATGATCAAGGTAGAAAAGTCTACGGAAAAAAATTAGAGAGATTAGTACAGCAGCATAGATTATCTGACGTAATAAAATTTGTTGAAAATTGCAAAATAATGCCATTAGCTTACGAATTGGCCGACATAGTTATTTCATCATCTGTTGAGCCAGAAGCCTTTGGTAGAGTGGCAGTAGAAGCTCAATCAATGAAAAAACCAATCATTGCAAGCAATATTGGAGGTTCTAATGAAACTATTGTAAATAACAAAACTGGTTTTTTATTTGAAAGTGGAAGCGCTGATTCATTAAGCGATATGTTAACCGAAGTAATAAATCTTGATACTTCAACATTGAATTCGATCGGTAATGAGGGTAGAAAAAATGTATTAAAAAAATTTAATATAGAAAAAATGTGTTTTAACACTTACTCCGAATATAAAAAATTATTAAACTAATGCCAGTAATAAATTTACCAGATGGAAAAAAATTAAATTTTGAAAAAAATATTTCCGGCTTAGATATTGCTAAAAAAATAAGCAAATCTTTATCAAAGTCAGCATTGGTTATGAGTGTTGATGGAGACCTAAAAGATATGGATTCAATAATAGATAAAGATTGTTCAATTAAAATATTTACATCTAAAGATCCCGAGGGCTTGGAGACAATAAGACATGATACAGCACATATACTTGCAATGGCGGTCCAAGAGCTTTTTCCTGGTACTCAAGTTACTATAGGTCCAGTTATACAAGATGGATTTTATTATGATTTTTCACGTAAAGAACCATTTACACAAGACGATCTTGATAAAATTGAAAAAAAAATGAAAAAAATTGTTGATAGAGATGAAAAAACCTACAGGAAGATTTGGGATAGAAAAAAAGCTATAGAACATTTTAAAAATAAGGGTGAGATTTACAAATCTCAAATAGTTGAAAGCATTCCAAAAGATGAAGATGTTTCAATTTATTTCCATGGTGATTGGCATGATCTCTGTAGAGGTCCTCATTTAACTTCTACAGGTAAAATTGGAAAGTATTTTAAATTAACAAAAGTGTCTGGCGCTTATTGGAGAGGAAACTCTAATAATGAAATGCTACAAAGAATTTATGGAACGAGTTGGTCAACGCAGAAAGAACTCGATGATTACTTAAAAAGGATTGAGGAAGCAGAAAAAAGAGATCATAGAAAGCTAGGAAAAGAAATGAATTTATTTCATTTTAGAGAGGAGAGTCCAGGCTCTGTTTTTTGGCATGAGCGAGGATGGAATCTTTTTCAAAAGTTAATTGATTATATGAGATCTAAACAAAAAAAAGCAGGGTATAAAGAAATTAACACACCAGAAATTTTAGATAGGGCTTTGTGGGAAAAGTCGGGACACTGGGAAAAATTTGGCGAGCATATGTACACTTCAACCACGCCTGATGAAAAAGTTTTTGCAATTAAACCTATGAATTGTCCTGGATGTGTTCAGATTTTTAATCAAGGTTTAAAGAGCTATAGAGATTTACCACTCAGGATGTCAGAATTTGGTAAAGTTCATAGATATGAACCTTCTGGCGCTTTACATGGTCTACTAAGAGTTAGAGCATTCACTCAAGATGATGCTCATATTTTTTGTACTGAAGATCAAATTACCAATGAATGTT
>JACKQG010002825.1_pt1 | contig 22051 bp, 20 predicted proteins | sample 8237621 | NCBI WGS metagenome assembly JACKQG01 (sample SAMN15677084, study PRJNA649215) | marine metagenome | biome: marine; feature: Black Sea; material: saline water; isolation source: suspended particulate matter (SPM) from the Black Sea western gyre | collected 2013-06-09/2013-06-10 | depth... | reverse complement strand
GACTCCTCTGGGGTCAGACTCCTCTGGGGTCAGACTCCTCTGGGGTCAGACTCCTTTGGGGTCAGACTCCTTTGGGGTCAGACTCCTTTGGGGTCAGACTCCTTTTTGGGGTCAGACTCGTTTGGGGACAGGCACCCAACAAAACCCCAAAGAGGAGATGGGGGGGGCACTAACGGAGATTTGTATTGTTACTCGGGGTCGTAGCCGTTTACGGGGTCGGAGGTGTCAAGTTCACCACCATCCGCCGTCCACCAGTCTGGCTGGTCGTTTACTTCGTCCACACTAAGTGGCCGATCGTGTCGAGGGTTTGCGAATTCACTCGAATCTCGCATTGCAACATCAAGCCGCCTTGACCACCTGTTTGGGACCGTTAGAGAATTCGAGAGTGGTCCAAATGAGACATCATTTGCATAGACTTCCCACGTCATCAAATCAGGCGTGAGAACAGGGTTATCACCCGAATCCTCAATAAAATCGACTACGAGTTTTTTGCCAACAGGAATTTCCATGACAAAAATGTGCTCGCCAGTTCTGGTATCAATAATAGTCACAGTTTTAGGAAACTCTTCCGTTGATTGGTACGTTGCAGCGCTGTCTGGGCCATTAAAAAACGGGTTTCCGCCCGGTGTGTACATTTGACACCCAGTTAACACGAAGAGCGGAAGAATGAAAATAGTAAGGTTGAATAGTCGCATGGTTGTCATGGTACATCGGCAATTCTGTTTTGGGGAGTACAATACCTCTCTATGGATATTAGAGTTGGACATGGATATGACATACATAGGCTTGCTGAGGTGGCTGATGGTGGACGAAATGAATTGGTTCTTGGTGGCGTGACGCTCGATTGTACTCTTGGCGCTATCTCCCATAGCGATGGGGATGCGGTGCTGCACGCTGTAAGCGATGCGATTCTATCTGCGATTGGTGAACCAGATATTGGAACCCTCTTCCCAAACAGCGACCCAAGCCATAAGGATAGAGACTCAAAAGATTTTTTACTTGAGGCTGTACACCGTGCCAATACTGGTGGATGGGTAATTTGCAATATCGATATCACCGTACTCTGCGACGAACCAAAAATTGGTCCATATCGAGATCAAATTTGCGATTCCATCCATAGTCTTACAGCATCACCAGTGAACATCAAGGGTAAAACGCACGAAGATACGTTGCGAAGCGGGGCAATCGAAGTACATGTTGTTGCGTTAGTCCAAAGAGGAAAGCAATAATGGGCAAATCACTTTGGCAAGGTGCAGCAGCTTTTGCAGCGAACGCACACAGAAATCAAACAAGGTACGACAAGCGACCGTATGTTTCACATTGCGTTCGTGTCGCGATGACGATTCATTTAGTTTTTGGTTTTGACGACCCAGCTGTTCTTGCAGGTGCTTTGTTACACGACACGATCGAAGATTGTGACGTTGATTACGACGATATTCTAAATGCTTTTGGTCAGGAAGTTGCTGACTACGTTGCAGTGATGACAAAAGATATGCGACTAGAACAAACTATCAGGGAAGTTTCGTACGACGAGCAACTTGCCCAAGGACCGTGGCAGGGCAGACTTATAAAATTAGCAGATGTGTTTGATAACTTTACAGATTCCGTTCCAAAAATGCGAACAAACTACATAGAAAAAGCAAACCGCATTCTAGCGCTCACACAAAACGATAGGCAACTTCAGGGTGCTCGTGAGTGTCTTCTAGAACTTATGCATGAGATGGCGAAGTGTTGATGCATGTTTTATTTGGCATGCTGCTCGCAGTAATTTCGTCTTGTTTTCCAGCAAGCGAACAATCTGTAGAGGAAATCCTTGAGAACATCGAAGCTGCCAAGGTTTCTTCGCTTACTGCAAATGTTGTATATATTCGTTTAGACCCAATTTTAGATCGGCGCGAGATAAGAACAGGAAAATTGCTGTACAGAGAGAGTGATAACAAGAAGAAAGAAGCAGCGATTTTGTTTGACACGCTCACAATTGGTCGCCGAAGAGAAGAGAAAGTAAAACATTTTATTTTTTCCGGTCGCTGGATGGCCGAGGTTGACCATGATAAAAAACAATTTATTAAGCGCGAACTCATCGCACCGGGAGAAGAAGATATAAATCCATTTGAACTTGGCAGCGGGCCGATACCTCTTCCAATCGGGCAGTCGAAAGAATCAATTCTTGCAAAATTTAATGTTGTTCGTATTCCTAAGCCAACCGAGGGATTACTTGCTTCATTACCAGAAGAGGTTATTGGATTGCACTTGCTTCCAAAAGAAGATGACGAGTGGGAATCAATTGACTTGTTTTACAATCCTAAAACGTGGTTACCAGTTGGTGTTAACACAATCGAGATAGACGGAACTAAGCGCGTGAGCCGCTTGACTGATATGCAAATGAATGTGCTGTCTCAAGAAGAAGAAAATTTACTGAGTATTAAAACGCCAGATCCTCAAGAATGGTCAATTGATATTAGACCGTGGGTTCAGTAATTCGTTTGTAAATATGATCGAGACTGGCTTTAAACTGATGTTATAGGACTAAAAAAAGTGATTTATGCAGTGTTTCTGTTGGTATTCTGTGCTTTCATAAATATACTAGAGTGATGTTTGGTGATGTTAAAAACAAAGCGTATTTTGCGGGGGTTTTAGCATGCGTTTTCACGTGCTTGATTTTGGCTGGAGCTGTGAATAAACCAACCACCCAAACGAGAAATTCCAATCTGAATCGAACAGATTCGCATTTGGCACCCGATTCAAAATCAGATGAACAGGCAGTTACATTACCCTCTGTCGTGTATGAATTCCCAGAAGTTTTTACTTGGTCAATTCCAAACGGCGGAACAGTGCATGCAAGGGTTGCCGATGGCACTATTAAGCCCGTGATAAAGGTGACTTCTGGAGTGTGGTGCGAAAGTGTTCCCCAAGAATGTTGTGAATTAGGATGCCCTTGCTACCAAAGATCACCTTGGTCTGTTGTAAGTAAAATAGTCAACCAATACGCGTCGTACGGTGATCTCTACGGTGATTCACCAACAATAATGTTGCAAGAACTTGGTATGGGTAATGGCGATCCTTGCCCACACCCCGATGCTGTACAACATTGGATGTACGCCGATGCGCTCTTTTTACACTGGTGTGATCAGATAAAACCAGATATAAGTGATCCCTGTGAGCCGGGTATGGGTTTTATGGGCGGGTGGCTTTCTCCCTGGAACGAAAATGGTGTAGAAGAAATGAAGACTTGGATGCAGTCTTTTTTAACGCATTACCAAACGAGAGTTGCTCTTGGTACGTTGCCTATCCCAGAAAGATTCGCTTTCGACACGGAATACTGGCCAATGGTTACGTATTGGGGAGATAAGGGAGTTAGAGCGTTCCGAGATCTTGCGGGTCTAAGAAGCGATGGTATTCCAGATGAACGGTGGGACTCTCTTGTTCTACCTGTGTATAACGTAACTTTAAAACAGTTATATGATGAGGCGGTTGCTAATGGGATGAATCCACCAGTACCCGGTGATTGGACAATTGAAGAAAACCAATCTTGGACGAGTTGGTACGACGGCGTACTCTCAACACTTTGTGATGCCGCGATGAAAGAAGCTTTTTTTGACCCTATTAAGGAAGTTTGGCCAGATGTAATCTGCAGTAACTTCGACACTTCAATTAGTACAGATGGATTCCAGAGTATTCCAGGTAGCCCAAAAAGGGTTTTTAGAAATAGGCGCCATCAGTCAGCAAGTTGGTTTACTTTGATTCAAAAAGGGTCTTCAGACGAACAATCAGCAGAAATGTATTGCGTTTCTGAATTACATCTCCAAGAAAATGAAGAGCCAGGACTTGCGTGGTCTAGAGTTCACAGGGCGAACATTGAGGCATGTATGGAATCGTACGAAGGGTATGCTGCTGATTTGATAATGCCCTGGATACCTCTAGTGGGCACTGGGTTTGTGACAGGTTGGGAAGGCGAGATTACAACTCCGGATAAATGGTCAGTGAGAAATCTATTAGCAATGTTTAGGTCAAAGGGAATAAACAAATTTTTAGTTTGGTCGACGAGCGAACTAATGCAAAACTGGAGAGATTTCGACGATATTTTTGGACAGGTTTGGCTCACCGAGGTTGAAAGTTATTCGGTGAGTGTTGGGGTCGCAGAAGAAAACGCTGTTCAAAAGATTCAAAATTCAGACTGGAACTGGAAAGAAGAATATGAAAACGATGTTCTGAGCATTGGTTCAGAGTTTGTTTCTGATAATAATAGAATTGAAAGCGATATCATTTTTAGTACTGATTTCGACTGCTCCCAAACAAGGGAAATGCAGTTGATGCTCGATTTACGGCTAGAGGGTGACTTGGTTTCGCCCAGTAGTGAAGCAGATCTTTCTTTCTCGCTACAAAACACGACAACAGGAGAGTGGTCGCTAGTAGAAAATGTTCCCGCAGAAGTGATGTGGTTTGACACGACGCAAGATAAATGGATTTGGGAATCTGAATTAGACCCCAGCGTAATTGGAATTGATCAGAGAAGATTTGTTCTTCACGTACCTATCAAACTATCTCGGTATTGGATAGATGTGGACGGAAGCGTTCGCATTCGACTAAGTGCGCAATCAAATGACCCCTTCACTCTGCTCGTGGACTCGGCTACACTGTTTGAAACAGATGAGACTGATTTTGGTGTTAACTGCCTGAAGGACTGTGCACCCGAGGGTGGTGATGGTGTTATAGATTTGAATGACTTGTTGCAAGTCATTTCTGATTTTGAAACTGGGAGTGGTCGGTCCGATGTTTATCCTTCTTGTGGGGATGGCAAGGTTGACATTCACGACATTCTTTCGGTTTTAGTTAGTTGGGAAACGACTTGCGACTGATTCAATTCACTTTGAATCCGTGCTTCCATACGCGCGCATATATTTAATTTGAACGAAACGTGGGAGTATTGTAGGGTGCCTGTATTGGCCAACATGCGCCCCAGCCGTCAATCACGAGCAACAAATCTTGGATATCGACGATGCCATCTTCATTAATATCTTCTTCAATATATTCCTGCCCGATGTGACCAATGACTGCAAGGAGATCTGTAGTGTTGATATACCCATCTGCTACAACATCTGCTTTGCACCCAGCCTTTCTTATAATTTCACCGAGGATGGTGCTGAAAAACGCTGCAGCATTTGGAGAACTTGGATGAATAACCCAAGGGTCAAACAAATCCCCGTTTGTCTCTTCGACAAGATTAATAGAGTTCGTTCCAAATTCAAAGTGGTCAAAGCCATGGTAAAGAAGCCATGGAATACCGTTTGGTCCATCGAATAATACTTCGTCAGTTGCAGAAAAGAGCGATGCAGCAGCAACGTTTGGTGTGGTACTTGCAATGTCAAAAGCAGCCTGTTGTTGGTACGTAATAAATTCTTTTGATATGTCTGAACTGTTATCCAACTGGAACAAAGGGGCAACTACGATAAGGTGCTCAACAGTTGTAATACCGATCTGTTTTGCTGAACCCTCCGCTTGTGCAATCATGTTTGTCATTAATGTAATTGAGCTGCTGTAATCTGCAAACTCTGGTGCTAAATACCACATAAACACAACAGGTTGCTCTCTATCAAGCGTAGTTACATCGAGCCAATGGGTAAACTGCGATTTTGCAAACCGCTTGTCGTGCGTATCATTACCTTCTGCATCGCATCCAAATCCGTAGTATGACCAACTCGAATCTGAAACGTAACTGAAATAAAGGCCAGTTTCCCTTTCTCCATTTTCATCTTGGTGGTAATAGACTGAGCCAGCAGGCACTAAATATTGATTTGTACCAGCGAGCGAACCAGTCTGTTCAAACTTCATATTCATACTATTTTGAGTATTGTTGCGAGCAGGGAAATCGACTGCGTACGCATTTATTTGTTCTGGTGCTGGTTCTCGTACATCGTAATCTGGGTTTTCGCCAAGATGCCAATACGGTCTTGCGTTATCGCGTAAGTGCATAATGCTTACCAATTCGTTGCCATCGTAGGCCTTTACACTATTCAACTGTTGTTTGCTATTGCTAGCCGATCTGTATAGAAAGCGAAACTTTACATCATCACCCGCTTGGGCGAATGGGCCATGCACACCGCTGGACAAATGTTCCAATCCATCACCATCAAGACTGATTGTAAAAAGTGTATCGTTCCCTTCATCATCAAATGCAGTTGATGTGTAAAACTCTTGTAGCCCGAAAATTGGTAGTGTGAAAAAAGACTTCGAAGAGTCGCGTTCTATTGCATATCCGAGTGAATCGCTAGACAAAATGAGCGACGACGGATTGCAGTAAGGAGTGCATATAAAGGTATCAGAACTTGTGGGCGCGCCGCTACTCATTGCGCTGATTTTTTCAATTGGCCAAACACGAAGCCCCGCCAATGGGACTCTTGCAAAATATGGGGAACTATAAGAATCACCCATAGCGATGAGTCTTACATCACCTTGCAACCGTTTTGCCATATTTTCAAGCCCGACTGAATGCAATTCTTCTGCGTGCGTTACGAAACAAAGCGCCGCAATACTAACTGTTGTGAAAACCTTGTCCACCATTATTCTATTGTGCTACAAATGAGCGGTTGAGTCAAGAAAATCTATTGATAATCGGCCCCGATGCTCTTGGGAATGCCCCAAAAACCGTGCTTATCAGACGCATCGAGATGCTTGTCCAGACTTCTGGTTTTGGTTTCCGTAAGCACTCTACGACAGCATTAGCAACTCTTTCTGGTGGTTGCATCAGCCAGGAGGGCGTTTGGCTTGCAAAATCAGATTGTGCATTACCACTTCGCTTAGCACTTTCGTCGAAAAATTCCGTTTTTGTTCCGATTGGATGCACACTACTCACGAAGACGTTGTTTGGTTTGAGTTCTATGCGCATTGTTTTCGCGATAGCCTCTAGCGCCGACTTGCTCGCGCAATACGCGCCGTGAGATGGTGTTGCAAACTTAGACAAACAGCTTGCACAAAGCAATAGATGTCCAGAATTATTTTCAACCATTTTTTTTGCAGCTTGTGCTGCAAGTTCAACAGCAGCGAATACATTGAGTCTAAACACCTCTTGAAATTGTTTGAGGTTAAATTGCAATGTAGTTTGTTCAAGTCCGTGACCTGCGTTTACAAATACCGCGTAAACATCACCTGACACATCAAGTAAGTGTTGATTGAAACCATCTTCAGTGACGTCTCCAACGACTACAGTACAATCGGCACCCAAATCATTTGTAAGAGCCTGCAATGGTTCCTTTCTCCGCGCGGTTATGACGCATCGCATACCCCGTTTTGCACAGGCCCTTGCGGTTGCTGCACCTATGCCGCTGCTTGCTCCGGTAATCAAAATTGTTTTGCCCTCAAGGGAGATGCTCATGTTTGCAGTACGCCGGTTTTAAAATCACTTGGGATTTCAAATGTTGAAGCAATGGATAACGCTTCTATGAGTTCTAATCTTGTATCTTCAGGATCAATCATTCGGTCAACCCAGCCCCGAGCAGCACCATAGAAAATATCTTGTTGCTCTTCGTAACTTGCGGTGATTGCAGCGAGAAGTTCTTTGCTTTCTTTAGGATCAACTTCTTCGCCGCGACGTTTACGTGCAGCAAGATCTATTTGAAGAAGTGTGCTTGCTGCTGCAGACCCACCCATCACTGCATACTTTGCATTTGGCCAAGCAAGTGTTAAGAACGGGTCAAAGGCTCGACCGCACATAGCGTAATGTCCTGCTCCGTAGCTGCTGCCAATGATGAGTGTGATTTTTGGGACTATGCAATTACTCATCGCATTTACCATTTTCGCTCCTGAGCGAATAATCCCTGCCTGCTCACTGTCACGCCCAACCATGAATCCGGTAGTGTCACTGATAAAAACAATCGGGATCCGTTTCTGATTGCAGTCCATAATAAAACGAGCGGACTTGTCGGCTGCTTCTGTATAAATAACCGCCGGCATGTTCGCTGAAGTTGATGGTCCAGCCTTTCCACCTGCCATTTTCTTTTGGGTAAGGCAGCGTTGGTTTGCGACAATTCCACAGGGCCATCCGCCAATTCGTGCATATCCACATACCATGGAACTACCGTAATCTGCTTTGTATTCATTGTAACTTTCGTCGTCTACAAAGCATGTCAAAAGTTCATTCATGTCGTACTGTTCATGAGGTTCAGCGCGGAAAATTGTATCGATTTCGTTGGGTTTTCTTAATGCGTGGACCAATTCGTAAGGTGGATCTGCGATTGGTGGAACAGACATATCGCTATGAACAAGTGCTTGGATCCTTTTTATACATGCTTCGTCATCGGGTTCATGGAAGTCGATAGTCCCAGATATTTCTGCGTGCATCTGCGCCCCACCGAGTTCCTCGTTTTCAACTTCTTGGCCGATTGCGGCTTTCACAAGCGCAGGACCTGCAAGGTAAAGACCGCTGCCCTCTGTCATGAGCAGTGTGTCGCAAAGAACAGGCAAATAACCGCCGCCTGCTACGCAGTTTCCCATTATTGCGGCAATTTGCGAGATGCCAGCCGCGGAAAATACAGCGTTATTTCTGAAGATACGACCAAAGTCATCGGTGTCTGGAAAAACATCCTCTTGCAAGGGTAGAAAAACTCCAGCAGAATCTACGAGGTAGAGAAGAGGAAGGTGCGCACGCTGGGCGATGGCTTGCGCGCGGATAATCTTCTTGCATGTCATGGGGAAAAACGCGCCTGCTTTCACAGTTGCATCGTTTGCAATAATCATGCATTGTTTACCACCGACGTGGGTGATTGTGGTGATGACGCCCGCGCAGGGAGCACCGCCGTATTCTTTATACATGTTATGTGCTACTAAAAGCCCACACTCAAACAGTGGCGCATCTTTATCAGCCAGTTTTTCAATACGCTCACGAGCAGTGAGTCGACCGTGTCTATGTTGGCGCTCAATTCCTCGCTGTCCACCGCCTAGGGTAATAATCTCTGTTGTTTCAGTGAGTTTGGCCGCTGCCTGTTTTAGGATTGAGAGTTCGCTCATACTGTGCAGGATACCGCATCTGTATATAAAAAAACCCGCCAATCAACGCAAGTTGATTGGCGGGCAAAGTCCTGTAGGGGCTTGACACCTGTAAACCCGTTGGGTCTACGGGCTCAGGTATTGTCGAGCCCTCTTGTACAGTCTGTTAATTCGATCACTGATCACCTCCTTTTAAACGCTGTTTTGCCCAACTGTCGCATCCCACTTGACGCCGCCGAGCCCTGAATCCCTCCCGCCTTAGGAGGGCACACCGCCCAAGGCACTATGCCTTGGTCGTTGTGGCTCCTGTTCTTGGTTCCCAACTTTTGGTTGGTTTCCAAGAGCGGTTTGCCACAAGTACAGATTTTCTATCGGCAAAAAATTCATCACAAAGCCACCATATTCTCCTCTGAGACTTTTTTCACTTTCGCACACATTTCGCCACCCTCTTTTACCTCTGAGACTTTTTAAAGCGCAATAAAGCCGATTTTTTATTCAAACACAAATTTGTGCACACACATTTCTCCTCTGAGACTTTTTTTTCAAAAATAACAAAAGCAGCGTTTAAAGGCTTTAAAAAGTCTCAGAGGCGAAAATTGGGCTAAAAAAAGTCTCAGAGGAGAATATGGGGGGTGGGCATGTAAAAGTTGCGGCGTGTGTGTGGGGGGGGATAGGATGCGTTGGTAGAGTTTGGGCTTGGAACTTAATCTAGGTCGGTATCTTCGTCGGCTTCAAGCTGCTGCATTTCGTCCCAATCTTCGAGGGAGATGAGGATTTCACGAGCTACCGAACCTTTGTGTTCACCAACAATGCCAGCGACGGCCATTTGGTCAACAAGGCGAGAAGCACGCCCGTACCCAATGCCCATTCTGCGTTGGAGAAGAGATACTGAACCACGACCTGACTCGATCATTATTCGCACCGCGTCATCAAACAATTCGTCTCGCTCGTGCACTTCGCCATCACCGTCACCAGGCGCGCCACCACCTCCTGGTTTAATCTGAACCAGACTTCGTTCAAAGTTCGGAGCAGCAACTTCTTTCAGATGCTTCACAACCGAACGAATTTCTTTTGGTGAAACAAATGTTCCCTGCGAACGATTTGCAGTAGTCGACCCCGGTGAAATGTATAGCATATCGCCGTTGCCAAGCAAGAGTTCTGCGCCTTTTGTATCAAGAACAATACGGCTGTCCATACCACTGCTGACTTTAAATGCAACACGGCATGGCATATTCGATTTAATCAAACCTGTAACGACCTTTGCTTCAGGGCGTTGCGTTGCAAGAATGAGATGGATTCCTACAGCACGTGCCTTTTGCGCAATCCGTACAATTGATTGCTCGACTTCCTTTGCAGTCATCATTAAGTCAGCAAGCTCGTCAATGATAAAGACTATGTACGGAAGCTTTACAGGAATGCGAGCCTTTTCTTCATCTGATTGTGGTTCAATAATCTTATAAATCTCATCTTCAGTGAGTTCATTAAATCCAACTAAATCGCGAACGCCTAGTTGTCTGAAAATTTGGTATCGCTCTTCCATTCGTGCAACAGCCCACTCTAGTATTGCAGCAGCCCTGCCCATTTCTGTAACAACAGGACATGCAAGATGTGGAATGTCTGTGAACTGACTGAGTTCTACCATCTTTGGGTCCACCAAAATCAACTTTAATTCATCAGGGCGTTTTGTATACATCCAACCAGCAATAATGGAATTGATACAAACACTTTTGCCCGAACCCGTTGTGCCCGCAACAAGCATATGTGGCATTTTTGTGAGATCTTCAACCATCGGTTCGCCCGAAGCATCTTTACCTAGGAACATTGGTAGTTTCATTTTCTCTGCGCGCTTACTGCTCATCAACTCTTTGATGCAAACAGTTTCTCGCACTGGATTAGGCACTTCAATCCCAACGGTTTTCCGACCAGCAGTGTTTGGAACTATGCGAATATTTGGCGCGCCTAAACTTCGCGCGAGGTCACTGGCTACGCTGTTAATGCTTGAGACTTTTGTGCCAGGAGCAAGGTCGATGGAATATAAGGTAATGGTTGGTCCCGCCTCAATACTCGTAACTTCACCGTCGATGCCATACATTTGTAAAGTTTCTTCTAGTTCAACTGCTTGTTGACGAACAAGATCTTCAATCGAATCGCCAAAACCTTCTTGTGGTTCTTCAAGTAAATCCAGCGAGGGGAAAATATAGCCTTCAAAATTATCTGGTCGTTGAATATCGGATTCTTTTGCTGCTTTGCCACTGGAAGCTACACGCACGGGCAACTTTGCCATTTTTTTAACTAACTCGGCAGGAGATAACCTTTTGCGAGGTTCGCCCTCTTCATATTCATCTTCATATTCATCTTCGTATTCATCTTCCTCATAGTTTTCATCTTCGTATTCGTCTTCAGGGTATTCCTCTTCTTCCCATTCTTCTTCTACTTCTTCATTTTGCTCAAGCGTAGTAGTACGATGCATGCGAAGTAACGACATCGGTGACAGTGAAACTCGAGCCGTACGTATCGATGCACTTTTTTGAAGCCCAGACCAAATCAAGTGTGGAATCGCAAATGCAATTTTTTCAGCACCAACCACGAGCCCAATTGAAAATGCTGCAAGCACAAGTAGGAAAGCACCAAAACCACTAAAACTTGCGTCAAGTTGCGTGATGATTGTTTTTGAAATGAGTCCAGCCTTGGCACCAGCGAGGGTTCCAAGTTCTGGGAAAAACAATTCATGAAAACAGGAAACAGCGATTGCCATAATGAGGAAACCAAGCGCCCGAATCGCAGTATGCTTAATTTCAATTCCTCGGAACACAAGCGTGACCCATGCGCCAACGCCCGTCAATAGAACCCAAATTCCAAAACCAAGTACGTGGTACGTCCAGTACGCAATCCAAGCGCCGACACTACCACACAAATTCGAGACCGGGTCGTTATGAACCGCAACGACGTGCGAAGGTGCGTCGCTAGCGTTAAACGAAAGCAATGCAACTGCTATGAAAAGAGCAATTGTGGCACTGAAAATCCACAGTATCCTCGATTTAAGGTCTGCGGATGTGAGAATAGAGGGGCCTTTTGATTGCCCACGACGTGATCGTATTGCGGTAGTTCCCATTGCACCCTACATATCGGCATCGTAGGGGGTTTTTCCTTTGGTTTTCCCCGAAAAGAGACTCGCACTTCTAATGGCGCAACATATTGCAATTAAAGAGATTAGATGGTTGATGCCACGCTGGTTTCAATAGAAAGTAACCTTGAGCAGCGATCTTGGCTTGTCATTGTCACATAATTGTAAAGATGGGCAAGGTTATCGCGGTACAAATCTCGAATAATTGCAGTGGAGTTGCACTGCCTTGAAAGGTGCAAAAGCACAATATGTTGCAGGTTCGATTCCGCTGCAATATGGCAGATTGCTGCAATTGATTGTTCGTTAGAAAGGTGACCACCGCCATCCATAATTCTCGATTTTAATGCGGCAGGGCGATTGCTCATCTCTTGCATGGACGGGTCGTAGTTGGATTCAAATGCAACGCCATCAAGATTGACAAATCGATCGAGCAAGTGCTGTGGAACTCTTCCCAAGTCTGTTGCCAATCCGAAACGGGTTTTACCCGTATCAAAAATATAACTAAAAGTACCAAGTGCATCGTGTGCAACGTGTACAGGTTCGACTTGCGCACCATGCAAGTGAAAGGTGTTTTTGAACGGGACAATGCATGCTTCATCAAGACCTGCGCTCCTTGCTCTTGCAACGTGACTTTCATGCAGATGTACTCGAACACCCCGCTGTAAAAATGTTCTACACCAAACTGGGTTGAAATGATCTCTGTCAAGGTGCGTGATGACGACATCGCTGACCATATCAAGTTGCACATTGTGCGTTCGCATACGTTCTTTTGTTTGTTTCATCGAAAAACCACAGTCTATCATCACCCAATTATTTTTAATGCGTAACAAACTAGAGTTTCCAGAGGAACCGCTTCCTAAAACAAAAAAAACCAACTTACTCATGTGTTGCAGCTATGCCTCTTCTTGCACTTCGTTGCTGTAAGTAAGGCGTAACGACTCCTCTACGTGCAGACTCAATAAATGCAGCGTATTCGAGTGCAATAGCGTCGCCTTCATTTTTTAATTGCTCTAAAGAAGTGCGCAATGAATTACCGCTCCTATAGAGCAGCTTGTAGATTTCTTTGCGTCGAGTAATTTCACTTGTTTCCATCCCACTTCTTCGCATCCCAACCACGTTGATCGACCCAATAATATTTCCGCCCGTAATCATGAAATACGGCGGAACATCAAAGGACGCATAGCCAAGCCCAATAATCATTGCACCCTTTCCGATCGTCACGAATTGGTGAATGTTCGCGCTTCCGCCGAGGATGACATTGTCTTGCACGTGTACGTGACCAGCAAGAGAAACGTCTGTGACGACTGTGCAGTTGTTTGCAATTTGGCAATCGTGTGCAACGTGCGTGGTTGTCATAAAAATATTCGCATTACCAATTGATGTAGGAGTCTCTTGCGTAGCTCTATGCACGGTGGCACCTTCGCGAAATATGTTGTCGTCACCGATTACAACACCCGGTGCATATTGGTCATCTGGGAAACTCATATCTTGTGGCGCAAAGCCGATGCTGACGAAGGGATAGATTGTGTTTCGTTTGCCTATGGCGAGTTTACCGGTGAGGTAGCAATTGCCGATGAGCGTAGTTCCCTCGCCAATTGAAATTTCTCCGGTCAAAACGCAGTTTGGACCTATGACAACATCGTCAGCGATAGTAATTTCACCATCAAGGATGGAAGAAGGATGAATCTCTGGCATTGCAGGGTATCATCCCAAAATCACGATGGATTGCCAACTCAAAATACAAGATCTAGGAAAAATAGCGTACAAGGATGCATTAGAAAAACAGCGAGAGTTGCAGAAACTCGTCATCGACCAGCGGAACGAAACCGCCTCCCCGTTCCATCTGCTCCTGCTAGAGCACGATCCGCCCGTCATTACAATGACAAAGCGACCTAGCGCTAAGGAACATCTGATTGCATCGAAAGAGCAACTTTCAAAAGCGGGGATAACCACGTGTAATACAGATCGCGGGGGTGATATCACATACCACGGCATCGGGCAGCTCGTGGGCTACCCAATTTGCGATTTGAACGAACTTTCCTTGCGTATTCATAGTTACATGCGATTCTTGGAAACGATTCTCATTGATGTCCTTGAGGAGTATGGAATAAAAGCACATCGTGACAAGTGCGCAACAGGTGTTTGGGTTGGAGATGCAAAAATATGTGCGATGGGCGTTCGAGTATCACGCTGGGTTTCGATGCACGGTTTTGCTTTGAATGTTGACCCAAACATGCAACACTTTGATTTCATCGTACCGTGTGGTCTTGCAGGTCGAAAAGTAACCTCCATGCGAGAACTCCTTGGTGATGCATGCCCGAGTATGGTAGAGGTAAAACAAACAGTTTCTGCAATTTTTAGCGATTCGATTAGTCGTCAAGCCCAAGTTCAGCAAGAACCTCGTCCGTAATATCCAAGCCATCAGGGAGACGCAGCGCACTGCGAAGCCGTATTTGCATGATTGTTGAGTCAGGGTTTCCCTGTTCAAATTCACCGTCTGGAGGTATAAACCTAAGCACCATGTCGACCTGTAGTCTTTCCGAAACAACATTGACCGCTTCTATTATCTCGTCATACGATTCTTGCATTTGGTCTGCAAGAAGTGATGCGCGTGCATCGGCAGCAATTTTTTGCAGTTTTTGGAATTTATCGTACAGCCGTTGCCACTGTTGCCTAAGAGCGCCAGCGTTTGGATCGTCTTGTTCAAGAGATTGGGCTTGCGCATTAATAGTTTCAAGTGCTTTTCGTGTTTCTGTAAGGGACCCAGCCAACTCTGCATTTAGTTCTTCTCTTGTTTCAACATAGTGGTCTGCTTGCAATAATTGCGACAAAGCTTTTCCGGTTTCCATGAATCCGATCGACCATACAGTGCTTGTCTTCTTGTCACCCCACGACATTCGTCCCTCACTGTTTTTAACAGTCACATCCCCATCGCTTCCAGCGAGAATAACCGCATCAGCAGGACCTATAGTCCCAGTTTTCTCATTACTCATAAGCATTGTTGAGACAACGGCTATAGATAGGAAAGTTGCAATTACTACGTTTGTTGTTTTGTTGTTCATTGTTTAATCACCTTGTTCAAGTATGGAAAGAAATGCGGATTGTGGGATATGCACATTGCCAATAGCCTTCATACGGCGCTTACCCTTCTTTTGTTTTTCAAGAAGTTTTCTTTTTCTTGAAATATCGCCGCCGTAGCACTTGGCAGTAACATTTTTACGAAACCCCTTTACGGTTTCGCGTGCAATAATTTTACCGCCAATTGCAGCCTGCAATGCTATTTCAAATTGGTGACGATCAATTTGTTTGCGCAATTTTAACAAGATAGCACGAGTTCGTACTTCAGCTTTTTCTTTGTGGCAAATGACACTTAGCGCCTCAACAGGCGTACCGTTTACGAGAATTGAAACCTTGACAAGCCTGTCTGCTCGGAATTCGACAATCTCATAATCCATAGTTCCATACCCACGAGTGATTGACTTGAGTTTGTCGTAGAAATCATAAATAATCTCAGCAAGTGGCAACTCGTAATCGAGCATTTGCCGGCCCATTGAAACAAATTTTTGTCCTTTAAAAATTCCTCGCCTACCCTCGCACAAACGCATCAAGTCCCCAATTGATTCGTCAGGGCAAATGATTTCTACTTTAACTATCGGTTCCCTGATGGATTTAATATGCGCAGGGTCTGGCAAGTCCGCTGGATTGTGAATGTCAAGCATAGTGCCATCGGTTAGTTCAATTTGGTAGTTTACGGTCGGTGCAGTTTGCACAATTTCTGCGCCGCCCTCACGCTCGAGCCGTTCTTGCACAATTTCCATATGCAACAACCCAAGGAAACCGCAACGAAAACCAAAGCCAAGCGCCTCACTGTGTTGTGTTTCAAATGTAAAACTAGAATCGTTTAAGCGCAATTTTTCAACGGCTTCGCGAAGTGTTTCAAATTCTGTTTTTTTACTTCCGCTTTCACTAGAGGCTGGATAAAAATCACAAAAGACCATTTGTTTTGGCTCTTCGTAACCCGGCAGAGCTTCCTTGGCTGGATTTGATTCGAGAGTAATAGTGTCACCGATTCGCACATCGTCAAGTGTTTTAATGGCAGCAACCATGTAGCCTACTTCGGAAGTGCCAATAGTTTTTGCTTGTACGGGTGTTGGTGTGTACCTACCGAGTTCTGTAATCGTAAAGTTTCGCTCTGTCCCCATCATTCGTATTTTATCACCCTTTGAAAGAGAGCCGTCAAACACACGGAAGTACACAATGACGCCTCGGTAATCATCGTAATGCGAATCAAAAATTAATGCACGCGTTTCCTTCACAACTGCAGGCTTGGGTGAAGGCAACTGTTCGCAAATGATATCAAGTAACTCTTCGATGCCTTCGCCCGTTTTTGCGGAACAGTAAATGCAGTTTTCGGCTGGAAGCCCAAGGATTTGCTCAATCTCCATAGCTACCTTTTCAGGGTCAGCAGAAGGAAGATCAATTTTATTAACAACCGGAATAAGTTCTAGGTCGTTTTCAATAGCTAAGTATGCATTTGCGACTGTTTGCGCTTCGACTCCCTGTGTTGAATCAACAATAAGGAGTGCGCCCTCGCACGCAGTTAGCGCTCTTGATACTTCGTACGTAAAATCAACATGTCCTGGCGTATCAATAAAGTTCAATTGATACACCTCGCCCTTGTACGTATGGTTCACAGTGACCGCGGAGGCTTTGATAGTAATGCCTCGCTCGCGTTCTAGATCCATCGAGTCTAGTAACTGCGCCTTTGCTTCTCGATCGGTGACAGCTTTCGTTGCTTGCAACAACCGATCGGCAAGCGTACTTTTGCCGTGGTCAATATGAGCAATGATAGAAAAGTTACGAATGTGCATAGTGATGGTGCAGTTTACCGCAAGGGGAGTGAGATTACCTTCTCTAATTCGTCAGTAGGTCTAGCAACGAGGTCGTACCCATCGCTATCGGTAATTGTACAGTTCACGACTGTTCCTATCGTTTGTTTGTTTTCTGCCATCAGAATTGTGCAAGCGTCAACATCTGGAGCTTGTTGCTTTGTTCGGCACTGATACAAGTGCAGTTCGCCTTCGCCTGTTTCGCCAAGATAGGCGTCTAGCAATACATCGTGCTTTTCACCATCTATGGCAGCTTGTTCTGCTCGAGCAAACGCAATGTCTTGTTGCGCAAGCATAAGTTCCTCTTCGCGGTGTTGCTTGATGGCTTGTGGAATGCGAAGTGAATCGTCTTTTTCCATTGTGCCTGCAACTGTTCCGTCTTCTTTTGAATATCGAAAGACGCCCATTGCTTCGAATTTGTGTTCTTTTATGAATGCGAGAAGTTTTTGATGGTCTTCTTCTGTTTCACCTGGAAACCCAGTTATAAAAGTCGTACGAATGCCAACACCATGAATACTCTGTCTGAGCTGCGTGAGCAACGATGATTGGATATCGGCGGTTACATTTCGGCGCATTGCATTGAGCATCGAGTCGCTCGCATGTTGTAATGGAATATCAATGTAGGGCAGGACGTGTTGTAAACTTGCCATCGTGTCGATCATCTCTTGCGTAAAGTAAGTTGGATAGGCATACATGAGACGTATCCAACCACCACCAGATTTTGCGACTGCTTCATTGAGTTCTGTGAGCAGCCCAACTAATCCAGATTCGTATCCGATATCGTTGCCATAACTTGTCGTGTCTTGCCCAATCAAATTGAGTTCAAAGACTCCAGACGTTAACAATTGTTTTGCTTCTGCGACAATATTCTCAACAGGCTTCGATCGCATTTTTCCTCGAATTGAAGGAATCGTGCAGAAGGTGCAGTTTTGATTGCACCCCTCACTGATACGTAGGTACGCCCAGTGCCTTGGAGTTAATTGAACGCGGTTTGAGTCGTCTTCAAAATAACCTTGCGCGTTCTCAAGCCCCCGCGCTCTTGCTGCGAGCGTCGCGTTGGCTTCTATCCATTGTGGTGCTTTTTCTTTTTCGCCCTCTTCTCGCATTGCATCGACTATGTGATCTCTGTCAAACACGCCGATCATTGCGTCAATACCCGGACACCACTCAAGCAAGTTTGCACGGTGGCGTTGGACGAGGCAACCCGCAGCGATTACTCTTTGGACGCTTGCAGTTTCTTTTAATGCAACTGCCTCATTGATAACCTCGATTGATTCAACTTTCGACGCTTCTAGAAATCCACACGTGTTAATTATTATTGCGTCTGCATCGCTGTGATCCTCTACAAGCTCATAACCAGCATCGACTAACGTCGCAAGCATTTGCTCACTATCAACCAAATTCTTGGGGCAACCCAAGGAGATAAAACCAATTCGCGGTGCAGTCATCGACTGCGTATTTTACAGGTACAAACCATGTTGTGCGATATACGCTGCAACCTCAGGTTGAATAAAGTCAAGGGAGCATTCCGTTTGCCCGATCTTTTCACGGACTGCTGTTGAGGACCCTGGAAGTGGTTTTATTTTTAATACTCGAGGGTCTGAGAGCTCGAAACCTATGCGCGGCATTATTGCAGGGTTCGCTAATGAAATAATATCTTCCCACCTATGCCACTCTTTGAAGTGTAGCCATTGATCAGCCCCAATAAGCAGGCGCAGTTCATCGCATGAATCCAACAGAGAATCAATCGTGTCAATTGTAAAACTTGTCCCTCCTCGGTCAAGTTCTATTGTTGAAATGGCAGCCCAAGGGCAACCAGCGTGCGCCAGTTGAAGCATCGCTAAGCGGTGAGTTGCAGAGGTTGGCGTTGTTTTTTTTAAGGGCGATTGAAATGCTGGCACGTATAGTACACGGTCAAACTTAAGGTATTCCATCGCTGCGTGGGGAACTTTAATGTGCGCGATGTGTGGGGGGTCAAACGAGCCTCCATACAAAAGTGTGCGTGTCATGGTTGAACCTCCGCATTATCGATGAGGCGAATGTTGCCAAGCCTAGCGGCGACGAGTGCCCGCACTGGCTCGCCATCAATCGGTGTAAGAAGTGAACGACTGCTACGCAAGACAGCGTATTCGATATCAAGTCCATATGTATTGAGCGTTTCAACCATATCGTTTTGAGTTGTGCACGAAATCGCTTTATGTAATCCCAGAGACTGCTTGCGTTGCTCCGTAGTAAGGTAGACGTTGCGGCTGCTCATTGCTAAACCATCTTCATCACGAATGATTTCTGCACCAAGTATTTTAAGATTTTTCCAGCGGTTCTCCTCTTGAACAATTAATTGTTTGACGACGAGGTATTGCTGGTAATCTTTCAATCCAAATACAGTGACTGCTGGCTGCACAAGATCAAAGAGACGCGCAACTGCAACGCAAACTCCCATAAAGTGAGCCGGTCTGCATGCGTCTTCAAGTTGTGGCATTGTTGCAGCATCTGGAAGGGCAATCGGCTGGGGCGCGGTAGGGTACATTGTTTCAACACTTGGAGCGAAGACTGCGTCAGCACCTACGCTTGCAGCAAACGCGCAATCTTGTTCCAAATTACGAGGGTATGTATCTAAATCTTCTTCAGGTGAAAACTGCTCAGGATTTACGAATATGCTCACGACCACAGGTCGGTTAGTTTTTTTCGCCATGCGTATAAGAGAAAGATGACCCTCGTGCAATGCACCCATTGTTGGTACGAACGCGCACTCTTTGAACGCAGCAATTTCAGATTCGCGGGTGAGAACTTCCATCGCAAGCAGTATAGGAAAACCTTGGGTATGCCCCTGCAATCAGATGCTCAACGAGTGCTGCGGCCCACCCTCCTTTACGTGACAATGCCGTAGAAACTGGGTATAATGTGAGATAGAAATCGGCAGCAAAAGGAGCCATACAATGGCAGTAATAATCACAGAATCAGCAGCACGCGAAATCAATAACATCATGACTCAGCAGGAGTTAGATTGTGACAAAACGCACCTTCGGGTTGGCGTAAAGGGCGGTGGTTGTTCAGGGTTTAGTTATATTTTAGATCTCACTGAGGCTAAAAAGGACGATGACGAGCAGTGGGACTACAAATTTGAAGTCGATGGCGAAAATAGAGATTTTCATGTCATTTGTGACCCTAAAAGTTACCTCTACCTCAACGGTACAACCGTCGATTTTAAAGATGAAGTGATGGGAAGAGGATTTGTCTTTGAGAATCCAAATGCAACGAACACATGTGGCTGCGGCAGCAGTTTCAATGCATGAGTGACAAAGACAGTCGTCTTGTAGATGAGGGAACACCTTCAACGAGAGACCACCCGCACTCCTTCAACTTGTTTGTTGCGGTGTCCGGAATCATTTCACTTACGCTATTAGCTTGGCGGTTAACGTTAACTCCAAATAGCCCTACGGTCCAACTTATCGATATGTTTGACCTTGGTGTCTGTGCTATTTTCTTTTGTGACTTTCTCTATAACCTGTACCACGCGAAAAATAAATTCAAATATATTTTCACTTGGGGTATTGTAGATTTACTCGCATCTATTCCAGCGGCACAATTTGGAACATCGAAAGTAATCCACACGATGCACTGGCCACACCTCTTTAGAATTGTGCAGGGAGTTAGAGCGATTAAGTCTATACATGCAATAATCAGGGCAGTTCGTGTAGATCGTAGAAGCACGATGGTTGTAACGGGATTTCTCATCGCTGAAATTACCATTGTTGGGTGTTGTTTTGCCGTGTTATATTTTGAGTCGCAGGATCCAAACGCAAATATTAAGAGCGCTGCGGATGTTCTTTGGTGGTCTGTTGTTACGATGTCCACGGTAGGCTACGGAGATTTTTACCCCGTTACTGTTGGTGGCCGATTTATGGCAGTGTTACTTATGTTTGTTGGAATAGGTCTCTTTGCGATGATGGCGGCACTCTTTGCAGACACGTTGCGTTCCGCTGCGGCCGATGTTTCGGCAAAGGTTAACAAAAAACTATGAACGGATTACGGTTCGTACCGCTGCACAACCAGCGTATTATTTTGCCCACCAAAACCAAACGAGTTACTTAGGCAACAATCTACTTGCGCTTCCCTCGCAACATTTGGCACGTAATCTAAATCAAGTTCAGGGTCTGGGTTGTCCAAGTTAATCGTTGGAACAAGCGTGCCCGTTTGTATCGACATCACACACGTAATTAACTCGACAGAACCTGCCGCAGCTATAAGGTGCCCCATCATTGACTTAATAGAACTTACTGGTACGTTCGGGGCGTTGTCTTCAAAGACAAGTTTGATTGCTTTTGTTTCTATGGAATCGTTTTCTTGTGTTGAAGTGCCGTGCGCGGAAATGTACTGCACAGGCGGTTTGCCATCCACAGTTGCTGTTGGATCAATGTTTGCTTGGGAAAGCGCATTTCGAATTGCTGCGGCAGGTCCCCGCCCATCAGGGTGAAGGTCTGTGATTCGATACGCGTCGGCACTTGAGCCAAAGCCAACAATCTCAGCAAGTGGAGTTGCGCCTCTGCCCAATGCGTGTTCCAACGTTTCAAGTATGAGCATGCCAGCACCTTCGCCCATTACGAAACCGCCTCGATCTTTAGAGAATGGCTTTGAAGCTTTTTTGGGGTCGCCATCAAAGGTAGAAAGAGCGGTCAATCTGTTAAATCCTGTAATGCCAAGTGCGTGCAACATCGTGTGCGTGCCACCGCTGATCATGACGTCAGCATCACCTGCTCTTAGGACGCTTACGGCTTCGCCGATGGCTTGTGTGCTTGCTGCACATGCCGTTAAACAGTTAAATGCTGGACCCTGTAGTCCGTATTCTTTAGCAACATGCCAGAGGGACATGTTTGGTTCTTGCTCGACTTCACCCCACTCGTCGAGTTTTTCTCGCGCAAATGTGGCCCAAGAAACTGCGTCGACCTTTCCGCCCTCTCCATCCCAAGCGTGTGTGTCTATCATTGAGAGCGCCGAAAAATCCAACAAGCCCTCGCCTGCGCCAAGATAGATTCCAGCACGATCCAAATCTAAGTCTTCG
>JACKQG010002824.1_pt1 | contig 22054 bp, 18 predicted proteins | sample 8237621 | NCBI WGS metagenome assembly JACKQG01 (sample SAMN15677084, study PRJNA649215) | marine metagenome | biome: marine; feature: Black Sea; material: saline water; isolation source: suspended particulate matter (SPM) from the Black Sea western gyre | collected 2013-06-09/2013-06-10 | depth... | reverse complement strand
ACTCTCCTCTCAACCCTTTCCAACCCTTCGGTGTCCTTTTTTATGAGTCAACACGATACGTTTAAACAAGCGGAATAAACCGTTGCCGGCCAGCGAGCTTTCGCCCAGTCTGTCGTCACGAGTTGTCATGCGACACAAACCAATCAATTCCAAACTGTTTGCCCAGAATCGTCAGCGGCTCACCGAGTTGATGACGCCCAAGGCCGTGGCCGTCCTGAACGCGAACGACCTGCTGCCGACCAACGCCGACGGCACCCTGCCGATGCAGCCCAACGCCGACCTGTTTTTCCTGAGCGGCATCGAGCAGGAAGAGAGCGTGCTGTTGCTGTTCCCGGATGCGGCGGAGGCGAAGCATCGCGAAATCCTGTTCCTGCGCCAACCCAGTGAACACCTGAAAATCTGGGAGGGACACAAGCACACCAAGGCTGATGCCCGGAAAATTTCCGGCATCAAGAACGTGCAGTGGCTTTCCGAGTTTCCGATGATGTTCCGCGCCCTGATGTGCGAGGCGGAGGCCGCCTACCTCAACACCAACGAGCACAAACGCGCGGTGGTGGAGGTGGAGACACGCGACGCGCGCTTCATTCGCGACTGCAAACGCGACTTCCCGCTGCACAACTATCGCCGGCTCGCACCGCTGCTGCACCAAGTGCGCGTGGTGAAAACGGACCTGGAACTCGAATTGTTGAGGGAGGCCGTGGACATCACCGCAAGGGGGTTCCGCCGCTTGTTGCGAGTTGTGAAGCCGGGTGTAACGGAATACGAGGTCGAGGCCGAGTTGGCGCGGGAATTCATCCGCCACCGCGGCAGATTCGCCTACACGCCCATCGTCGCCTCCGGCAAAAACAACTGTGTTCTGCACTATCTGCAGAACGACCAGACCTGCCGCAAGGGCCAGTTGTTGCTGCTGGACGTGGGCTCAAGCTACGCCAACTACAACGCCGACATGACGCGCACGATCCCCGTGAGCGGCAGGTTTAGCCGCCGTCAAAAGAAAGTCTACAACGCTGTCCTGCGTGTCCTGCGCAAAGGAATCGCCGGCGCTACAGTGGGCAAGCTGCACAGGGACTGGACCCGCGAAGCCCAAGCCCACATGACCGAGGAACTCCTGAAACTCGGACTTCTCAAGCCCAGCCAGGTGAAAAAGCAGGATCCCGACAAACCGGCCTGCCGCAAGTATTTCATGCACGGGCTTGGCCACCCATTGGGCCTCGACGTGCACGACGTCGGCGACGCCAACGTCCCCTTCGCCCCCGGTACCGTGCTCACCGTGGAGCCGGGCATTTACCTCCCGGATGAGGGCTTCGGCATCCGCCTTGAAGATGACATCGTCGTTACCGAGGATGGGCCGATCAACCTCATGGCCAAAATCCCGATCGAGGCCGACGAGATCGAGTCCATCATGAACCGTTAACCCCCATGAAGCCCCGGTTGCTGCTCGCCGCTTGGCTCGGTTTTGCATCGCTTGGCCAAGGCGATTCGTTCGACAAAGACAAACTGGTCGCGTGGTGCATCGTGCCATTCGACGCCAAGCAGCGCGGACCAGCGGAGCGGGCCAAGATGCTGGCGCGCCTGGGCCTCAAGCGCGTGGCCTACGATTGGCGTGAACGGCACGTGAAGGAATTCGAGGAGGAAATTCTCCAGTACAAAAAACACGGGCTGGAGTACTTCGCCTTCTGGGGCGTACATGAGGAGGCATTTCGCCTGTTTGCGAAACACGGGATTCGCCCGCAGATATGGATCATCGCGCCCAGCCCGGAGGGCGAATCGCAGGAAGTACGCGTCGCCGCCGCAGCCAAGGCGTTGTCGCCGCTGGTGAAACGGACACGGCAACTTGGCTGTAAGCTTGGCCTCTACAACCACGGCGGCTGGGGTGGCGAGCCGGCCAACCTCGTGGCCGTGTGCGAGCATCTTCAGACGCATCACCACGCCGGGCACGTCGGCATCGTTTACAATTTCCACCACGGGCACGGGCACATCACGGATTTCGAGGAGTCACTAAAGCGGATGCAACCGCACCTGCTCTGCCTCAACCTAAACGGGATGAACGACGATGCCCGCCCGAAAATTGTGACGCTTGGCCAAGGCCAGCATGAGGCGGCCATGCTGCGAATCGTCCGTCAATCCGGTTACAAGGGGCCATTGGGCATTCTTGATCATCGAAGTGACACTGACTCCGAAGTCACCCTGCGGGAGAACATCGATGGTATGAAAAAACTGCTCGAGCAACTCGATGCCAAGCGGGCGCTTGAGTCCTATCAAGATTAACTTCACCTCCGGAGGTAAAAAACAGGGCGGCATGAAAGCCGCCCTGCACAATGAATGGAGTGTCCGTCGGGGTCAGAAACCCTAACCCAGCAGCCTTAATGCCGACTGCGGCAGCACGTTGGCTTGAGCCAGCATGGCCGTGCCGGTTTGAACCAGTATGTTGTAACGGGCAAAGTTGGTGCTCTCCTGGGCAACATCCACATCCTTGATCCGGCTGCTGGCTGCCGCGATGTTTTCACTCGAGATCGACAACTGCTGTTCCGTCATGTTCAACCTCTGGATGTTCGCGCCCGCCTTGGCACGCATGTCCGACAGGCTCTGGATGGCTGTCGTGATGTTGCTCAATGCCGATGCCGCACTTGTTGTCGTCGTGATCGCGGTGCTGGTTGCGTTGTAGATATTTGCCAAACCGGTGGTCACCGTGGCCGACGTCATGTCCACCGCGTTCATGGAGAACGTGGAGCCTTCACTGTCGATCGTTACAGAATTTCCGGCGGTCGTGAACAGGGTCACACCATTGAAATCCTTCGACCCGATGTCGCTGACGTAATTCTGCAGCTGGGTGAATTCAACACTATAGTTTGACCGGTCAGTGTTTGATTTCGTCACATCCTGGGACAGGACGGTCAGTTCACTCATGCGCTCAAGCGCTGTCTGAACTTTTTGCAGAAAGCCGTCCTGTGTCTGGGAAAATGAAATGGCATTTCCCACGTTGGCACTGGCGGCCCCAGTTCGTTTCAATTGCGCATCCAGCTTGAGCACCTGGGCCAATCCAGCTGCATCGTCTGATGCGTTGACTATTTTACTTCCCGAAGAAAGGCGAGCCAGAGACTCACCCAGTTTTTGAGAGGATTCGGATAACAGGCGTGAAGCCCTTACTGCTGTCGTATTGGTGTTGATTATCATGGGACATCTCCATTTGTCGTTTTGTTAGCGTCCATGTGTGGAAGACCTTTTTCTTCGGCGTCTTCCGTACTCCATTGCGGCATTAGGCCATGCCACACATCACGGTTCAAATCGACATGCCCACGATAAACTTTAGTTATAAGTGAGAATTTCTAAAAATTACTTAACTCATTGAAAATTAATGGGTTAAGTTAATAGTGCCTGGAAAAATCGATGATTTTTCGGCACATTTCCCGGATTGGAGCTGTCCAATCCCCCGGATTAGCCTGACGGAACAACGTGGCATCGGGATACCAAGGGGAGTCGTCCCGGCCGAGCATCCAGCGCCAATCCGGCCCGTACGGGAGCAACACCCAGACCGCTTGGCCAAGCGCCCCGGCCAGGTGGGCGACAGATGAATCAATCGTGATGACCAGATCCAGCGTCGCGACAAGCCGGGCCGTCTCCAAAAAGTCAATCGGATTGCCCAGAGCCTCTTTCAGGCCCGCCTCCCCGGCTCCTTGGCCGGCCTGCAAACTGACGAAGTCGATGCGCGGCAACTCCAGCAACGGTTTCAGCAGATCAAACTCCATCGACCGGTTGCGGTCGTTGTCGTGATCGGGGTTGCCGGCCCAGCACAAGCCGACCCGCATCCGCTCCGCAGCGGCGAACCTGCTTTCTTTCCCGACATAAAGGTAAGGCGTGGCATTGGGAATCGATGTGGGATCGGAACCAAATACCCCGCCCAAGTCCAGCAACGAAACTTGATAGTCCACCGGCGGCAGCGTGCCACCCCTTGGGATCACTTCAGTCACTCCGTCCACGGTCTCGAACAGGCGCACCAGTTGAGGCTGGGTTTCAAGCACCACCTCAGCCCCCATCTCCGCGAGCCATGGAACGAAGCGAACGAATTGAATCGCATCCCCAAAGCCTTGTTCATCCCAACCCAAGATGCGCTTGCCGGTCAGCGGCTGGCCTTTCCATTCCGGGATGGCTTGATGGCGCTTGGCGTTGTGCAGTGATTCCGTATCCCAACGCCAGCGATTCTCTGCCCAGCCCTCCCGGTAGTCGCCGTTGAGCAACAGCGCGTGGGCCAGGTCGCGGTGCGCCTCGGCAAAATCGGGATGCGCCCCGACTGCCTCGCGGAGCAACCGGATCGCCTCCGGAACCTGGCCAAGTTCGCGAGTCGTGTTGGCCAAGCTCACTTTCAACGGCCCATCGGCCGGGGCGAGTTCAACCCCACGCCGAAAAACATCCATCGCTTGGCCAAGCGCATGCAGGCCCCGCAGTGCATTGCCCATGGCCAACCAAGCGGACGGCTCCGTTGGACCGAGTTGTACGGCTTTTTCAGCCGCCTCCGTGGCCTGTGAAAAGCGACCCAGCAGCTTCAACGCCTGGGACAGGTTAATCCACGCCTCCGGGAATTGCGGTTGGACTTCGGTGGCTGCACGATATGCCACGATGGCCGCCTCGATCGACCCGGCCTGCTGCTGGACCAGGCCCCGGTTGTAATTAACCACCGGATTCTCGGGAACAACTTCCAGCGCCTCGTCGAACAAGCGCATCGCTTCATCAATTTTCCCGGATTTGGCTCGTTTGATCCCCTCTTGCAGCAGTGCGTTGGCTCTGTCTTGCTCTGGCACGCGCCATTTGTCCCACCGGCGACCCCGTTGCCGCAACGGTTTTCTGGCACAAACGGAACTTACCCTCGGTGCCAATCTCGGCTACGCTGCCCGCGCATGATTCGGAACATCATCTTCGACTGGTCGGGCACGCTGGTGAACGACCTGCCCGGCGTCTGGAAGGCGACCAACCATGTCCTTGAGAAGGCCGGCGTCCCGGCGCTCACGCTGGATGAGTTCCGCGACGAATTCCAGTTGCCGTTCACCGGGTTTTACGAGCGCTTCACGCCGGATCTCCCACTCGAGACACTCGAGGGGTGGTTTCACGGCAGCTTCCGGGAAGTATGCGGCGAGGTGACTGCCCTGCCCCATGCGAATGCCTTCCTTGATTTCTGTAAAGCCCAGAACATCCGCTGCTTCATTCTCAGCACGGTCAATCCCGAGTACTTCACCGTGCAGGCCGCCAATGCCGGGATGGATGACTGCTTTGAAAAATGTTATCTCGGCATCTGGGACAAGCGTGAGAAAATCCACGAGATCATCCGCGCAAACAACCTGCTGAAGGATGAAACGCTGTACATCGGCGACATGCAGCACGATGTCGAGACGGCACATCACGGCGGCATCCACTCCTGCGCCCTACTCACCGGCTACAACACGCTCGACCAACTCCGCCAAAGCAACCCCACCGTCATCGTTACGCAACTTGATGAGTTGAAGACGCTCCTGCTGGCCAACGACCTCTCCCTGCCAAGCGGCCTTGGCCAAGCGGCCGACAGCCGGAGACCCGTCTCCACCGTCGGCGCGCTGATTTACAACGCGCTTGGCCAAGTGCTGATGGTGCGCACCGACAAGTGGTCCGGCAAATGGGGCATCCCGGGCGGGAAGATTGAATACGGTGAAACATCCGAGCAGGCCCTCCGCCGCGAGGTTGCGGAGGAAACCGGCCTCCAGATCGCCGACATCGAGTTCGTGCTTGCGCAAGACTGCATCGAATCGGGGGAATTTTACCGGCCCGAACATTTCATTCTGCTCAACTACACCTGCCGCGCCTCCGGCGATCCTGAGGTGACCCTGAACGAGGAGGCACAAGCGTTCCGCTGGATGAGCGAGACCGAGGCATTGACCCTCACCCTGAACCAACCCACCCGCACGCTGCTGGATGCCGTCGCAGCCCGTGAGCCGGAGCCGATCGATGCCTGACCGGATCACCATCAAGGACTTGGAGGTCCGGTTTCACGTCGGCGTACCGGAGGAAGAGCGGGCGGAGCCGCAGAAACTGCTCATCACCATCGAGATGACGCACGACCTCGGCCCCAGCGGCGCCAGCGACAACTTGGCAGAAACGATCGATTATCACGCCGTTTCCAAGGCCGTCAAAGCGCTTGGCCAAGCGCGGCGATGGAAACTGATCGAGGCGCTGGCGGACGACCTCTGCGAGCTGGTGCTAAGCCAGTTCAGGCCAAGCGCGGTGCGGGTGGTGGTCAAGAAATTCATCCTGCCCGATGCCCGCTGGGTCAGTGTCGAGATGACCCGCCTGCCGGGTTGATCATCCGTCGATCACGGCGGCCTCAACCGAGTAGATCGGCGGAAGCCAATTGAACAAAACCTCCCACGACTCGCCGTTGTCCAGACTGGCGAGCAACTGGCCGCCCTGCGTCCCCACATACAGCCCCGGCTCTGTGTGCTGGTCGAACGCCATCCCCTGCCGGAGCACATTCTGGTAGGCACCGGACTGGGGCAGCCCGTTGGTCATTGGTTCCCACGTGCGGCCGGCATCCATGCTTCGATAAACCCGGAACGCGCCATCGGGCATCATGCGGTGTTCGTCCGACTCTTCGGGGATCACGAAAATCATGTCGCCCTCCAACGGGTGGACGGCCACGGGGAAGCCAAAGCGCGACGGCAACCCCTCGCTGATGTCCACCCACGTTTCGCCCGCATCATCCGTGCGGTAGACGCCGCAATGGTTCTGCTGGTACAGCACGCCCGGCTTGGACGGGTGACTGGCCAAGTGGTGAACGCATTGGCCCACGTCGGGATATTTCTCCGGCAGGAAATCAGCACGCACGCCGTGGTTCCTCGGCAGCCACGATTCACCTCCGTCATCACTCCGAAACACACCCGCCGCCGAGACACCGGCGAACAACTGGCCGGCGTCCTTGCCCGGGCAGATGGAATGGACCATCAACCCGCCCTTGCCGGGAAACCATTTGTCGCGGGTTGGGTGTGCTGTCAGCGCCGGAACCTCCTCCCAGTTGACGCCGCCATCCGTGCTGCGGAACAGCGCAGCCGGATCCACGCCCGCGTACACCGCCCCGTCGGCTGCGCCGTCGGCAAAGCACCACACCCGCTCCAGCACATGATCGCCGCCCTCGGCAAAACGAATGTCGCGCTCGGGCTCCAGCCAAGTTTCGCCCAAGTCATCCGAATACTTCGTCGCCGGCCCCCACCAGTGGCTTTTGCCGGCGACCATCAGGCGGGGTGCCGGCCGCCAAATGCAGGCGACGTGGTTCACCTCGCATCCCTTGAACGCCGGCTCCCCCAGCGTCCAGTCGCTCCGCGATTCGTCCGACCAGGCGAGAAATGCCCCTTTTCGCGTGCCCAGCATTAGTACAGTTTTTTTCATGCCACGTGACCCACGGGCGAATGAAATACAATCGAAGATTGATTTCCAACACTCAATTCATGGATAAATCCCGTGCCGACGAACCAACCGCACACCGGCAACCAGATAAAACCATGAGAATCAAGGCAACTCTCCTGACGACAGCGCTCGGACTGCTTGGCCATTCGGCTCTCGGCCACACGGCCGCCTCCGAGTTCCTGCCGAACAGCGAGCAGCGCGATCCAGTGATCAAGAACATCCTCACATGGGACGCCGTGGCCAAGGCGCACAAGGCGACACCGGGCGAGCAGGATATCGGCTTTGCCTTTCGTTTTCGAAACGACAGCGGCGGCGAAGTGCGCGTCAAGCGGGCGGACTCCACCTGCGGCTGCACGGTCGCGCGCCTTCCCAAGCTGCCGTGGATCATCGCGTCCGGGGAACGGGGCAGCATCCCGGTCACGATGGACATCCGCGGCAAAACCGGCCTCATCACCAAGACCGTCATCCTAGTGACCGACAAGGGCCTCATCCCGCTCAAGGCACGGGTCGAGATCGCTGACGAACCCGAGCCGCTCAAGAAACGCTCGAAGGAGGAGCGCGCCGCCAACCTCCGCGCCGCCGTGCAAAACCGGCAGGCCATTTTTCAGGGCAAATGCGTGGAGTGCCATGTCAAGCCAACGATCGGAAAACGAGGCAAGCAATTGTACGCCACCGCCTGTGGCATCTGCCACGAAGCCAAAGACCGGGCATCGTTCGTTACGGATCTTCGCCCCCTGGCCAGCGGCAAGGATCGGCAGTATTGGGAACAATGGACTGCCGAGAGCAAGCCGGGTACGTTGATGCCGGCCTTCGCCAAGAAACACGGCGGCCCGCTCGATGACAACCAAATCAAGACACTCGTCGTTTACCTGACCCGAATCTACCCCCGCGAACTGAAAACCCGGCGTGCCGTTGCACAGAAAAGCAAGCCGCCCCTTAAATGAGCAGTTTGTTCATCACCTTCGAAGGCATTGAGGGGTGCGGCAAATCGACCCAGATCGAGCGCTTGGCCAAGCGCCTGGCCAAGGCCGGCCGCGACGTCGTCACCCTGCGCGAACCGGGCGGCACCCCCATCGGCGAGACCATCCGCGAAGTCGTCAAACACCCCCCCGGCACCGAGCCGATCTCGCCCGACACCGAGTTGCTGCTCATGAACGCCAGCCGCGCGCAGCTTGTGCAGCAGGCCATCCGACCGGCCCTGGCCGGGGGCGCAGTGGTGTTGTGCGATCGCTTTTACGACTCGTCGCTGGCCTATCAGGGCTACGGTCGCGGACTCGACTTGGCCAAGGTGCAGCAAGCCATCGACTTGGCCGTGGGCGACACGAGACCGGACCTAACGCTACTGCTCGACATCCCGCTCGCCGTCAGCCAATCGCGCGTGGGCGCTCGCCGGCAAACCACCGGCGAGGGGCAGGATCAATTCGATCAATCCGGCGATGCTTTTTTTGAACGGGTGCAGGCCGGGTTTCACGCCTTGGCCAAGGGCGAGCCGCAACGCTTCCGAATCATCAACGCAAACCAACCTCCGGATCCCGTCAGCGACGAGATTTGGAACGCTGTCAAAGATCACCTTTAAAACAACATGGAAAACGAACCCAACCTGCAGGAACGCCGCAAAGCCTATTGGCGAGCGAATCTCCGGATCCTCGCGATCCTCATGTCCATCTGGTTTGTCGTGTCATTCGGCTGCGGCATCCTCTTTGTCGAACCGTTGAACCAGATTAAACTGGGCGGCTTTAAGTTTGGTTTTTGGATGGCACAACAGGGATCGATCTATGTGTTCGTGGCTCTGATTTTTGTTTACGTCCGGTTGATGAACAGACTCGACCGCGAGTTCAATTTCGAGGACTACGAATAAAGGAAAGACGATTCAATGGATGTAAAAACTTGGACTTATATCGTCGTCGGCCTGTCGTTCGCCCTCTACATCGGGATTGCGATTTGGAGCAGGGCCACCTCGACGAAGGAATTTTATGTAGCCGGTGGAAACGTCAGTCCCATCTCGAACGGCATGGCAACAGCCGCCGACTGGATGAGCGCCGCGTCATTCATTTCGATGGCTGGAATGATCGCGTTCGCTGGCTACGGCGGCTCGGTGTTTCTCATGGGCTGGACCGGCGGCTATGTGCTGTTGGCGTTGATGCTCGCGCCATACATGCGCAAATACGGGAAATTCACTGTGCCAGAGTTTATTGGGGAACGGTTTTATTCAAAGACGGCCCGGGTCGTCGCTGTGATTTGCCTCATCATCGTTTCCATCACCTATGTGATCGGCCAAATGAAAGGGGTCGGAGTTGCCTTTTCGCGTTTTCTCGAAACCGATTACAATACCGGTCTCTACGTCGGGATGGGTATCGTTTTCTTCTACGCCGTGCTCGGCGGGATGAAGGGCATTACTTACACACAGATCGCGCAGTATGTGGTTTTGATTTTCGCCTACACCGTTCCGGCTGTTTTCATCTCACTTAAACTGACAGGCAATCCCATCCCGCAACTTGGCTTAGGAGGCTCAACCGCCGATGGCACTCCTTTGCTCCAAAAACTGGATCAAGTCATTCAGGATTTAGGTTTCAACGAATACACCACGTCCAAAGACGGGAGTACGTTAAATATGTTCGTCTACACGCTGACGCTGATGATCGGCACCGCCGGACTACCCCACGTGATCATCCGTTTTTTCACGGTGCCCAAAGTCAGTGATGCACGTCTATCCGCTGGCTGGGCGTTGATTTTCATTGCAATCCTTTACACCACTGCCCCGGCTGTCGCGGCCATGGCTCGCTTAAATCTCACCGAGACGGTTCAAACTGGACCGGTTGGTCAAGCCGCATCGAACCTAGAATACGATAAACGGCCGGAGTGGTTCAAAAACTGGGAGAAAACTGGCCTTCTCAAATTCGAAGATAAAAACGGGGATGGCCGTATCCAGTACTACAATGACGCCGGCGAATCGTTCAAACAGCAGGGGTGGAACGGAAACGAACTGGTCACAGTGGATAAAGACATCATCGTGCTGGCCAATCCAGAGATCGCCAACCTCCCTGGCTGGGTGATCGCGCTTGTGGTCGCCGGCGGGTTGGCGGCAGCCCTCTCGACGGCAGCCGGTCTGTTACTCGCCATTTCTTCTGCGATTTCACACGACTTACTTAAGGGCATTATGCGGCCGGACATTTCTGAAAAACAGGAGCTCACTGCCAGCCGGTTTGCCATGGTCTGTGCGATCGCGGTGGCCGGTTACTTTGGACTGAACCCACCGGACTTCGCCGCCGGCACAGTGGCGATCGCATTTGGCTTGGCTGCCTCGTCAATATTCCCAGTGTTGATGATGGGCATCTTCTCCAAGAAAATGAATCGTCAGGGCGCTGTCGCCGGCATGGTCGCCGGCATGAGTGTCACGCTTCTGTACGTGTTCCAGCACAAAGGCATCCTATTTATCCCGGGCACCTCTTTTCTTGGCAGCATGGATGCAAACTGGTTCCTCGGTATCACGCCAAATGCGTTTGGCGCAGTCGGGGCGTTAGTTAACTTCGCCGTGGCATTTGCTGTTTCGAAGACCGCAGACGAAGCCCCGCAGGGGGTGCAGGACTTGGTTGAGAGCATCCGCATACCAAGCAAGGACTGAAGCAGTGGTCACCCACCAATCAACTCGCGCAACTGGCTGACCGGCACGCAGTTCTTGAAAACCATCTGCAGGTTCTTCTGTTCGCCGTCCTTCTCGGTGTAGTAGAGCGACTCAGTGCTGGCCACGATGCCGACCACCTCCCCAGACGGGTTCAGCACCGGCGCGCCGCTTGAGCCCCGGCCAAAGTCGGCCGTGATCGACATCGCCGACACGGCCTTGCGATTTCGCCGTGTCATGAAGTATCGCGCAACCCGCCCTTCGCTCAGCGTGTAAAAATGCTGGTTCGGGTGGCTAATCAAATCCACCTTGGCCCCGACCGGCGCCGCTTGGCCAAGCGCAACCGGTGTCACCCCGGTTTTCGGGATGCGCAACACTGCCAAGTCAAAACGCTCGCTCGATGCGACCACCGACTCGACCATGAACACACGGCTGTCAAACAACCGCACCGCCAGCGCAGCGCGCTCCGGTTGGTTCACCACGTGATAGTTTGTCACGACCAAGTCTTCCGCAATCAGGAATCCGCTCGCCGGGGCCACGTGCCAGCGCGTGCAACGATCGCACTTGTAAACGCCCCCCACCACAGCGATCGCCTTTTGCGCATCCTCCGTCCGAGCACCCTTTCCCGCCGCCAAATTCAGACTGACTCTTGGCTCTTTCTTCAACTGCTCAATCAGCAACTCCATCGATACTAGGCCGTCGGAATCCATCATTCTCGTCGCCTCGCGAGTCATCTCGCCGATAATCGCCCGGTCATTGATCACCACCGGTTTCGCCGACCCACCCAACTCCGTGCTCGCGCAACCGACCACACACAACAACAAAATCAGGGTGCCCCATTTGGCAATTATCAATTTCACGCCCGACAAGCTATGCCATTCAGGGCTTTACTGCGAGCGCTCCGTGACATCAAATGGCCGCTCAAAATCAAACTGCCCAAGTACATCAGAGACTCCCCCAAAGGTGTAACGCTGGCCATCCGCGTCCAGCCACGATCCTCGCGCAATGAGTTCATCGCCGACCCTAATGACGACCAACTCAAAGTCCGAATCACTGCTCCGCCCGTGGACTCCGCCGCCAACAATGCACTGCCAAAGTTCATCGCCAAATCGCTTGAGATCCCGCCGCGCAACGTGTCGCTGATCTCCGGCGAAAGAAGCCGAATCAAAACCCTGCTCATCACCAGCATCGACGCTCAAGTTGTCTCCGAAAAGCTACGAGCCCAAAAATAGCTTGCGAGCGCACATGCGCCTTCCTAGCTTCGCCCTATGGATTGGGCGAAATTAAAAACCGTTCTGCTCACTGGTTTTCTGGCATTCACAGCCGGCTGCCAACTCACCCTGAGTTCCAATTTTGGGAACGATAACGCAGCAACTTCTGCCAACTACATCGTCGCGTATCAAATCACAGATGTATCCGACTTGAACGATCCCGTGATAATCGCCATTCCCAAAATCACCGTCATCGCAGAACAGGAGGCGAGCATAAGTATCAGCGAATCAAACAAGCAATTTATTGAGATCGAAGTCGAAATTAACGAAGGCGAGCCAACCATTGGCACCACAGAATTCAGCATCAAAGAAGGCGATCACCATACCTCTGGAAAACTCACGGCTCTCGTCGGCAAAGCCGCTGAACTGCAAACAGGCGGCTTCCGCATAAAAGTACTCATCGAGCCGCAATCCGCCAATCGTGAGTAACGACTCAACCGACGGAGAAAAAGGCGGCTGGCGCGTCTGGGTGGACACTGGCGGCACGTTCACCGACTGCCTCGCCGCCGACCCGCACGGGCGCACCCGTCGCTTCAAGGTTCTCTCGAGCAGCTGTCTCCGGGGTACACTCGCGGCGATACATTCGCCGACCGAGATCGCAGTCGAGTTGCCGCAGGCGCTCATCTCCGGCTTGGCGCTTGGCCAACAGTTCCGCCTCCTTGGCCAGGCCGGCGAGCCGATCGAAATCACAGCACACGACTCGCCGGCCCGGCTCCGCTTGGCCAAGCCGATGCCCGGCGACACGCCGCTTGGCCTAGCGATCGAGATCGCCTTCGACGTCGAGACCCCGATTCTCGCGGCCCGAATCGCCACCGGCACTCCCGCCGGCCACCCGCTCCCGCCGATGGTCATGCAGTTGGCCACCACCCGCAGCACCAACGCGTTGCTCGAGGAAAAGGGCGCCGACGTCACCCTGTTCATCACGCGGGGCTACGAAGATTTGCTCGTCATCGGCGACCAAAAACGTCCCGACCTGTTTGCGCTCAACGTGGAAAAACCGGCACCGCTCACCGCCAACGTCATCGGCGTCGAGGAACGACTCGACGCACTTGGGCAAGCGCTGCGTCCATTGGAACTCCCCGCCGCCGAGCCACCAACGACCGACAACCAATCCGCCGCCGTCGTCTGTCTGCACAGTCATCGAAACCCCGAACACGAACGGCGCTTGACCGAGCACCTCCGCGATGCAGGCTGGCAGCATGTCTCCGTGTCGAGCGACTTGGCCCCGGTCATCAAGGTATTGCCGCGAGCGGAGACAACCGTCGTCGATGCCTACCTGTCGCCGATCATGACCTGCTACCTTGACGGCGTGGAGCGCGAGCTGGGCAGCGGCAAACTGCGCGTGATGACCAGTGCGGGCGGACTAGTCTCCCACGCCGACTACCGGCCCAAGGACAGTTTGCTCAGCGGCCCAGCCGGCGGTGTTGTCGGAGCCGCGATGGCGGGACGCCAAGCCGGCTTCGAGCGGATCATCGGGTTTGACATGGGCGGCACGAGTACCGACGTCTGCCGGTTCGACGGCGACTTTGAGTATCGATTTGAGCACCGCGTCGGCCGCGCCCGGGTGATCGCCCCGGTGCTCGCCATCGAGACCGTCGCTGCCGGTGGCGGCTCGATTTGCGGCTTCAACGGTGACGAACTCTTCGTCGGCCCGGAGAGCGCGGGGGCGAATCCCGGCCCGGCCTGCTACGGTGCGGGCGGGCCGCTGACGATCACCGACGTCAACCTGCTGCTTGGCCGACTCGACCCAAAAAAGTTCGGCATCCCCGTCAACACCGACGCCGCCCAAGCCGCGCTCGAGCAGGTTCGCCGTTCGATCCCCGAGCCGCCGCCGGAGCAGGAATTGCTCTCCGGTTTTCTCGACATCGCCAACGAGCGGATGGCCGATGCGATCCGCAAAATCTCAGTCCGCGAAGGCTACGATCCCGCCGACTACGCGCTCGTCGCCTTCGGCGGCGCCGGGGGGCAGCACGCCTGTGCCATCGCCGAAAAACTTGCCATCACAACCGTCCTTTGCCCAAGCGATGCCGGCCTGCTCAGCGCGCGGGGTCTGCGCGAAGCCGTGATGGAACGGTTCGCCGAGCGGCAGATTCTCCAGCCGCTCGACGCGCTTGGCCAAGCGCTTGGCGACACTTTCGCCGAATTGGCCAGCGAGGCGCTCGGTGCGTTGGAAAATGAGGGCTTCGCCGCTGATGAAATCCGGGTTCGCCGACGTTTCGTTTCACTGCGCCACGCCGGGCAGGAGTCCGCCGAAGAGATCGCCTTCGAAGAAACTGCCGACTTGGCCAAGGCGTTCCGCGCGCGTTATGAAAAACTGTTCGGCTACTGGCCGGACAATAAATCGATCGAAGTCGTCTCGGCGCGAGTCATCGCTTCGACGCATCCGCCACCGATTGCGGAGGAATCGTTTGGCGATTCAAAGGGAGAACCAATCGTAGGGCCGACCCTCGACCGTGAATCGCTGAGCACCGGCCATCGCATCGAGGGACCGGTGATCGTGCAGGATCGATTTTGCACCGTCGGGGTTGACGCTGGCTGGGTCGGCACTCTTGGATCCGAAGGCACGTTGAAACTGGCTCTCTCTACAACCGTGCATGAAGCCGGGAACAGCGCGCACTCGCCGCTGGTCGAGTTGGAATTGTTCACAAACCGCTTCGGCTCGCTTGTCGAGGAGATGGGCCAACTGCTGCAGCGCACCGCCGTCTCGACGAACGTCAAGGAGCGACTCGACTACTCCTGCGCGTTGCTCGATCCCGACGGCCGACTCGTTGTCAACGCACCGCACATCCCGGTGCACCTCGGCGCGCTTGGCCTCTGCGTTCGCTCCGTTGCCGTTGGCCAAGCGCTTGGCCCGGGCGACATGATCGTCACCAACCACCCGGGCCACGGCGGCTCGCATTTGCCGGATATCACGGTGATCAGCCCGGTGTTCGATGAAGCCGAGCAACTGCTTGGCTACGTGGCCAACCGCGCGCATCACGCTGAGTTGGGCGGGATCAGCCCCGGCTCGATGCCGCCCCTGGCGAAATCGCTCGCCGAGGAAGGCGTTGTCATCCCGCCGTCGTTTTTGTATCGAGGCGGCAAGGCGCAGTTCGGCGAGATTAAAAAGCGGCTGACTGCCGGGCCGTATCCGACTCGTTCACCGGATGACAACCTGGCCGACCTCAAGGCCCAAGCCGCCGCCAACCTGCTAGGGTGCCAGGGGCTGCAGCGCCTGACAGCAGCGCACACGCCCGCAAAAGTCGCTGATTATATGGGACAAATCCGGCAACGGGCGGCCAACGCCATCGCCCGGCGTATCACCACGCTTGAACCGGGCAGGCATACCGCCACCGAGACGCTCGACGACGGCACGCGACTCGCCGCCGCGATCGAGATTGGCGGTGGAACAATACGCATCGACTTCAGCGGCACTGACGCGCTGCACCCCGGCAACTTCAACGCCACCCCGGCGATCGTCCAAAGCGCGGTGATTTACGTCGTCCGCCTGCTCGTCAACGAACCGGTGCCGCTCAATGAGGGGCTGATGGAACACGTCGAGATTATCCTGCCCCGCTGCCTGCTCAACCCCGTGTTTCCCGATGATCCCGCGGAATCTCCGCCCGTCGTCGGCGGCAACGTCGAGACGAGCCAGCGCTTGGTGAACTTGCTGCTCAAGCCGTTCCGCGTCGCCGCTGCCAGCCAAGGGACGATGAACAACCTGATCTTCGGCAACGAACGGTGCAGCTACTACGAGACCCTTGGCGGTGGCACCGGTGCCGGACCGGGCTTCGACGGCGCGGACGCCGTGCATTCACACATGACCAACACCGCCATCACCGACCCGGAGATTTTGGAGTGGCGCTTTCCGGTTCGGCTGGAGCGATTCGCCGTCCGCAAAAACTCCGGCGGCCAAGGTGAGTGCATTGGCGGCAACGGCATTATCCGCGAACTGGTTTTCACCGAACCGGTCTCCCTCTCGCTCCTCACCCAAAACCGAACCCAAGGCCCGTACGGTCTCAACGGCGGCCAAGCGGGGCAAGCAGGCGAACAGCGCTTGGCCAAGCGCACCGGTGATGTAAAGGAACTTGGCTCCGTCGCGCAGGAACAACTCGACACGGGTGACCGGCTGATCATGAAAACCCCCGGCGGCGGCGGCTGGGGCTAAGAGAGAATCCCGTGGACGACGCTGCCGTGGACGTCGGTCAGGCGAAAGTCGCGGCCGGCGTGGCGGTGGGTCAGTTTTTCGTGATCCATGCCGAGGATGTGCAAGATCGTGGCGTGCAGGTCGTGCATGTGAACCGGGTTCTCGACCGCAGTGTCGCCGATCTCGTCGGTTGAGCCGTACGAAAAACCGGGCCGCACCCCAGCCCCGGCGAGCCAAGTGGTGAACCCGCGCGGATTGTGGTCGCGCCCGTCCCCGCTCTGCGAGAACGGCGTGCGCCCAAACTCGCCACCCCACCAAACGAGCGTCTCCTCCAGCAGGCCGCGCTCCTTTAAGTCGGCTAACAGACCGGCAACCGGCTTGTCGGTGGCCCGGGCGTGGTTCATGTGCAGCGGCATGTTGCTGTGCTGATCCCAGCGCGGATTGGCGCTCTCATCGGCGTAATTCAACTGGATGAAACGCACCCCCGCCTCGGCGAGCCGCCGGCCGATCAGGCATTGCTTGCCAAAATCATCGCTCTCCTTTGTGCCAATGCCGTATCGCTCGCGAACCGACTCCGGCTCACCCGAGATATCAAAAACTTCCGGTGCGTTCATCTGCATGCGCCACGCCAACTCGTACGACTCAACAATGGCGTCGAGTGGGTCGTCCTGCGGTCGGCTGGCCAACTGCGCACGGTTTATTTTTTGCAGGAACCGAAAATTACGTTCCTGCTCGCTGAGCGGAGTAACGGAATTTAACGCATTGCGCAGTGTGGCCTCGTCCGCCGGTTGACCGGCCTTGCCAATGGCGGTGCCCTGATGAATCGCCGGCAGGAAGGCGTTCGCGTAATTGCGCGGCCCGCCTTTCGATGCCGACGGTTGCAACGTCACGAAGCCAGGCAGGTTTTGGTTCTCGGTGCCAAGCCCGTAAGTCACCCAACTGCCCACCGACGGCCTAACCAGGTTCGTCGCCCCGGTGTGCATGAACAGCGTCGACGGCCCGTGCGCCACGCCCTCGGTCTGCATCGACTTGATGAAGCAGAGGTCATCAACGAACTGCGCCGTGTGCGGGAACAACTCGGAGACCGGCTGGCCGCATTGCCCGTATTGCTTGAAGTTCCACAGTGGCTTCATCAGCCGGCGCTTGCTTTTCTTGCCGAACGTGCCGAACCGAACCCCGGTAAAGTCGACGTCCTTGTCGTGGTTTTTGATAAGTTCCTGCTTGAAATCGTAACTATCAACGTGGCTCGGCCCGCCAGCCATGAAAATGAAAATCACCCGCTTGGCCCGGGGCGCAAACATCGGCCGTTTCTGCGCCAGCGTCGACGACACGGCGGCGGCCCGGCCCTGGTCGCACAACCCCGCCAGCGCCAGTGAACCAAAGCCGCACGCGGCGGTTTTCAGGAGTTCCCTGCGACTCTGCAATTGCACCGGGGAAGGGTAGCGCATCATCCGATCCCGTCAATCCAATGTTCTGAAGTCGATGCTGGCAAACAGCGACTGCGCCAACGCCGGCCAAGCGCCCGCTTGCCCGGCAAACTCCACCGCCAAAGCCGCCTCGTCCGGCCGGGGATCCCGGCCAAGGGCAAGGCGGTAAGCCAAGCGCACCCGCACGGCATCCGACGCGGCCATCCCGGCGATCCGCTCGCCGGCCCGCTTGGCCTGGGCGATCACGAACGGGCTGTTCATCATGAACAGCGCCTGTGTCGGCAACGTGGTTTCCGTCCGGCGGCCGGTCGTTACGTTGGGGTTGGCCGCGTCAAACACCTCGAAAAGCTCCAGCGCCGTGTTGCGAAACATCGGCACATAAACACTCCGGCGCACGGTGTCAAACTCGTATCCCCAGTCGTACTGCGAGAATTTGCGGATGGTGTAGCCGCCCTGCCTCGTGTCCAGTTGGCCGCTGACGGACAGGATCGTGTCGCGGATCGCCTCGGCCGGAAGACGCCTGCGGTTGCCCCGCCACAGCAGCCGGTTCTCCGGATCCGCCGCCTGCCCGGCGCTGGCTCCGGTTGAAGCGCGGCGGTAGGCGCGTGAGTGAACCACCCGGCGGATCATCTCCTTCACGGACCAACCGTCCTTAACAAACTCCATCGCCAGCCAGTCGAGCAATTCCGGATGGCTGGGCAGATCGCCGGTCGTGCCAAAGTTGTCCGGCGTGGCCACCAACCCGCGGCCCAGAAGGTGATGCCAGATCCGGTTGACCATCACCCGGCTGGTCAGCGGGTTGTCGCCGCTGGCGATCCAGTCAGCCAACTGCAAACGCCCGCTCTGCCCGTCAGGAATCGAAGGGTTGCCATCGGCGGCCACCTGCAAAAAACCGCGCGGCACCATCGGTCCTTTGTTGCGGATCTCACCCCGAATGTGCACGTGCCAGTCGGCCGGGTTTTTTTGCTCGCGCACGGACATGGCCAAGGGCGACCCGGTCGGCGCCGCTTTCTTGAGGGCCTCCACGCGCTTGGCCAAACGGCTGGTCTCGCGCCGCAGCCCGACCAAGCGCTCCTCGGATGCCGGGTCTCGATTCAAGTCGCCCACCGGCAGGAACACAACCGCATCAGCAATCACAACATCGCTGGTGTTGGCATTCGAGATCGATACGGTTGCCCTGCCCGCCCCGAAGCGGAAACGCCCCAGGGTCTTGAAGTTGTCGTTGATCGGCGGTTGCTCGCGTTGGTTGAGGCGGATGGTCGTCGAGCCGTCCGCATGAACCACCGTCACCGGAGCCTCCCGGGCACGATTCGTCCCGGCCGTGTACCCGAAACGCACCTCGTACTCACCCGCCTCCTCCAGTTGTGCGGTGAAGATGACTTTCTTCAGCCCCTTGTCCTCGCCCTTGTCGTGAATGTAGTTGTCGCCGAAGAACGGCTTGTTGCTGGTGGAGCGCATCCATTCCCCGATTTTCTCAGCCTGCAGGTCGTCGACAACCAGCCCAAGCGCGTTGTTGAGCGCCTCGGCTTCGCGCAGTTTTTTCCGCGCCTCTTTCAGGGCGGTGTCGGCTTGCCTTGTTTCGTCAGCATGCCGCTGGATTGCCCTCTTCAACTCCGGTTTCGGTTCGAGTTTTGCAGCCACCCAGCCGGAGACGTTGCCCGGCACCAGCGACTCCGTGCTACGAAAAATACCGGCCAGCGCGTAGTAATCTTTAATGGAGACCGGGTCGAATTTGTGATCGTGACAGCGCGCACAGCCTAGGGTCATTCCGAGGAACGCGCGGCCGATGGTTTCGATCTGCTCATCGACCACCTCCATCCGCAACAATTCCTTGTCCTGTAGTTCATAGTTATGCGGCCCGAGCGCCAAAAAGCCGGCTGCGACAATCTGCTCGTTGCGCTGCTCGCGGCTCGCCGCCGGCAACAGGTCGCCGGCGATCTGCTCACGAATGAATTGATCGAACGGCTTGTCGCGGTTGACGGTATCGATCACGTAGTCGCGGAACCGCCATGCGTCCTTGAACATCAAGCTCCGGCCGCCGCCGCTGCTCTCCGCGAAACGCGCCACGTCGAGCCAATGCCGCCCCCAAGTCTCGCCGAATTGCGGTGTCGCCAACAGCCGATCCACCAGCCGTGCGTAAGCCTCCGGCGACGGGTCGGCGAGAAATTCGTCGAGTTGCTCCGGCGTCGGCGGCAAACCGGTCAAGTCGAAAACCAAACGGCGCAACAGCACCGTCGGCTTGGCCAAGCCGGCCGGCTCGATGCCCTCCTTGGTCAAGCGCGACAATATGAAACGGTCGATTTCTCCGAGGTTTTCAGCTTGGCCAAACGTTGGGTTCAACTTTGGCACAGCGTGATCGACCACTGGTCGAAATGCCCAGAATTCACGCCCCTTGGCCAAGTGGATGCTATTGGCTTTACCCTCTGTTTGGTGATCGCGTGGATCCGCCGCACCGGCCTCTACCCACTTGCCCAAGGCTGCACGCTCGTGCTCGGCGAGCTTGTACTTAGGTGGCATTTGCAGATCGCTATTCTCATAACTCACAGCGCGCAACAACAGGCTGCCTTCCACATCGCCAGGCACAATCGCCGGGCCGGAGTCGCCGCCAGTCACCCATCCGTGCCGACTGTCCAACAGCAAACCGCCCTCCACTTTCTCGGCCTCGGTGGAGTGACACTTGTAACAATGCTTGTACAGTAGCGGCCGGATTTCCTTCTCAAAAAAATCAAACTCCCCAACAGCCCGCACGTTGGGGAGCCCGACGATCACCAAAGAAAATAGGGCTGATTTTATTAAGGCCTTACCCATTCCGATATTCGTATCAGGAATCATTCCAACGGCGGGAATCTAAACAAGTCAAACGCTTCAGGTCACTCCAAATTCACTACATGCCAACAGAAACCTTTTGACGATTGAAAATCCGTTGCACCAACAGGTCGGCTGGGGTTGTTTCGATTACAAGGTGTTTCATTTCCATTCAGCTTTTCATTCTTTACCGTCTTGCCGCCGTGTTGGCGGAGGGGGGAGATACCACCATCTGAATGTGTGTAAGTAAAATAATCACAAAAATTGATTTACTAATTGAGCGGCCTCACCTCGGGTAAGAGGTGCATCGGGATTTCTGATTGGTCGTACATTTTTTTGCAATAGTCCAAAAAGGATTTTTGTTGCTTGTTTACTGCTTACGTTATTATCCGGACGAGCAAAAGCGGTTTTAAAGTCCTTACTCGGTTCAAAGTCAAAGAATGGTTGTTTAGACTGGGTTGAGTAATCGTAGAGCGTCTCGATATACTTGAAGGCGAAATGCCCACGGGGAACATCTTTAAAATGCGAGGCAGTAATGCTCAGGGGAATTTGAAGTCCTTTCACAACCATTTGGGAAAATTCCCCCATTGTGATCAATTCATTAGGGCGGAAGCGGTAGGCTGTCATGTCCAGACTGCTCAATCCTTGGGGACTCCCTGCCGTCTTAAAATTATCAATATCTGGCCCTGAAACTGCGCCAAGTAGACTCAGCTTCTGGGCAGCAGTAAAATAAGGCGAGTCTTTGGGAAGGTCAGTGTAGAAAAACAGAACGGAACCTTGGTACAACAGTTCATCCTGAATTTGTTTTACGGGTACATCTTTCAGTTTCTGCTTATTGTCGATCGCTAAGGCTGCGGCAACACCCGCAGCTTGACCCAGCGATGACCATACAGGCTCCATTCGAACGCTGCACATGGCAACATGAGTTGATGAAATACCCACTGGAAAAAGAATCCCATCGTGTAGTTTGGGGACTAGCGTCCCATAGGGGATCTGGTATGGCCCTGTAGAATCATGTAAGTGAAGTGTGCCTTCAGCGGCGCCTTTACCGTAACTGGGTTCATTTCGCCCATCAGGACCTTGAACACGGTGTGCATCAATTCCGTATATTCCGATGGCAATTGAATCTTGATGGAGCGGCCCGCGAAAACCGTCCCCACGAAGATCTTTGTGCAAATCACTTTCCGTTAAGGTGTAGAGTCCCTCAATGCGTCGGCCCTGACGAACATAAATGCGGTATGGGAAGTTGCCGTTGTCATGGAATTCATCGTTCGGTAGGCCTACGTTTGGAGAACCGCCCTGAGTCTGGATGTAGTAAAGGTAACCTAGCCTGACCTATTCATCCCGAGGCAATTGTCGGGCAGTTGATGTTGGAATGCGGAGC
>JACKQG010002822.1_pt1 | contig 22057 bp, 20 predicted proteins | sample 8237621 | NCBI WGS metagenome assembly JACKQG01 (sample SAMN15677084, study PRJNA649215) | marine metagenome | biome: marine; feature: Black Sea; material: saline water; isolation source: suspended particulate matter (SPM) from the Black Sea western gyre | collected 2013-06-09/2013-06-10 | depth... | reverse complement strand
CCAATCGTCCCTACGTTAACGTGGGGCTTGTTTCTTTGGAATTTTTCCTTTGACATAGGATTAAATCTCCGACTAGTAGTTAGGGCCGAATCACAGCCGATTTATAATAAACAATCTAGCTTTCGCTAATTTGGAGCCCATAACCAGATTTGAACTGGTGACCTCTTCCTTACCAAGGAAGTGCTCTACCGACTGAGCTATATGGGCAGATACCAATAGCCCTTAAACCGGGCCCTCATATTTGGAGCGGGTGGCGGGAATCGAACCCGCTTCATCAGCTTGGAAGGCTGAGGTAATACCAGTATACGACACCCGCAATGCTATTACGCATAAAACCACTTTCTATAGCCGCTCATCACTAGCTATATCCAGTGGTTTCTAATCTTCAGACCAGACGCACACCGCCTAACCTATAAAATATGGTGGAGGGGGGTGGATTCGAACCACCGAAGGCTGAGCCAGCAGATTTACAGTCTGCCCCCTTTGGCCGCTCGGGAACCCCTCCTAAAGTAAGGTGCGTATTCTCTACACCGTGTCTCTACCTGTCAATAGCAAGAACAGGATAAAACCGGATTAATTTATTATTTCTTTATCACTGCCCAATTCTGTCGTAATTTCAAGCCTTAATTAGCCTCAAACCACATTTCTGTGTCGGAACGCTTAAAGCATCCCCTGTTTTATGATGAAGTTGACGATGGCATCCAGGCCCGTTCCATCTTTCAGGTTACTGAATACATACGGCTTATCACCGCGCATACGACGGGTATCCGTCTCCATCACTTCCAGTGACGCCCCCACATACGGGGCCAGATCAATCTTATTGATCACCAGTAGATCGGAGCGCGTAATCCCCGGCCCCCCCTTACGCGGAATCTTTTCGCCTTCCGCCACATCGATCACATAGATCATCAGATCGGCCAGCTCCGGACTGAAGGTGGCGGACAGATTATCACCACCACTTTCGATAAAGACCACATCCAGATTACCAAACCGGGTGACCAGATCCTCCACCGCCGCCAGATTCATCGACGCATCCTCCCGGATCGCGGTATGCGGACAACCTCCGGTCTCAACCCCGACAATGCGCTCTGCATCGAGCGCCTGACTGCGCACCAGAAACTCGGCATCTTCGCGCGTATAGATATCGTTAGTGACGACCGCCAGTTGATAGCGTTCACGCATCGCCTTACACAGGCGATCCAGCAGTGCTGTTTTACCGGAGCCCACCGGGCCGCCGATCCCCACTCGAAGTGGCTGCTTGTCTGACATATTAAATTCCTATGATCTGAATAATCGGGTGTACTGGGTTTCGTGTCGACTGCTGGCAATCGCGAGCGCCATCGAAGATGCGCCGATATCGTCATCCTGCAAGGCGCACGCCTGAGCGATAATCTGCGGGAACTTTTCGCTTAGCTTAAAAATAATTTGTTGACCGGCGGTCTGCCCGAGCGGAATGATCTTGATCGCGGATAAGGTCAGATTCTCCAGCCAGCTCCACAGCAGGCCGTAACAGGCCTGCTCCTGGTTCACACCCCATTCGGTACAGGCGAAGCTGAAACAGGCATGCTGCGACTGGATCAGTTGCTGCCTGAACGGGGCCGCATTCGGTTGTAATGAGAGGATCACCTGGGTGAATGCGCGAGCCCGGTTTAGCTCTTCCTGGCGCAACTCAGCCGTTTCTCGACTGGCCAGCAGGTAGCTATTCCAGTGCGCCAGGGCATCCAGATCCTGCACTTGCCAGGCCTGCATCATGCGTATCAGTAACGGCAACTCAAAATACAACTGGGTGGTATCCAGTAAACCACCCAGCCACTCCTGCAGGTCATGTTCGGTTTTAATCCAGCCCTGCTCCACCGCCCACTCGATACCCTGTGAATAGGTATAACCCCCGATCGGTAGCGAGGGACTGATCAACTGAAACAGCCGGGTCATCGCAACCGGATTTTCAGTCATGCTGATGACTATGCGGGTGCTCATGTGCTGCCGGCTTGTGCTCACCATAGGCTCCCGCCTCCGGCTCGAACGCCTCTTTTTCCACCGTCACCTCCAGTCCCAGACCGCGTATCATGTCATCCAGTACGTGGTCATGCTGATAACGGATAAAGCCTTCCGCAATCTGTAACGGCACATGCCGGTTGCCAAGATGGTAACAACTGCGCGCTATCATCAGTGCGTCACTGACATACACACTACTGACCGCCTCCACCGCTGCCATAATCTCAACCAGTTGGCCCGTTTCAGCCTGAATTTTTTGCCCGTGCTGCAACACCGTTCCGCGCGGCAGGAATAGCCCGGCGATACGACCATTATCGAGCGCGATACGCTGGCGCGATTTTACGCGCTGATCAAACGTCAGGGTCAGGGTGGTGAAGCATTCAGCATCCGTTTTTACGATATGATTAAATCTCAGCATGGTATCAAAACAGAAAGTATTTTTGCGCCATCGGCAATTCCGACGCCGGTTCACACACCAGCAACTCGCCATCCGCGCGCACCTGATAGGTCTGCGCATCAACACTGATTTCAGGCAGGTAATCATTCAGCAGCATGGATGATTTGTTGATATTGCGGCAGTTTTTTACCGTGCCTATTTTTGACTGCAACTGTAATTGCGTATCGACGCCGGCCTCAATTGCCGCCTGCGACATGAAGGTCATACTAGTTCGATGGCGCGCCTTGCCGAGTGCGCCGAACATGCTGCGGTAATGCACCGGTTGCGGGGTAGGAATCGATGCATTCGGATCGCCCATCGGCGCTGCACTGATCATCCCGCCCTTGATGATCAGCGACGGTTTAACTCCAAAGAAGGCTGGTTTCCACAACACCAGGTCGGCCAGCTTGCCCGTCTCGACCGAGCCAACCTCGTGCGAGATGCCGTGCGCAATCGCCGGGTTAATCGTATATTTGGCGATATAGCGACGCACCCGGTTATTATCAGAACGCTCAGAGTCACCGGACAGCGACCCACGTTGAGTTTTCATCTTATGCGCGGTTTGCCAGCTACGGATGATCACTTCTCCGACGCGCCCCATCGCCTGGGAATCGGATGCGATCATCGAAAACGCGCCCAGATCGTGCAGGATATCTTCCGCCGCGATGGTTTCACGGCGGATGCGCGATTCGGCAAAGGAGACATCTTCGGCGATATTCGGGTCGAGGTGATGACACACCATCAACATGTCCAGATGCTCGTCCACCGTATTCACCGTATACGGACGGGTCGGGTTGGTGGAGGATGGCAGCACATGCTTAAACCCGGCAGCCTTGATGATATCCGGCGCATGCCCGCCACCCGCACCTTCGGTATGATAGGTATGAATAGTTCGACCTTTCATGGCTTTCAATGAATCCTCCACAAATCCGGATTCATTCAGGGTGTCGGTATGGATCGCGACCTGCACATCCATCGCTTCCGCTACCGACAGGCAGTTATCGATCGAAGCCGGTGTAGTGCCCCAGTCTTCATGCAACTTGAGACCAATCGCTCCAGCCCTGACCTGCTCTTCCAGAGCCCCCGGCAGACTCGCGTTGCCCTTACCCAGAAAACCCAGATTCATCGGCAGTTCATCGGCCGCTTCCAGCATCCGATGGATATTCCACGGCCCCGGTGTACAGGTGGTTGCATTGGTACCGGTCGCCGGCCCGGTTCCACCGCCCAGCATCGTGGTAACGCCTGACATCAGCGCTTCTTCCACCTGCTGCGGACAGATAAAGTGGATATGTGAATCGATACCACCAGCGGTCACAATCTGGCCTTCGGCGGCGATCGCTTCGGTTCCGGGTCCGACCACGATATTGACCCCGGCCTGGGTATCCGGATTACCGGCCTTACCGATGCCACTGATACGACCATCCTTGATGCCGATATCGGCCTTGATAATGCCCCAGTAATCGACGATCAGCACATTCGTAATGACGACGTCGACCACGTCTTTCGATTCACGCTGGCACTGCCCCATACCATCACGGATCACCTTACCGCCACCGAACTTAACCTCATCGCCGTACACGGTTTTATCGTCTTCGACCCGAATCCATAGCTCGGTATCACCGAGGCGAACCCGGTCACCGGTGGTTGGGCCATACATTTCCGCATACGCCTGTCGGCTGATCATCACCATCTCATTCCACCTTTCCCATAATCTGTGCATTGAAGCCGTAGATCAAACGATCACCGGCATACTTAACCAGCATCACAACGCGCGACTGGCCCGGCTCAAAACGCACTGCGGTACCGGCCGCAATATCGAGCCGGAAGCCGCGGGTTTTTTCTCGCTCAAACTGCAACGCACTGTTGGTTTCATAGAAATGGTAATGCGATCCGACCTGAATCGGTCGATCACCGGTATTAGCAACATCAACTTCAACTTTTTCACGCCCGGCATTGAGTTCGATATCACCCGGCTCGGTGATCACTTCACCGGCTTTCAGGCTGGCCGCTCTGGTGGCCACGATCGGCTCATGCACCGTCACCAGTTTGGTGCCATCGGGGAAAGTCGCCTCCACCTGTACATCGTGGATCATCTCCGCCACTCCATCCATCACATCATCCCCTGTTAGCAGGGTACGCCCATAGTCCATCAGTTCAGCAACCGTTCGACCGTCGCGCGCGCCTTCCATAATCTCTGCACTGATAAAGGCGATAGCCTCCGGATAGTTCAGTTTGAGGCCTCTGTTTTTGCGCCTTTCTGCCAGTAGCGCCGCCGTGAAAAGTAGCAGCTTATCTTTTTCTCTGGGTGATAATTCCATAGCAATGCCTGTTTATTGTATTGAGGTTGGGGGTGATTTTGCCGCCATCAGGTATTCCAGATGCGCGGGCGACAAAGTTTTCTATCCAGCAGTGCCGGACGCAACAGCTCCAGCAGGCGAATGAAATAAGTATTCAGATCCGCCGTACTGGAACCCATATATCGCACCACCAGCAAGCTGTCCAGCGGCTGGGTTAATCCACTGATCCCCTGCCGGGGCTCTACCGCTCTGAGGGCTTCCAGCAGAGGCTTGTTCAACGACTGGCTGTAAACCAGCAGGCTACCACTGACCGGATGATGGCGCAGGCCGCTGGCACGTCTTATTTCAGCCGCATCGATACGCTGCTTTTCGATAAACACCGGTTGCTCATCAATCCGCACTTCGAGTTCGGTAATCACCTGCCCCGACGCAAAAAACTCCTGGTTGGCGGGCCGCCCGAAACAGTGTTTTTCCCAGACGATTGCGCTGCTATTGGGAGCCAACGATAAGCTTGTTTTCGCCTTCACCAGCGCACCGGGAAAATAGATATTTTCCTGTGGCAGAAATTCGAGCTGAGCCTGATCCTGTAGCTTTATTTGCTGCTCGACCCGGGCGTACTCACCGGCACTCAGATAAAATTTGTTAGCGCCGGGGGTGGTAAACAGCGCTTTGGCCCGCGCCTCCAGCTCTATCTGCAGATCGAGTTGATCACCACCGACCACGCCACCGGGTGGATGCAGTAGATAGACATGACACACCTCCCGTTCCGGATAGAACGGGCGTTGTACCGACAGTGGCCCGTAGCGTCTGAGTGGAATCAGCCGGGTTTTATCCTCGGCGTAGCGCAGGCTTAACTGGAGCAGGGCCTGCCAGTTAGTGGTGCTGGGTATTGCGGCATTCATGCGTCTTGATTTTGCTACTATTTCCGGGTGAGTTTGTTCATCTCAAACCGTCAGGTACTGGCTGATCAGTTCATCGCTTAAGGCATCAATCTGGCCGGAAGCCACTTTGCGGCCACGATCGAGTATCGAGAAATTGTCTGCGATTCGGCGCACAATGGGTAGTTTTTGCTCTACCAGCAATACGGTCAGGCCGATATCATTACTCAACTGGCGGATGATATCACCTATTTCCTGCACAATATTCGGCTGTATGCCTTCGGTTGGCTCATCCAGTATCAATAAAGAGGGATCCACCACCAGCGCACGGCCTATCGCCAGCTGCTGTTGCTGGCCACCCGACAGGTCACCGCCACGACGATTCAGCATATCTTTCAATACCGGAAACAGATCATAGATGAAGCCCGGTATCTCTTTCGCCCTGTCGGCACGCGCACCCAGCCCGATCTGCAGATTTTCCTTTACACTCAGCAATGGAAAGATCTGACGCCCCTGCGGGACATAACCGATGCCCAGCGAGGCACGCTTTTCTGCATTGATCCGGGTCAGCTCCTGCCCCTTGAACACAATTGAGCCAGAGCGCACCGCCTGCAATCCCATAATACAGTTTAACAGGGTGGTTTTACCGACCCCGTTACGCCCCATCAGACAGTTGCAACGGGCTTCTTCCAGCTCCAGATCGATATCCCACAGAGTATGGCTTTCCGAGTAGTACTGGTTTAATTTTTCTATTTTCAACATCGCTTCATTCTCCCAGATAGACCGACACCACGTCAGGATTCGCCTGCACCTGATCCATGCTGCCCTCGGCCAGTACACTGCCCTGATGCAATACCGTGACATCCGTTGCAATAGAACGCACAAAGTCCATATCGTGCTCAACCACCACCACCGAGTGTTTACCCGTCAGCTGGTGTAACAGCTCTGCGGTTTTATCCATCTCCTGATGGGTCATCCCGGAAACCGGCTCGTCCACCAGTAGCAGGCGCGGTTCCTGCATCACCAGCATGGCGATTTCGAGCCACTGTTTCTGCCCGTGCGACAGCATCGATGCCGGCACCAGCTTTAGCTCGATCAGCCCGGCCTGCACCAGTATTTCATCGATACGGTCGATCTGTTCGGCCGTTAACACGGCGCTCAGGGTATACCAGACACGCTTGTTGGCAGCCATCGCCAGCTCCAGATTCTCAAACACAGTAAGCTGTTCAAAGACGGTCGGCTTCTGGAATTTACGCCCGATACCGATCTTCGCAATCTCCGGCTCGCTGAACTGCAGCAGATCGATATCCTGGCCGAAAAAAACGCTGCCTTTATCCGGTTTTGTCTTGCCGGTAATGATATCCATCAGGGTCGTCTTACCGGCACCGTTAGGGCCGATAATACAGCGCAACTCGCCTTCGCGGATATACAGATTCAGATCATTGATCGCCTTGAAACCATCGAAACTGACCGACAGATCCTCCACATACAGAATGTATCCCTTGGAGGTATCCGGCACCATTTCATCCGCATCCACCAGAAAATTGAACACCCGGTCACGACGGGTAAAATTTCTTAATCCATCCAGTCCGCTCATTTTACTTCAACCTCCAGCGTCTGATTTATATCGGTGCGCGCAGGCTTGTTAAGCTTACGCAGAGAGCCGATGATGCCTTTCGGCGCGAAGATGGTAACCAGGATAAACAGTGCTCCCAGCCCGAATAGCCAGACTTCCGGAAACGCCCCGGTGAAATAGGTTTTTGCATAGTTCACTACCAGTGCCCCGAGTACCGCACCGAACAGGGTCGCTCGACCACCGACCGCAACCCACACCACAATCTCGATCGAGTTGATTGGAGAGAATTCGGACGGATTAATAATTCCCACCTGTGGCACATACAACGCCCCGGCAATACCCGCCAGCACCGCGGAAAAGGTAAATACCCAGAGTTTGAAATAGTCCACCCGATAACCCATGAAACGTACCCGGTCTTCGCTGTCGCGGATCGCCACACTGACCCGACCCAGCTTCGAATTTACGATATAACGGCAGGACAGATAACCCAGCGCCAGCGCGATGGCCGAGGCAATAAACAGGCCGACCCGGACATTATCCGATTGCAGCGAAAAGCCCAACAATTCCTTAAAATCGGTTAAGCCATTATTGCCGCCGAAACCCATCTCATTACGGAAAAAGGCCAACAGCATGGCGTAGGTCATGGCCTGAGTGATGATCGACAGATACACCCCGGTAACGCGCGATTTGAATGCGAACCAGCCGAACACAAACGCCAGCAGCCCGGGTGCCAGCAACACCATGATCATGGCAAACCAGAACTGATCGAAGCCGAGCCAGAACCAGGGCAGTTCGTGCCAGTTGAGGAACACCATAAAGTCCGGTAAATCGGGATTGCCGTAGACCCCGCGATCGCCAATCTGACGCATCAGGTACATCCCCATCGCATACCCGCCCAGCGCAAAAAACGCACCATGGCCGAGGCTCAGGATACCCAGATAACCCCACACCAGATCGACCGATATTGCCAGTAGTGCATAGGTCAGATACTTGCCGAGCAGGGTCACCGTATAGGTAGGCACATACAGTACAGAATCCGGCGGCATCAGCAGATTGCCCAGCGCTATGGCTACGGTTGCCAGCACCAGCAACAATAGAAACACCTTGCCGCCGGTATCGCTTTGTAATAATTGTCTAATCATTGGTCTGCCGCCCTGCCCTTTTGAGGAAATAAGCCCCGGGGCCGTTTTTGAATAAACAGGATGATAAAGATCAGCACCAGAATCTTGGATAACACCGCACCTGTGACCGGCTCCAGAAACTTGCCGACCACACCGAGCGAAAGCCCGCTGATCAGGGTGCCGAACAGATTACCGACCCCGCCGAACACCACCACCATGAACGAATCGACGATGTAAGCCTGCCCCAGATTAGGGCCTACATTGGTGATCTGGCTGAGCGCCACACCGGCCACACCGGCGATCCCCGAGCCTAGCCCGAAGGTCATCGCATCGACCCATTGCGATCGTATCCCCATCGCGCGCGCCATCGCCCGGTTCTGCGAAACGGCGCGTACATGCAGACCCAGCGATGTCTTTTTCATCACCAGATACAGCAGACCGAACACGATCAGACAAAAGAAAAAGATATACAGGCGGTTATAGGTGATCGATAGCAGCGAATTGATCTGCATCGAGCCACTCATCCACTCCGGTGTTTCGACCGAGCGGTTGAGTGGTGAAAAAATACTGCGTACCGCCTGTTGCAGAACCAGGCTGATACCAAAGGTCGCGAGCAGGGTTTCCAGCGGACGCCCGTACAGAAAACGGATCACCCCGCGCTCGATCGCAATACCGACCAGAGCCGATACCATGAACGCCGTCGGTATGGAGACCAGGATCGATGCACCGATATGCTCCGGCATCAATAGTTGAACCACATAGGTGGTATAGGCACCGATCATGATCAGCTCGCCATGCGCCATATTGATCACCCCCATCACGCCGAAGGTAATCGCCAGCCCGATCGCTGCCAGTGCCAGAATAGAACCCAGACTGAGACCAAAAAACAGAGTTTCGATATAGCCGAAGATCGACACCCGCTGTTCGATTTTCAGTACTGCTTTGGCTGCCGCCACACGTACCTCCTTATCGGCGGCATCTTTACTCAGGGCTTTTAATTTATTCAGCACCAGCGGGCTTAGATGCCCGTCCAGTAAAGCTATCGACTGCAGTTGCTGCTCGACCGAATCGGCATCCAGAGCGGTCACCGCAATCACGATATCGATGGCTTCCTGCACTTTAGGATCGGTTTCGGTTTGTTGAATTCGGATCAGTAGATCGATCCCATCCTGATCCGCCTTACCGATCAGGCTTTCTACCGCAATCTGGCGGTTAGCGGGATCGGGATGTGACAGTTGCAGGGTTGAGATTTCGAGTTTCAGCTGCTTACGCAACTGATTATTAATGGTTACTTTCTTGACCTTACGTGAACTCTCTACACCGAGGTCTGCACCGGTCAGTGCATCAATCAGCTGCAGGCCAGAGCCCTGTTCCTGCACAAATACAATCGCTTTATTCTTTTTGTGATAATACAGATCACCGTCCAGTATCGCATTCAGCAGGCGTTCGGTTTCTGCATGCCCACTCTGCACCAGCAGTGAAATCGCCTGGGCCTTAGCATCGAAATCTGAAGAAGCCAGCTTATCAAAGGCGTCATCCAGCACATTCGATGCTGCCATTGCGGTACTCGACAGCAGACAACAGATTAAAAATAGTAATGAATTGATGTTACGCATAATCAGAGTTTTTTTATTCGGAAAGCTTTTCGCACCAAAACTAAATTGCTGAAATGACCATTCCGGTTAGAAAACAGGGCCGGCCAGAGCCGGCCCTGAACTGAGATGTTGTGACCGTTTAGAAGTTCTGGCCTGAGCACTTGGCCGTTTTGACATTGTAATTTCCGCAGCTGAGAGGGGCTCTCCAGTCAGCGATGAGATCTTTTGATCCCGGCAGGTAATCCGACCAGGCATCACCAGGAACCAGGCCGTTGGTTTTCCACACAACTTCGAACTGACCATCGTCCTGAATCTCACCAATCAGTACCGGCTTGGTGATGTGATGGTTCGGCATCATCGCAGACAGACCACCGGTCAGATTTGGCACCGCTACACCGATAATCGCATCCTGAACTGCGGCAGGATCGGTAGTCCCGGCTTTCTTAACCGCTTCGACCCACATTTTGAAACCAATGTAATGAGCTTCCATCGGATCGTTAGAAACGCGCTTGCTGTTTTTGGTGAATTTCTGCCATTGCTCGATGAAGGCATCGTTTTCCGGTGCATCCACACTCATGAAATAGTTCCATGCCGCCAGATGACCGACCAGAGGTTTGGTATCGATACCGGAAAGCTCTTCTTCGCCGACCGAGAACGCGACCACTGGAATATCTTCAGCCGTTACACTCTGGTTACCCAGTTCCTTGTAGAAAGGTACGTTAGCATCACCGTTAATGGTCGATACCACTGCGGTTTTCTTACCGGCCGAACCGAATTTCTTAATGTCAGAAACGATACTCTGCCAGTCAGAATGACCAAACGGGGTGTAGTTGATCATGATATCGGAGCCCTTGACACCTTTCGACTTCAGGTAGGCTTCCAGAATCTTGTTGGTGGTACGAGGGTAGACATAGTCGGTACCGGCCAGCACCCAGCGCTTAACACCGATATCATTCATCAGGTAATCAACCGCAGGAATCGCCTGCTGATTTGGCGCGGCACCGGTGTAGAACACATTTTTAGAGGATTCTTCACCTTCGTACTGCACCGGGTAGAACAGAATACTGTTCAGTTCTTCAAACACCGGTAATACCGACTTACGCGAAACCGAGGTCCAACAGCCAAAAGTCGCGGCTACCTTATCTTTGGAAATGAGCTCACGGGCTTTCTCTGCAAACAGTGGCCAGTTGGAAGCCGGGTCAACCACCACAGCCTCAAGCTGCTTTCCCAGCAAACCGCCCTTCTTATTCTGATCGTCGATCAGCATCAGCATGGTATCTTTCAGCGTGGTTTCACTGATCGCCATGGTGCCCGACAGGGAATGCAGGATACCGACCTTAATCGTCTCCGCAGCATACGCCGTGTTTAATGCGGCCGAACAGGCCAGCGCCAGTGCAGTGATTTTAAGGGTGTGAATTTTTGACATGGATTCTCTCCTGATAATTGAATGGACCTCCAATCCATATCAACTATCAGGCCAACATCCTGTTTCCACTTTAAAATTCAATCACTTAGTGTTTTAAGCGGAAACTGCAAGCACCAGAAACAGGCAGGCCTGAATCGCTCAGGCCTTGTTATGGTGCAGCATTGAAAGCAAATGCCTGTAAAAGGTGCAAGCCATCAACAAACTGCCGATGATGCTCACCAATCATGCTTATTCGCACGCTTCGGCGACATCCCTGACAGCAGAACATCTGACCGTCAGGGATACCTTCAAGAACCGACCTGATGACTGATGACCGTTTCTATTTTTTACTTTTTCCGCCTTTTTTGGCTTTTTTCTTTGCCTTTTTGACTTTTTTAACCTGCTTTACGATTTTCTTAGAGGCCTTCTTTTCGACCTTCTTCACTGCAGTCTTCTGCTTTTTCGCTTCTTTTTTGGCTGCCTTCTTGATCTTTTTTTCTTCCTTTCTGGCGGCCTTCTTTGCATCCTTCTCAGCTTTGTGCACCGCTTTCAATTCCTTTTTAATTTTCAGCGCTGCTTTCTTGGCTACCTTTTTGGCCGCTTTTTTTGCCTTTTTCTTTGCGTCTTTTTCAATACTTTGAAGCGATTTTTTGTCTTTCTTGATGTCTTCTTTGCTGGCTACCTTTTTTTCTTTTTTCATTGTTTTCTCCTGTTCCATTTTTGTTTGTGGTTTCGTTTTTGCTACTTTTTTTGTGGCTTCGCCTGATACAGGGCCTGCAGCCTTAACGACTACAGGCTCTGCAGACGATTTCTCAACCCTTTTCTTCGCACCAGCTAAAACCGGCAAGCCCTGTTTTCTAAATCTGGCAAGCCAGTATTTAACCTGAGTTTCCGACAACCCGGTTTGCTCCGACGCCTGTGCCGGGGTGCCCTGCTGATTGAGTATCAACAGCGCCCGAGCTCGTTGACTATGCGGAGCCTCGCCCTGTGCGATTTCTTCACAGGCTGCCTGCTCCTGTGTCGTTAACAGTTTGCCCGTTGCCGCAATCTGTTGGTTTTCCTGAAGTATGTTCATCACAGATCCTTTTTTTTACATAATAAATTGAGCGATTAATATACACGGATATTAATTCGACACCATTGTTTCATATCAAGTGAGTTTGGTTTAGCCACAGACCCGGTTTCTACCTTCCTTTTTGGCCCGGTACAGGGCATCATCAGCCTGTTTTATCAATTGATCAGGGTTGCTACATTGCAGGTTATTTTCTGCGACACCAATGCTGATGGTTACCGACAATGCATCCTCTAACCCTTCGACCTCAATCAGCAATTGCTCTACCCGTTTACGTAACAGCTCACCCAGCTGCAAGGCACCCTGCACCGATGTCTCTGCCAGTATTAGTAGAAATTCTTCGCCACCATAACGTCCTGCACAGTCAACACGGCGCGTCGAATCCAGTAAGCATTTTGCAATTCTTCGCAGCACCAGATCACCCACCAGGTGACCATAACTATCATTCACCTTCTTGAAGTAATCTATATCCACCATGCAGACTGATAGCGGTTTATTATAACGCTCAGACAGATCATATAATTCCTGCAGGCGCAACTCGCTAGCCCTGCGATTAGACAACCCGGTCAGTGGGTCATGTGTGGCCAGATGGATCAACTGTTCCTTCGCCTTTTTCTGCTCGGTAATATCCTGAAAGGTCAGAATAAGGCCGGACTGTCGATCGTCTATCAGCATCGGCGCTGCGCTATAGGCGAGTGCCCGCGAACTGCCATCACGACAAAAAAACACCGCATCATCATCCGTCTGAATCATCCCTCTGTTTGCCGCCAGTAACAGAGCACAATCCTGTTTCGATTTACAGGCTCTGAGCGGATGAACCTGCTGATGAAAATCTTTTCCGACCAACTCGTCTTCGCTCCAGCCCAGCAGGCGCTGAGCTTCCCGGTTCATCATTCTTAAACGGCCTTTTGCGTCCAGCACGATCAGCCCCTCGGCAAGTTCTGAGGTGATAATATTGAGCAGGCGCTCACTCGACGCCAGTTCACTCTGATTCAGCTGCTCACGTAGGCGTGACTTTGCCAGTAAAAGGTTCCCAAACAGGGCTAACACTGAAATCATTAAAAAAAGTGACAACGCAGAATACACTTCCTGCTCGCGCCACTTGCGCACGATTCGCGAAGTGACGTGGGTACCAACCTTCCAGAAATACTGATGATCCAGAATAACTTGATTGCTCTGCCCAATGGGCTCGATCGAGCCACTACTTGAAATGGCATGACTGGACAGGGGGTATACGGTTTTCCACGAAAAGATATGCTCGCCAGTTGAAACCTGACCCACGCTGTTATTCAGAAACTGTTGCCAGATTTCAGGAAAAAGCAGGGAAAAGCGTTTATTGCGATCCAGCATGAAGCCCCATTCCAGTGCAGAATCACCAGCCACAATCCAGTAACCCTCCGCATTAATCACAAAGGCCTGAGCTTCAGCACTGGACGTTAATAGCTCAAAACGCTGCAGTATTTCACTGCCAGATAATTCACCAGTACAACGCCTCTTTTGCGCCCATCCCGATCAAACACTGGCGTACCGATCCGGATCATCGGTTTATAAGGCCGTTGAATAGTGTTTTTTTCGATATTCAGGTCAAGCGGGGAGATATACAGTTGACCTCGTTCCAGCCGGAAAGCATCCTTAAAGTAGTAACGCCCATGCTTTTGCTGAAGTTTGTCCCTGGCGACTATCAGTGCCCGACCCGATTCATAGTTGACACGCACCACTTCCATACCGCTTTCATCAAAAAAACGTATCTGGTCGTAGATACCCTTATAGCGGCTGAAGGCTTCAAACTCCTGCGCCAGGTCGGCTGTATTTTGCGCAGAAGGGTTCTGTAGCATGCGCTGCAGGGTAACCGACTCCGCCAGGATGCGGACATCGGCGGTAATCTTTTGAATAAACTGTTCTATCGCGCGATGGCCCAGCTCTGTTTTGGCAATTTCATAGGCTTTGGTTTTATCCAGCTGATCCAGATAATTAATATAGAAATACCCACCCACCATCAGGGCCAGGACCACTAAGGTCGGGACAAACGACTGCAAAAACACCAGTAAAAAACTGCGCGGTGTGTTGGAAATCAGGAAAGGTTTAACCGAAAAGCTCATCATTATCACGCATGGAGACACCGATTAATTATAGTTGAATACCGTTCGTTAAAAAGCATCAGGTCGATTTGAATATCAGCAACATGCAAATAGTGTCTATCTGAAAAACCTTAGCATTGCGCTGGAAGTGAATAACGGATAACAAACGAATACGGTAAATTTTGGCTTACAACCAGGGAATGGATTATGCTCATGACTTCGGGCATTGTCCCTGACACCCTGGTTGTTCTTTATTAGTCCAGCATGAAACAGCACATCTCTTCAGTTATTCGCTTGCTGACACAGACGCCACACCGCTTTACAGTTCGGTGGAGTTCTTTATGGCGTTAATGCTAGCCGGTATCAGCATGCTGGCGGTAATTCTGGCCCTGTTCTGGTTGATGGATCGAATACAAAGTCCGCTATTGTACCGCATAGCCTATTCCGGACTAATCGCCCGTCTGGCGGTGCTGGGTGCGGCATTTGTGATTCTGGGATTATTACTGGTGGTGGCAGGGTTTATCGATCGCTGGTCATAACGGACTGCCTTAATCGGGCAGGGGTCTCTACTCTTTAAACCATCAGCCCGCAGAGCTAACTGCAGGCCAATGTCCTCAAGTTTATTTTATCTCGTGATTCGCCATAATCTCCAGCGCACGCACCATGGCGGAATGGTCTTGATCTCCAAGGCCATGTCCCTGACAGGCATTAAACAGTTCCTGTGCATTTGCGGTATTGGGCAGACTGATTCCCAACGCACGCGCTCCACTCAAGGCTATATTCAGGTCTTTCTGGTGCAATCCAATACGAAAACCTGGGTCGAAGGTGCGTTTGATCATGCGCTCACCATGCACTTCGAGTATTTTGGAGTTGGCAAATCCACCCATCAGCGCTTCACGTACGCGCGCCGGATCGACCCCGGCTTTGGATGCGAATAACAGCGCTTCACCGACCGCTTCGATATTAAGTGCGACAATAATCTGATTCGCCACCTTACAGGTTTGCCCGGCACCATTGCTTTCGCCAACCAACGTTATATTCTTCCCCATCAGCTGAAACAGGGGTTTGGCGCGATCAAAAGCCGTTTGTGGGCCCCCCACCATGATGGTCAGGGTGGCCGCTTTGGCACCGACTTCACCTCCGGAAACCGGTGCATCCAGATATTCACAGCCGAGCGCATTCATGCGCGCGGCAAACGCTTTGGTTTCGATTGGAGAGATCGAGCTCATATCGATAAACAGCTTGCCGCTGCTGACCCCTGCCGCCACGCCGTCGGCGCCAAACAGTACCTGCTCCACCTGTGGCGTATCCGGTACGATGGCGATGATGATGTCCGCCTTCTGGGCCACTTCTTTAGCACTGGTGCAGGTCACCGCTCCGCCATCCAGCAATTCCTGTGGTAATGCGGAGCGGTGTTTGAGTACAAACAGTTGATGCCCGCCAGCCTGTAGATGCTGAGCCATCGGGCACCCCATAATGCCTAAACCTATAAAACCAATTTTGCTCATTGTTAGTCCTCAAGTTGTTCTGTTGTTTTTGTTTTTGCTCTGACTTATTTCATGGTTGGCATATGGAAATCTGCACCCGCACGGATGCCGGTCGGCCAACGTGATGTAACAGTCTTCAATTTGGTATAGAAATGCACCCCTTCCACCCCATGCATATGGATATCGCCAAACAATGAGCGCTTCCATCCACCGAAGCTGTGGAATGCCATCGGAACCGGGATCGGTACATTGACTCCCACCATACCCACCTGGACCTGTGACGAATAGGCCCGGGCGGTATCTCCATCGCGCGTAAATATCGCGGTGCCATTGCCGTATTCGTGATCATTCACCAGTTGCAGAGCCGTATCGAAATCGGGCACCCGCACCACGCATAACACTGGGCCGAAGATTTCTTCCTGATAGATACGCATCGAACGGGTGACTTTATCGAACAGGCAGCCGCCCAGATAAAACCCCTGTTGATGCCCTTTGATTGTCAGGCCACGACCATCGACCACCAGCTCGGCACCTTCTTCCACCCCCAGATCGACATAACCACGGACCTTCTTTAGATGTTCAGCACTGATCAGTGGACCCATCTCAGCAGCTGGATCATTACCCGGCCCAACCCTGAGCGCCTGCACGCGCGGGGTCAGGCGTTGAATAATCGCATCGGCCGTTTCTTCCCCGACCGCCACCGCCACCGAGATCGCCATGCAGCGCTCTCCGGCAGAGCCGTAAGCCGCGCCCATCAATGCATCGGCGACCTGTTCCATATCCGCGTCTGGCATCACCACCATATGATTTTTAGCCCCGCCCAGCGCCTGGCAGCGTTTGCCATGCCGGGTTGCAGTCTGGTAGATGTATTCCGCCACCGGGGTGGAACCGACAAAACTCACCGCTGCCACCTGCGCGTGGGTCAACAGCGTATCCACGGCTTCTTTGTCACCATTCACTACATTAAATACACCATCCGGCAGGCCGGCTTCGGTCAGCAATTCGGCAATACGTAACGCAGTGGAAGGGACTTTTTCAGAGGTTTTCAGAATAAAGGTATTGCCGCAGGCCAGTGCCATCGGAAACATCCACATCGGCACCATGGCGGGGAAATTAAACGGGGTGATCCCGGCGCAAACGCCAAGGGGCTGACGCACCGAATGACTATCCACGTTGCGCCCGACATTCTCCGAGAAATAACCTTTCAACAGATGCGGCGCGCCGGTGGAAAATTCGGCCACTTCAATGCCGCGAATCACCGAACCACGTGCATCGCTGAGCACCTTGCCATGCTCCGCGGATACCAGCGCGGCGAGTTCGTCCAGATGCGCATCCAGCAACTCCTTGAAGCGGAACAGGATACGTGCACGACTCAGCGGCGGTGTATCGCGCCAGCCGGGAAAAGCTTTTGCGGCCACTTCAATCGCGGCAGCCGTTTCAGCGCTGGAGGCAAGTGGTACCCGGGCCGATACGGCTCCGGTTGCGGGATTATAGATATCACCAAAACGGCCGCTGCTACCGGTTACCTTTTGGCCGTTGATGTAGTGATGGAGTTCTTTGCTCATGTTTATCTCCCCTCTGCAGAGCTTTATTAAAGCTCCATTATTGTCATTCGTTAGGTACAGCAATCATCATACTCGCCAGATCCGCTTTGTATACCCGCGAACATTCGAACGCCACACGACCCCGCTGTTAACTACTTTTGCAGTGTCTTCAGTTCACCGAAGCCCTGCTGCACCGCCTCAGTCAGCTTGTCGCGACTCTCCTCCGGCGCAAGCACAAAGATAAAGATCCAGATAATCAATAGCAGGATGGCTGCGCCCTGTAACACCGAAGCTACTTTTTTATTCGATAAAAGCATTCCCAGACGTTGACGATTACTACGGTAATTACGCATAAAAAAATCGAGGACCGCGAAAATCGGGCCATACAGGAACTGAAATATTTTTTGCCAGGGCTTTTGCACAGAGGTTTCCGGAGTATTTTTTTATGCCCCTGGAGCACAGGCTTAAAGGGCATGATGAACAATCGGTCAGCGCAGTATAAGCATGCTTAGAGTAAGCAACAAGCACACAGTTCGTAGCGCAATACGGCATCCAGTTCAGGTTTTCCGGTACTTTTCCAGCGCCAGAATCAACGCGCTATGATCCAGCTCGTCCTGACCCTGCGCAATCAGCTCACTGTAGAGTGCCCGATTTAACTCGCTGGCCGGTAACTGCTGCCGATACTCGGCAGCCAGCTCAATCGCCTGAGTCAGGTCCTTGTGCTGAGTGGTTACCTTACCTCCCGGCTGGAAAGTTGCATCGATCATTCGCTGGCCATGTACCTCCAGAATGCGTGAAGCCGCGAAGCCACCCATCAGCGCCTCGCGCACCTTGACCAGGTCGGCACCGGCCAGTCTGGCCAACGTGAGTGCTTCTGCAACCGCACCAATATTAAGCCCCACAATGATCTGATTGGCCGCCTTGGTGATCTGACCACATCCGACCTCACCGATATGGATGGTGGCCTTACCAAGCACATCGAATATCGGTTGCGCGCGCGCGATGGCATCGGCTGATCCACCCGCCATGATACTCAGACTCCCATTGATCGCGCCAATCTCTCCACCGGAAACCGGGGCATCGATAAAATCAATGTGTTTGGCACATAAGCGATCGGCAAACTGGCGCGTGGCGGTCACCGCCGTCGTACCCATATCAATCACCAGCGACCCCGGTCTGAGCGTACTGGACAAACCATGCGGGCCAAACAGAATGGATTCAACCGCTGCCGTATCTGCCACCATCAGGATCACGATATTGACCCGTTGCGCCAGCTCAGCGGCTGACGCCACCGCCGTTAAATGTGGCTGCTGCATCGCTTCAGCTACAGAATGCGTCCGGTTATAAACCGTCAGTTCGGCTCCCGCATGCAGTAGATTGAGACACATCGGACGCCCCATCAGACCTAGCCCGATAAACCCTGTCTGCCAGTTCTCCAGAGCTGCACTCATGATCGTAACCCTGATGCATGAATACCCGCCATCACACATTCTTCATCGTCACTCGACACCCCGCCAGCCGCACCAACCGCAGCGATAATGTCGCCTTCCGCAGAACGTACCAGTACCCCACCTGGCAATGGAATCAACTGCCCCCCACTCATGCTATTCAGGGCCGTGATAAATCCACGCTGAAGTTCATCCTGGGTATAGCGTTCGGCGATCTGCGCTGAATTTATACCCAACCCAAGCGCCCCCCAGGCCTTGGCCTGTGCAATCTGTACGCGCAAAAAGGAAACACCATCTTCACGCTGCAGCGCTTTCAGATGAGCCCCCGTATCCAGCACCGCGACCGCGATGGGCGGCATTTTTTTTGCACGCGCTCTTTTCAGCACGGCTTCGATCAGCGTATTCGCCTGTTGTAATGTCAGTTCAGCCAAGAGACCTCCGAATGGTGTTGATTTATAAAATGGATTATAGGCAGCTTTTATAACAGATTACACTCCAGCGGCCGCTAAGGACTTGTATTGGTACAACGCCTGTATATGCTGCTAGTATTGGTCGACGGCATGAATGGTGATCATTAGACCGCTTACCACCTCTTTCCAGCAGCGCAGTTTCGCGCATAAATTAAGGTAAACAACCATGATTAAAAAACCCGTTGTACTGGTCACCCGCAAGTTACCCGACACTGTCGAGCAAAAACTAAAACAACATTTTGAAGTCATTCTTAATCCGCATGACCAGTTGTACACGCCGGATGAAATCCTGCAAATGGCAGAGCATGTGGATGCGATTCTACCCTGTCATACCGAAAAATTTTTTGCCGACACGATTGCTCGCTTACCGGCCAGAGTAAAGGCCATCACCAATTTTTCGGTTGGTGTCGATCATGTTGATCTGCAGGCGGCGGCACAGAAAAAAGTCATCGTGACCAATACCCCCGATGTACTGTCCGATGCCACCGCTGAAATTGCCATGCTGCTGATGCTGGGAGCTGCACGCCGCGCCAGCGAAGGTGAGCGACTGGTGCGCAGCCAGCAATGGAAAGACTGGAGCCCCGCCTTCATGGTTGGCAAACAGATTACCGGAAAACGCCTCGGCATACTCGGCATGGGCAGGGTTGGGCAGGTCGTTGCCCAGCGTGCACGCGGTTTTAACATGACGATTCATTATCACAATCGACACCCTCTGGCTGAAGATAGTGCGCACGGAGCGATATTCCATGCCAGCGTCGAAAGCATGCTGCCGGAGATAGACGTGTTATCGATTCATTGTCCGTCAACGCCAGAAACCCGTGGCCTGCTGAATAAGCAGCGTATTGCACTATTGCATCCAGACGCCATCGTGGTGAACACTTCCAGAGGCGTAGTGATCGATGATGAAGCACTGGTGGAAGCCTTAAAGAATCGAAAAATTGCCGCCGCCGGTCTGGATGTCTTCAACGGTGAACCGGATGGTATTCACCCTGAATATCGCAAACTGGAGAATACTTTTCTGCTACCGCATATAGGCAGCGCCACCGAAGAAACCAGAGAAGCGATGGGGTTTCGGGTCATCGACAATCTGATCGCCATTTTCAACAATCAACAACCAGGCGACAGGGTGGCCTGATACCGACGCTGCTCACGCCCAGGTTTAAGCATAAAGCGTACCATTTATAGCTCATCGCAACCCGTCTGATTATTCAATCAGGGCTAAAAAAAGTCGTCATCGGCATACGCGCTTTGTTCTACAGGTTTATTTTATTTTTTGTTTTAAAAACAAAACCTTTCAACAAAAGGCTTATAAAATTTGATGGAATATGCAGGCCTAAATCTGCCGTCACAGCTGTATAAACACCCCCATCTCACAGGCTTTATTCTTTATTAGCTGAATTACTCAGGTTTTTGATTGTAAATATTACGACCTCTCATGTAGACTTCGTACAGGAAAAGCTTTGAGTCTATGAATCGTTTATTCAAAAACGCTTTAACTGAAATCCATAATAAATACAGTGGTAGCAATTCGTTAACCACGAAAATCATCAATATCTGAGGAAAAAATAATGAGTGAAAACAAAACATCCCGTCGTAAGTTTCTAACCACCGGCGCAGCTGCTATTGCCGGGGGTGCTGCCGCTATGGCCGCTCCATCCGCAACCTTTGCTGCCTCACATTCAAAAAAGCCCGTCGTGCTTAAAGTACAGGCGGCCTGGGGCGGCGGTATTTTCCTCGAGTTCGCAGAGGATTACGTGCGACGCGTGAATGAAATGTCCGGCGGCTCCCTGAAGATTGACCTGCTCGGCGTTGGTGCCGTGGTTAAAACTGCAGAGATGCAAACGGCGGTTCACAAAGGCGTTCTGGATGGCGCTCATCTGGTTACCGCCTACTGGTATTCTAAAAGTCCGGTTGCCTCCTTATTTGGAACTGGCCCCTGCTTTGGCTGGTCGGCTAACGAATTGATGGGCTGGATTCAATACGGTGGCGGTAAAGCACTGTACTACGAACTGATGCATGAAAAGCTCAGACTGGATCTGGTCGGATTCTTCTCCGGCCCCATGCCAGCGCAACCACTGGGCTGGTTCCAGAAGCATATTACCGATAGCTCCCAGCTGAAAGGCCTGAAATATCGCACAGTGGGACTGGCAGCCGATGTTCTGCAGGAAATGGGCATGTCAGTAGTCCAGTTACCCGGTGGCGAAATCCAGCCGGCCATGAAAAGCGGTTTGATCGACGCAGCCGAATTCAACAATCCGACTTCGGATAAAGATTTTGGTATGCAGGATGTCTCCAAGCATTACCACCTGGCCAGTTTCCACCAGTCTCAGGAAAGCTTTGAAATTATTTTCAACAAGCGTCGTTTTGACTCTCTGGCGAAAGAACATCAGGCCATTCTGGAATATGCCGCTGAAGCAGCATCTTCAGATATGGCGTGGAAAGCCATGGAACGCTACTCACAGGATCTGGTTTCACTCAAAAAAGATCATGGCGTCAACGTTTACCGCACCCCCGATAGTGTTATGAGTGAACAGCTGAAGGCCTGGGATATCGTGGTTAAACGCTTTACTGATTCTGATCCTTTCTTCAAAAAGGTTGTCGAGTCTCAAATGGCATGGGCCGAAAGACATGGCGCCTATGCATTGAACAACGCTC
>JACKQG010002821.1_pt1 | contig 22060 bp, 15 predicted proteins | sample 8237621 | NCBI WGS metagenome assembly JACKQG01 (sample SAMN15677084, study PRJNA649215) | marine metagenome | biome: marine; feature: Black Sea; material: saline water; isolation source: suspended particulate matter (SPM) from the Black Sea western gyre | collected 2013-06-09/2013-06-10 | depth... | reverse complement strand
AAATCGCGGATTTCGCCCACCAACACGACATCCGGGTCGTGCCGCAGAATGCTGCGCAAGCTGGTGGCGAACGTCAGGCCGACTTTGGTGTGTACCTGGATCTGATTGATGCCGTCCAACTGGTATTCGATCGGATCCTCGGTAGTGATGATCTTGGTCTTCTCGTCCTTGATTTCGCTTAAGGCACTGTACAGCGTGGTCGTCTTACCCGAACCGGTCGGTCCCGTGACCAGGATGATGCCGTGCGGCTGGCTGATCAACTGGCGAAACTGCCCGTAAACGTCCTCGTCCATACCGATCCCGCGGAGCGAGAAATTCATGCGATCCTTGTCCAGGATTCGCATGACGATTCCTTCGCCGTGCAGCATGGGGATTATCGAGACGCGGAGGTCGATCTCGCGGCCGGCGACTTTCAGCTTGATGCGCCCATCTTGCGGCACTCGCCGTTCGGCAATGTTCATCTTGGCCATGATCTTCAGACGACTGATGATCGCGGCCTGAAAGCGATTGATTTGGGGTGGAGCGGGTTGCCTCTGCAAGACGCCGTCGATCCGGTACCGGATCTTCACGCCTTCGGTCTGAGACTCCAAGTGGATATCGCTGGCACGCGCTTCAATGGCTTCGACCAGGATCTCATTGACCAGCCGTACGACCGATGCCTGCTGTGCGGCCTCGGCCGCTTCGGATTGGTCCCATTCGACCTCGTCCAGTATTTCGATCTGGTCGTTCTGTTGCTCGCGGGTGGCGATCAAGTCTTCGACGGTTTCGGCACCCACGCCCAGGTGTGTCTTCACCAACCTGGACAACTCGTCCGGCAGCGTCACGACCGGCGCGACGCTCACTCCCACGGCCGCGCTGATGGCATCCAATGCGTGCAGATTGAAGGGATTGGCTGTGGCCACGACCAGAGATCCATTGTTCCGGCCGACCGGGAACACGCCGTAGCGGTGAATGAACTTGAGCGGGAAGCGAGCCAGTTCGCCGTGATCGACTTGGGCGGTACCCGTTTCAAGAAAGTCCATGCCCAAGGCTTGTCCCAGAGCCTTCAGCACTTCGGTTTCGCTCGCGAATCCGAGATCGGCGGCCAGTTCGTCCAGCCGCCCCTCCGATTCCAAAGCTTCGCGCGCCATGTCCAACTGGCGCGCGCTCAAGGTCGCAGTACGAAAGGTAGTTTGGGCTACGATCATCGCACTTAAGAATCACGCAATGGTTTAGATCGGCCATTCCACCATTGATCCCAATGGAGACCAACGGTTACAGAATCTTCCCTGATCCGCCGCTGTTTATTGTGAGTCGTTCATCACCGGCCCGGTTTGTATCCCCGAAGGCCGACGAGTTTTTCAGGTAGGCAATTAAGAGGCAGGGTGACCCGAGGAGGCAACAACTTCCCAAGGCCACTGTCTCAGTAACGAATGACGACGCTGTCGTTGTCGCTGATACTCCTTCTGGTCATTGTACTTACCGCACGTCAGGCGTCAATACGAGAGCGTTGTTTTCAGCTAGCGTCAGGCGACTGGCCGTAATCGTACTTCTGGATGAAAAGGTGCCACTGCTTAGTTATTCTGTCGCGCAAGTCCGGCGATAATTGATATCGGTCCTTCTTGTAGCCCGCCTTTTTAGCCGCGTACTTCTCCAACTCAGGCAGCACCTTTTCGAATTCCTCCAGGCCAAGTCGATCGTAGATCAGGCGAACTTGACCAACCGGATCCTTGGTCAGGTCCTCGTAACGCACCTCGCAGAATCGCGATGGGTCGATCAGGTCACGGGTCTGTTCAAACACTTCGTACATGTGCTCGAAGGTGTCCAGAACGTGATCTTCGATTCCCTCGAACCGTGGCACCTGGACGTGCTGATCCTCGCTCAGGCGTCTCCATGTCTTGATCATCGAAGGGAAGACTTCATACGGATCGCGAACGATGTGCACAAATTGCGCGTTCGGAAACAACTCCAGCAGGATCTTTATTCTGCACGTGTGCGGAGGCGATTTCAGGACCACTCGCTTTGGCTCTTGGAGCGTCACGCATTTGAGGAACCAGACAAACGCTTTCTTCCAGCGTGCAACCATCTCGGGTGGCACGTCTTCCATGTCGAGATAAGGCTGGTACGCCTCTCGATCGTTGGGAAAGGCAAATTGCAGGTAAGGAGACGGCACGCCCATACAGCACAGCGCAAATTCGTCTTCTTGCGGGTTTTCCCAAGCAATCTGCATGGCGTCCATCGGTCGCCTTGGCGGCATCAGCAGCCGCAGCCACCAGGCGATAAGACGCCTGGAAACAAGAAAATGGTTCGGCGCAAAACAATGGTACGTGTCGGGATACGTGTGCCGCGGGTCGCGGACCATCAGTTCGTGCAGTAGTGTCGTTCCCGATCGCCAATGACCGATGATAAACAGCGGATCATGCTCGATCTCGGTGCGTTTGATTCTGCGGCCGTAGACCAGAATCTGAATCAGCCTCAGACACGAATTCATCACGCTGAGCGGAGCCAGAATCAGAACCATGCTCCAACGCTTTGGTGAAATGGCAAAACGACGGCGGACGAGCATGCCGAACAGCCCCGACACGGTCATGCCGCTCCAAACTCGGGGGTTCCAGGAACGCATGCGGAAACCCGCTGATTCGTTTGGTGCCTGTTTGTCTCCCCGCTTCGCCATTTCGGATCCTCGTCAATCGTCCGTGTCGTAGAATCGTTGCCCCTTCTCGGCCGCCTCCAACAACAGAGGCGTCGGGCGCATGCGGTTGCCCAGATGCTCAAGCGGACGGAGCATGGTGACGATCTCGCTCGCGCCAACACAGTCTCCCCAATATAGTAGCCCACCACGCGATTGAGGGAATCCCAGACCGAAAATCACACCCAAATCCACCAGCCGTGGATCGGCCACGGTTTTCTCCTGAACGACTCGCGTTGCTTCCAGCAGCATCGGCAGAAATAGCCGGCTGGCAATCGTTTCCTGATTATGAGGCTGCACTTCGTCGGCCCAACGGGCAATGATCGCGTCGACCGCAGGATCCGGATTCGGCTTGGCGTCGGGCGAGCGGTCGTCATAAGCGAAGAACCCGGCGCCCGTCTTGCGCCCCAAGCGGCCGGCCTTGACCATTGCCACCAGCAGAGGCGAAGTTGGCAGGGTATCCGGATACGCCCCCGCGAAAACCCAGCCACAGTCCAACGCGGTATCCAGGCCGATCTCGTCCAGCAGCGCGAAAGGCCCCAATGCCATGCCAAACTCGACGGCGGTTTGCTCAACGGCCTCGATCGTCGCACCCTCGATCAGCAGTCCCATCGCCTCGGCCACATAGGGCAACAGCAGGCGGTTGATCAGAAAGCCGGGACTGTCATTCACGACCAGCGGTATCTTGCCGATGGCGTCGGCGTAGGCCACGGCCGTCGCAAGGGCCGATCCGCCGGTGTCTGGTCCACACACGATCTCGACCAGAGGCCGCTCGTGGACCGGGCGAAGGAAATGGATTCCGCAGAAGCGTTCGGGAGCTGCCAGACTGGCGGCAAGTTTCGCTATGGATATGGTCGACGTGTTCGACGCAAGAACCTTGATGCTGTCCAGTTTCGCTTCGAGTTCGGCAAACAACGGTCGCTTGACGAAGGCATCCTCCGTGACTGATTCAATGACCAATTCGCAAGGGGCAATCGCTTTGATGTCTTCTGCCGTCTGGACCAGCCGCGCGGAGTCTGACGCGGGTTCCCTGTCACCGGGGCTGCCACCGGCACCGAGCGCTGCCGTCAATTCTTCCGGAAATCGAGCCAGTGCGTCCTCCGACGAATCCGTGACAATGACTCGCAGGCCGCACCGGGCGCTAGCGGCCGCAATCGCTGCACCCATCATTCCGCCGCCGACGATTCCCACGGATTCGACCGCGCCGACGCCAGCAGATGCGCAAGTATCTCGAATATGCTGTCGATTGAATTCGACCAGTGCGTCTACGTTGGCGCGAGCCTGTGTTATCTCGTCTGCACCGGTCGGTGGTTGGAAGTAGTCAGACAACGTAGCGATTTCCGTCCCCAGTCTCACCGAATTACAGAACGATCCGAAGCAGCAAGCACCTGGGGCAAATGATATCTGCCGAGCCGATCGAAGGCAATGCGAACAAAAGGGTTTGAGGTACCGTCGAAAGCAGCTATCTTAGCGTGCTGTGCCGGCGCCTTGTGCATACGGTAGGTCCCGCCTGCCGGGCGGGACCTGGTGCCGCTCGGCAAGCGGCACCTACTCTGACAACGCCTCGGACGCGTTTGCGTCCGACGATCGGCCACAGAAAGGGATACAGATGTTTGGATGGAAGAGAACGCTGCTTCAATGGAGTCTTCCGGTTTCTGTTGCCTACGCCTGCATGGCGGTGATGGCTCTCGCGCAGGACGGTGAACCTACAGTGGCGAATCGCCCCGGACCCGTGTACGCGAAGAAGGCAAACCTGCAGGAGACGATGCTCGCCGCAAGAGCCTCGTGTGCCGAAGCCGAATCGGGACAGGCGGAAGCGCGCGCCAAAGTCAAGCTCGAACCGTGGCATCTGGCCAGCGTGCCGATTGCGGACCAGCAGCTCGCGCAGTCAAGGATTGATTTTGCGGCGAAGACGGTAGACGCCGACCCCTGTTGGGTGCAGAAGCCCGAGTGGAAGGACGCCAAACCGTTCGACTTCCCGGGAACCGTGGCCGTCCTTGCTCGTACGATCGTGGCCGAAGAGGCCGTTCTACTGACGGTTGGCGTCGGAGGCGGTGACCGGCTGGAGCTTTTCATAAACGGCCAGCAAGTGCTATCGGCGGGTACGGCGATAACGTACGCCCGTTACGGCACGAGCATGCGGTTGGACGGCAGCCGAGTGGATCAGATCGTCTGCCGATTGCCGCTTTTGGCTGGCGAGAACCATCTGTTGATGAAGGTCCGCCAAGAGTCGCCCGGACCCCGCCAGGCGTTCTTTTCGCTGACGCCAAATCCGGTGCCTTACTTGTGGCGGCAGATTGAAAAAGACTTTCCGCGACGAACGAATCGGCTGCTCGATATTGTCCGATTCGACTGGTTTGAAACGGAAGGTTGGTTCGCTCAAACGGACCTTCGATTCGAGCGACAACTGCTTGCACGAATTCAGGGAGAACTCGGCCGGCGAGGTGCGCCGATCAGCGGACGACTGCAAGAACTCGGCGCAGACGACGTGCCGGCCGACGATCAACGGTGGCTTGATCTGTGTGTAACCGCCGCCGAGTACTACGCCGCGATCGAGACTGTCGACAAGTTGCGTGCATCGGTCGAATCACTGGAGGCAACGTTCGCAGACGAATATCCGGGCGAGCAATTCCTGGCCCGCGTTGGCGAGCTGGAAAGGCGACTCACGGCGAAGGCCGCGGATCGGGTCGATCCGTGCGACGAGGCATCACGACAGCTTCTTGCGGAACTGGATTCGTCGCGCCGGGAAATGCTGGTTGACGCTAACCCGTTCTTGAAGGGCCGAAAACTCCTTTTCATCAGGCGTTACACTTACGACTCGCAGCACTTCTACGACGACTACTATCACGGCTTGCACAAATACGGCGGCTGCATCTGCACCTTGTCGATCGACGACGGAAGGGCGCAGGAGGTGCTTCCAGATCTATCCGGCGGGGTGTTCGACCGTTTCGATCTGTCGTTTGATGCCGAGCGGATCGTGTTTTGTTATCGCCCGCCGAAACCGGAAGGCTTTCGGATATGGGAGGCTAACGTCGACGGCAGCGACGTGAAGCAATTGACCTTCGAGCCGGACGACGAAGATGACCGCATGGCGCGTTACAGCCTGCATCCGATGAGCGCATCGGCCACGAACCCGGCTTTGCACGGTCACTGGACCGACGACATGCATCCGTGTTACCTGCCAACTGGCGAGATCGTGTTCGCCTCCAGTCGCTGCGAACGCACGGCCGTCTGCGGCGGCCATACTTTGCCGTGTACCGTCCTTTATAAAATGAACTCCGACGGAACGGGCATGCAGCGTATTTCGCAGAGCATGCTCAGCGAGTTTACGCCCGCCGTCCTCGAAGATGGCCGCGTCATCTACACGCGTTGGGAATACGTCAACAAAGGAATCGCGGCCATACAACCGCTTTGGGTCATTCGGCCCGACGGCTCTGCCTCCGAAGAAATCTATGGCGACAACATCCGAGATCCGGGCGTGTTCTATCAAGCTCGCCAAGTGCCGGGCCACGCGAATCTGATCGTCTCGAACGGCTGCGGTCACGAACCGCTGTCGGTCGGCGAGGTTCTCTTGCTCGACCTTCACAAGAATAAGCGCTCGGTGGAAGCGATGATCAGTCTGACTCCGGATACCGAGGTTCGCGAACTGCGCGGATTCTACCAGCGACGTAACGGCCGGTGGCAAAAGGATGATGTGTACGGGCCGTTCTATTGCGATCCGTTTCCCCTTTCCGACAAGTACTTCCTCGTGTCCTGCAACCCTGACAAGCGATACAACGACGAATCGGCTTACGGCATCTATCTGCTGGACGTGTTCGGGAATCTGGTGCCTATCTACGATGATCCGCAGATGTCGTGTTTTGTCCCGACACTACTTGCACCTCGACCGAAGCCTCCGGTCTTGCCGTCGCACTCGATGCCCGGAGCGATCGCCGAAGACGAGAAACAGAGCCCGGCGAACCAGTCGGCCGAAGCGGAAGCCACCGTATTGCTGACGGACGTGTACAACGGGCTTCCGGGCGTCGAACGCGGCGACGTGAAGCATTTGCGAGTCCTCAGACAAATCCCGCGTCCGTGGTCGGTTTGGCCTAATGCCGCAGATGATCGCTTTCCGGGCCAGATGGTCGCCGTAAGCTGGCACAGCCATATCTGGATCGCCGTGCTGGAAGGGGTTGTGCCGGTGCACGAAGACGGCTCGGCCTATTTCACGGTGCCGGCCGATGCGAATATCTACTTCCAAGCGTTGGACGAAGACTTCATGGAAATCCAACGCATGCGGACTTTCGTGAACTTCCGTCCCGGCGAACAACGCGCATGCATCGGTTGCCACGAGCATCGGACCCAGGCGCCGACCGGGCGGCTGAGCGATATGCCCCTTGCGCTTGCCCATCCGCCCACAAAGCCGGGCCCGCAGCCAGGCGACATCGCACCGCGACCGTTGCACTACGAGGCCGACGTGCAGCCGATCTTCGACAAGCATTGCGTTTTGTGCCATGGGAACGAAAAGCCGGATGGCGAACTTGCGCTGACCGCAGATCTGACGACGCACTTCAATCGTTCGTACGAACAGATCATGAGCAAGGAATTGATCAAGACGATCCGTGAATGGCAATCGCCGCCGGGTCAGGGTGGCGGATGGCGTTGGTCCATGGAACACGCTCCGACGATTCCGCCGTACAGCTACGGATCGCACGCCAGCAGCCTGATCGAGATTCTACGCAAAGACCACTACGACGTGCGGCTGTCGCAGCCGGAACTGGTGAAACTGGTCACGTGGGTCGACACCAACGGACAGTATTATGGTTCCTACTTCGGCTACAGAAACGTACGGTACAAGGACCGAAAGGAGTTCCGGCCGAATCCCACATTGAAGTCGGCCTATGGCACGCGACCGGGCATGGAGCGGATCGAGCCGCTGGACCCCGTGCCTGCGGAACTCCTGGCCCATTGGACGTTTGACGAAGGCCAGGGGCAGACGGCCCGTGACCAATCTGGCAGCGACCATCACGGCACCGTCGTCGGCGCGAAATGGACCAAGGGCAAGCTGGCCGGCGCGCTCCAATTCACCGGCAACGCGGATCACGTCCGCGTGGGCGACATCGACGGCACGTTCGACGCGCTGAGCATTGCCTTATGGGTCCGCGCCGACTCGCACAAGAACCGATGGAATCCGCTTCTGTTCTGCGATACCTGGAGCGAATACGACTTGCACCTGAGCGTCTTGAACACGGGCCACGCCAACGTGGCCATCCATCCCGTTTCCGCTGGCGCGTACCATCGAGCGTCCGAGGCCACGGTCGGCGACGGAGCGTGGCATCACATCGCCTTGGTGTGCGATCAGCGAGTTGGCGGCTTCCTGCGCTTTTACGTCGACGGCCAGGCGGATCGCAAGTACCTGCGGTACGGAGTCGATATGCCGGTCCGCCTGACCGGAGTCCGGATCGGAGGGTACAACGTATGGGAGAAGAATCCCGGCGCGAACTTCCACGGTTCGCTAGACGATTTCCGCATCTACCGCGGCATGCTGACCGACCGCCAAGTGGCCGAACTGGCCAAGGACCCCGAGTGCCGCCGAGAGGGCCAATCCAGCAAGTGATTTGAGCGTTTGGAGACAAAGGGGAGCACGTCCAATTGTGGTTCGTAGGACTTGTTTTCTAGCTGCGCCACTGCTGGTCACAATTGCCCGGAGCCGGTACGATGAGGGGGCACTTGTTTCAATCGAAACGGCCATGGGCGCGGAAATCACATGACGATCAAGACACAACGACGACGGTCAGACCGCTCGGACGCGCTTGTACCTGGTGATCGCTTGACACGCGTCGAGGGTGATGTTGGCTTTTCGCGACACAAGCACAGCGACCGACACACCGTGATTCCATTTCATGCGTCGACGCAGGCGCATTGCAGAGGATGGAAATGGCAAGTGTTGTAACCATACAAAAGAAGCTTGGAGCCTATTACACACCCGAAGAGGTGACTACGACGCTTGTGCGCTGGGTGGTTCGAAACGAGACCGATTGGTTGCTTGACCCGGCGTGCGGAGACGGGAGGTTCCTCGCAAATCACCAAAACACGTTTGGAGTCGAATGCGATTGCTCGGGGGCCGTGAGCGCCGTTGAAAGAGCGCCCCACGCAACGGTCTACGTCGGCGATTTTTTCACGTGGGCGGAAGAAACTACTGCGCGCTTCGACTGCGCCGCTGGCAATCCCCCCTTCATTCGATATCAACATTTTCGCGGCGACTTGCGAGAAAACGCGCTTCGCGTGTGCTCCAAGATCGGGGTGCGTTTTTCAGGCTTAGCTTCGTCCTGGGCTCCCTTTCTGGCCGTCACAGCCAGTTTGCTGAAATCGGCCGGCCGAATGGCATTTGTCGTGCCGGCGGAAATCGGTCACGCACCGTATGCCGTCCCACTAATCAAATACCTGAAGAACCACTTCACTCGCGTTCAAATCGTTGCCATTCGTGACAAGGTGTTTCCAGATTTGTCCGAGGATGTCTGGATCTTGTTCGCCGACGGTTTTGGTGGGCGCACGAACGAAATCCTGTTCAGTGAGCGACAGCGGTTTCCTACTTCAGCCGTTCCTCCCAGAGGAAGACGGGTCACGGATGGCGAGTGGACACGATGGAACTGTCGATTGCGACCGATGTTGCTTTCCAGTGGAGTTCGTCAGTTGTACCAGGCAATGGTTGAGTCCAACGAAGCGGTCCGATTCCGTGCCGTTGCCCGGGTCGGAATTGGATATGTCACAGGCTCAAATGACTTCTTTCACCTGCGTCCATCAGAAGCAAGCATTTGGGAAATTCCCAGCAAGTGCTTATTGCCAACCGTTCGGAATGCACGATCTCTCCCACCGATCGTACTGGATGGCAAGACAATTCAGCATTGGCGAAGCCGAAACGAGCCCTATTTGCTGTTGCGCCTAACGCGGGGCGATTCCCTACCGGCCCCGGTTCGGGATTATTTGGATTCACCACCTGGGATCGAAGCACGCGCAGCCTATAAGTGTCGGCACAGGCGGCCTTGGTATGTTGTTCCAGACGTACGCATTCCGCACGCTTTCCTTTCCTACATGAGCGGGAAGACTCCCCAGCTTGCCGAAAACAAAGCGCGTTGCTCGTGTACGAATTCCGTTCACGCGGTCGAGATGATAAATGGCTGGCGCACCTCGACATTGCGAAAGGTGTGGCAGCATCCATTGGCGCATTTGAGCTGCGAGCTTGAGGGGCATCCGCTTGGGGGTGGGATGCTAAAACTCGAGCCAGGTGAGGCGGCCAACATCGTCTTACCGCTTCCACGGCTTAGCCTCGGCCAATCAGATTTGAATCTCATACATGACGGTATCTCAACGATGCAGGTGTGGCGACACTATGAATGAGTCAACCTTGGTAGGGCTACGTAAAGCGTTAACCGTTTTTGTCGACGCCGACCAGCACCAAAGTCAGGAGCACATCAAGCCTCTCCATAAGCACATTGGGTGCCGATTGGTAATCGAAGGCGGCTTCCATCCAGATATGATCATGCCACGGCCGCCGCTACGGGTCGAAACGGTTGGACGGGGCGCGAACCAGCCACACCGTCTTGTCGTTGATCCGGACGCCGCCCGCTCTGGAGAGCAGACCGTCCTGGGTGGTTTGAAGACAAAAAGCGTTGATGTCGTCGTGTCGACGCGCGATACCGGTCCCAGTTTGGCCGTCTCGGTGAAAGGTTCACTTAACGCCTTCCGAAATCTGACGAATCGCATGGAGGAAGCCGTTGGCGATTGTACCAACCTTCACCTTTCGTATCCGACATTGGTCTACGGTTTCTTGCACATCATTCGTGCGAATCGCGAAGGTGACGTTGAAAGACGCAATGACATAGCGATCCATGCAAACGGTGAGGTCGCCGAGGACATTAAGCGATATCACTCCGCGATGTCACGCTTGACGAACAGATCCGACCTGCGTAATGAAGCAAGCCGGTACGAGGCCATAGCCCTCGCACTGATCGAGACACAGGAACCGAATCGTGGAACCATAATGGATGGGTTTCCGAAGGCAGAAAGTACACTTCGTTTTGAGCGTTTTTTCGACGCTCTATATCGAAGTTACGACTTGCGCTTTGTCTACGCCGCACCTGCCATGCGACGAAAAACGGAGAGGTTGGAATGGGCACCGGATTCGCCAGCGCTCACGCAACCCAATATTCACGATTTTCAACCACGCATTACTCACGGTTAGGGCTCTTGCGTGCAAGAGTACAGCAAGACCCTATGCTTCATCGCTTGGCTCCTCCGCTGGCCTGAATGCCTTCTCACCGCTTTCGAAGGATAAACACGGCGTCTTCGGTTTCGGGGCCCAGCTCGACGGGGTTTTCGAATTCGTAGTGGAAATCGAAGACCTTGGCAATCTCCAACTCGGGCACGTCGGACACCAGCTTTTCAAACTGCCGCTTTGTGTAGGTTCGGAAGATGATTTCTTCGTTCAGTCGGAGAGTCTTGGTGGGCGTATACACGTCGCAAGTCATGCCGAGGCGTTCCTCTCGCCGGCGAAGATTACGTTCGGCGGTCCACATGTACGTGTTCACGCACAGATGGCCTCGACGAGCCGACCAGGATTCTTCCTCCAACGGTTGGCCCACCGTCGGAGTCAGATGGAAGCCGAGCACGTACAGCCCGCCTTTGTTGAGACAGTTGGCGATGCATTGCAGGTGGTCTTGAGCGGCCCGTCCGCTGACGAGATGCCGAAAACTGCCGATCGTGTTGAACGCGGCGTCGACCTTCCGGGGCAGCCGGAAATCGGCCATGTCACCGACGAAGGCGGATGCGGGAAACCCATGGCGTTCCAAGCGGCGATTGCAGTAGTCGACCGCGCGGGGATTCAAGTCCAAACCCGATACTTCGCATCCGGCTTTCGCCAGACGGTACATCAGTCTTCCGGTTCCGCAAGCGGGCTCGAACACGCGGCGGACTGTACGCCCGGCCAGGTTCTCGAAACAGGCAACCAGGAAATCAAACTCCGCTTTCCAGTCCGAGCCGTAGACCAGATCGTAGTACTTGGGATAGTCGTAAAGGCTCGCTTGGATGACTTGGTTCATGATGCTGAGCAACCTAACCGAACGGGCCGACCCGGTAGGTCCCGTCTGCCGGACGGGACTTCGCGGCGTGTGGCAACGTCGTGCGACGCTTCAGGTCCCGTCCGGCAGACGGGACCTACACGGAAAATCATCATCCGCAGAGTCTCAATCCTCCAGCCGCACCGCATCGCCACGTCTGATCACGCCGCCTGCGAGCACTTTGGCATAGACGCCAACGTGAGCTTTGTTCTGCTGTGCCGCCGTTCGCAGGACTCCCGGATCACTCGGTAGGTCGCCCTGGGCCAACGTCGTCATCACACAACGGGGACACGGCCCGGTAACACTGAATCGAACCTGGTCGCCGATGGCAACCGTACGCCCGATCCAGTCATTTTCTGGAAATTCCGCGTCCGGGGAACCCGACTCGACAACGATGTTCGGCCGGAACCTTCGCACCTCGAAACGCCCTTCCGGATGCGCCTTGCGCAGCCCGGCCATCGTAGCGGTGGTCAGCAGATGAATCGCCGCGCCGTCAAAGAAAGCCCCCGGCGGTATCGCCTCGTCGGTGACCGTGTCCTGGTGGTCCAAGCCTTCGATCTCAGGCCAATACTCCTCCAAGCTCGGCTGGTCGGGTGGAGACGTCTGCAGTGTAACCTGTCGGCCCAGCGCCGCGGATACGATTTGTTCCAGGTTGCTTTCATCGCTGGTTACCATGGTTCCATCCGGCAGCACGATTCGTACGGCAGGAATCGCTCCGCTCGCGTGCGGGGGCGCGGTGAAGGCGGCGCGGTAGTCGAAAAGCGCGGGCCACTTTCGCGGATTCTTGGCGCTGACCACTTTGCCGTCAGCCTGGTCTACCAGGGCATACGCGCGGTCGCCCAGTACGCCGCGTTCCGTAACATCCGTCGCGTTCAGCTCCTCGCCCATCATCGACTTAACGGGATACCTCCACAACGAAACTACCGATCCGACAACGCCTTGTGTTCCGTCCGACATTGTTTTTCTCCCTGTAAACGCAATCCGTAATCACTCACACGGTCTTAGCTCGTGCCTTCTTCTTGTCGCTCGTGTTGGGACTTGATGCAGGCTTGCTACGTTTCGCCGAGGTACGTTTGGCGGCGGCCCGCGGTCTCGCTCCGCGGAGCGACTCGAGCAGGCATTGGACTTGGCTATCGTCCGTTTCAGACGGACACGGCTTCAAGAGAAGTTGAGCGAGCGTCCAACGCGACAGGATCCCGACGATCGCTGCGTGTAACTCTGCACCCGCTTGGTGAAACGCGCATGTATTATCCAGTTCTTCGGCTTCCTGGCAGAAATCGCCCAGAATCGCTCCCTGGCAAGCTTCCACGATCGCCAGCAGAGAAATGTCGTCCGGCGAACGGTTCAGCGTGACACCTCCGGCAACTCCGCGATGAGCGCGAAGTATGCCCACCTTGACCAGGTGCCGCGCGACTTTCGCCAGGTAGGTCGGCGATTCCCCAAGCTGCTCGGCCATGTGCCTTGGCGAGATAGGTTGGCCCGAGCTGTCAAGCCCAAGGTAGGTCAAGGCACGGATTGCCGAAACAGAAGTCTTTGTGAACATGGCACGGCTGTACGATAAAAGCGATAGCTGTTGTCCTATTTACATCTTCGGGCCAACGTTGTCAAGCGACGGTGAAAGGACGTGTGCGCTGACTTGCATTCCCAAGCCGTGTTGGGCACGTTTGTCAAAGCTGTTCACCGTCATTCGGTGCCAGTCTTTTCCAATGCCTTCACCAGAGCGTTGCCTTTGGCCAGCGTGGCCAATGTGGCGTCTTGCAGGTAATCGCGGATTTCCCGATTGATCCTCTGTACCAGTTCGCCGAGCACGCAATCGTTGCCCTCGCAGATCTGTTTGGCCAGCAGGCATTGAGGCTCGCCCATTGGCCCTTCGATCGCTTCGTAAACGGTCAAAAGCTTGATACGACCAGCCGATTTGGCGAGCCGAAATCCGCCCTGAGGCCCGACCGCGGAATCGACCAGCCCGGCTCGCACCAGGCGTTGCATGACTTTGGCCAAGTGGTGGACGGAGGCCCCGAGTAGGTCGGCAATCTCTTGACCGGTAGAGCGACCCTCGCCTCGATTCGCCAACAATGCCATCGTATGGAGACCCAACGAGGCGGCCTCAGAGATCTTGACCAAGTTCACCACAACGACAACACTCCTCTTATTGACCGGCAGAAAGGACCTCTTTCGGAGCGTACCATCTCACAGCATGCTCGTCCATTGGGTTCAGCCAGCCGACGACCCCCGTTCCAGTCCCCTGGTCATGTCCTCGATCAGATCGTCTTTGGATTCGATGCCGACCGAGACTCGGATGTTTCCTTCCGTGATACCGGCAGCGCGTCGAGCGGCTTCCGGCATCGAAGCATGGCTCATCGTCTCGGGATGCTCGACCAACGAGGTGACGCCGCCCAAAGACTCGGCGAATTCGAATAGCTCGAGACCCTGGATCAATCGAAACGCGGCTTCGCTGCCGCCGTGAACGTCAAAGGCCAGCATTCCACCGAATCCCGACATTTGTTTGCCTGCCAAGGCGTGTTGAGGATGAGAACTCAAACCCGGGTAGTAGACGCGAGCGACCTCGGGGCGCGCATCCAGAAACTCGGCCAACGCCATGGCGTTGCGGGCATGGACTTCCATGCGGCAGGGCAACGTCTTGACACCGCGCAAAACCAGCCACGCATCCAGGGGCGAGCAACACGTTCCCAGCGCGTTCGTCAGAGCGGCGATCCGGTCGCCTGTCTCTTTGGTCTTCGATATCACGGCACCGCCAACCACATCGCTATGACCGTTCAGGTACTTGGTGGTCGAGTGCACGACGATGTCGGCCCCTAGTTCCAGCGGCCGCTGAAAGTACGGGGTCAGAAATGTGTTGTCCACGATCGTGACCAGACCGTGCTGCCTGGCGATGCTGCCAACCTGGGCGATATCGACGAGATTCAACAAGGGATTACTCGGCGTCTCGATCCACACGGCTTTCGTAGCCGAAGTGATCGCACGGGAGACGTTCTCGGGATCGCGCATGTCGACAAAGGAGAACTTCAGTCCGTGCGCGGAAAACACGTCGTCGAAAAGCCGGTAGCTGCCACCGTAGATGTCATGGCCGGCGATGATATGGTCGCCCGACTTGAACAAGTGCATGACCGTCACTTCCGCCGCCATGCCCGTGGCCGTAGCCGCCGCACTGATACCGCCCTCCATCGCCGCCAGACACTCCTCTAGCGCCGAACGAGTCGGGTTGGCCGTGCGGCTGTAGTCGTACCCTTTTGTCTGCCCCGGTCCCTCGAAGCGGAACGTCGACGTGAAGTAAAGCGGTGTCGTGACGGAATTGAAAGTCGCGTCTTTGCGAGTTCCCTCGTGAACGCAAATCGTCTCAATACGTCGCGATGTGCTTGACTTGTCGCTGTTCATTACCGATTACCCGCTGGGAGCGCACTGGAGTTGGCTTTGCAGCCATTGCAACCCGAAGCGTTAGCGAGGAATGGGGGCCGAGAACCGCTTTCGTCCTCGCTAACGCTTCGGGTTACGATAACTAGCATGCCGCTCGATCTTGCGCCGTTCGACTCACCTTGTTCTATGTGTCCACACTCTCGAAGCAACCCGACAGCCTATCCTGAGAACTGTTTTCCGGATAGTTGCCTGTTTCCAGTTGACCGAGAGAAATATTTAGGTATAACGGTACCTGAATGCTCCTTTCGCGTCAATGCATGATGGTCGAGATGGTCTCGATCATACTCCCGATAGGAATTCCCAGTAAACAGCCCGCCTGCGAGTGCGTCGCTGGCACGGTCGCCCGATACGGGGGCCTTGCCAGGGCGGCAACCTCAGCACGGGGGGCAAGGAGATGATGAGATGCAACCGTTGGAGACCTTACGGAATGAGCACGGTCTGATCCGGCAGTTCTTGGACAATCTGGCTTTGGCAGTGGCAGAACTGGAGAACGAAAAACGTCCCCCGAAGGAATTCTTCGAAATGGCGGTGCTGTTCGCCAGAACGTTTGCCGACACGTTTCATCACATCAAGGAAGAACACGTGATGTTCGTTCGCTTGGCCCAGAAGAACAGCGGAGCCATCGACGGGCAGATCGAGTCGTTGCGGCACCAACACGATCGAGGGCGCAACTACATTTCCGCGATTTCGGACGCCCTCGATGGCTACGGCGACGGTAAGCCAATCCCAACCAGCGACGTTTTAGAGAATACTGCCGCGTACATCGCCCTGCTTCGGAATCATATTCACAAGGAAGACCACGTGTTCTTCCCCATGGTCCAGGAAGAGCTGTCCGACGAGGAACAGACGGAGTTGGAGGGGGAGTTCGAAAAGGCACGCCAAAAGGCTGGTGAGAGCACCTTTGAAGACAGCCATAAGCTCGTCGTGGACATGGGCTCGTTGTTGGTTCACCTGTAATCGATGACGCGAACCGGCAAAGAAACTGTCTTTGGCCATCCGCGCGGGGACGGAGAAAGGGGCCCACGCGGCCTGGAACTATTGGTGATCGGAGCCACGTTGTGCGTGACACATACTGTTCTCGCTTGCTCAGTCAATAGAAGTACGATGACGCATTCGCCGGGTTTGAGACAACGACATCTTCAGGGCGAGATCATGGATCAACCGGATCTTGAATCCGGTCGGCATGACTTGGCCCTTCGTGGACTGGCGCGTGTTAACCGGTGGAGCAATGCTAGTCGAATCCTGTGGCGTCCCCTGGCTGAATTGGCACGAGAAACGGGCGGTACCTTACGCGTGCTTGACTTGGCGACGGGCGGCGGTGATCTTCCCATTACGCTCTGGCGACTAGCCAAGCGCGCCGGTTTGCCGATCCATGTCGACGCGTGCGACGTCAGCTTGCGGGCCGTCGATTTCGCTCGCCGCCAGGCGGAGTCTCAAGGGGCTGACGTGCGGTTCTTCGAGCTGGATGCACTGACCGATGAACTCCCCGACGGCTACGATGTCGTGGTCAGCTCGCTGTTCCTACATCACCTGGACGATTGCCAGGCCGAACGCTTGTTACGTCGCATGGCTGCAGCCGCCAAGAAGATGTTCCTGGTGAACGATCTGGTTCGCAGTCTTGCCAGCTTGCTCATCACCCACGTTGGCACGCGCGTCCTTTCCCGGTCTGATGTGGTTCACACGGACGGCCCGTTATCGGTGAAAGCAGCGTTTACTGTCAACGAGGTCAGTGAACTCGCCCGGCGCGCCCAGCTCGACCGCGCCGTGATCCGACGGCATTGGCCTTTCCGCTACTCGCTCACGTGGAGGCGGCCGTGACCCTTCGTGCGACGCTTGACTTGGTTCAAGCAGGAGAAGAAGTGTGGGATGTGGCCGTGGTTGGGGCAGGGCCGGCCGGCGCGATGGCGGCTCGCGAGTTGGCAAGGCTTGGCGCACGCGTGCTGCTGGTAGATAAAGCATCATTTCCGCGCCAGAAGGTCTGCGGTTGTTGCCTGAACCGCTGCAGCCTATCCACGCTCCGGTCTGTTGGACTGGGAGATCTTACCGAGCGACTGGGCGCGGTGACGGTAGATCGGTTTGATCTTGCGGTGGGCGGCCGCCACGCTCGATTGCGATTACCTGCCAGAACGTGCGTATCGCGCGAAGCATTCGACGCAGCCCTAGTTGCGGCGGCAATTGAATCCGGAGCCGCCTTTCTGCCCGAAACGCGGGCTCGGCTCGGCAGATCGGACGAGGATAGTCGACAACTGGTCCTGTCCCAAAAGGCTCAGACATGCACCATTTCAGCAAGCGTACTGCTGGCCGCCGATGGGCTTGCAGGTCAACTATTAGGCAAGGACAGCAGTATCAGCGTTCGGATTCGACCCGGGTCTCGAATCGGTGCCGGCGTTGTCACACGTGCAGACGACGGCGTCTACGACCCAGGCACGATCCACATGGCATGTGATCGCGACGGGTACGTCGGGCTGGTGCGGCTCGAAGACGGTCGGCTGGACATCGCCTCTGCGATGGACCCGGCGCTGGTAAAACGTTCCGGCGGATTGGGGCCTGCCGCCGAGCTAATCATTGCGGAAGCGGGCTTCCCGCCAGTACCGAACCTGACCGAGGCCGCCTGGCGAGGGACACCGCTGTTGACGCGCCGCGCCATTCCGCCCGCGTGCCATCGAGCATTCGCCATCGGCGATGCAGCCGGCTACGCGGAGCCGTTTACCGGCGAGGGCATCGCTTGGGCCCTGGCTGCCGGTGCGTCGGTCGCGCCGCTTGCCCAGCGGGCGGCCAGTCGGTGGCAGCCGTCGTTGATCGATGAATGGTCCCGCGAATACCGGCGGCTGTTTCGCCGGAAGCAATGGATCTGCCTGGCAATCGCGAAAGCTCTGCGGCACAAGACGCTGACTCGAGCGGCAGTGGCCGCGCTATCGCGAGCCCCCGCGTTGGCCTCGCCCATCGTTCGCTTACTCGATCGCCCCGTTCGACGCCAATAGTCGCCGTGTTCTCCGAACTCGGCTCCTTTTCTTACCGACCTCGGAGAGGACGGCGACCTTTCGAGATGTTACAATTTGCGGGCGAGGTCGACACTGTGCCGATCCACGAGTAAGGTGTACTGAGCGTGCGTAGTGCAACAGGCGTTCATCAAGCAACAGGAGAGTACTCGAATGAGTTGCATACCGGCAAAATCGAACCAGGCAATAGTTGTGGCAGCAGTAACGGTCGTTCTGTTGTTTACTGCAGGACATTCGCGCGCAGCCGAGGTGACCATCTCCAAGGCCGACGGCAAGGCGGTGGTGAAGATTGATGGGGAACTGTTTGCCGAATACGTCTTCGAAGGACATGCGAAACCGATTCTGTATCCGATCATCGGACCAACCGGGGTCGCAATGACTCGGCACTACCCGATGAAAGAGGGCGTCGACAACGAGGCTCTCGATCATCCGCACCAAAAGTCGTTGTGGTACACGCACGACGACGTGAACGGCGTTCAGTTCTGGGCGGAGTATCCGCGTAGGGAAGGCCAGCAATTCGGTCGAATCGTACAAGCGGAAATCGAGGTCGAGGGAAACGAGATTAAGGCGAAGAACGATTGGGTGGCCCCGGACGGCAAAATCGTCTGCTCCGATAGTCGGATTGTCACGTTCGGAACGACCCCGGCCGGCCGCTACATCGACTTTCAGATCACCCTTCAAGCCTCTCACGGGGACGTCACGTTCGGCGACAACAAAGAAGGTACCATGGGAATCCGCACGCACCCGCTGCTTCGACTTCAGAACGACGAGCGACGCGGAAACCACACGGCCAAAGGCAGTGCGATCAACAGCGAGGGAGTCGAAGGAAAAGAGATTTGGGGGAAACGGGCCAAGTGGGTCGACTACTGGGGCCCTATCAACGAGAAGGTCGTGGGGATCGCCATCTTCGATCATCCGTCGAATCCGCGTCATCCAACGTGGTGGCACGCCCGGTACTATGGCTTGGTCACGGCCAATCCATTTGGTGCCCATGCTTTCGAAAAGAAGCCGGAAGGCACAGGCGACATGCGAATTCCATCCGGCGAGAGCGTAATGTTCCGCTATCGGTTTCTCTTTCACATCGGAGACGTCAAGCAGGCGAATATCGAGGGCGAGTACGAATCGTTCGCCAAGACAGATTAGGGCCGGATCCAGCAACATCGGAACCAGTCTTTGTAGGGTGGGCCAAGTCTTCGCGGGCCCACCGGAAGGTGCGTTCCATTTTGTTTCGCTCTGTCATCCGAACGATGCTCGCGTGATTGCCTGGTGAGCGGTTTTCGGTGGGCCCGCGAAGACTTGGCCCACCCTACGGGGACGCAGCATGAGACTACGTCGCTTCAAGGCGCCACCGTGCCGTCCGAGCTTCCGATGGTCCCGGTGTTGGAGGACGTGATGACGTAATCGAGATCGTCGCCCGGCGCGTCTTGCGAGAAGTCGTAGTTGAATTGCCCCAAGGGGACCGCATTCGAACTACTGTTGCCGCCCAACCGAACCTCGAAGGGGCCGGCACCAGCGGCGAGGCGGGCGAAGAACTCGCGGTTCACGTCGCTGTTATTCGCCTGGAACGTGTTGTCAACCAATTCCACGACCGAGGCACCGGCTCCGGTGACCAGCAGCGAAGCGCCTTCCTCTTCGTTGCCGCTGAACGTGTTCGATTCGATCCGTGTCCCACTGACGATCGTTGCGGCTTCCAGATAAAGCCCATGGGGGTGTGTGGCGGTCGTGTCTTGATTGTCGGAGATGGTATTGCCGATGATCTGCCCGTCGAAGTTCCCGGTCAACACTGCGAGAATGCCTGTTTGATTGTTGGCGGTCACCGTGTTGTCTTGAATCGTTCCACTGAAATTGACGCCGGTAATCTCCATGCCGCTTTCTGCTGACGAGTCGATCTGATTACCCGTGATGGTCGCATTGGTAGCGTCTGCGATTCGCATTCCGTCCATCAGCGAGGTAATCACGTTGCTGTCGATCGTCACGTTGGACTTGCCATCTACTTTGATCAACCCCGCATGCGATTCTACATTCGCGACACCGACAAGTCGGAAGCCGTCGATGGTGGAGCCGTTGCCCAGTTCGACGCTGCTGAGTATCTCGGGAAGGCTGGCTAGATCCGTCGATGCACCAGAGAAGGGCAGAGTAACCAGACCGTCCTGAGTGGCGATCGTTTGAATAGGACCGTTCGACAGAAGTTGGACGTCGTCCGGGACCTGCAGCATGGCTGGGGGCGCATAAACTCCGCCTGACGGCGTGTAGATCACATTGTCTGCCAAGGCAATGGCCGTCGCATCCTCCAACGTCCCCAACGGGAGTTCGAACGTACCGGTCCCTCCGACGGCCCCGTCGACCGCGTGGATGAAATGCCAAGGCTGGACGCCGTTCATGGCCTCGTATCGTTCACTTTGAACGGCAATGTTCGGCAGACGGTAGGTGGGTTCGGCGAGCCGATCCACGGCCTGCTGAGCAATGTGTCGCGTCGGACCGCGCCGAAACGAGTTGATCACCGGCATCCTCTCCGCATACGACTCCGGCTGCCAGTTCAGGGCGATCCCAAAGGTGATCGTCGTTCCAAAGTAATTGTCGTGGTTGAACGCGATATCGGTGGAAAGGCACTGCGTCCAATGGGACTCGACGCGAACTCGCCACCCGTCCGCGTCCTCCGCGGCGTCGGTGTCAAAATGGTAGATCCCGCACATCAAACGGGTCTGTGTATTCAGGACCTCGGGGAGCACCAAGCCGACTTCGGCATCGCCGCCGGTCATCGCTTTCTGGAATCCGATGATAAGCCGGTTGCCGACGAACTGGGGTTCGAGCGGACGTCGCTTGTGGTCGGGCAGGTAGATGTTGCCGCGAACGTCGATCCAGTTGCCCAGCGTGTCGACTCCGACGGTTCCCTGTCTGAACGAGTGCTCGTCCGTGTTCCGATAGTCGAAGTATCCGTAGAAGCCGAAGACACGATCGCACAGCGGGTCGTAGTACCGATAACCCAGGCCGACGTTCGAGCCGAAATTACCCCTGTTATCCAGGAACGGCTGCACATCGGTGAAGAGCAACTGCGTTCCGTAGCTCTCCCAGATCGGCAGGAACATGCCCAGGCGAGTAAAGCTGTCCTGGTACCCGATGCCGTTACCGATATCGTGACGAACCGTGTAGCGAACCGGGAATCCGCCGCCCGACTCGTCAATCGGAAAGGCGAGGTTCTGGCCCTCCGACACGTCGGAGAATGCTAGCATCCCAGCTAGACATAACACCACACGGAAGACCCGTCGATAACCGCACATCAGTGAATAGCCGTCCCCAATGAGTTCCCTCATGTGCTCGCTGGCGAACGAAAGCCCAACGAGCATAGTACCTCACATTGAGAATCGGCGCGAAGTTATGACGGTCTTAAGGGTTTTGACGAAAGTAGGGGATATGCATGCTAGCTGTCTGATCTGAATCTCTCCGGTTGCTGCTCTATACCGTTCAATTTTCACGTGGGATAGGCATCTTGCCTGTCATTCTTGCACAACATCTTGGGACGCCGAGCAGTTCGACTACTAGATATGACAGGCTGGAAGCCTATCCCACTAAGCATCGACGCAGAATTGAACGGTATTGCGGTTACTGCTTCTCCCGGAACGCATAGAGGTTTCCGTCATCGCTTCCGACGACCAGCAGCCCGTCGGACGCGGCAGGCGACGAGTGAGAGGGACCGCCAAGTTCGTAGTTCCAGAGACGCGTACCGTCGAGCTTGGTCAGAACGACTCCCGCCTCCAAAGTCGCGAAACAGAGCTTATCGCCCAGAGCCAGCGGCGCGGCCATCGCGGCAAGTTCCGGAGCCCCTTCGAGCGTCTGTGGCTTGACAATGGATACGCCTTCGAGTGTCG
>JACKQG010002474.1_pt1 | contig 22065 bp, 22 predicted proteins | sample 8237621 | NCBI WGS metagenome assembly JACKQG01 (sample SAMN15677084, study PRJNA649215) | marine metagenome | biome: marine; feature: Black Sea; material: saline water; isolation source: suspended particulate matter (SPM) from the Black Sea western gyre | collected 2013-06-09/2013-06-10 | depth... | reverse complement strand
ACACATATCTGTCCCTGGCGAAGAGCCTTCCTTTTTGACAATCCGCTGAGAAGGCTGTTTCATAATCCCAGGAAGATGTTTTCCCCATACCTTTCTGAGGGTATGACGGCTATTGACATCGGCTGCGGTCTGGGTTTCTTCTCCATCGGAATGGCAAAAATCGTGGGTGAGCGCGGTCAGGTAATTTCTGTGGATGTCCAGCAAAAGATGTTAAACACATTGAAGAAACGTGCAAAAAGAAAAAGTGTCCTTCATATCATCCGGTTTCATCAGTGCAGCGAATCTGCAATCGGATTGGATATAAAAGCAGATTTTATTCTGACTTTCTGGGTGGTTCATGAGGCTCCTGACCAGAAAGCGTTACTGCAGGAAATATTTTCGCTTCTCAGACCGGGCAGGCACTATTTTCTTGCTGAGCCAAAAAGACACATATCAGAATCACAAATAAACGTAACCTCAAAATACGCCATAGAGGCTGGTTTTAAAAAGATCGATGAACCAAATATAGCATTCAGCCGGGCATTTGTGTACGAAAAACCAAGCTAACCTCATATCTGTCTAAAATAAATGTCTTGGAAAAGCTTTCTGAACAGCATTTATTCAATTGACTTTGGATACAGAAGTTTCTCCAAATTAGGGGTTTTGCCACGGTGGCTTTTCCCAAATACCACCCCCTCCCAACCTGATTTCCCTAGGCGTGAGGGAGCGACAGGTTTCCGCTGAGCATTTCGATAATGTTTGCTTTTGAAAACTCAGTTGGACTTAAAGTCAAGACCACCCCTGCACCCCTCCCCCGAAAAGTCGGGATCTTGGGACTTGCTAAGGAGGGGAAAAAGGGGAGGTCTTCCAACAAAAAAGCTCCATACAATGTTTTGAACAACATTTGACTTTGGATACAGAAGTTTCTCCAAATTAGGGGTTTTGCCACGGTAACTTTTCCCAAATACCACCCCCTCTTTTTTTCTCCCCGCTGTCTGCGGACATGCATCAAGTGGGAGAAGGTCTAGTGCGTCCGTTCCTCCATAATTGGCTGCATCAGAAAACTCCTCTCCCCTGGTGGGAGAGGACAAAGGTGAGGGGGATCTTTTTTCTTGCTTTTACTTTTTATAAGTGGACAGCACTGAGTTAATCTGATTTCTTATAAAACTGTTTCTGCCGTATACAGAAGAAATTATTAACCAAATTCAACAAATATTCCTTGTAAATCTGGTTTAGAATTTATAATATCGAAATGCGATATCGTAATATGATAGTGTAAAAATTATGCAGGATCAATTCAAACGCGACTTTTTCCTTGGTTTTATCAAGGTTCACATTTTACATCACGCCAGGATAGAACCCATTTACGGTAAAGAGTTTCGGCAAGAACTCCGGCGTCATGGATACGAAATATCCTATGGCACCCTCTATCCCATTTTCCATAAGCTGGAAAAAGGGGATTATCTTACTTCAGAACAAAAAAATGTTAGTGGAAAGATTCGGAAATACTATTCCATCACAAAAAAAGGTGTTCGAGCTCTGGAAGCAGCCAAGCTGAAAGCACGGGAGCTTTTTAACGAACTGTTTGAAGAGTCTTAACCTATATTATTCATCAGAAAGATAATATTTGTCTCAAGTATAGAAATGAGTGAGGATAGAAGAATCATGCTGGCAACTAATTATTTAAAACGTAATTATGTAATGTGTAAAACGTAATGTGTGAAACAAAATTAAATAATTACTCTTTACGTTTTATCTCAAGGAGATGTCTTCGACAGATATTTACGTTTTACATATTTACGTTTTACGTATTTACGTTTATCATTTCTCATTCACTATAATTACAAAGTTGGTGAATTAATGAGGTTAGAATATTTCAAATGATGGTTACTAACGAGATTCTATTCGGTTTTGAGAAAATATCCTACGCAGTAGATGGTCACTCCATTTTGAAAGATGTAACCTTATCCATTCCCTCGGGTGAATTCTTTGGAATTTTAGGACCATCAGGGGCTGGGAAATCTACTTTACTGCGTCTTTTTAATGAACTGATCTCACCAACTTATGGAACAATTCAATACAGGGGGGAATTAATTCAGGATTATCCGGTTACAGAGCTTCGAAAACAGGTAGGTATGGTGTTTCAAAACCCGGTGATGATTGGGGGATCCGTCAGAGACAATTTGCTCATTACTCGGCGATGGGAAAAATCCACACCGTCAATTTCTGAAGATGATTTGATAGCCTGTCTCGAAAGTGTAAAATTAACGGATAAATTTTTAGAGAAAGAGGCACGGTCTCTCTCTGGCGGGGAGAAACAACGCATCGCTCTGGCGCGAGTGTTACTGAATAAACCCGATGTTTTGCTACTGGATGAACCGACTGCCAATCTAGATCCCGGACTATCCCGTTCAATCCTTCAGCTGGTTTCAGATTTACAATTCAAGTTCAACCTTACATTGATTATAGCTTCCCACGAGCATCGGTTGATTAAAAATTTTGTCAATCGAGTCGTTTTCCTGATTGATGGGAAAATTGTTGAAGAAGGAACTGCAGATATACTGGAAAATCCTGCAACCGATCTTGTAAAATCTTTTTTACTGGGGAAGCTAAAATGATCCAACCGTTTTATGATATCACCTGGACGGATGTATTTGTGTCCCTCGTTCTGGTGGTAATCAGTCTGGGACTCATTCGCTGGTGGAAAATCGGATTGGAAAAAATCTTACTACTCGGAACTGTAAGAACCTTTATCCAGCTCACCTTAATGGGATATGTCCTGACCTTCTTTTTTCAACAGGAAAGCTGGATTTTTATGGTGACATTGATCTCCATTATGATTCTTATCGCAAGTTTTGAGGGTACTCGACGTCAAAAAGTCACAAAGATCCCACATTATTTTTTAATTTTAACTGGGACGATGTTTGGTACTGTTGTGATTGTGTTGGGGACGATCATCAAATTTATTCTTGGGGTGCAGCCCTGGTACTATCCCTATGCGATGATTCCCATAGGAGGGATGATAATTGGCAATGCTCTCAATTCCACCACTCTTGCAGTTAATCGTTTCATTGGAGAGTTGACCCACCGTCAGGATGAAATTGAATTGATGCTTTCATTGGGTGCTCCATCTCGGGAAGCGGTACAGGATTCAATCCGAGATGCAGTGCAAGCGGCTCTAATTCCAACCATCAATTCTATGATGACAGTAGGATTGGTATTCCTCCCTGGAGTGATGTCCGGGCAGATTCTGTCTGGTGTGGATCCTCTCATCGCTGTGAGGTATCAGATAATGATTATGTATATGTGGGTCACCACGACAGCACTGGCTAATATCACCGCTCTGGCTTTTGTCTATCGGCAGTTTTTTACGTCGCAGGTTCAGTTGAAAAGAGAATTATTGAAAAAACGTTAGATTGTATTTAAAACTCTAATTTTATTGAATAATGAAGATAATTTAAATCGAATGAATCGATTTATTGTGCTAAAGTCATAAGGAATTCTTTTTAAATTTTCAAAATGGATTGAATGAAAGAAATAAGGAAAGGGTTGTAAAATGAAAGATATTGGAAATTTTTCTGATGAAACAAAAGTAGTCCATGCAGGGATTGAGGATAACGAACATTTAGCTGTGGTACCTCCAATTTATCAGACATCCACGTTTAAATTTCGAGATGCTGAACATGGGGCTAACCTATTCCGGGGTGAGGAAGAAGGATTTATCTATACCCGGATGGGGAATCCTACAATCAAGGCATTTGAAAACGCTATAGCAATTTTGGAAAACGGATACAGGGCTCTTGCCTGTGCCAGTGGTATGGCTGCAATACACACCGTCTTCACTTCTCTTGTCTCAAAAGGAGATCATTTAATATGTTCAAAGGCTGTGTATGGACCGACGGTAACTTTGTTAAATAATGTTATGAGAAGATATGGTGTGGAAGCCACATTTGCAGATACATCAGGGATTGATGAAGTGAAAAAATCTTTCAGAGATAGTACAAAGATTGTGTATGTGGAAACGCCTGGCAATCCCACGCTGGTGATTTCTGATATTCGTGCCATTGCTGATTTGGCGCACGAACATGGGGCACTCATGGTTGTGGATAATACGTTTATGAGTCCAATTCTGCAAAAACCTCTGGATATGGGTGCCGATATCGTTCTGCACAGTTTAACCAAATTTTTAAATGGACATGCAGATGTGGTTGGCGGCGTAGTTGTGGTCAAGGATGAGGAAACCTATAAAAATTTCCGAAAGACATTGAACCAAATCGGAGGAGTATTATCTCCATTTGATGCATTTCTGGTTCATCGTGGAATAAAAACCCTTTCCATAAGAATGGAAAAACATTGCAAGAATGCACAGATCATCGCAGAATTTTTAGAAAGTCACTCAAAGGTAGAATGGGTCAGATATCCGGGATTAAAATCGCATCCTCAATATGAAATTGCTAAAAAGCAAATGAGTGAGTTTGGCGGAATGATAGTGTTTGAGTTGAGAGGGGGAGTGAAAGCCGGAGAAACGTTAATGAATAATGTCCATTTACTTCAACTTGCCGTCAGTCTTGGAGGAGTAGAATCTCTGATCCAACATCCGGCATCCATGACTCATTCGTCAATGGACAAAGAAACCCGGTTGCAGGCGGGAATCACCGATGGACTCGTTCGAATTTCCGTGGGGATTGAAAAATCTGATGAACTTATAGCTGATTTAGAACAAACACTTCAACTTTTGTGAATCATCCTAATAGAGCAGAAAGAAGGATTTAGCATGTTCAATTCACCAGCGAGGGAAAAAACTAATAGTGTCACCGCCTGTGTCAGGCAGGATGATATTATGACGAAGAGAGAATTTGTAATGAAGATCACCATCCAGACAATTAATACTGTGTATGGGAATTTTTAATTATGGTTTATCACACATTATTGTAGGCAATCTTGTCCGGCTCCTGATTGACCTGTCAGGCTTTTGACTGATTGGTGAAGAGCCTAAATTGTTATTGAATTAATGAGGTAAAAATGCAAGAAAAAGACAGAAAGATAAATAAAGGATTCAGTTATTTCACCATCTTAGTCACTGTTTTATTATTCGTTCTGATTTCATGGAGCTGGGCTCAATCCCAGGAAGAATTAATTAAACAAGAAGCAGATTTCTCCTTTATTGTTACTGCTGATATGCGTGATTATGCTGAACCAGAATACCAGACCTCTGAATATTTTTTAGGCGCCTGTGAAGCCATCCGGGATGTCGGTAAGGGGGATTTTATGGTTAGCCCCGGGGATGTTGATCCACCGTGGCATGTCAGATCTGTGCTTGATAAAGTGCTGGGTGAGGACTACCTGTGGTATCCTGTTGTGGGGAATCATGAATCAGAGACCAGAGCTGATATGAATTGGCTGCGAAAATGGGGACAAAATATACCCTACCTTGTGAGAGTGGGGCCTGAGAATTGTGAAGAAACAATGTATTCTTTTGATTATAAAAATGCCCATTTTATTGCAATTAATCAATATTGTGATGGGAAATCTGATAACAATAAAAAAGGTGATATTGTTGATGAAATTTATCATTGGGTAAAAGCCGATCTGGAGGAAAATAATAAACCGCTGGTATTTATATTTGGTCATGAGCCAATTGTATCTATCCCTGACATAGACAGCGGAAGACATCGACATAAAGGAATCAACCTGGATCAGTATCCTGAGAACAGTCATCGTTTTCAGAAATTATTGCGTTTCCACGATGTAACGGCATTTTTCTGTGGACACACTCACGATGCTTCTTACTCATTCATCAACGGCATCTGGCAGTTTGATGCTGGTCATTGTCGGGGTATGGGTGACACAGGTGCGCCCAGCACTTTTTTGAAAGTCTGGATAAAAGATGTCCACTGTTTTGTCGAATTTTATCGCGCTGATGCAAATGGGGGTAATTACATACTTTCACATTCCATCGTTGTTCAATAGATTATATGAGTATAGAACTGGGTACAAATTCCTTTTTAGGGTACCAGATTCTTTTTCTAAAAATATTATTTGTTGTTTGATGTAAATCATTAAAAAGAGGGTAATATGAGAAATATAAGCCGTCGAGAGTTTGTTAAGATAACAGGATCGACATTTGCCTTAGCCTCTGTACCGGGATTTATGCGCGGGTTTCTGACAAACTCCGAAAAGGAGACAGCCAATATGATCTATTTTGAAAGATTTGGGATGGACGAGGAAATTATCCGAAAAATTTTGATGGAGGCCCTCGATCGTGGTGGTGATTATGCAGACCTGTTTTTCCAGCACAAGTTATCCAATTCCATTCGACTGGAGGATAATATTGTAAATTCAGCCAGTACAAATATCATGCTGGGTGTAGGGATTCGGGTTCTCAATGGTAATCAGACTGGATATTCCTACACGGAGGATCTTTCTTTAGAGAGTATGATCGGTGCTGCCAGAACTGCTGCCAATATTTCCAGAGGGGGAAAAACAGCTCCTCCGCAAGAATTTCGTACAAGAGAATTACCAAACTATTATACAACAGAGATTCCTTGGGAAGAGGTAGGAATTGACCGGAGAGTGAACATTCTCAAATCGGTGAATGAGGAAGTTTTTTCCCTTGACTCCAGGATCATAAAAGCAAATGTATATTTTAGTGACGATGAAAACTACATTCTCATCGCGACGTCAGAAGGGAAAATCTCTACCGATTATCAACCTATGTTTCGAATTAGTGCCAGTTGTACGGCAGAACAGGGAGATCGACGTGAAACCAATTGGTTTAACTATTCTGCCCGGGACGATATTCATTTTCTAACGCCAGAACGGCTTGCTCATTTACCCAGAGAAGCCGTAAGGCGCACGGTGGCATTATTCGAAGCTAAACCCTCGCCAGCGGGTGAACTACCCGTAGTCCTGAAAGCTGGAAGTTCAGGAATTTTACTGCATGAAGCTATCGGACACGGGATGGAGGCAGATTTTAATCGTATTGGCACCTCTATCTATGCAGAAAAATTGAATAAAAAGGTAGCAGCTGACTTTATCAGTATCGTAGATAGCGGTACTAACCCTAACGTTCGAGGATCCATCAACGTGGACGATGAAGGAATCCCGGGACAGGAAACTTATTTAGTGGAAAAGGGGGTTTTGAGGTCATATATGCACGATCGAATTTCAGCAAAACATTATGGTGTAAAACTTACGGGTAATGGTCGTCGACAATCTTTTAAACATTTTCCAATGCCACGGATGCGCAACACCTATATGCTCAACGGTCCGCATACGTTTGAAGAAGTTATTGCCAGTGTGAAATACGGTATTTTGGCTGACCAGTTTACGAATGGTCAGGTTAATATTGGTCCTGGAGATTTCACCTTTTATGTGAAATCCGGTGCCTTAATTGAAAATGGAAAGATCACAGCTCCTATCAAGGATGTGAACATTATCGGTAATGGACCGGAGGTATTAGAAAGGGTGATAATGGTTGCTAATGATATGGAGATGGCAAAAGGAGGCTGGACCTGTGGTAAGAACGGTCAATCCGTTCCTGTCTCTATGGGGATACCTTCTGTTTTGGTGTCATCAGTCACGGTTGGCGGGAGGATGTAAACGATGGAGATTATGAAGAAAAATAACAGTGAATTAGAGAAGTTGGAACTGGCGTATTGGGCGCAAAAATATGCCAAACAACTGGGTGCAGATGATTCTGCAATTGCAATTAATAAGCGGCGTTCAATTTCAGTAAAATACCGGGACGGTAAGGTAGATAAGCTCAAAGAATCTTCTCAAAATTCATTACGTGTTGAAATTTATTCCGGTGGAAAATATTCCTCCCATTTCACAAATGACCTGAGGAAGTCCTCTCTGGAAAAATTTCTTGAAAATGCTATTGGAATAACACGCTACCTTGAAGAAGATCCTTATAAAGCTCTTCCCGATCCCGCACTCTATCGCGGTCGTCCCAAGATTGATTTGCAGCTGTTTGATAACTACTATTACGGTCTTGATATTGAAGATCGGATAGAAAAAGCCAGACAACTTTATGAATTAATCAGAGATAGAGATCCCCGCATTATTTCTATTACGGCGGATTTTAGGGATTCGCATTATGAAAGTACACATTTGAAATCCAATGGGTTTGAGGGTAAAAATGAGGGCTCATCGTTCAATTTGGGAGCAGAAGTTTCCCTGAGAGGTCGGGAAGACAGGAAACCAAACGGTTGGAGATATTATCGGACTCGTCATATTGAGGATTTGCCTGCAGCTAATGTTATTGCTAAGAAAGCGTTGAAACGTGCGCAGGATGCTGTTGGAAGACGGAAAGTAGAATCAGCCACTGTACCCATGATTGTGGAAAATATTACTGCTCCCGGATTACTGTGGCGTCTGTTTCGAGCTATGTCCGGATACGCCCTTCAGCAGAAACAATCGTACCTTGAGGGACAATTGAATACACAAATTGCAAGCAAGAGATTAACAATGATTGATAATCCAACCATTGTCCGTGGTTTAGGAAGTCGCTATTACGATGGAGATGGCATTGCCGCAAAATCTATACCTGTTATCGAAGAAGGAGTGTTAAAAAATTACTATATTGATGTGTATTACGGTAGAAAATTGAAGATGAATCCCACTACCGGCGGTGCTTCCAACATCGTGTTTAAGCTAGGGAAAAGAAATGGCATGGAGATAGAGAAAGACTTAGATCGTGCTATTCTGGTGACAGGTTTTATCGGAGGTAACGCAAATTCAACTACGGGAGATTTTTCGTTGGGAATTGTGGGGTGGCTCATTGAGAATGGAGAACGAACTGTTCCCCTTAATGAGATGAATATTTCAGGAAATTTTACTGATTTGTTGAATAATCTTGTAGAGGTCGGAAACGACCCTTTTGAACTTTCCTCAATGCGTACCCCAACTCTCTTATTTGATGGAGTAGAATTTTCCGGTTTGTAATGATGTGAGACATTTCAATATAAGGTGACCTTGAAGGTTATTATTAGCGACCTTTAATGTTTTTAATTGGTTTAAAAAGATGACATCTTCACAAAAAGTGTCATCTTTTTTTTATGGTTCTTCACCGATCCGTCAAAAGCCGGACAAGTCCGTCAGGAGCCGGATAGGCATTTTACTCCAAAATAACGAAACACTTTTTCAGAGCAGTTGGAGTAAAGGAGTTGCTATTCTACTGACGTTTTTTTTGGTTGAGCACGTTTCTAACACACCCCATCCCGCAGTGGCGGGACACCCCTCTCAAGAGGGGACTTATACAGCGGGTCAAAGTCGCACGTTATCGCGACATCCAAAGACCCTCTCGTCGGTAGCCGGACAGGTCTGTTTCCTCTCCTTGAAAAGCCTGCCTGCCTACTGGCTGGGAAGGATGAAGGGGGAGTTATTTATAACCGTCACTGATCCCCGAAGTCGAAGCAAAATTGGAACGGAGATCCCGTACCTTTGGTCGGGAGATGAGGGGTCGGTGACGATTTAATACGGGTATATGGTATAAGGGAATAAGTTTTTCCTATCTTTCCGACCGAAATTATTTCCTGCAATCCCCTAATTTTAAAAAGCTAAAACCTGAACACTAGTCCACGGATTTCACCCTTCAGGGTTTTAAAAAAAGTGAAAGATTTATCACCATACCTCATACTTTCTTTAAAAGGCTAAAGCCTTAATTCCGTTGTACCATCTATCACTCCGTCAGATAACGTACAGGTCAGTAAAGAGCCGGACAGGTATTTTACTCTGGAACAACGCAATACTTTTTTTATTAGCTGAAATAGAGCAGACTTAACAGAAGGATAAAAAGTATGGTGAGAATTGACGCTGGCAGGATAGTTTGAAAAAAGTTTTTGAGTTGAACTTTGAAATATTCGAGTGTCATCACCAGACAGGGATGTACCGGTGATAACAGATAGCCAAGGAAAATACTGAAATATGCAATTGCAAAGACGGGTGCTGGCATACTACCATCCGGAGAATTAGCAAGGTAGATTGGAATTACGATTGAAGCTGGGACGTGAATTCTTCCTGTAACAAATCCAAGAATCATCCCCACAATAATACAAAGTGCAGAAGGCGGTAGGGAAAGAGCGGAAATCTGTATGGGAATAGGAGACGTCTTAAAGACGTTCAGAAACAAAAACATTCCGATAATGATCAAACTGAATCTCAACGGCTTCATTTTTTTCCAAACAGATTTGAAATCTGTTATAGTTGTTCGGGTAACAAAAATGGCAACTAACAAACTAGCAGAAACTGCAATAATGAGAGATATTTCAGTAATCCTGAAAACATTCAATTTTTTCAGGATAAAATCCATCAGCGGTGCAAGAAGAATGATGGAAACGGGGATGAAGAATTGACGGGGTGATGCTTTCTTTACATTTACCGTTTTATTATCAATTTTTTTTAGAAAGAACAGGTAGCCAATGATGATCATAAAGACGAAAGGTGGCAAGAGATAGGGGATTGCGCGATATACTTCCAGATTCGCCATCTTAGCTGATGCAATAAGGGCAGGAGCAAGGGGATAAATCAAAAACAGAATATGTCTAAACCACAGGTTGATGACCACTTTTTTTGCTGGATCAACCCCTTTTGCCACTTTATTTACCGGAGGTGCTGATAGAAGAGCCCCGCCAGGCATAGGTAACATTCCCAAGAGTGCTGGTGTGAAGGCGAGGATCGGTTTGCGACCAATTCGAAGATTGTCCACAAGATGATCCATCTGTCCTTTCATTTCCAGTATACCACCAATGATGGGGATAATGCCAACCGCGAGGGCCAGTAATAAAATAGATGGATCAAACAAAGTCTGGAGAATAGTGTTCGCCAGAACTTGAAGTTTTAGGGAAAAACCCCCCAGAATTATACTTGCTACAATAAGTGCCAGAGGGAGGTTCTTTCTGGCAATTAGCAGAAGAAAAGCGAACGAAAGAAAAAACCCTACCCAGATAATGATAGACATAATGCTTTAATTAATCCTTAAAAATCGTCAGCTAATTTTACACACGTTTTTTAGTGATTGCAAATTTCGGATGTAAACATTTTCCTTGGTTAATTATGAGCATATGCTTATAATATGGATGAGATTATGAGAAGAAGACGAGCAGGAAGACCACAAAATTGTCGCTGGATTCAGCAGATTCCTGATGTATCTCTGTTCAAACCGTTAGGAATACCAGCAAGGATATTAGAAAAGGTAAAGTTGACGGTGGATGAATTGGAAGCGCTTCGCTTAGCTGATTTTGAAGGTCTTTATCAGGAACGAGCAGCGGAGCAGATGAATGTTTCCCGACAGACTTTTGGAAGAATTATAGCTTCTGCTCATAAAAAGGTGGCAGAGGCACTGGTTAATGGAAAAGCGATTTTAATCGAAGGAGGTGAAATCATGCCAATAAAGGAATCACCACGAATGGGGCCAGGTGGTTTTTGTATCTGTCCCAAATGTGAAGAAAGGGTACCACACCGTCGGGGTGTTCCATGCGCGGAAGAGAAATGTCCAAAGTGTGGGAGCAGAATGATGAGAGAAGGGTCGTATCATCACGATCTTGTAAAACAAAGTAAACAGAAAAAGGAGGAAAAGTGAAAATAGCTATCCCAACAAAAGGTGATTATGTAGATGATCATTTTGGTCATTGCGAATACTTTACAATATTTGAGGTAGATGAAGATAAAAAAGTAATTTCATGGGAAAAATTAACTTCACCCGTTGGATGTGGGTGTAGATCTAATGTCATTCCTCTCCTTGCCCATTCTGGTGTTCGTGTGATGCTGGCTGGTAATATGGGGGATGGTGCAATATACAACTTAAATTCTTTTGGTATTTCTGTTATTCGTGGATGTTCTGGAAATATATCTGATGTTCTGCATTCGTGGATTAATGGAGAAATCACTGATTCTGGAATTGCCTGTAATAGTCATGATTGTGATCAGTAGTGAACGAGAATTAATATTCGACGGGGTTTCTTGACCCTGTCTAAAACAATAGTAAGGATCACGGTCAACAAGGTCAAGAACGGGAATATATTTCTGGCTCATCACAATAATGCGTACCTGGATTCCATTTTTATACCAGAGTTGTCCAATGTGAGTCAGATTCAATCTTACCAAAACTCGCGTCGTTTTTGTTGCAAAGAAACTGCTGAGAAGAGAAAAGATCACCCTCTCCTGGAAGCATGGCTTCAAACAGACTTGCCCACAGGGTCTGCGAAAAGAATCAGAGATTCGAGTGTCCGATATATCCTTCTCCCCCTTGGATGTTGAAAATCCCGATTTATCGTGGGGGGGAGAAAAAAAGAGGGGGTGGTATTTGGGTGTTGACACCGTGTTAATGCTTGTATCTCGGACTATTTCTGAATACAAATTCATTTCTCTCAGTCGGGAGCCTGACAGGTATCATTCAGGTACGGGATATTGTGAAGAACCATATTTCTTTAGTTCAGAATGGCATATTCATTCGTAAATATATTTTGTTCTTTGAACACATTTATCAGTACAGTAAGCTTATGCAGGAAACGATTAATAGGAGGTAAAAAGTGATAAAATTACTGCCAGGGATAGAAATTGAAGAAGTCCCGATTGAAAAGAAATATCGGAATATTACTACCGCATTAGTTAAAAGGATAAAGCATCTTTACGATGCCATCTATGAGAGGTATGGTGATGATGGATTAAATTTAATTGAAGAGGTTAGCAGAAATTATGGGCTGGAAATTGCAGAAAGAGCAAAACACAGAATTGAACAACCAGATATTAAATCGGTAGCACTTTTTATTATAAAGGTGTTTAATAATATCCGTGGAAATGGGGAGGTTACTGAGTTTAGTGAAGATAAAGTTATCATCAGGGTATATGAATGTCCATATCCATTTGACAAGCCAGAAGTTTGTGAAGCACATACCGCAATGGAAAGAACCCTGGTTGAAACTCTGGGAGAGAACCTAAAATACAACATCCCAAAATCTATCCCCGATGGTGATCCCTATTGTGATCATGTTATTGAATATACCAAATCGACTAAGGATTAAATGTATTGAATTCACGAATAGTTGCACTTACGAGTTGAATTCACGAAATTTTCACAAGGTAATAATCGTAATAATTTAAAATGGAATTAATTAAGGAAAGTTTTGAAAACCTTCTGACAATATCCTCCAAAATAATTAATTATTCCAATCTTGGTATTCCTCGAATTGACTTTCTTCGAAACATTTTAAATACATTAATTGGTTTTTCTGGATGTGATAATGTTGCAATGTGGTTGAATGACAAGGAAAGATACATTCATTGTGAAATTTCCAGAAAACACAATAATTCTTTTAAATACAATATAATCTTATCTAAAGAGGATGACAGAGGTACAACCTTACCAGAATTGGAGGGTGATTCTATTTATAACCAGTTGATATTGAACATTATCCGTGGTTGTTTTAATTCTTCTTTACCTTTTTATACAAAGTATGGGAGTTTTTGGTCAGGAGATATTAAAGAATCATTTTCTTTTCTTCATGAATTCAAACCAGAGAGATACTATCAAGATCGCGATGTTATTGATAACTACAAATCAATAGCTCTAATTCCAATTTTTGGACGTGAAGAAAATATTGGTTTAATACAACTAATAAGCGCGAAAGTTGATTTCTTCAGTGAAGATATTATTGAATTTTATGAAAATTTATCTCAAATAATTGGGTTTGCAGTAATAAATCAACGTTCACGAGCTGCCTTACGTGAACGAATAAAAGAAATTACCTGTTTATACAATATAGCTCAAGTAGAAGAGCGACAAAATATATCTTTTCACGAAATATTGCAAAACATCGCTGAGCTTCTGCCTCCTGCCTGGCAATATCCTGAAGTAACTTCCGGAAGGATTATTCTTGATGGAAATATTTATTCTACGCCTGGTTTTCAGGAAAATATGCAGAAACAGACATCAGATATAATAGTAAATGGTATTAAAAGAGGTGTTGTCGAAGTGGTGTTTATTGAGGATAAACCGGAGCTTGATGAAGGACCATTTCTGAAAGAAGAGAGAAGCCTGATAGATGCCATAACCAGAGAAATATCTCACATTGCTGAACGTAAAGATGATGAGGAAAATAAATCTAAGTTACAGGAGCAACTCCGTCATGCTGATCGGTTGGCAACTATAGGACAACTTGCAGCTGGTGTTGCTCATGAATTGAACGAACCTCTAAACAGCATACTTGGATTCGCTCAACTCACGAAGAAGAACCAAGGACTTCCCGTTCAGGCAAGTCAGGACATTCTCAAGATAGAAACGGCATCGTTACATGCAAGAGAAGTGATAAAGAAATTGATGTTATTTTCCAGACAGTCTAAGCCAGAAGTAATTCGATTAAATCTGAATGAAATTGTGGAAGAAGGACTATACTTTTTTAAGTCTCGCTGTGATAAGGCTGGAATAAAAATAGAATATTTGCTTTCTCAAGATTTACCACAGATTAGCGGAGACCCAACGCAACTGAATCAAGTTTTAGTAAATCTTGTCGTTAATTCTATTCAGGCAATGCCAGATGGGGGTAAATTGACCATAAAAACGATGTATGATAAAAAGTATATTTATTTAATTGTTGAGGATACTGGGGTTGGGATGGATGAAGATATTATCAAAGATATTTTCATGCCATTTTTTACAACGAAACCCGTTAATGAAGGAACAGGTTTAGGTTTAGCAGTGGTTCACGGTATTGTTACTGCACACAAAGGTTTCATAGATGTTGTGAGTAAAATTGGTAAAGGAACCTGCTTCAATATTAAATTACCAATCATGGATTTAGAGAAAAGTGGTGAATAAATGGTAAGTCTATCCAAAGGAGAGCGTATTTTGGTAGTCGATGATTCTCCAGACACTTTAAAAATTGTTCAAAGAAATTTAACTTCGCAGGGATACGTAGTCTATACAGCTCCTGGGGTTGCTGAAGCTATAGGGATATTAGATTCCACAACAATTGACCTTGTAATTACTGATTATAAAATGCCCAAAGTAAGCGGACTCGATTTAATTAAATACATCAAAGAAAATCTTACAGATACAGAGGTAATGATGATTACGGGTTATGCTACGATTGAAGGAGCAGTAGAAGCAGTGAAGAGTGGGGCGGAAGAGTATTTAGCCAAGCCTTTTACTGCTGAGGAACTTTTTAATGCAACCAGAAAAGCGCTTGATAAGCTAAAAATGAGAAAGATTAGTAGAGATAAAACAGCTTCTAAATTATCTGATAATTACAACATTATTGGCAAGTCTAAGGCTATTGATAAGGTACTTGAATCGATAACTAAAGCTTCAAAGACTTCTGCAACAGTATATATTTCAGGTGAAAGTGGCACAGGGAAAGAACTTGTAGCAAGGGCAATTCATTATAATAGTTCGAGGGCTTCTGCGCCATTTGTCCCAATTAATTGTGGTGCTATTCCGGAGAATCTTTTAGAAAGCGAATTGTTTGGTTATGTGAAAGGTGCTTTTACTGGAGCAACACTAACTCGGGCGGGTTTTTTTCAAACAGCTGACGGTGGTACGATATTTCTTGATGAAATCAGTGAAACAAGTACATCAATGCAAGTGAAGCTTTTACGAGCGATTCAAGAAAAAGAGGTTTATATGGTTGGTTCAAATAAACCGTACAAAGTAGATGTTAGAATTCTAGCCTCAACAAATAAAGATTTATATAGCTTGGTAAAAAAAGGAGAGTTTCGTGAGGATCTTTTCTTCCGCCTTCATGTAATTGTTTTACATATCCCGCCCTTAAGAGAGAGGGGAGATGATTATTTACTTTTAATACAACATTTCACATCAAAGTATGTAAAAGAATTCGGGAAACCAATACCGAGGTTTTCAGAAAAAGTGATGCAGATATTTAAGAATTATACGTGGCCTGGAAATGTTAGAGAGTTGGAAAATGTAATTCAAAGTTGTGTGGCTATGTCTGATAAGGACACAATTGAAGTGTCTGATTTACCCTCTTTAATGCATTTTTCTGTACCAAGAAAAATGGTATTCAATCGTACTCTTGCTGAAGTGGAATCTGAATATATATGCAATGTCCTTGCAAGTGTGAATGGTAACCAAACCAAAGCAGCGAAGATTCTCGGAATTGATCGTAAAACCTTAAGAAAAAAAGTTACAAAGTAACATCACAAAATTTTCAACTATAAATATTTAGAGGAATTAATCCTCTAAATTTCCGCAGTGGGGATATATTCCCCAATTATTTTATTTAATACAGGTTATGATTTCTCAGGATATTTGATTGTTTTTTAGTTGTATAAAATAATTATAACTGATTGTATATTAATTACTTACGGTTCTTTTCGTTTAAAATATTATAATATCGTCAGCTAATAATAATTACTATGGCACGGTAATTGATACTTTGGTTTTGTGTAAAGATTGTTAAAGTAATAAAAAAAGGATGTATGAAAGATGACTAAATATTTAAAAAACAGTTTGTGTTATACTTGTAGGTATAATACATGTTGTAACCTCTCGCAGAGTTTCAAACAACCAGTGATTCATTGTGAAGAATTTGACTTGGGTGGTATTCAGGAAAAAAAAATATTTCCAGAGGAAAAGCATGCTGTCGAAGCAAAATTTGAAGAGAGTATTAAAGAATATAAAAATTTAAAGGGTCTTTGTAGCAATTGCGACAACCGTGATACTTGTACTCTTTATAAGCCAGAATGCATCGTATGGCAGTGTGAGGAATACAGGTAAAATATTGAATAAACTACCTGTTTATAATGCCGTAAGGTATGACAATGAATGAAGTTTGTAACCATTTATATAATCCAATCTGGTAGGTAGAGGGACATAATATGGATTTATCGCCTGTTGCAGATTTGATAATTAAACATAACAAAGAACGGGGTAAGCTAATTTCTCTTCTTGAGGATATTCAGGATAAGTATGGATATCTCCCTGATAGTGCATTGAAGTATATATCTGAGAATACAGGTCAATCGCTTGTAGATATATATGGAGTTGCTACATTTTATAAATCGTTTAGATTAAAACCTGTAGGAAAACATAATATTTCGGTGTGTCTTGGTACCGCTTGCCATGTTAGAGAAGCCCCATACATCAGTGAGGAATTTGAACGACAGTTGGGTATTAAAGCAGGTGAAACTACACCTGATAAACTTTTTACTCTCGAAACCGTAGCGTGTTTGGGAGCTTGTGCTTTAGGTCCTATTGTTGTAGTAGATGGACATTATTTTTCAAATGTCAAAGCGACAGATGTAAAAAAAATATTGAAAAAGGCAAGAGAAGGTATTGAAAAAGTTAAAATTAAAACAGATAAACGGGTATTTCCTGTAGGCGTGAGTTGTCCTCGTTGTAACCATAGCTTGATGAATCCCAGCCATCTTGTTGATGGCTACCCTTCAATACGAGTAACGGTTTCTTTCAAAAATAAACATGGTTGGTTAGCATTATCAAGCTTGTATGGAAGTTATGCAGTTGATTCTGAATATAAAATCCCAGAAGATACAATAATAAATTTTTTCTGTCCTCATTGTCATTCTGAGCTAATTGGTGGAACTGATTGTGTTGAGTGTGATGCTCCAATGATACCGATGATAGTTCGAGGTGGTGGCATTGTACAGATTTGTTCCCGCAGAGGGTGTAAGGGACATATGTTAGATTTATCAGGGATTGAGTAAGAGAATTAGAAATGCTACAGCTTAATTCAATAGAAGATTTTAATGAACTGAGAAGGCGATTATTAACTGATCAGAATGGAAAAATTCCCACTATTGTAATTTCCGCAGGCACGTGTGGACAGGCTAGCGGTGCGAATGATCTGATTCGAATAACGAAAAGAGAACTGTTAAATAATAATCTGACTGGCAGAGTAAAATATCGCATCACAGGATGTCATGGGTTTTGCGAGATGGAACCATCTATTTTAGTCCAGCCGCGTGGTACCTTTTATCCAAAAGTGAATATGGAAAAAATGATCCGTATTGTGGAAGCTGTGAATCAAGGCAAAGTACTTGAAGATTTATTGTTTGTTGATCCAGATACAGGAAAAAGAATTGAGAAACAAAATGATTTACCATTCTATCGAAATCAGGTTCGTACAATATTAGCCAGTAATGAGAATATTGATCCGATACGTATTTATGATTACATCCAAAATGACGGGTATTCAGCCTTGGCAGCGGTTTTAGAGTGGAATGAACCGGAATGGGTGATTGATGAAGTGAAAGTTTCTGGTCTTCGTGGTCGTGGAGGAGCCGGATTTCCTACAGGAGTAAAATGGGGATTATTAGCCGAACAAAAGAATGGGTCTGGAAAGTATCTAGTTTGTAACGCTGACGAGGGTGATCCAGGGGCATACATGGATCGCAGTGTGCTAGAAGGGAACCCTCACAGCATTATTGAAGGGATGATTATTGGTTCTTTTGCTACGGGGGCGACTGAGGGAGTAATTTATATTCGTGCTGAGTATCCTTTGGCAATCAAACATCTAATTATTGCTCTTCGGCGTGCTCGTGAATTAGGCTTGTTAGGAGAAAATATTCTCGGTAGCGGTTTTTCATTTGATATCAGCTTGGTTAAGGGAGCAGGTGCATTTGTGTGTGGAGAAGAAACAGCGTTGATCAGATCTGTAGAAGGGAAAATGGGAGAGCCACGCCAACGACCTCCTTTCCCTGTGCAGAAAGGTATTGAAGATAAACCAACAGCTATTAATAATGTTGAGACCTGGGCAAATATACCAATCATTTTCAGGAATGGGGCAGAAAAGTACTCTAAAATAGGTCCCGAAGGAAATTCAGGTACGAAGATATTCAGCATTGTAGGAAAGGTTAAAAATACCGGACTGGTTGAAGTGCCGATGGGTACGAAAATAAATGAGATAGTAAATAATATTGGAGGTGGATCGGTAAGTAAAACGCCGATCAAGGCAGTACAGACAGGGGGACCTTCCGGGGGTTGTATTCCTGCAAACATGTTTGATCTTTCCATAGATTACGACAGTCTCTCTAAGGTTGGTTCAATCATGGGATCAGGTGGTATGATTGTGATGGATGAAAATACCTGTATGGTAGATGTCGCTAAGTACTTCATGAACTTTTTAAAGGATGAGTCCTGCGGAAAATGTTTTACCTGTCGGAAGGGTACTCAACGTATGTATGAGATCCTTGATGACATTTCAAGTGGAAAGGGCACACTGGAACAGCTTGATCTTCTTGAAGAACTTGCATATGTGGTAAAAGATACTACTATGTGCGGGCTGGGACAGACTGCCCCTAATCCTGTGTTATCTACATTAGGATATTTCAAAGATGAATATGAAGCACATATCAAAGAGAAAAGGTGTCCAGCAGGTGTATGCAAAGAACTTATCACTTTTTCGATAAATGAAAACTGTACTGGTTGTTTGGTATGTTTGCGGTCGTGTCCGGAGAATGCAATTACTGGGTCTAAACAGGAACTTCATATTATTAACCAGGATAAGTGTATCAAATGCGCTGCATGTAAGAGCGTGTGCAAATTTGATGCTGTAGATGTGATATGAGATGTATTACATAAAAGGAAATTTCCGGAATGATTAATCTTACAATTAACGGTTTAAAGATATCTGTTGAGGAAGGCACAACCATACTAGAGGCTTCTACATTCTTAGGTTTCCCTATTCCAACTTTATGTAATATGGAAGGACTTTCACCTTATGGCGCCTGCAGACTCTGTGTGGTGGAGATTGAAGAGGGAACGAACGCTAAACTGGTTACATCTTGTACTTACCTTGCTGAAGAGGGACTTAAAGTAAAGACAGCCTCCTCACGCGTCATTAAGGCACGGAAAATGATTTTGGAGCTTATGTTAGCTTCCTGCCCTCAATCAAAGATTATTCAGGATCTGGCATCAACTCATGAAGTTCGCCAGCAACGTTTTAAACAGGAATATGAAGATTGTATTCTCTGTGGGTTGTGTGTGCGTATGTGTGAAGAGCAGATGATGGCAAAAGCCATTGGCTTTCGTGGAAGGGGTGAAAACAGAACCGTCGGTTCACCTTTTGATAGTAAATCAGAGGTTTGTCGTTTGTGTGGCGGGTGTATGTATGTCTGCCCAGCTTGTCAACTCAGGTGTACATATAACGAACCGGAGAAAGCAATATGTGGTGGCTGTGCTAATCTGAGTCCGCCTTGTATTGAAAAAGAAAAGTTTGATGATATGATGTGTTACATGGAACCCTGTGTTTCATGTGAGATTGAAAAATTTAACAATGGAGGGTAAATCAATGCCAACAACCTTATCAAGAGTAAACTCCTCAGCAGCAACTTTAACAAAGAATAGAACAGAAGGATCAATAACGCCAGCATCCGGTATGTGTGTTACCTGTGTTGATGGTTGTATAGGGATGTGTGAAATAGGAAAATCTGCCTATCGAGGTCATGAAGTAATCTATCCACAGCCATTTGGTGTTATCACCTCAGCCGCTGAAAAAACATATCCTGTTGATTATTCTCACTTCAACATTATGGGGACTGCTGTTGGTGCCTATGGTATTGAAGCTGATAGTGATAAAGCAATATTCCCTGCAGTTAATCTTGAAGTTCACTTCGGGCACGATAAAGGGATAAAATTTCGTTATCCTTGGATTATTCCCGGTATTGGTTCAACCGATATTGCTAAAAATAATTGGGAAGGATTGGCAATCGGTTCTGCACTGTCGGGGACTGGTCTGACAATTGGAGAAAATGTGGTTGGAATGGATCCTGAAGCAGTAATTAAAAACGGAAAAGTAATTGATACAGTTGATCTTAAGCGTCGTGTAAAACTATATCAAGATTACCAGACTGATGGGTATGGAGCTATCATTGTTCAAGCCAATGTTGAGGATACTCGCTTGGGCGTTCATGAATACGCCATAAATGAACTTGGCGTTGAAATTGTTGAGCTAAAGTGGGGGCAAGGAGCAAAAAATATTGGTGGTGAAGTAAAGATCAAAGAACTAAAGAAAGCCCAGATGTTATATAAACGGGGTTATGTTGTGTTACCTAATCCCACAGATCCTAATGTTATTAAAGCTTTTGAGCGAGGTGCTTTTAAAGAATTTGAACGTCATTCACGTGTCGGTATGGTATCTGAGGAATCTTTTGCGGAAAGAGTGGATAAATTGCGAAAAGCTGGTGCAAAATATATTTTTCTAAAAACCGGGGCTTACAGACCCGTTGATCTAGCAAGAGCAATTAAATTTTCATCCAAGTACAAGATTGATCTTCTAACGGTTGATGGTGCTGGTGGTGGAACGGGGATGAGTCCCTGGCGAATGATGAATGAATGGGGTATGCCACCAGTAGAGTTACATTCACTTTTATATAGATATGCTAAATATCTTCACGATAAGGGTGAATATATTCCAGCATTGGTACTGGCTGGTGGTTTCACTTTCGAAGATTTGATATTCAAAGGTCTTGCTTTGGGTGCACCATTTGTGAAACTCATCGGTATGGCTCGTAGCCCTATCGCTGCAGCAATGGTAGGTAAAACAATTGGTCGAACAATCGAAGAAAACCAAATTCCTGTTTATGTTGAACGTTTTGGAAATACAATTGAAGAAATCTTTGTCACTGCTACTGATCTTCATAAGAAATTAGGTAAAAAAGAATATGATAAAATACCTACCGGTGCACTTGGTCTTTATACTTACTATGAACGTCTTGCTCAAGGATTGCGTCAACTTATGTGTGGTAGCAGGAAATTCAGTCTCGAGCACATCTCCAGAAGCGACTTGGCTGCTTTAACAAAAGATGTTTCCAACATTAGTGGTATTGAGTACCTATTGGAATTAGATCAGACAGAAGTTGATAAAATACTGGCGTAATATTTGAATTTTTCTAATTAAGTCAAACTAGGATCATTATGTTTTAGAAAATCAGTAATAGCTCGATCCAGAGAGTAAAATGGCTGTTTCCTGTCAGTGGGCTCAATTAACATCAACTTCACAAAATTAATAATCAAGAAAAAAGTTACCAGAAGTATCCTTTTATGATCAGTTATTGTTAATAATTCTTGATACAGGGTTCCTGCTCCTATTCTGAAATTTTTAACATTCC
>JACKQG010002820.1_pt1 | contig 22079 bp, 14 predicted proteins | sample 8237621 | NCBI WGS metagenome assembly JACKQG01 (sample SAMN15677084, study PRJNA649215) | marine metagenome | biome: marine; feature: Black Sea; material: saline water; isolation source: suspended particulate matter (SPM) from the Black Sea western gyre | collected 2013-06-09/2013-06-10 | depth... | reverse complement strand
TACCCACGAACTGCCCCCACGGAAGACCCATATTTAGGCGTTTTTCCTATTATGAAATGGAAAAGATGTTTAAGAGGGTTGTATAAACATAGCCGTTCACGGCTTGAAACTTGAAATTGGAAAGTAGAAATTGGGGAGAGTTGAAACGAGTTCACGAGTTGGATGTCTACAAACTGGCAGAAGAGTTATGGCCGTTTACGGCTTGAAATTGGAAATTGGAAATCAGAAACTGGGAAGCTTGGCCCACAATTAAATGCGTTCATCAACAGCACAAAAGTATGAAGGCCAAATTTCCAATTTCTATTTTCTAATTTCATCGTTCCTTGAACGGTTACACAATGTCAGAAGATAAAAGGCCAAAGATCATTGTTATTGCAGGTCCCACGGCCAGTGGAAAAACCACTCTCGCAGTGGATTTGGCCAATGCTTTATCAGGCGAGGTTGTCAATGCTGATGCTATGCAGGTTTATCGCGGCATGGATATCGGCACTGCAAAGCCTACGCATGACGAACAAAGAGAGATTCCCCACCATATGCTGGATGTTGTAAATCCTGATGAAGACTGCAATGCAGCAATTTATCGTCGTATGGCCCTTCCTATCGTGAACGAAATCTGCTCGAAAGGGAAGACATGCCTTGTTGTTGGCGGCACAGGTCTTTATATCAGGGGCCTGATCGGAGGACTCATGGAATCCCCTCCCTCAGATCCCGAGCTCAGAGAACGGTTGCGTATGGAATGTAAGATCCACGGAACAGCAAAACTTCACGAGAAATTGGAGGCCCTGGACCCTGAACGCGCAGAAAGTATCCACCCAAATGATGGGGTTAGGATCATAAGGGCTATTGAAATCAATTATCTTTCCGATCTACGGTCTTCAGACCTTATGAAAAGGCACGGTTTCAGGGAGCGATCATTAAACGCCCTCAAGCTTTGTCTAAATGTGGACAGAGAGGATCTTTATCATCGTATAAACGAGCGAAGTGTAAATATGGCGGATAAGGGCCTCATCGAAGAGACCCGGGCCCTTTTAGAATTGGGGTACTCCCCTGACCTCAAATCGATGAAGGCTATCGGGTACAGGCATATGATCAGGTACTTAAAAGGGGAATGGTCCTTGGAAGAAACGATTACCAAACTCAAAAGAGATACGCGAAGGTATGCCAAGAGGCAATTAACCTGGTTCAAGGCTGAACCTGGCGTCATATGGGTTGATCCTGAGGATTTAGATATGGTAATAAAAAGGATTCGCCTGTTTTTGTCTGAAAGAACTTGATCTTTTAGCTTTAATTCTCTATTCAGAGTTTTATCGGTTCCGCTTTTCAAAGGTCTCAATCGTTAACTGGAGGAATTCTGATGGAATTCATCAAGCTTAAGCTATTTTGCAGAATGACCGTTGTTTCTTTATTGTTCACTTTCTTTCTCTTTGCTTGTTCATCAACTCCGAGGGTCCAGGAAAGAGTGTTGAATACTCCGGAACATCATGCTTATAGCGGTTATAAATTGCTTGAAAAGGGCTATCTTTTCGATGCCAAAAGAGAATTCAATCTCGCTCTGCGACTCGATTCCAAATATTCCAGTGCGCACTTGGGCCTGGGGCTGATTTACGGCAAGGAAGAGAAGTTCAAGTTGGCTGTGGATTCAATGTTAAGTGCAAGAGATGATGCAAAGACAGAAGAGGATAAGGCGTTAGCTTTTGTTGGATTTATGCGTCTTTATACAATGAAGGGAGGGGAGGGCTGGTTAGATAAAGTAAGAGACAGGTTTTATGACTCCCTGCATTACAAAGAAGACCTGCCCGAGGCCTACTACTATATGGGTATCGCATACAAAAAGGCGAACCGCTTATATCGAGCAGGAAATGACTTCAAAAAGGTTCTGGAAATCAACAAAGGACTTGTGGCTGAATCTAAGGAAGAGCTGAAGTCCCTGGGAAAGTCAGCGAAATGAGGTCTATTTCGCGGGACAGGACAGACAGATGAACAGGCTTGCCATTTTCTTTCTTGCTGGTTTTCTTTTTTTTGGTTTTCATCTTTCACGGGCAGAAACAGGGGATACTCTGGAGAAAAATGAGCTTTTAGCCATAGGCACCAGTACTGTTGTTGGAGGGAATTCAGCTGAGGCAAAAAAAAGAGCTATTACCCAGGCCTTGATGAAAGGGGTGGAAGATTATATCGCTCGTCTGCTTGGAAGCCGAGGCGTAGTTAATAATTTCGAGAGATTAACCGAGGAAATCATCCCGGGCGCTAAGGAAGAAATCGAAAATTTTCATATCTTGGCGGAACATCAGGTCGATGGTAAGTACAGGGTACTCATAAAGCTCAGGGTCAATAAAGAAATCATAGGGGAAAAGCTCAGGTCGGCCGGGGTCCTGCTTACGGATCCCCCGATCATCAAAGTGCTTTTCCTGGTTTCTGAAGCCAGAGAAGGCGATATATCATACTGGTGGAAAGACGAAGAGGGTTTTCAGGATTTGAGCGCTGTTGAACTTACGCTCCACAAGGTCTTCCAGGATAGGGGTTTCAGCCCAATTAACCGGATTTTGAGTCCCCCTGATTTTGAATCTCTTAGCAACTTAACATCTCCATTCCTTACAAACGAAGATATTTTGAAGTGGGGAAGTCTTTTCTCCGCTGATGTGGTGATCTGCGGCCAGAGCGTAATCATTAACAAGAAGGAATTGTCTCTGACACTTAGGGTCTTAGACGTGCATCAGGGCAGCCAGATTTGTCAGGAATCCAGGGTCGAGCCGATTGAAGTAGCGTCGACAGACTCAGAACAAATTATCGAAACCCTCCAGGGGCCCGTGAACCGGATCGCTGCAACGCTTTGCCCGTGCATCATCCGGGCTGTTGCCAGCGAGCACGGAGAAATCCACCAGTTAGAGGTTACGTTAGCAGGCACGAGCAGGCCTAAACAGTTCTGGGTTTTCAGGGATTTTCTCAGAGATGAGGTAATTGGAGTAGAATCGGTCATCCCATCAAAAATCAGGGGTAATTCCATGTCTGCCACTGTGGAATTCCAAGGTGATGGGGCCAAGTTTATTAACCGGGTTTTGAAGCATGAAAACCTCCCCTATCCATTACATCTTGGTCAAGCCGAAGAAGGAGTGATCGTTTTTAGCCTCGAGTGAGGTCTGCTCGGGAAAAGTGCCTGAAGTGCCTAAAGTTGTGGTGCGCCTTCGGCGATTTATCATAAACAAAGACGACCTTGACGGTCTTGTATCATCAATCATGAGGGCGTGCTCGTTATAAAATCGAGCACATAATTGTTAAAGGCCTTGTGGTTTTCAATCATCACCATATGCCCTGCAGAGGGTATAATTTCAAGCCTGCTCCCCGAGATAGCGTCCTTCAGCTTCTTGGAAAGGGCAGGGGGTGTTAATTTATCCTCATCTCCGCAGAGGATGAGACATGGGAGTTTGATTGCGCCCACGTCGTTTCGTACGTCAAACCGGTTACATGCAGAGAAATCGCCGTAAACCACGCTTGATCCTGCCTCCTTCATCAATTCAGCGCCTTCTTTTATGAGCAGGTTATCTGCGCCGGTTGCGTATGCATACCCAATGAGAGTGTCAACGGTCTCTTCGAAATTGTTCTTCAGGCCTTCTAAAAACACGGGTGCTACCTGGAGTCGGGGGCCGGTACCCACCAAGATTATCCCCCTCATTAAATCGGGTTCCAACAGGGCCGCCTTCTGAACTATGGCCCCACCCATGGAATGGCCCATTAAGAAGGGAGGCTCACGAAAAATGCTTCTAAGGACTTCAATCAGCCATTCTGTATATCCGTCTAAGTCTGACTGGGCTTCGCCTGTGCTTTCCCCGGAGCCTGGAAGGTCTAAGGCCAGGGTGTTCAGAGATCCCTTTAATAGACGGGTTTGAGTCTGCCAGACCCGGGATCGTCCACCTGCTCCATGGATCATAACAAGGGTAGATCGGTCCTCTTTGAAATCCTCTGAACCGGCTTCAAAGCCGATTCCCATGCTCTTCAATTCTTGGGTAATCATTCCTGATACTCCTCAACACGAAATTAGCCACAGACCCACACAGACAGACACAGACAGATATAAAAAAGATTGTAAACTACGGCATCTCTAAATCCGAAATCCGCAATCGTGTCTGAATCACGCCAAGGCGTGATTCAGACACTAACTCCATCTTATCAGCGCGCTGCCCCAGGTCAGCCCGCCGCCGAAGACCGGAAGACAGATCAGATCATTTTTCTTTATGCTCCCGTCCCTGACAGCCTCGTCTAAGGCAATGGCACAGGAGGCAGAAGAGATATTGCCGTATTTGTGAAGTGTAATATAGAATTTGTCCATGGAGAGCTTCAGGGTCTTGGCCATGGACTGGAACATACGCAGGTTAGCCTGGTGCGGGATAAACCAGTCGATCTCCTCTACAGCCACATTATTAAAGCTGGCAGCTTCTTTGATGGAATCCACAAAATGTCTTACAGCCACCCTGAAACTGGCATTGGCTTCAATCAGCTGCAGGACATGAAGCTTCTTGTCAACGCTCTCATGAGATATGGGTGTGGTCCTGGACCCGCCTCCAGGCATCAACAGATCCTGGCCGTTGACACCATCCGTATGGAGATGGGTAGACAAAATCTCCGGACCGTTCCGACCCAGGGTTAATATGGCAGCACCCGCGCCATCCCCCCACAGTATGCAGGAGGTTCGATCGGTCCAGTCGAGGGTCCGTGTCATGACTTCTGAAGCCACCACAAGGATGAGCTTGGCAGCCCCGGTCCTTAGATATTGTTCCGCCACGTTAAGCGCAAAGATAAAGCCGGAACAGGCGGCGCTTATGTCAAACGTGACGGCCTGGGGAGCATCCAATTTGGCCTGAAGCCAGTTGGCAGCGGCAGGGCAGCAGGTATCAGGCGTTATGGTGGCCACGATAATAAGATCAAGATCTTTGGCGGATACCCCGGCCATATCAAAGGCCCTGAGTGCTGCTTCATAACCGAGATCTGAGGTAGTGACTTCCGGGTCTGCTATCCTTCGTTCCCTGACGCCGGTTCGCTGGATAACCCATTCATCGGTAGTGTCCAGGCCCATTTCCTGTAAATCAAAATTGGACAGGACCTTTGGTGGCACAAAAGAACCTGTCCCCAAAATCCTTACTGGGTCCATCTCTTATTCCTTCTCCACACTGATGCCCAATTCCTTTTCCTTTTTCGCAATTGCCACACGGGTCTTGATAACGGTATCAGGTATGAGACTTATGGAATCAATGCCGCATTCAACCAGAAATTCCGCAAAATCGGGAAAATCGCTGGGGCCCTGCCCGCAGATCCCGATCTTCCTTCCCTTTTTCTTGGCAACGTCGATCACCTGTGTGATTAATCGCTTTACGGCATCGTTTCTCTCATCATAGATATGGGCTACGAGAGAGGAATCCCGGTCGAGGCCGAGGGCCAACTGGGTCAGGTCATTGGAGCCTATGGAAAACCCGTCGAATATATCTGCAAATTGATCTGCGCAGATTACATTGCTGGGAATTTCGCACATGACATATATCTCGAGATCATCTTCACCCTGAACAAGACCGAACTTTTTCATGAGCTCGATGACCTTCTTACCCTCTTCCGGGGTCCTGCAAAATGGGATCATGGCCTTAATGTTTGTAAGCCCCATCTCGTTGCGGGCCTTGAGGAGGGCAATACATTCCATCTCAAAGGCCGGCATAAAATCATTATCGTAATAACGTGAGGCCCCCCTCCATCCGATCATGGGATTGCTCTCGCTGGGTTCGTACAGGTACCCGCCGAGGAGGTTCTCATACTCATTGGTCTTGAAGTCAGACATCCGGACAATGACATCATTGGGGTAGAACGCTGCGGCGATACGGCCAACTCCTTCTGCAAGTTTGTCAATAAAAAACTGCTTCTTGTTCTGGTAAACAGCCGTGATTTCGTCAATCTTGTAGACGACACCTGCGATTTTTTGATCAGTCTTGGCCTTTTCCCTCAACTTGTCATAATCCAGCAGGGCAAGGGGGTGTATGCCGATGTGTGAGTTGATAATGAACTCTTCCCTGGCCAGACCCACGCCTTCATTTGGGATCATCGCCTGGGAAAAGGCCTTTTCCGGCATTCCTACGTTCATCATTATCTTGGTTTGCGTCCGGGGGATGTCTTTTAAATCGAACTCTTGCAGCTCATACTCCAGCATGCCTTCATAAACATGACCTGTCTCTCCCTCACAGCATGAAACAGTTATCTCCTGTCCTGTCTCGATCAGTTCATCACCATTTCCCGTGCCTATAACACAAGGAATGCCGAGCTCCCGGGAAATGATAGCCGCATGACAGGTGCGTCCCCCCTTATTGGTGACAATTGCCGATGCGATCTTCATGATAGGTTCCCAGTCAGGATCGGTCATGCTGGTCACCAGTACCTGTTCGGGCTGGAATTTGTCCATCTCGAGAGTTGATTGAATTACATTGGATATACCCTGGCCAACTTTGCTGCCCACGGCTATTCCGCTGACAAGGATTTGTCCTGTTTCGAGAAGTCTGTAGTTCTCGTAGGAGTTTGTGTCTCTCTGAGAATGAATGGTCTCGGGTCTTGCCTGAACAATATAGAGATCTCCTGTCCCCACATTGACACCATCTCCATCCTTGGCCCATTCAATATCCATCGGCTTGAAATATCCGGCCTCTTCGCTGTAGTGTTCTTCAATAATGCACGCCCATTCTGCTAATTTCAGGATCTCATCATCATCCAGGACGTACCGATGCCTTTCATCTAAGGTGGTAGGGACATTTTTGACCGTGGCGTCATCTTCCATGGAGTAGACCATTTTGATGTCCCGGTCTCCCGGGCTGCGGCTGATAATGGCTCGTTTGCCCATCTTCAGGGTAGGCTTAAACACATAGAACTCATCAGGATTGACAGCTCCCTGTACGACATTCTCGCCTAAGCCATAGGCAGCGGTGATGAAAACCGCATCCTTAAACCCGGTCTCCGTGTCGATGGAAAACATGACCCCCGAATAGGCTGAATCACTCCTCACCATCTTCTGGACTGCAATGGAAAGGGAAACCTCAAACTGGCCAAAGCCTTTGTCGTGACGGTACGAAATGGCTCGGTTGGTAAACAGGCTGGCAAAACACTTTCTGCAGGCGTCTATCACGCTCCGTCTCCCGCGAATATTCAAGAAAGTATCCTGCTGACCCGCAAAGGAGGCATCCGGGAGGTCTTCGGCTGTGGCCGATGAGCGGATCGCCACATCGACATTGCTAAGGCCATAATTAGCGTTCCCTTTCTGGGCGAACTCCGCCCCTAATTTGTCATAGGCGGTGTAGATTGCCTGGGTCAGATCAGGAGGGATTTCTGCATGTGTGATGATTTCCCTAACCTCTCTACCCTTTGCCATGAGGTTGTAGAGGTCATGAGTATCCAGGCCTTTGAGAACTTTTTTGATTTCCTCTTCGATCCCGGCATATTTCAGGAAGTAGCGGTAGGCATAGGCAGTAATGGCAAAACCGTTGGGGATTTTTATCCCTTTACTCCCAAGTTTTTGATACATCTCTCCAAGAGAAGCGTTTTTCCCGCCGACTAAAGGAACATCGTTTATGCCAACTTCACCAAACCAGAGAATGAATTTCTTTTTGCTGTCTCCTGCCATCTGCGACCTCCCCTCTTATGAGCCCTGCCTGGTTGTCGGTGCCAAATCCTTTTGCTTTTGGTCCTATAATTTAGCACTATATTGTATTTGTTGTCAATTGACAAAATTTATTCTACAAGGATGGGGATTGGGGATTGGGGATTGCGGATTGCGGATTGCGGAATTGGAACATCCAGAACCAAGTATCCAACATCGAGTATCCAGTATCCCCGCTTAAAAACGGGATCTTCGACCAGCATCCAGCATCCAGAAGATGAGGTGATTTCAATGACTGACAAAACTCCGGGGAGTCCCATTTATTTGGATCATAATGCCACGATTCCAATCGATCCCGAGGCTGTGGAGACTATGATGCCTTATTTGAAGGGAGAATTCGGCAATCCGTCCAGCGGTTATCCTTTGGGTAACAGGGCAAAAGAAGGGGTTGAAAAGGCCAGAGGGGAGACTTCTGCGCTCCTTGGCTGTCAACCAGGTGAGATAATCTTCACATCCGGTGGGAGCGAGTCAAATAATCTGGGCCTTAAGGGGCTAATCAACCTGGCAGATCCCGGAGAATTCCACATTATTACCTCTGCAATAGAACATCCCGCCATCCTGAACCCGGCCCTGTTTCTCATGGAATTGGGTGTCAAGGTTACAATACTCCCTGTGGATCGTCTCGGGCAGATTGACCCGGATGATGTAAGGAAAGCAATTACATCCCGGACCACCCTGATAACTTTAATGCTTGCCAATAACGAGACCGGGACCCTCCAATCTATAAGAGAGATCTCTCAAATCGCAAAGGGCCACAACGTCCTTTTTCATACGGATGCTGCCCAGGCAGTGGGCAAGATAAAGGTGGATATAGACGATCTTGGAGTGGATTTTTTGAGTGTGGCTGGTCATAAGCTTTACGGCCCCAAGGGTGTTGGGGTCCTTTATATGCGGAATGGTTGCTCGCTCACTCCACTTATTCATGGGGCTGCGCAAGAGAATGGCATGCGTGCAGGCACGGAAAATGTTATTCTTGCTGCAGGACTCGGTGCGGCATGCAGGGTTGCTAAGGAGAGGCTCGAAGAGGATTTTGAGCGGAACTGTCTTTTGAGAAATCGTCTGCAGGATCTGCTGTTTGCGGGGATTAATGGGCTGGTTTTGAACGGTCATGGGGAAAAACGACTCCCCAATACCCTGAATATCTCGGTCCCCGGTCTGGAGGGGGGAAAGATCCTTGATGGTGTCCCAACAATAATGGCATCTACCGGGGCCGCATGCCATGATCGGACAATCAAGCTTTCTTATGTACTTTCGGCTATGTCAGTGCCGCCGGAAGTCGGGATGGGAGCCCTCAGACTGACTTTAGGAAGGAGCAATACCATGGAACAGATTGAAGAGGCAGCCCGGCTGATTATTGGGCAGGTGAAAGGGATGCGTGGGGAAAGTGCCTAAAGTGCCTAAAATGAGGTAAAATGCCTAAAATAGACTAACGTGATCTAAAGTGCCTAATGTTGGATGTCGGTCGAAGATCCCGACTTTGGCGGGGATAATTGATTCTCATTGAGTTTCTTGCGCCTTGCGCCTTGAGCCTTACGCCTACAACTCGAGTTTCAAAATGAACGCCCAAACACCTTCATATCTCAGGGTAGCTGTATCTGTCCCTGTACGCGGGACCTTTTTCTATGCAATTCCCGAGGATCTTGCGCCAATGGTCCGGGTTGGATGCCGGGTTCTGGTACCGTTCAACAACCGAAAGGTTACGGGTTATGTTTTAGAGGAAATCCCTGATGTGCCGGACCGGGACCTGAGGGAAATAGTTGATATCCTGGACATTGAGCCTCTTTTCCTGGGGCAGATGGTTCCATTTTTTGAATGGATAGCCGATTATTATATTCACCCTGTAGGCATGGTCATCCGATCTGCCATGCCGGAAGAATATTTCAAGACTGCACGCCTGACAAAAAAAGGATTAGAGGTGCTCCACGGCCGCCTTTTCCATTCTGAAGAAACAGAACTCCTCTCCTGGATAAAGGACAATCGAGACAAGAGGCTTCCCTGGCCCCTTAAGAAGATCTATCCGCTCCAGGAGAAGGGATGGTTATCCATCGAAAGCCGGACAAAAAAAAGGGTGAGCAATGAATCGTATGCGCTGAAGTTCATCAGACCAAAAGAAGGTCTTGATCTCGAGGCTGCCCTTGCAAAGAGAGGGAAGGCTTCAAAGGCCAGGAATGAGGTTGAATTTCTGGAAGTAATCTTCGAGTCCGGGGCAATCCTGTCAAGTGAGCTGAAGTCCAGATTCACCAACGGCCCTTATCTTGTAAATAAGTGGGTCCACAAGGGGGTCCTTGAAAATCAAAATGTACCGGTCCACAATCTTAAAGGCGGGGCAAATATCCTTCCGCCTCCTGCTCCTCGTGTCCTTCATAAACACCAGCGCCAGGCCTTGAATCAGATCAGGAAATATCTTGACAAGGGTATTTTTTCTTCTTGTCTGCTCTATGGGATAACAGGCAGCGGCAAGACAGAGGTGTATTTTCGGGCAGTGGAACATGCCATAAAATCCGGCAGCCGGGCAATATTGATTGCCCCCGAGATATCCCTATCAGTCTACCTGGAGGGTGTTTTCCGGTCACGCTTAGGAGACCGGATCGCAGTTTATCATAGCGGGCTCAGCAGCAGGGAGAGACGTCGCCAGTGGATGAGGATGGCAAAGGGCAGGGTCGACCTGGTCATCGGAGCCCGTTCTGCCCTCTTCGCTCCTCTGCCTGAATTGAGGTTGATTATTGTGGACGAGGAGCATGATTCGGCCTATGTCCAGGAAGAGAGAAGGGGCGGGCCGCATTACCAGGCGAGAGACGCGGCCGTTGTACGGGCTAAGATGGAAAAAGCCGTAGTGATTTTAGGTTCCGGAACCCCCTCTGTTCAATCATTCCAGAACAGTATAACGGGAAGATACCACCTGCTTCTAATGCCGGATCGGGTAGAAAAGCGACCCCTGCCGGAGGTGGAAATCATTGATATGAAGGGGCTTAAAAACGCCTATGGGAAGGATGAGATGATCAGCCCAGGGCTCAGGCAGGCTGTTGATGAAAACCTGACGGCAGGGAGGCAGTCCATCCTCTTTCTGAACCGAAGGGGCTTTCATAGTCTATATCTATGTAGAGCATGTGGTCAGTCCATATCCTGCCCCAACTGCGATGTGGCCCTCACTTTTCACCTTAATGAAGACCGTCTTATCTGCCACTACTGCGGTTTCAATTCCGGGACAAAGGTCAACTGTTCATCCTGCGGGGGGGGCAATTTGAAGCCCTATGGGTTTGGGACCGAAAAATTGGAGCATGAGCTCAATCAGCTTTTCCCTGCTGCACGGATATCCAGGATGGATGCGGACTCTACCCGCAAGAAGGGAGCGGCGCTTCAGATTTTAATGAAGTTCGGTAGACACGAAACGGATATACTCGTGGGCACCCAGATGATCACAAAGGGCTATGATTTCCCCAATGTTACTTTGGTGGGTGTTATTTCTGCCGATCTATCCCTGAGTTTTCCGGACTTCAGGGCCGGGGAAAGGACCTTTCAACTCCTGTCTCAGGTTGCCGGGAGGGCAGGGAGGGGAGATCAGAAGGGGAGGGTGATTATCCAGACCTTCAATCCTGATCATTACGTGATTCGCTCTGCCATGACGCACGATTTCCAGTCATTCTTTGATACAGAAACGGGGCTTAGAGAGCAGTTAGGCTATCCCCCTTTCTCTAATCTGGCATGTCTGCGGTTTCAGGGGGACAGCAGGAAAATGACCGAGGAAGCGGTCCATCAGTTCAGTTCGGATTTGAGGGCGGTCTTGCGCAGATGGCCCAAGAGGGGCAAAGAGATCCAGGTGTTAGGCCCGGTTGAGGCGCCCATGTCGCGTCTGAAGGGAAAACACAGGTGGCAGCTGTTAGTCAAGAGCAGAAGTGTATCGCTCTTGAGACATCTCCTGGTGGAAGTGGAACAATCCTCCATAAAGGCACTCAGATCGAGAGATGTTCATCTTGTTTTGGATGTGGACCCGTATAATATGCTTTAAGCGTAGTTGAATATAAATACAAAATTTCGCTGAAAAATCGCCGGGAATCAACAGCAGACCCCGCATGTGCCTTGCGTTTGTCTTGACAGTTACGGGACAGCAGGATATAAACTAACTACATGTTAGTATCTATTGGTTAGTAGCTAAAAGTTAGTTTTAGTGGAGGTGGGCATGAAGGATAAACGCTTTGAGTTTGAGACTGTAATCAAAGACACGGTCAACCTGTGCAATATGGACAAAGAAAAAAAGGCCATTATGAACCTTGTCTTAGACGGGAAGAAAATCCTGCTCTTCGGTAGAAGAAACACCGGCAAAACATCCCTTGTGGAATCCTTCGTGATTCCTCAGTGGCTTAAGAAAAACAAATCAGGCCTTTATGCGCAGGTTGACCTCTATGGCGTGCGCAGCCTCACCCATATTTCCCAACGGATCGCACTGGGGTTTTCTGAGGGTTTCAGCCGGGCCTTCAGAGCAAAGAGTGCTTTCCAGTCTCTTATTAAGTTGATTGCCTCTTTACGTCCGCGAATGACCCTGGACAATGACGGCATATCCCGGATTGAACTTTCGACCTCGGAAGGGAAACCGCCTCACTTTAAAGATATTTTCCAGAAGATAAACGAAATACACCTCAATGATATCCCTGCCCTTATTGTTATGGATGAATTTCAGGACATTGCCGGTATTGAAGAGGCCGAGGGCTTGCTGAGGGATTCCTTGCAACGGCTTGCTGCCACTATTCCGGTCATTATCCTGGGTTCCAAAAAGCATCTCCTGTCAAAAGTCTTTTCCGTACCAAAGGCTCCTCTTTACAATTGGGGCGAATCTATTGAGATTACTCCCATCGAATACCTCGAATATACCACATTTATGAAAGAGCGTGGCCTCAACATTGATCTTGATGTTTCGACTTACCTCCAGGACTGTATGAAACGAATTCCTGAGCCCATCAACATTGTATGTTATAATCTCCTCAAAAAGGCTGGCGTTAAGAAGATATCGCTGAAAATGGTCGATGGGAATATCAATGAAATCGTACAGAACCGGCGGGGCCGACCTCAGGAATTTTTATCAACTTTAACATACAGTCAAGCTCGCTTTCTTGAGGTTCTGGGCAAGCATGGGGTGATAAAAAAGATAACCGCGAAACAGGTCCAGCGGGAAGCCAGACTTACCAGTCCCGGCATTTTAAAGATTGTTGCCCACTTTGAAGATATGGGCGTTATTTATAAGGGCGATATGGGATATGAGATTGCCGATCCGTTTCTTGAACTTCATCTCAGGCGGTATGGGATATAGGGCAGAGCTCGATCTTTGATCTGAGAAATTGCTCATTTTTTTGAGAAAGGCATGGATGTCAAGCCGACACATTTCACAGATCTCAATATTCATGCAAATTTTGTAAATTTTGGAACAAGACATAACCAGGCCTAAACTTCTGAAATGCAGATTGCTCTATTGTCAACTGTGTGGGTGACACCCATGCCTCTTCCATGTAGTTTTCATCTCAGGAGTTCGGTACTTGGCCCGAGGGCAGGCTTGCCCCTCCTCAACTGAAAGCAAATGCCCCTGAATTTAGTCGATTTTGGCTTCTTTGATCTCTTTGATACACCACTCTATTGTCTCAAAAAAACTAGTTGCATCACCTTCATCCTTGATAGCAGAAATAGGAACCGAAGGATAGCCGGTGAGTTTCAACGCTTCTGATAGGTTAATGCCAGCGATTCTGTTCAAACGATCCGTAAGCGAACGACGAAATCCTTCTTCATTGAAGGGCCGGAATTTCATAAGGTCACCAAAACGAATTTCTATCTTCCCATCTAACCGAAATCCAAGTAGTCGGCAAGGGGGTTCAGAGGTTAAAAACATCCAGAATGTTGCACGATCATCTTTCCGCCTTGACGACCACCTAAATTGAAAAGGTCCGCCAGTTGCCCACTGCTCCATTTTCCTAACGATCTTTGCTTCTTCTTGACCTCTTCTTTTTTCCAGTTCCTCAAACCAGGCTACACTGTCCCATTTTTTTATGTTTCCAGGTCTATTCACTGTCTTTTTAGTCTCTACTCCAAATCTTTGAGGTTGATTCAGTTTTTTGTGAATTTTTTGACTGTTTTCAGGGAGTTTGTTATAATCTTGATGTTTTCTCAGGAATATTTGATTATTGCAGGCTCTACGAGGATGAGGAATTGTGCGGAAAAGTGGTCGTGGTGTGAATGGATCTGTCACAGCGATATGTAAGGCATATCACCACGTTTTGTTGACACGAATTATTTGAGATACCCACCAAATACCTCAGCATTTCTGAGACCTGAGAAATTGTCAATAATCTCCAAAAATTCCGATTATCCAAGACCGCTTTGGAGACTGACAATTCAATACCCCATCTCCTTCCACGCTTTATTCAGTCTACATCTGCCCTTTTCTTTACTGCATAACCTATCATATATTTGGATTCAACGTACCAATAATACAACCATTTCAAGCGTCTATCTTTATTGTTCTTTAGTATCATTAAAATTTACAGGATGACTTTGCCTTGGAAGAAATGAATGAGGGAGATTGTTTGTCAGGGGATTTAGGGAAAGTTCGTAGCTGTTAGGGATACAACGGGCCTAAATGCATTCAGTTTCAGGCACATTCGTACTCTTCAAACTCACAAGGAACATAAGACTGGTAGATGGCTACCGCTTGTGCACCTCCTTATTTCGAACCTGAAGCGCTGGTTGACTGGAACATACAAAGGAGCGGTCATGAATAAGCATTTGCAGGCGTATCTCAACGAGTTCACATTCAGGTTCAATCGCAGGTTCTGGCGAGGGCCTGCTTTTCAGGCACCCAACCGGTTTGGACTACCAGAGGTACTCTTCTGCGTTCTTGGGGAGGGTTGAAAGTGAACTATAATATAGGAAAGGTAGTATCAAGAGTTTAGCAAAGATTCGGCCACTGGGGTTAAAATTTAGGTCAGTGTAAAAGTGAAAACTGGCAGAGGAATCTTTGAAAATACCAAAGTCTGCATTTCAGTTTCCGATAGGGTTATTTGAAAATACCCCTCCGAATTTTAGGATAGCAAGAATCCTAATAATATCAGTCTGGATTTAGCGTAGCTGATAGGCGCACTTCCTTCATGCAAGGGAAGCGGGTTCTTTCGCAGCTTTTCCCATCCCTCCATAAACCCCGCATTCTGGGAAGCTTCTCCTGGCCTTTGCCTCTCTCCGTTCTGCTTTTGCATTTATTTGGAGACCTTTAAGGATCAAAGAGATCAGTATCAGTATGCTTCAATACGAATCATTCTTTTCACTTTTCCTTTAAGAATTTGGTTGATCGTGAAATTTCCTTATGCCAAAATGTAAAGTAGGGCAACAAAAATGACATTTACTCCCATATTTCCAAAGATTATACGTTTTGAGTAGAAAAAGGCCGAGTTATACAGCTATCCTTGAGCCTTTAAGAAAGAATAGTAACGGAATCCTCTTATGATAAGAACCACTCGCTTCTTTCTGGTACTTCCGGCAAAGGGGCTGATCGACTACACAGAATTAGCAGACAGCGCCCGACTGCTTGTAGACGCAGCCCGAAACCAGGCCCATAGTTTCCTTGGCAGAAACGTGGAAGTGCTTGCAGTAGACGTACTGGAGCGCCTCATATCTCACCTGGGTGACAGAAAATTGCCGCCTATCTCCGGGTTTTTGGCAAGGAACTATATTTTCATGAACGCGGGATGCCTGCTTTCAGATGCGCCTCCGTTTGCCGAACTTCTGAAGCAGGCACGGCACTCAAGGTTTGCATGGATTGGGGAAAAAAGCAGTGAGGAAGCCAATGCCTTTGCGATTTCCCTCCGGCTACCTGCAGCAGGCCTTTTTGCGCTCATCAAGAGATTCAGGCCTTTCTGGCATGTCCTGGCCCGTCTTACCGCTTGTGCAGATGATGTTGTAGATACCCTGGCGCCCATTTTTCAGATCCATTTTATTTCTCCTGGGCCATCTTCGATTGAAAACTCCCCCGCAATGGCTCAGGTCAAGGGAACGAAGTCGCGGCGATGGGCTAATTCCCCCTCGTACCTCAACACGGCCATGAGGGAGATATTATCAAATCCACAGGACCCGCGTAGGATTGGACGCGATCCCGTACACATGTTAAACGCCCTATTGGCGCAACGAGACGTCTCACAGGTTCCATGGGTCTTCAACACTCTTGTAAACGAAATCGAATACCGACAAGGTCACGTCAATCCTCAGAGTTTTCCTCCGGAAATTCACCTTTCACCAACAGGGGTCTGTAATCTGGAATGCCGCTTCTGTAGCTATACTCACGATATCGCGCGCTCCAATTTCGTTAATTTGGAAAAAGTGGCAAATATTGATGCTCTCCGCAATGTCCAGACATTTCGGTTGAGCGCTGGTCTTGGTGAACCCACAATAAATAAACACCTTCCTGCCATTATCGAATATATAACAAACCGGTTTCCACATCTGGGCCTGAATTTGTTTACGAATGGTCTGTTGCTAAACCGCCCTGGAATACTCGAAGCATTGATTGAAAGAGTGCGATGGGTTAATGTTTCCTTGAATGCAGCAACGAGAGCTACATGGAGAGAAATGTGCAAAAATGATCAATTTGATTTAGTGTGCCATAACGTAAGTGAGTTGCACAGGGAGAAACACTTTCGGGGTTCTCTCTGGCCGCTGGTTTACGGTTCCATGGTCCTCACGGGTTCTAATATAGCTGACCTCCCTCGAATGCCCGCCCTGTGCCGTGAATTAGGAGTGGATCGCTTCACCGTATTCCCATTTTTTGCCCTTGGCTATGGTGGGCCTGAAAAGTATGGTGCCGAAATGACGTTAGAAGCATACCGTGACAGGTATGATGCCATTTATGGCGAAACGGTTAACGAGGCTAAGGCACACAGTATCAGTATAGAACTTCCGCCGCCAGCCGACCAAACCCAGGTATTTTTCGGTTCGGAATTACGATCCCTATATGACTTTGCCCGGATTGAGGCCAATGAGTGGCCGATGGGAAGGTTTCTGACCGGCTTGAACTTTGATCAACCACCCAGTACGTATTGCCATTTTCTTTGGCGCTGTGCCACCATCGAAAGTACCAACAACACTGGGCACTCCCAAGATGAGACCCACTTTCTATACCCGTGCCTTGGACCGCTTTCAAGCGTGGATATTTCCCGTCAGACAGGCTTCCGATTTCCGGACATAAACGGTTTCCTAGAGTTATGGCAGAATCCTGTATTCACTTACCTCCGCAAGGCCCAACATGAAGATGGTGTATGTGAAGTCTGCGACATATGTCGACGGAAAGACACCCGAAACCCAAGCGAATTTGCGCTTTTAGAGAGAGTCGTGGGACAGTTCGCTAAGAAATGGCATTAAAGCAGAGGAATCTCAAGGTACCGATGGAAGGCGTCCTGTTGCTCTGCAGTAACTACCTTTTCAAGGGCGCTACCAATTACATCAAGTGTCGTTTCAAGCACACTGTTGTTGTGCGAATAGCTTGGAAGCATGATACCGTTGTAGGTTGTTACTCCAGACTTGAGTAGTTCCTGTAAATAAAGAGTTCGCTTCAAGCTTAGACGCTCAGGGTCAGGCTCATCAAAGGTCAGTGCCGTCCTGAATGGTGGGCCTAGGCACCTTGCAGCAATCCCTACCTGATTGCACAGGTTGTTTATCCCCCGCTTTAGCTGTGTGCCATAATCCCACACATGCTTGGCCACTGGTTCGTCCCGATAAATTTGAATTGCGGCCTTAGCGGCGGCAAATGAATACATTTCACCTTTAAAGGTGGGGCCGTAGTGTATATTTTCCGCGGCGCGTTGGAAAATATGGGATCTGCCAACTAAGGCGGACAGGGGCATTCCACAAGCAAGGGCCTTACCAAAACAGGCCAGATCCGGAATGATACCCGTAGCCTTTTGTACGCTGCCAGACGGGTACCGATAGCCGGTCAGGATCTCATCAAAAATCAACAGTGCCCCCGCCTCTCGGACCATTTCGGCGATAGCGCTCAGGAAGTCCCTGTCTGCATCCTGGACCGGCCCCTGGACACTCTCCGCTGGACCTGAAGGCTCCAGCATCACCGCGGCGAGATCGTCTCGATGCTCTCTGAAAAGCCTCACAAAGTCATCAAGGTCATTGAATTTGAAGCTATGGTTCAAGATTTCGGGCCGATCGGGCACGCCGGTTTTGGCAAAGCCTTCCTTTTCAACCCAGAAATCCTGCCAACCATGATAGCCACACGTGAGGAGCTTCTTTCTACCGGTGAAAACCCGTGCCATCCGTGCGCTGGCCGTACACACATCAGAACCGTTTTTTCCGAATAACACCATCTCGGCGCATGGAATATCCTCAGTGAGCATCTGGGCTACCTCCATTTCGAGCGGATAGGGAAAGGGTACCACTGCACCAGAATGCAGGACATCAGCTATCGCCTTTTGCACACGCTCATCCGCATATCCCAACAGGGAACAGCCCCAACCCATGACATAGTCCACATACTGCCGGCCTTCTGTGTCCCATACGTAACAGCCCTTTGCCTTGGAAACAAACAGCGGATACGTATGGCCATCTGCGCTTTGACCGATTCCCCGGGTAGGCTGATAATACCAGGGATTGATCCGGCTGGCCTGCTCATAGATCTCCCCGCTTCGGTCCCCGAGAGGTGAATCGATGCGCAACTTGATTACCAAAGGCTTCACACCCTGATCGGAAAATCGAGTTTCGTTCTGCGCGACCAACTCCAGGACAATTTTATATGCCCCAGAGCTATCAGGTGCATGGAGGGGAAAATGTATGGTTACACGGTCTCCGGGTGGAACCTCGGCCCGGGGCATAAGATGCGTTGCCAGTAGATCGCCGTTACAATATACGACCAAGTCCACTCGTTTACCTTCCGGGTGATGGCGTTGCCAAGTCTTCGGACCGCTATTTTCCAGGCACACCCAAGCACCCCAGACCGTCTTGGCCGGTAGCCGTCGGGGGATGTTGTGGCCGTGATAAGTTACACCGTAACCTCCAAGGGATATCGATCTGGACCGTGTTCGCGACCAGATCCGCGATGCAAAACTTTGTACTGAGAAATTCATAAAAAAGCTCCTTTTCATTCCTCTCTCCCGATTTTCATCTTTTGATTTTGCATGATCGGCGGATCCTGTTTGAGATGATGTCTTTTGTACACGCGTACAATTTGCCAAGTATGGGTGATTGATCCGATTTTCTTGATTGGGTCACCGATAAAGTTGAACCGAACACCTTGGTACCATTTCTTGATAGAACCTGTCCGGTCGTTGGCAGCAGAATAAAGGACAGCGCGTAGTCTCCCTCGCGCCGGGGTGCCTTGATCGCAAAGGAGAAGTGGCTCCGTTCACCAGGACCGACATCGTGGCGCAAAGGGACCCGCTGAACCAACCGGTTTTCGGCGAAAATGCACATGAACAAACCATTTTGTTTTATGCCCAACCCCGGCACCCTCCAGGTTTCTTTGCCAGCGTTCTCCAGATAAAAGCGGCATATGTCCTCTTGGCTGACGTGAAGTGTTTTGGGGACATGATGCCTGATCACCTTCACAGGGAACTTTCCGTTTATCAAAGGATTTCGGTCTTTAAGCGGGTTGGCGGGTAAAAGGCCCTGATCTCTCAACCTGAGCATCTGGCGGTGAATGCGGATGAGTTCGGCCGGGATATCGATTCCGTGGGTACAGTAACAGGTTACTCTCTCGCAGGACTCACACGCAGCCTCTTCTCCGGAATGCAATTGGAAATATTGTAGACGATCGAGTGTCTCAAAGGTCTCTGAGGGGTAATTGCATATATAGGCATCGCGAAAAAGCCACGATATGGGCAAAGACTTGCTGCAGAGCGGATCACAATCGCCACAACGGCTGCAGAGGCTTCCTTTCATCTCAAAAACGGTCCTTTCTATTTTCTCCATACGATCCGCTGTAAGCCCATGGGGTGGATGTCCGGCCAGGGCGTTTTCCTCCGCCTCTTCCACGGATGCTGTTCCGGGGATGACACTACAGACTTCGGGCCGCATAAGGATAGCACGCAAAAGATCCATTGCCGAGAGTTTGGCCGGTTCCGGTGGAGACCAATGGTGCGGGGGGAATGCCCGGCTCTTGCACAACAAGCCCCCAGCCAAAGGCTTCATGATGAAGAGGCCCACGCCATGCTTTGCAGCAAGGGGAAAAATATGCTCGCTATTTTGAGTGATATCCTCAAACTTTTTGGGCGGCTCCGGATTATATGACAAAAGGTGAAAGCCCAAGACATTATAGGAAATCATGATAGCGTCGAAGCAGCGTAACTTGATCAAGCGGGCGACATATTCCGGCTCTCCATGGGTGCTACAGTAAATGCCGGTTAATCTGCCCTGCATTTTCTTTTCCAGAAGGAATTGAACCATACCCGCTGGTCCCCATACATCTTCCCCGAGATATTCTCGATCATCGATGCATCCTATTCCGAACATCTCAAGCTTTCTTTTTTTGAACTTACGACATGCGCTCTCAAACAAATATTCAAAATGGCGCATTTCTCCATATCCTTGGGATAATACAATTACCTCACGATCGGACTCCTTAATGGCCTGCGCGACCAATTCGTCGGCCCCCTCATAGTCGGGAGAGGCGTGGACCAGGTTCACCCCTAACTCAAAGCCTCGTTTGAGCGTATCGATGGCCTGCTGTTCAGGTACCAGACGCAACTGACATGTCCCAAATCCCACCGCGCTTGCCATGATACGGGTACTCCCTATACGATTATAACGCATCATTAACCATATCCTAATAAGCGATGAAAGCAGGCACCTCGCATAACAAACATTGGTTCGACTCAAACGGGGTTTGCTGCTCGGTGCCACATGCTGGATTCAATAGCCTTTTCTTGGGAAGTGTCAATATCACACCATGTTAGATGGAGGTTCCCCTGAGATATTCAACAGGGAGATAGAAGCGGCTTTTTCAAGAAGGAGTATAGAGAGATTTATATTGTACGTCAATCATGAGCTCCATAATGATTAGAGGATATTGCACGTGTGGGGCACAGCCTTAAAATGAAGACATGATTATCATTGTCAATGCGAATTGGTGAAGCTTGCCTGGCAAGCGATGCAGATATCTAAAACATAAACACAATTACTTAATACCCAATTGTCCCTTTGTTCAAAATCGAAGATATTTGCTTCTCAAAGCGGATATCTTGCGCTTAAGTCTTTCCCGTGGGCGTTCTACCACAGGCTGAACAATTTCACGTTTGGGATAGCCCAAACGTTTGCATGTTTCGAAGTATGCGTCGTAATCGTGAACATTGTAGTTACAACCACAATATACCTTGGGGCATTTACGCATCTCAGCTGGCATATACTGGTCAAAGGTGGACGGTTGAAGATCATGAAACGATCCGACTTTGTTCTCCGTGCACCACAGACCGTGCTTGAATGTCCCGTCAGGGTTGATAAGGAAATGGGAATAACCCAGACAACACCGTTTTCCCAACGAAACCGGAAATTTCGACTCATTCTGAGCCTTCTGACTGCTGGCCTCTGAAGCAGCAGACGGAGAATGGGGCTGGATGTAGGTCACAAAACAGATAGGTAACCCACACTCTCGTGTGATACGCGACAGCTTTTTGCGATCTTCCAGCGTGAGCTCGTGGTCTACTTGACCAAGACGTAATCTCACTGTGTTCTTGTATTGGTTGATAAACTTTATGATACGCTCTACCCATTCATCATTGTGATAGGAAATATGGAGGCTTCCAACAACCTCAATTCGTGGCGAGAGACGAACAATGTCTTCACAATAGGTCACAATACGATTGAGATTCGTGAAAAGGCGTACGGTAATATTATAGCTTCTGGCAAGTATCGATAATACCTCCTTAATATACACGGCCATCAAAGGCTCAGCGGCACAAATACTCACTACTACGGTTTCGGCGTAACTGCACAATTCAACAATCTTCTCAGCAGTTCTTAACTCAGAACCGGGTACGTACAGAACATCTTGAGATAGCTTTTGTGCGAACACGCCTTTGTCAATGCAATAACTGCAACACATGTCGCATCTGTCTATGATGACCCACTCGAAATAGAGCAGCCTTCTTCTGTCCATTTGAATCTGTCTTTCAGCTCTCCAATGATTGAAATTATTTGTAAGTGTAAAAGGCGCTTTAACCGTTAACCTATTGGGATTGCTTACTATCGAGTTACGGTACTATTCCGCAGTCGGGTTCTATTATATTCTATTAGAAAACTACCAAATAGATACTTCAGAACAGTCGGATTGAAGGATTCATACACAATCTGTGAGGTTTCGGTGTTAGTGAAAATGCGAGGTTACGTGCATGATGTTGTGAGTAGGCTTAACCCCCTGAAAACAGCAGAATGTTGATGC
>JACKQG010002819.1_pt1 | contig 22080 bp, 23 predicted proteins | sample 8237621 | NCBI WGS metagenome assembly JACKQG01 (sample SAMN15677084, study PRJNA649215) | marine metagenome | biome: marine; feature: Black Sea; material: saline water; isolation source: suspended particulate matter (SPM) from the Black Sea western gyre | collected 2013-06-09/2013-06-10 | depth... | reverse complement strand
GTAGCTCCTTCAATCAAATTATCCTTGCTATCAAACACAACGCCTTTGATAGTTGCAAAGGGGAACATTGTAATCGTTAGTTCTTCTTCAGTTTTTTCACTGAAACCATACAGCGCATCTGACTCATTATTAATTAATGCAACGAAAGAAATAGCATTAGTATCTTCTGGTACAGAAATCAAAACATTGTTTTCTACAATCATGTATTCATTAGTTTCAAAAATATTGTTGTACTCATCCAGAAAGGAAATAAACACGTTTGTATTTGTGACTGGTTGGTGCAATTTATCAAAGAGAGAAACACTGATTTCATCTTGAGCAAAAGTAAGACTGGATAAAATAAGAATAAATAATGGAAAAAGAAGAATTTTACTATTCCAATTAAAAAACTTGTTCATGAACTCTTGATTTAAAACAAGCTATTTAAATTTTACTGACATTTCAATACAGTTTGAAGAAACAGTAATCTTTATAAAGCAACTTCTTTTCACGGTTTTCATGGCAGATAAGAAAGAAAAAAAAGCAAAGAAACCAAGACAACTCTGGACTCGCTACGAAATCAGTGGTGATAAAATAACCAGAAAGAACAAGTTTTCACCAAAGTCAGATGGAGACTTCTTGGCAGAACATTCTAATAGAAGAACTTGTGGCAAGACTTGTTACATGGAAAAGAAATAACTCTGTTTCTACCTTTTAAAATAGAAATATTTTTATACTAGAAATTTCAAAATAGTATACAGTTTAATCTAAGGCGATCTATTATAAGATCCAGAGGTGAATTAAATGCCAGCTGCGAAAGCAAAGAAAAAAACAGTTAAGAAAGCTGTTAAGAAAAAACCAGTGAAGAAGAAGGCGGCTCCTAAGAAAAAAGCTGCTAAGAGACAAGTGAAGAAAGCAGTAAAAAGGCGGCTCCTAAGAAAAAGGCTGCTCCTAAGAGAAAGCCTGCTAAGAAAAAGGCTGCTCCTAAGAAGAAACCAGCAAAAAAGAAGGCTGCTCCTAAAAAGAAAAAAGCTGCTAAGAAAAAGAAATAACAGTTCTCACATTTTTTATTTCTTTGAATTTTTTTTATTTCAACGACCAGAAATTAATTTTTTTAATTTCTGATTTTTATTTTTTTTAAATAAGAAACTAATTCTTTCAAAACTTTTTCTTTAACACCAGGAACAAATTTAATGGTTCCGGCATAGTCATGGCCTCCACCACCAATCTTTCCAAAGGGTATTTTTTGTTTCAAGGTCTTTAAAATTTCAGTGATAGAAAAATCTAAGTTCTCAACTCTGAAGGACATAAAGTTATCTGTATGTCCAATTGTGATTCTAGATCCTGTATTCATTCTATGTGCAATGCCAACTAGCTTGCCAGCTGTAGGGTATTCACCCATTATACTATTTGAACCAATATCAAATGAGAATAATTTTATTTTTCCTGCAGCTTCTTTCTTCAAAAATTTCTGAATGACTTTTTTATACGCTTCTTCCCTCTTATCTATTTCTGGCAACAAGATATTCATAATCTTTTTTTGATTGTCATTGAATAAATCATAAATTAAATCTGACTCCATGAAACGCATATTGTAAGCTTCGAAATCAACGCATTTAGCGAGTTTCTCTAAGAATGGCCTCTTAGGAACAAGACTCATGTATGGTTTCAAAATCTTATCTGAACTTTTATCAGACACTCCAGACAAAGCTGCATACAAAGGATTGGCCTTTCCAAGTATGTTGGCAACCTCAAAACCAAGCATTCCGCTCGTGATATCACCTGTTGCACCGGATTTTCTAGGGTTCAAATGTATGTCAACTATTTGATCAACCTCTTTTGAGAAAACATGATGATCTAAAATTATTATAGAAATATTATACATCTTTATACGCTTCAAAGCAAGCAAGTCTTCTTCACCACTCCCATTATCAATAATAACAAGCAATGGTTTCTTATCATACTCTAAATTATCTTTAAAGAAAGAAAGATCTCTTAAGGCATCTGGATAATCATAGAAAGGAGTCCTCATAGGCAAGCGTTTGTATTTTTGCCAGGGCTTACTGTTTTCATTCTTAATAATTGGATGAATAACTTCTTCAATAGCTAATGCTCCACAGTAACCATCACAGTCAGCGTGATGTCGAATGATAATCAAAGCTCTATCTTCAACAGCTTTCTGTATTCGTTTTGCTGCTTCTTTGATACTGGGTTTTAATTTTTCTATGTCGTGCTCCATTTTGTATGTCCAAAGTGCAATATTAAGTCAATGCCTAAGTTTTTAGATTCTACTGGTAAATCACACGAGCCATAACATGAACCAGCCCAGATAAATATCTTTGCTTTGGTTTTTCTCTCTAATTCTTCTTGAATATCTTTAGCTCTTGGTTTCAAACCATCTGGTAAATGCAATAATACTTTTTTTGCTTTTGACTCCTTAATCTCTTTTATTGCAGGTTTTAAATCAAAGTTATACATGAAGAAAGAAAAATAAAGATTATATATAAATTTTTAGGACAAAGCTTTCACAGCATGCAGGACTTCAATGTTTTCAGTTGCGCGCACATAGTCAGATTCCAGATTTTCTGCAGCTTCAAAGTAAGCTATTGATTCATCAATATCCCCAACGTAGTTATATCTGATATTAGTTGCAATATTGATTGCTAAATCGTAGTTGTACGAAGGATTATTTGGTTCTGCATTCACAAGTTCTCTTAGTTGTTCAATGGCTTCGTCGTATTGTTCTGTTTTGTGATACACAATTGCCAAATTACTCATAGCAATAGTGTAATCTGGATTTTCAGCTAAGGCCATTTGATAGTATTCGATTGCTTTATCATAATCTTCTTTGGTTGTATAGTATACGCCGAGATTGTTCATTATATCAGAACTTCGCGGGTGAATACTCAAACCTATTTCATAAACTTTCAAAGCATCGTTGTCATCTATACCCATTAAGTAATTTCCTAATGAAGCGAAAAAACCAGGATCATTAACTGTTTGCTGAAATGGTTGGTCAGTAGACATCTGTAATGTTGCAACTCCCTTTTCAGCTGATACCATTGCTGACATCATTATTACTAGAATAATTGCTATAATTGTTTTTTTCATGTTAATCTCCTTTTTATTATAAAATGATTAGAAGGTATATAAATTTTTTGAAAGAAAAATTATTTTTTAGAAGTCTTCTTTACAGGTGTTTTTTTAGTCTCTTTTTTAGGTGCAACTTTTTTTACTGCTTTCTTTTCAGTCTTCTTCTCTACAGGTTTAGATGTTTCAGTTTTTACTTCTTCTTTCTTTTCTTCAACCTTAACTTCTTCCTTTTTCTCTTCGACTTTAGGAGTGTCTGAAACCTTTGGTTTCTGAGCATCATCAGAAACTTTTGTTTCTGAGATTTCTTTTTTTTCTTCAGTAGCTTCTGCTTCGCCACCTTCCGTAGGTGTTGTCTCATTAGCTTTGATCTTTTCAACCTCTGCTTCAGGCACGACTTCTACTTCTTCCTCAAAATCTCTCTTTCTCTTCTCGATCTTCAAAACTCTGATTTCAAAGACTCTAACTGGAAAGATTTTAGCAAGTTTACTCTTCATATCCTTTTGCAAGGAAATTCTTAGAAGATCTTCAATTGTTTTTTCGAATGTGTTCTTGTTAAGAGTTTCTTTCAGAATTTTCCTGATGTTTAATCTTAACTTGGTTTCGATTGATTTGAAAGCGTAACTATTTGTGATGACGATGATTTTGACTCTTAATCTTTTACCGTCAGCACTCTTTACGATGAATGAATCGTCAATTTTGTTTCTTCCTCTTCTAACAAGTCTTTTCATGAATGATGGTATTAATTCGTATTTTGTGATTTCTGTGATTCCTTGTCCTTCTCTGACGTCTTTAATTTTGAATTGGACATTTGTGTTTTGCTTTCTAGGATCACCAATTACATTAGAAAGATTCATAGTCATATATCTGCCTTTCATGACGCTAGGGTCTGCCAATAAGCTTTCTCCTAGAACTCTGCTACCGAATATTTTCGGACCTATGACAGGATACCACTTCTTCTTCTTGATTTTCTTCGTTGAAGTTTGCTTTTTTGCCATGTAGTCGCAGAAAAATTGAAGGGTTTATAAATGTTACTTTCTTATATTATAGAAAAATCACTCATTGGAAGGGTTAATCTTAAACATCTAAGTCCAATACTTTTTTTGCATGTTTCTCAATAAAGGCTCTTCTTGGTTCTACTTCTTCACCCATCAATACGACAAACATACGATCTGCTTCAATTGCATCTTCAATTTTTATCTGTTTCAATGTTCTTTTTTCTGGATTCATAGTAGTTTCCCATAGTTGATCAGGGTTCATTTCTCCTAATCCTTTATATCGTTGGGTTGATGCTCCTTGGCCAAGTTTTTTTAGCCAATCATCTTTTTCTTCTTCTGTTTGGGCGTAATGCTTTTCTTTACCTTTCTTTACTAAGTAGAGAGGTGGTTGTGCTAAGTATATATATCCTTGTTCAATTAGTTCTCTCATTTGTCTAAAGAAAAATGTTAGTATGAGTGTTGCTATATGATTTCCATCTACATCTGCGTCTGTCATAATTATTATTTTATGATAACGCGCTTTGTTAATATCAAATTCTTCTGCGATGCTTGTTCCAAGTGCTGTAATTATGGTTATGATTTCTTGGCTGCTCATAATCTTGTTAATTCTAGCTTTTTCGACGTTAAGGATTTTTCCTTTTAATGGTAGTATCGCTTGAAATTCTTTGTTCCTTCCTTGTTTTGCGCTTCCACCTGCCGAATCTCCTTCTACTAAATAAATCTCACATTTACTTGGATCTTTTTCTGAGCAATCTGCTAGCTTTCCAGGCAGAGTTGTTGATTCCAATACACTCTTCCTTCTTACTAACTCTCTGGCTTTTCTGGCTGCTTCTCGTGCCTTTGCAGCACTCACAGCTTTCATGATTATGTTTTTTGCAATCTTAGGATTTTCTGCTAGGAATGTGTTTAGGCCATTTGTTACCAAGCTATCTACTATTCCTTTTATTTCACTGTTTCCTAATTTTGTTTTTGTCTGTCCTTCAAATTGTGGTTCGGGTATCTTAACAGAAATAATCGCTGTTAATCCTTCTCTTGCATCGTCGCTTGATAGCTTGCTGTCTTTTAGTATTCCTTCTTTCTCAGCGTAGTTGTTCAAGCATCTTGTTAGTGCTGTTTTGAAACCTATGAGATGTGTTCCACCTTCATGTGTATTAATATTGTTTACAAATGAGAAAACGTTTTCTGCGTATGCGGTTGTGTATTGCATTGCGACTTCTAGTTCTGTGTCTCCCTTTGTTTTATGCAAATAGATTGGCATGTGAATCTCTTCCTTGTTCTTGTTTAGAAACTTCACAAAGCTCATGATTCCACCTTCGTAATGGAATTCTTTACTCTTCACATCATTTCTTTCATCTTCTAAGATTATTTTTGATCCTTTATTTAGAAATGCTAGTTCTCTTAATCTGTTAAGCAAGGTGTCATAATCAAATTCTGTTGTATCAAATATGTCTTTGTTTGGTTTAAATTTAACTGTTGTTCCCCTCAAATCAGTTGTTCCTTTTTCTTCTAGTTTGCCAATTGGAAACCCATTTTCAAATCTTTGAAAGTATTTTTTTCCGTTCTTATGAACTGTGACATCTAAGTATTCTGATAATGCGTTTACAACTGAGACTCCTACTCCGTGCAATCCTCCTGAAACTTGATATGTTTTTTTGTCGAATTTTCCGCCTGCGTGTAGTTTAGTCATGATTAATTCTACGCCGCTAATTTTGTATTTTGCATGTTTGTCAGTTGGTATTCCTCGTCCATTATCTGTGACTGTTACAGCATTGTCCTTGTGGATGGTCACTGTTATTCTATCACACTCACCAATCATTGCTTCGTCAATTGCATTATCTACAACTTCGTAAACCAAATGATGTAGGCCTCGCTCGCCAGTACTTCCTATATACATTCCTGGTCTTTTCTTAACAGCTTCAAGGCCTTCTAGAACTGTAATTTTTTTTGAGTCGTAATTGTCTGTCATTTCGTATCTCTGCCCCTCTAAAAATGGATGTGAGAATCCTCTAATAATTGGTTTGGATTTCTTTAAAAAACTTTCGGTTGAATTCTGGCGTTTCAAGCCCTCTACTTTAAGAATTCTTAGGTTTCAGCCTTTAGAATTCAAGGGTTTCAAGGGTTGTACTGCATGAATTAGTAAGCTTTTTAAGCTATGGAACTCAAGAGTTCATCATGGAGCAAAAACTCTTATGGATGACTGTTGTGCTAGTATTGGCAGGAACATACTTTATAGGATCAGGTGTAACTGGAAATATCATATCCCAAAGCTGCTGTTTCCCACCAAACTGTGCAGAAGAAAATATCTGTGAAAGCGCAAGACCTCATATTGAATCACCTGCAAGAAGCTTCAATGACAGTTTGATATACCTTGGCTTAATCGCAATGTCATGTTCTATAGGAATCTTTTTCTTGCACAAACATGAACATTTGAAGTAAAATATTAATATCTAGATATATTCCTATATTTCATGGGGGGTTTAGAAAGAATTGCTGAATCTTGGAGAGATTGGACTACTAATTATCCTAAAATTGCTGCATTTACGACAGCTTCGCTTTCTTGTTCATTCTTAGTTGGTTTGGGGGCTTTAGTTGATGCTAATTTTCCGAGAACAGAGGGTTTAAGTGGAATAGTTAGTACGCTTCTCGCATCAGCAGTTGTGCTGCCAGGCATTGCGTATGACCGATTTAAATCTTATTCTTATGATACAACGTTGAAAAAGTATGATCTCAAATATTATGATATCAAGAGTAAACTCAAAAAAACAGATTTTGTGAAGAAAAAAGTTCGCAATTTTTTCACAAGAACATTGGACTCCTTCCTTGAAAATCCAAAAAAAACTGCTGTGGCGTTGTCTCTTGGCTTGACATCGCTATCACTGGCAAGGCGCGTTGTTCAAGATGGAATTGAGCGTGTGTATCATTGGATGGACAACATTGAAGCATTCTTATCTCTTGATACTGTGATTTTAGCAGGATCTTATTTAATCGCAAAAGTAGGTGTTGGGACTTGGGGTGTATATATTCATTCTTCAAATAGAAAATTTTGGTCTGATTACAAGAAGTTCAAAAAGCTTAGTGAAGATGTTGAAAATGCAGACCTATCATCGCTAAAGGAAATTGCTGATAAAAGTCCAATTGATTTTTTTGTTTATGAATATGCTCGTATCTGTTTTTCTAGAGGGGAAAAATATGATGCTCTAGATGCTTTGAAAATGGCTCGTGAAAAAAGTGCTTTGAATCACTTATTTTGTCTTGAACCCTATGTATTTGCAACCACTATTAAAGGAGAGATTTACAAACATGACAAGAATATTCAAGAAGATCCACTTTCATTTCCAGATTACTATGGTTTAGCATCTCAACTCTTAAAGATTGGCGAACGAAAAAAAGCGATCGAAGTAATTCATAAATTTACTTTGGAAGCAGAGAAAAATTCTGATCTTGCAATGGATGCCAACGTTGCTGAAGCTATGTTCTTAGAAGGTATTGATGCGACAGAAGAATTAGATGTGCAAGCTTTGAAACTCTTGTCAATGTCAAAAAAATTTGAAAGAATTGGTGATCATGAAATTCTTACCATGAATGATACTAAGTATTCTGGAGGAGCATTTATTTTTAGGAAAAGCCAAGATAGAGTTTTTTTGGAAGACGAACAAAATTTTGACTCCGATTTAAAAACGAATTTTGATGGTATAAATACTGATAAAGAGTTCCGAATCATAAAACCTCCCAGAATTTTGCCTTATAATTTAGGGTTCTTGGGGATGATGGAAATTGCTGCTGGAAAAGCTCTTTATAACCTTTTGAAAACACGGTATGATGTTAACACTCAAACAAAGATTTCTCGTTTCATGGCCAGAATACATGTATCTAATCCCATATATGATTCTGAATCTGACCAATATTATTATTCGCAATTGAAACAAAAAATTGAGGGTGTTCGCAAGAAGGCTCAGAATTCTAATTCTGGTTTGTTGCCTTACTTAGAAATGATTGAAGATAACATGGATATCTTGTTTACTGGATTGGGAAATCTGCCAAGAGTTGTTAACATTGATGGTCATCAATTCAATTGGATTGTGGGAAAATACATCACGAAAATTGACAATCAACAGCATTCTCCTGTACCTCCTTGTTTTGAGTGCTCTAAGCAAATTGAACAATCAGTTAGTCCTCCTAAAAGTATGGAGGGCGATGTGATTAGAGATACTCTTCTATTAGAATATCATTCTGAATTCTCCAATGTTCATAAATTGCCAGAAATAGATGAATTCACTTTTTACAAGGCAAAGTCTGATGTTATCAAAGCAGTTTCCAATTTTTGTTATGTTTATGACAAACCACAAAGATATATGGCTGCAGGAGAATTCTTGGCGAACGCTATTTACTCTATGGAAAAACTCAGAGGGTATTATACTTCTACGCATGATAGGATTTCTTTAAGTCATCTAAGAGCTGGTTTAGAAGGATTGATTCTCTCTTTGGCTTAATTTTTCTTCAGTGCCGTCGCCACCAACGAATCCATGTATGGTTTCAGCTTTGGTATGTACACTTCTAATTCTTTATTGTTTTTTGTGTCAAAAATTATGTATATATCGTTTCCTACTTCGGGTATTTCTGACCTTAATTCTTCTAGCTCGTCTTTGTTGAATAATATTGAGAAGTTTGATTCAAAGATTCTTTTTTTGGAATCTTGAAACTCGTAGTATACGTTCAATTTTATTTTGAGTCCTCTGTCTTCTGGCTTTATGGATTCGTATGTTGCAGTCACATTTTTCAAATATTTAATCTTTGCTGTGATGCACTCAATTTTTTTCTCTATGCTCTTCTTTGTTTTCAATCCTAAAAATCCTGTGATGCCTATGAGTACGATTAACGCTAGTATGTTGAATAATGAGTGGTTGCTCACGAGTATTATTGCTATGAGGCTGAATAGAAATATTACAAAGCAAACTAATGTGCCAATACCAAACGCTATGGTTAAATTTAGCTTCTTCTTGCCTTCGTATGCTTTTACTCTTTCCTCTGGTGGTTTAGGAAATACCTTTAGAGTTATGTCACTTCCCACCTCTTTTTGTTCTTCCATTTTAAATTCTGGTTGAATAGTATGGTCCGTACAAATTGCCTATAGTTCTGATTGCTGACATCAAATTGTATATTATTAGCAATTCTTTGTTGTCGGCTTTTTTAAATTTTTCTTTGTTTTTTAATTCCTTTTTTTTCTGCAAAAATCTGTTTATGTTATCCTTTTCGAATTTGTAGAATAATGCGTGGAACATTTTTAAGAACTCATTTGTTTCTTGGAATAATTTGATTGTTTCCTGACTCATAGTTGTTTTCTCCTCGTATGCGTGTTTGATGATCTCTTCATAATAATCCCCTATTTTTTCCAGATCTCGTATTATGACATAGTAGAACTGTGTTTTCAAGCTGTCTTTATATCCTATTTTGTTTAGTATTCTTTTGCAAAAGTCTGTAAATTTGTCTATACTATTTTCCATTGTCAGTAAATCTTTTAATCGGATATACTCTTTTTTTTCGATTGCTTCCAAACTGCTCTTAGCTATTTCTTCCAATAAGAAAAACGTTCTTCTCAAGATTGTTTCAAATTCTTCTTCTAGCGTCGCTGAAACGTTTTTTATTTCTAAATATTTCTCGCCTTGATCAATTATTTCATACCCCATCAAAGAAGGGATTTTTTCTTGTATTTTTTGATATACCTTGCTGTCTTTGTAGTTAACTCTGATTTCATCCACTCCTGCTTGGTACAAATATGCGATGTATAATGGATCATAGTTTTCATCTGCATCAATTATTATTTTGTCTGATTTCTTTACTTTATTTGTTGAAACTATTATTCTTCTTTCTTGCTCTTCTATTTCTAGTTCGTCGCCTTTGATGACATTATTTGCTTTTACCCATTTACTGGGTAGGCTAATGACAATTGTTTTGCCTGCTAATTGTATTGCTTTTCTTTGCATGGCATTCCAATAGTTGTTTTATTATATAAATATTTCGTTAGTATATAATTATATATCTATATATAAGTTATTAGGATAAATTATATAATTTTATTTCTGGAGATACATATTGTTTTTCCGAAATTGATGAAACATATTTGGGAAATCCGGAGGTAAATCAAATGGATAAAAAAGATATAAAATTTTTGACGCACTTAAGAAACAATGCAAGGGAAACATTAACTATGATAAGCAAGAAAACAGGTATTCCGATATCAACGCTTTATGATAGGTTGAAAGTACACGAACAAAGTTTAATCACGAAGCACACAGCTTTGATAGATTTTGCAAAGCTTGGATATCTTTGCAGAGCTCACATAGCCGTTAAGGTAACCATAGATGAGCGAGAAGTAATAAAAGAGTATCTTATGAAGCAGAACTGCGTGAACTCATTGTACAAGATTAACAATGGCTATGACTATCTTATTGAAGGGGTATTTGTGCATGTAAAGGAGATGGAAGACTTCTTAGAAAGATTTGAACAGAAATTCAAAGTTTTAGAAAAGAATGTACATTATATCATAGAAGATGTTAAAAGAGAAAGTTTCATGACGGATGTTAATGCTGTTTTGTCCAATGTATGACTCTTTTTTCAATCAAAGAAGCTACTTTGTTCAAAGCATATCCGAATATTCCTGTGATAATAATTAATGCATACATTTTTGGAATCTCATATGCGAGATGAGCATTGATGATTGCGTTGCCCAATCCATTGACGGATCCAATGAACATCTCAGTAACAATTATTAGAATAATGCAAAGTGAAATTGCAATTCTTATGCCTGAAAAAATGTGTGGCAATGAGCCATAGAAAATGATGTTCTTGAAAAAGTATGGTTTTGGAATGTTGTAAACTTTTGCCATGTTAAAATATGATTTGTTGAGATGTCGAACTCCATAGGATGTATTTACGAGTATAATTGTGGTAGTTAGCCATGCAGCCAAAGCAATTTTTGCAGTGTCGCCTATGCCAAAAAACAGCATTGTTAGGGGAAAAAGTGCAGTCACAGGTATGGATCTGAGAAAGTCAATGATGAATTCTAGTGAATCATAGAGTTTTTTGAAATATCCAATAGCTAATCCTGCTGGAATACCAATAACTAGACTTATGGCAATTCCAATTAACACTCTGTAAAATGTTAACCCCATATCTGACAATGTTTCTTGTAGGATAATAATTCTAAAAAATTCTGTTCCAACCAACAATGGATTTGGAAACATCAATGGATTGAAAACTTTGCAGTAATAGATGAGTGTTCCAACTAAAAAAAACAGTCCTGGAATTAGTACATATCTAATTACTCTTTTATAATTCATAGTACGCGTCCTCTTTTAATTGTGTGCAGAACCTCCCGGTGGTATTTATTGAAATGAGGCAATGTTCCTTTGCTTCTGGGATTGTCAATCTTAATGATGTTCAATATTTTGGCGGGTCTTTCACTTAAGATGATTATTCTATCAGACATCATTACTGCATCCTCAATATTATGAGATATCATGATTGTAGTGGGTCTTTTTTCCTTCCACATCTCTAGGAGATATTTCAGAACATTTGTTTTCATATAATGATCTAGCGACGAAAATGGTTCATCCAATAGGAACAGTTCGGAGTCATAGACAAAAGCTCTTGAAATAGCTAACAACTGCTTCATGCCACCACTTAGTTCATAAGGGTAATTCTTCCTGAACTTCCACAAATCAACCTTTTGAAGAATTGTTTTTACTTTCTTAGAACTAATTTTTTTACCTAGAGAAGTGTTTTCTAAGACAGTTTTCCAAGGAAGCATTGAGTCATCAGAGTTTTGGAAAATAAAGCTCTTCCTAATGTTTTCCTTGGAATACTTGATATGACCTAGGTAGTGGTCATCTAAACCTGATAATATTTTCAAAAGAGTGGTTTTGCCACAACCATTCGGGCCTATGATTGAAATGAATTCACCTTTCTTAATGGAAAGGTTTATTCCTTTCAAAACAGCGTTTTTTGAGAATCTCTTTGAAAGATTCTTTACCTCTATCATTTTCACCACTCATTTATATCAATAATCCTTCAACTTCAACTGATTCGCTGAGAAACTCCTCTGCATATAGTTTATCTGCTAGTTCTTGCACTTTGTCGGAATCGATCTTATCTGAACGAAAATATTTGCAAACTGGCAGTCTTGACTCTAGTTCGTCATCTGCAGGTGTGAATTCAGAGTAATACTCTCGAGCTTCATCATGGTTGCTGTTAATGAAGTCTATGGCTTTGTTTACTGCATTGATGATTTTCTGAGCTGTTTCTGGATTATCATCAATAAATTTTGTCGACATGACACTCGTTTCCCATAGCATGTCTTCCATGAAGTAGTTTCCAATTGGACTGTCAACCAGTACTATTCCAATTCCTTTTGCTTCTGCTAGGCTGACAAGCGGTTCCATAACAAATACTGCGTCTGCACTGCCTGATGCTAGAACATTTATTTGTTCTGATGGGTTGGTTTGTATGATATCTACTTTTCCTGTTAGTCCCTCTTTTTCGAGCATTATATTCATCCACCTTACTCCTGTTGAACCTGGAAATGAGGAAATTGTTTTGCCTTCCAGATCTTGAATGTTCTCTATACCTGAATCTATACCTACAATCAATGCATCAAAATCCTTACTAAGCATTCCTTGACTGAATATTTTTAGGAGGCCAGGTGTTTTTGTTTCAATTATCATAGGAATCAACACATTTACTCCTCCAACTCCCGCATCTAGATTTCCATTTATGACTGCTTCCACGAGCTGATTTGTTGATTGGAACGGTATAAGTTTTGCATCCAATCCTTCTTCTACGAAGAAACCTTCTGCTTCTGCTACATATGCTGGCAAGTATAGTAAATGCTCTCTATATCCTATATTTACATTTTCTAAGGCTTTTGCAGTAACTTGTCCTGTTACAGAGTTGTTCTCATTGTCCATCCAAAACAAACCTATGCTGGCAACTGCCAGTAATATAACAGTTATGCCAATGATTAAACTAATTTTTTTCATATCACATCACCAACTGGTGACAAAACAATATTTTATATTAAGTCTTGTTATAATTATATATTATAACAATACGTAAATTTTAAATAGTTCTTTAGTTTAACTAAAGGCATGGACCTCTCGATACTATCAAAAATAGGCTTAACGAATAACGAAGTAAAGGTATATCTAAATCTGTTAAAATTGGGTTCTATTCCTGCAGGGGTATTAATCAAGAAGGTTGAATTGCATAGAACATGCGTATATGATACTCTAGAACGATTAATTGAGAAAGGAATTATTTCCTACGTTATTATTTCCAACGTTAAATACTTTGAAGCAGTCAATCCTGCTCAGCTTTTGAATTATTTAGATCACAAAAAAGACGAGATTGACGACTATAAGAAAGAAGTTGAAAAAATATTGCCCGAGCTAGAAGTTAAGAGGAAATTATCTAAAGAAAAGCAAGAAGCCAGCATATTCAAAGGCAAAAAAGGTTTGAAATCAATATTTCAAGACACTCTTCGAGCTGGAAAGACAATGTATGTTTTTGGTGCTCAAGGAAAGTTTAGGGATATATTTCCAATTTATTATCACTTTTTTCACAGAAATAGGGATTTCAAGATGAACATTATTTACACAGAAGATGTTCGAAGCAAACAAAGAGAAAAAGAATTAAAATTAATAGAGCAAAGATTTATCCCAAATGAATTTGATTCTCCTGCAACTACTTGGATTTATGACGATAAAGTGGCAATTGTCGTTTGGGAAGATCAACCAATCGCAACTCTAATTAGAAGTGAACAAGTAGCAAAAGCGTACAAGAATAATTTTGACTTACTATGGAATATTGCTAAGAAATAATTTCTTTTTCTAAAAAAATTGTATTCTCATCTCTTAAAAAAAAACAATGGCCTTCACGTTTGGGGGATCATTGGGGGTGATGCAACACGGTGAAGGCCAAGAAAGAAGTATGACCTAAAAAAAATTATTAAAATTATTTAGTAAGGTTGTTTACCTTACTATTTCGATTCCTAGTTCATCAGACATTGCTTGTTGTCTTGCAACTGATTCTTTGCCTGTCAACTTGCCTAGTATCCAAGGGCTCTTCACTCCTGTGATAATTGTCATCACTGTAATCTTACCCTTCATGTTTTCGAGCACTCTGGCTCCCCAGATAACGTTGGCATCATCATCCATACTCTCTGTTACTAGCTCTCCTACTCTGCTAATCTCATCTAGAGTCATGTCTGGTCCGCCTGATACGTGTATAATTGCGCCTGTTGCGCCTTCATAGCTAATATCTAGCAATGGGTTACTAAGAGCTCCTTTTACTGCTTCTTCTACTTTGTTGTTTGTGTCACTTGCTCCTACTCCTATTGCTGCTACTCCGCCATCAGTCATGATGGTTTTAACATCTGCGTAGTCCAGGTTCACTAGGGATGGTATTGCGATGGTTTCGACAATTCCCTTAATCATTGTCGCTATTAGTTCGTTCGCTACTGCAAATGCTTGCTGCACTGGTAAGTTTCCTGCGATTTGCACTAATCTGTTGTTGTCTATAACTATCACTGTATCTGATTGTTGTCTCAGTTGTTGAAGTCCAAACTCTGCTTTGTCAACTCTGGCCCTTTCAATGTTGAAAGGCATTGTCACTGTTCCGATCACTATCGCTCCTGCGTCTTTGGCAACATTTGCAATCACTGGCGAAGCCCCTGTTCCGGTACCGCCACCCATGCCTGCGCAAACAAACACCATGTCGGAACCCTTCAAGGCTTCCTTTACTTCTTGCAAACTCTCTTGTGCAGCTTCCGCACCTCTTTCCGGGAATCCTCCGCATCCTAGTCCTTTAGTAACATCTCTCCCTATCAAGAACTTTCTGTCCGCTTCAATAACATTAAGATGTTGCTGATCTGTATTGCAACCTAGTATCTCGGCTCCTTTGATACCTTTCTTATAGAGCCAATTAATCATATTGTTTCCGGCTCCGCCTACACCCATAACTTTGATGTTAGCTTGTCCAACATCATATTCATAGTTCATTGTTGTTTTCTCTTGTTTCACTGCATTGTCTACTACAAAGTCCATTTTCTGTTACCCCCTCTTCGGTTTTTTTCCATTTTAGTTTTTTGTATTTATTTTATATGCTTGGATATATACTTTGGAGTATCAAAAAATTTATATCTAACCCTAGGTATAATCACTACTAGAAGTTAGAATTTTTTTGCCAAACGATTCAAACTTATTCGCCAAAATCAGTTTGAATGTGTCCTCGCCGGAAAACCCAATTAATATATAGTTCTCCATACTGGTATTTAAATATTTCCAATCTCTAGACTATACTTTAGAAACTCTACTTTTGAAACAACACTGTTCTGCGGCCCGGAAATAGCCCCATTTCAGACATCTTATTTAACTGATCTGGTTCTAATGTTAAATCTATAATGGTGAATCCGTAACGTTCTTTGATATCTATTACTGAGCGTTTTATTTGTTCTACTGGGATGTTGTGTCCTATCAAAAGAACGTTTGCTTTTTCCTTCTCTTCCCTGCCATGCAAGATGGCTTGCTCGACCTCTGTTATAGTCGTCATTTGTTCTACGAAATCGTTTAAAGCTGACTTCTTTTGTGCTACTAAATCTTGTAAGAATTCGGTGTTCTTTGTTTTGTTTAAATGGTATAGTTTAAACTTCTTAATCTTGTTTTCTTTTAGTATTTCAAGATCTTTTAATTTATTGATTATGCGGAAACAAGTAGCTACTGGGGTTTTAGTCTTTTTGGCGATTTCACGGATGTAGAATTCTTCTTCCGGGTTGTCAAAAAAGAAGTTCATAACTCTGAGCTTCTTCTCATCGAACAGTTTCCCCAGCAGTTCTATTGTTTCCATCTAGCCTCTATAAAACACATCTAATATTTAAAGCTTTTCATTTTTGGAACGTTGTTTCATTTTTGGAACACTTGTTTTTTTGAGAAAAGTTGAATAGATTTATATTATTGCTAAACTTACTGTTATTATGTCATGGGAAACAATCAATAGACCAGGTCAAACAGGTAGTAATAAACAAGTGTTGTTTGCTCAATATGATGCAAAATTTGGTAATAATAATTGGAGGTTGGCTTGGACTTGGGGAAATCAATTCTTAGATTTCTTAGGGGTTTGTCAGATCTATGAAGATGGATATTATCATGATTCTTTTGAAAGAGAAGCTGTATGGCAAGAACTCTTAATGACTGCATCCGAAGTATGGGATATTCAAGAAAATGATGTACAATCAGGATTAGATTATACTATTCAAACTGGCCCTGCTAATCATTTGCAAGATATTGCTGTAAGAAATGTAATACAAAGACGAGGATGGGAGTTTCAAGGAGATGAATTGATTAGAATAAGAAAACATGAAGACTACTGGGGAGCACTCATGAGTCCTGGATTAATCCCTTTTCATCAACCAGATTTAATAGTCCAACCATTGCTGGAAGGTTGGTGGAAACCACATACCATCGAAGATTTCTATCAAAGTAATAAAGTATTGCAAGCTAGAAAGTGAGTCCTAAAGCAGAAAGATCTTGTTTTAACTGAGAAAGAGACTGGTAATGAATTGCTTGAAAACCTAGTTCTTTTGCTGCTTCAACGTTTTCTATTTGATTATCAATGTATATACTTTCTTCTGCTTTGATGTCAGCATTTTTTAGAACGAATTCATATATATCTTTGTTTGGCTTAGCCATACCAAGTAATGCAGAACAATAAATTTTATCAAATAATTTATCTAGCTTGAACTTATCAAGTTTAAGCTTTATGCCGCTCTTTGTTTCATTTGCTATTGCCAATAAAGGATATTGCTTTTTTAGATTCTTAATGAAGCTATAGACCTCTTGATCCATAATTATCTTAGAGTCATATAAAGCTTTGACTTCTGCTGGAGTAGCGTCGGTTGTGATGTGTTCGTAGAATTCGTTCCAGAAAGTATCAATATCAGTCCTACCAAACTTAGCGTCAGGCCAGTATTTAGACCATATCTCTTTTGATTTTTCTCTTGTGATGCCTGCTAATTCGAGAACATCTGTAAAATCAGCCAGATTATTCAAATAATAAATAACTGCGTCAGAGACGAGAACCTCGCCTAAATCAAATATGATTGTTTTAATCATAATTTTCCTCCTGAAAATTATGGTATTCCAAAAAACTATTTTTTGTAATAATCAATCTTAACACCTAATGCTTTCAAGTCTTCTTTAAGTTGTGAAACAGATTTGAAATGTATTCCTTTAATTCCAAGTGAATTTGCAGCAATAATGTTCTCTTTCATGTCATCTGTGAAAATACATTCTTCATATTTTACATTTAATTCTTCACAAACTATATCGAAATTCTTTTTTGATGGTTTTAACGAGCCAATATAACAAGAAAATATTTCCTTAGTAAATAAATCTCTAACACCCCATTGCGTAAGTATATTGGTTGACATATTATTAGTGTTTGACAAAAGAACTAATCTATACTCCTTGCTTAGTATTTCTAATAGTTCTTTCATACCGTCAAGTAAGTATGATATATTTAATCCATCTTCAACGGTTTTAATGAAAAAAGCAATGTTTTCTTTTGTTATTGGAACTTTGAAAAATTTAAGGAAACTTTCTGCCATTGCCTCGTTAGTTTTCCAATCATGTAATTGTATGGATTCTTCATATAGTCTTATGAAATTAGAAGTTTTTTTAATATTAAAATGCTTTCTCAGTGTTGATGATAAACCTATCTTTTTTGAACCTAAAGTTCCCCATAAGTCAAATATAATCGCTTTAATCATAATTTTTCTCCTGAAAATTATGGTATTCCAAAAAATTCTTTTTTGTAATGATCATCTTAACTCTTCTTCTGTTTATAGAACTCTTCTTGGATTCTTTCTAATGTACAAGCATCATCAGGACTTCTATCGTCTCTGAGAGTTTTTACTCTAGGGAATCTTAAAGCATAGCCACTGCTGTATGTTGGACTTGCTTGGATTTCTTCGAATTGGATTTCAAGAACTATCTCAGGTTTAATCGTGACTTCTCGGCCTTTCTCTTGTTTGAAATGAGGTTTTAATAATTCTGTTAATTCTCCAAAGGATAATCCTTCTTCTGGCTTCTCTTTGACACCAGTGCCAACCTTACCTATTTCTAAGAACTCACCGTTTTCATTGACACAAGCTAATGTAAATGAAGTTAGCCAACCGCTTCGTTTTCCCTCGCCCCATTCAGCGCCGACTACTACTAAATCAAGTGTGTCCATGTAAGACTTCAATTTAATCCATGAACCAGCTCTGGAGCCAGGTTTATAAGGTGCTTTCAGATTTTTAAGCATCACACCTTCATTACCTTTCTTCACAGATTCATTGTAAAAAGCTGTTGCTTCTGCTTTATCGGATGTAACTATCTTTTTTGATAATATGATCTTGAATTCATCTTCTTTGATGATTTTCTCGAGTAAAATTCTTCTCTCTTCTAATGTCTTATTGAGCATTGTTTCTCCGTCATAATATAGAACATCAAAAACATTCAGTTCGACAGGAAGTTTTTTTGCAAGTTCCTCAATATTATACTTCCTTCTAATTCTTTGAGAAATATGTTGAAACACCATGTACTTCTTTGTTTTAGGATCATATCCAACTGCTTCACAATCAATTATGAAATTTTTACCTTCAACGTTTTTCAAAACATACTTTGCAACTTCAGGGAATTGTCCAGTAACATCCTCTAGTCTTCTGGTTAAAATTTTAATCTGATTGTTGAATTTATGTATTTGTACTCTGAAACCATCATATTTGTACTCGAGAACAGCAGGAACTCCAACTTTTTCAAAACCTTCGTCCATGGTTGCAACTTTCTGAGCAAGCATAACCTTAATTGGATTTCCAGGAACCAAATTTATATTTCCTAGTTCTTTCTCACCTTTTATGGCAGCCAAAGCTACTGTTGCAAAATCATTGCTTTTATCATACGCGCTTTGAACTAGCCCAACTACTTTGTTGAATTCTTCTCTATCGACGTCAATAGATATTTTTTCAGGATCGTAATTTACTTCTATAGGTAAGTAAGCCCAAACAATAGAATCTCGTAGTGCACCATCTCCTATGCCCACTCTTAAGTCTTCTAAGACAGTTCTAATAATGTACTTAGCCTCTTTTGGTTTGGCACTTGATAATAATTCTGCAATCAATTGAGTCTTCCTGTCAACGCTCCCCATGCCTTCCATGTCATTAAGCTTTCTAAGATTAGAGAAGACTTTAGCTACGCTTAAGCTAGTTGAAAATAATGTTGCTTGAGATTTTGTGCCAATTACTTCTTCAGAAACTAATCCGAGATCACCGATCTCCTTCCATAATTGTTCAATCCTGCTGATTCCAGCTCCTGAAGCAGTATTGATTGCTTTCAAGACGAGCTTGCTTGCCACACCAATTTTTCGCTTGTCCCAATCAGGATATAACTGTCCTCTTAATAACAAGATGATTGTACTTATATCCTCTTCATTGGTTTTCTTCAAAAGCTCAGATATATAGAATGTTTTTTCAAGTCTTTTGGAAGTGGATTCAATCTTCTCATACACCTCGACCAGGTCGGAGTATTTCATAAGATTTCATAAAGGAGGATCGTTTAAATAGTTTATCAAAAAGCGAAGCTTTTTTGGAAACTTCAAAAAATTTGGTTTTTTGTTAGTTTTTATCAAAGCAATATTTATAAATTGCTCTTGTTTTTCTCGCTCTATGAAACATCAAAAATCTTATGATTTTTGGGCTTCATAAAATTTAAGAGGATATTTTTATGAAATGTGATATTTGTGGTAAGAAAATAGAAAAGACATTCCTAAACAAGATTGTGGGCTCTTATATGCGTAACAGCAAACATAAGAAAAAAGTTGTTTGTCCAGAATGTCAGAAGAAGTACGGCAAGGAAGAATTACTAACTAAGTTATGAATTAATTCTCATGCCTCCGTAGCATAGAAGCTATTGCGGCAGCCTCGTACAACCGTTACGCCAGTTGATGTCAAAGTGGGTTTCCTCGCTTTGCTCGTCAAGCCCACGGGGTAAAGGTGAGAGCAAGCTGCAGGTCGGGGGTGCAACTCCCCTCGGAGGCTTATTATTACTATAAGAATATTTATAAACTAACAATTATTCTGTTCTTCTATGTCTCCTTATGATATTGGCGAGGTCAAAAGTGTTAGAAAGAAACTTGGTTTAACTCAATCAGATCTTGCTAAGAAAGCTAATGTTTCTCAATCGCTCATTGCGAAGATTGAAAGTGATAAATTAGATCCGACTTATTCTAATGCGGTCAAGATATTTGATGCTTTGGATTCTATGCAGAAGAAAAAGTCTTTGAAAGCCAGGGACTTCATTCACTCTGGAGTCATCGCTTGTCAAGAAGATGATTTGGTGCGGGCTGTTATTAAAAAGATGAAACGGCACGAAATTAGTCAGTTGCCTGTAATAAGAAATGAGGCTATTGTGGGCGTCGTATCTGAAACAAGATTAATTGATTATTTGATAGATAATCCTAATATGGATTTGAAAGTTAAGGTTGTGATGGGGGATATTCCGCCTATTGTTTCTTTAAATACTGATGAATCAGTTATTTCTAGTTTGCTGAAATATTTTGCGTTAATTATTGTTCAAGATATGGGTAAGCTTAAAGGTGTTATAACCAGGTCCGATATTCTTAGACGAATATATGGGTAGAAACATTCTTAATTATTAGTGCACTCTTTTTTTTTAAGAATAAGGCAAGATTAATTATCTTCGAGGTAGAAACATTCTTAATTATTAGTGCACTCTTTTTTCTTAAGAATAAGGCAAGATTAATTATCTTCGAGGTAGAAACATTCTTAATTATTAGTGCACTCTTTTTTCTTAAGAATAAGGCAAGATTAATTATCTTCGAATTTGAGAAGATATTATTTCTTGCTGTTACTAAGTTCTTTTAACCTTTCGGTTAAGAATTCGATTGTTCTTTTGTTGTCTTGTTCGTGCATTATCTCTCCGCACTCAAGGCATTTAAAGTTGTGTTCTATTGCTTGATCGAAAATCATTCTTGCGCAAGCATTCTTGCACATGTAAAATGTGTTTGTTTGCTCTTTCTCTAGGCGTTCATTTAACTTTTCGATTTGCTTTAACTTTATCTTCAAGGCTATCTCAGGGATTATCTTCTCATTGAAATCCCAATAACAAATGTACCATCCTTTAATCTTATCTTTTTTTCTTAGGAAGTGTACGATGTTATGTTCATATAACCTATAAAGTAAGTTTCTGGTTCTATGGATCTCTAAGTCCAGCTCTTCTGCTACTATGAACTCAGAGATCTTGTTCTTTCCCCTCAGATAGAACACTATTTCTAAAGCCTCTTCTCCAACCAACTCCGTAACAACCTCTTCTATGAGCTTTTTATTGATGGTCATCTTATTTGTTTTTTTTAGTAAACATAATTGTTCCATTTTATTTTTCTCCGTTCATCCTTGGATTGCTAAGTCTACATCCTATCTGTTCCTTAGCTAACAAGCCCCCAAGAATGTCTTGTGTTGCAAATAGTATTACCGTTTTTCGTCTTTATAAACTTTTCGGTAAAAAAAACTTTATTTGTATGGACGAGTACCTCTCTACAGTCGAGAAAATATACTAAAAACCACACTAATGTATATAAGTGTATATTAACTACTAATTAGGTACAATGTGATAATTGTTAAAAAATACGTAAAATAAGCAATATTCTGTAATGTGCATCTCAAGATGCAAATAAACAGAGATAAACTATTTCTTAATGGCACTGAGATTATACAATGCAAGAAAACAATGGTTTTCAAATTACTCAAAATATTTTTCTAAGAAAATTGCTTTTAAAAAATATAATGAGAGCCGCACATAAACTTATAGTCTTAATATATAAAAAATTCGAACGATTAGTAACAGCTGGCTTAATGTCTCGTTGCCTTGACACTTACACCACTGTCCTATCAAACCCATCTTTTATG
>JACKQG010002818.1_pt1 | contig 22081 bp, 14 predicted proteins | sample 8237621 | NCBI WGS metagenome assembly JACKQG01 (sample SAMN15677084, study PRJNA649215) | marine metagenome | biome: marine; feature: Black Sea; material: saline water; isolation source: suspended particulate matter (SPM) from the Black Sea western gyre | collected 2013-06-09/2013-06-10 | depth... | reverse complement strand
TTTCACGGCTTTTTCATACTTAAATAAATTAAGAGCTATATTATTCATCCTCTACGAGGATGTTAAACTTCGGAGATGGCATCCCTTACAATAATAAAACATCTTCGATGTTTAAGGAAATACAGACTGTGAATAAAGCGGTGTAAATAATTTTTTACCTTGTAGAGGTAATATTATTGTAAAAATAGCCAAGTCCCAAAAATCAAAATCCTTGTAGAGGATTAATTATTATAAAATATTCATCCAGGCATTCATCAGAATAAATATATATAAAATTATACCACTGAATAGTTAAGTTTTATTATAATTTTACCGGATCAAGCACAACATGCTTCACTGTTTTCCGGTTATAAGTGTACACAATGTGAATTTTTCCATCCGATGTCTGAATCACGCTGGGATAAGAATATTCTTCATCATCAACCGTGTCCGGATTCGTAACCGGTTCAAGATCGAATATCCTTTTCCAGTCTTTTCCATCGTTTGAAATAGCAATACTCAAGGGCACTCGCGCGCCCCAATCGCCGCCGGTTGGATTGTAAACGAGAAGCTGCAACCCATCGTTCAAACTAACAGCGTCAATTCCTGAATTTGGATTGAGCAATTGAGTCGCTGTCATTTCTCCCCAGATTTTTCCATTATCCTCAGACCAACATTCGGAGATGAAACCGTTTTTCGTTCGAGATAATATCTGCAAACGACCTTCCGGATAAGTCAGAATTGTGGGCTGGATTGCACCAATTTTTTTTCCGTCATTCACCGAACCTGTGGTCGTCCATGTCTCACCAAGAGCGCTGGCGCTTTCGATTTGCACTTCCCATCCGTCATGTTCAGTGCTTGCGGGACAGAGCAGATCGCCGTTTGCCAATTGCACCGGTTTATTTTTAATCGGTCCAAGAATTCCATCGGGCAATTTCTTTGGCGCTGACCAGGTTTTTCCGGCATCATCCGAAGTAATAAGCAAACCCCACCAATTTCGCGGATTAGGACCAACTTTGTAAAACAGCATTAAGGGACCTTGAGTTGGTTGAAATAAAACCGGGTTCCAGCAGGGATAGCGGGTACCATCTTCCTGAACACCATTGACCACCTCCACTGGTTTTGACCAGGAATTTTTTTCTTTAAGGGACACCCAGATACCCACGTCTTTGTTCTTCTCTTTTGTCCCACCAAACCAGGCAGCAATCAGCAAACCGTTTACTTCAGCAATGGTTGAAGCATGGCATTCAGGCGTAAGGGCATCTGCGATTTCGTAAATAAACTCTTCAAGTTTAAAAGCATCATGTTTCACCTTTTCACCTCCTGCGTCTTTTTTTGATGTGCAAAAGAAAAATGAGATAGCAATTATAACAGATAATGGTATCAATAATAACAATGTCTTTTTGTTTGTTGATTTTTTCATCTTTTGGTTTACTCCTTTTAAATATTTGGTTAATTTTTTTTATGATCGTTATTTACAAAGCTACTAATTATTTTTCAGAAAATTATTTTCAGGAAGGGATTCCGAACACTTTTGGGGAGTTTTCAATAATTCATGCGGGGATAAATTCTCCATTATTTTGCTATCAAATGGGTATTATGCCATATAACAAACGATTGCATAAATTAATTCTTTAATTAAAACCATTTTTTACATAAAAGTCAAGTGTTTTTTTAGCATTTTACAACAAAATGGAAAACCTTTAGGGAATGGGATAAATTAGAGTACATTTATGTCTCCAATTCAACAAAACACACCATATTTCCTGACTATAAGGGGGATGTTATTTTTTCACATCCCCCCTATTCAGGACATGATGTTTTGTCTTTGGAGCCTGTTTTCTTTTATTTAGTTTCTTCAATCCTTTTATGAAAAGCCTCCCGATGCGGCAAGCCTCGCTCCGCATAATGCGTAATCCCCTCCCGTTCTACAATTTCTTTAAAACGATCATACGTACCGTCGAATCGGGCTTCAACCGGAGAGCGTTTGCATTTCAAATACATAATTGGCAGACGCGCCATTTCCACACGCTGGCGAATTTCTTCATTGTCTGCAACAGCTTCGGCTTTATCAAAAATTGATTCTGCCTGCTGGACAAATTCATCGGAAAACAGTTTGTCCTGTGGTGTTAGTCCAAGATGGATATGGGTTTCCGGTGTAAGACGATTGTGGAGCAGATCGAAATACTGGCGGACAAATTGTCCTGCCCTGCCATAATAGCCGTACATAAAATCGTTAATGACTTCTTCAACATCGCATTCAGGATTCCACAAAAGTTTGGAAAGGACATAAGCGCGTAATTCAGCGAACTCCCCACCGCGACTCTGGTAGGCTGCCTGTTCCATAATGCCAATGGCTTTATTATCGCGAAAAGCGCGGATATTATTTTGCAAAACCCTGAAGTTAGGATAAGGCATTATGTAGTGGCTGAAATTTACAACATAATCCCAGATGTAAAGATGCGGTGAAATTGCTGCCCATCCCAAAAGGTCATCAACAAAAGAATTATTTTCGGGACAACTGAAAAAATCATGGGCAAAACAGCATTCAATACTACATAAACGAATGACAACGTTGTGCCGCGGGAAAATAGTCTTGTTTGGTTTTCTCGTGTATTGATAGGCAAGCGTGCCAATGAATTTATTTGGAAATTCATTTTCCACATTTTCAGCGACTTTATTGACGAACCAAATCAATGGACCGGCTTCACTCTCCTCTTTTTGAGCAATCGCCTGACATTTTTTACATTGGCAGGGATTTCGCCAGTCATTCTGCGACACCGAATAGATGAGATATTCAGGATGCTCCCGCATGGTTTGTTTCAAGCGTTCCGTGACAATTTGCAAAACATCGGGATTCGTTAAACAGAGCTGGGTATGGTCAGCAACCCTTTGCCCATCTATCAGGCTGTAATATTCAGGATGGTCGTTGTAAAATTTATCAGGCGGCATGAACCGGTAAAATGTGTGCACGCTCCAGTAACTTTCCACTCCCCCAGGCTGAACACGATAATTCATGGCACCATTAATTTTATTCCGCGCCGCCCAGATGGGTTCAAACGCTTCGTAATAAAAATCATTGCGCACGCGAATTGATGGTGCTTCAGTATTATAAAGATAGTCAAAAGCGTAGTTTTCTTTTTTGGGAGCAACAGTAACCCGTGACGTGTACCAGCGAACGCCCAATTCATTTTCCAGAAAAGTCATCACGCCGTACATGGTGCCGCGCTGTGCCCCGCCATAAATCAGAATGTTTGAACCAATGTTTTTGTAAGTAAATGACTCATCAGTTTCTCCATCAGGATTCACATTCGAGTTGAGAAGTTTTTGTGCGTGCTTATTGAAACCGACTATAATTTCCCGGATGTGCAGCTTGCCCTCATCAGTTTTAATTGGACATTCGACACCGCTTACTTCTTTGAGCCAATGCTGAAATTCTTTAGCTGCCCATTTCTCCGATTCTGAAGCGCTTTTTCCAACAACAATACTATAATCTGTTTTTCCATTCTCAAATAAAACATATTCAATTCGCTTCCCTGCAGCAAATGGTAGCTCTTTTTCCCACTTCTGCCCATCCTTTAAAACCGCATCAAAATGGAAGAGATATTTCTCGAATTTATCAGTGGGTAAGTCTAACTTCATCGCCTGTTTTTTATTCCATTTCTGCTGCAAGATAATCTTATTTTTATTTCTCGATGAAGTAATTCTAATTGTCGCCTCTTTTAAAACGCGTTTTAAAACTGTCCCTGTTTGAAGGAATCGTAACTCGGCTGCGCCATTTTCTTTTGAGATAATCTTAAAAAACTGTGAACGGTTGACAAATTTTTTAGAATCAAAAGGCAGAAAACGCATACAAAATCCCCATTTATTTCCGCGCTCTTCAACTTTGATTAATATCCTGTTCTGTCCTTTTCGGAGCAACACAGGAATTATGTCACTATCCGGCACAAGCCCGCGACCTTCGGGGAAATCCCAAACGCGCTCGCCATTCACCCATAACCTGCCGCCATCATTTGTACCCAGCGCCAGAAATACAACCTGATCTTTTGGGGATTCAATCTCCCGAAAACCATAAGCAAGTACAAACGACCGTTTGGAAACAGCTTCATCAAGATTTATGATTGAATCCGACGTAGTAAAAGAGAACCAGGTTGCAGAGATGTTTTCGTACTTCTCTACCTGCCCGTCTTTTACTTTTAGATTTTTTTCACCACCGTGCGCTTCAAGAAAATCGGTATTAAATCCGGGTAAATGGTATAATTCAGAAGCTCCGTCTTCTACTGACTGAAGTGGAAATGGGCCGCAGAGCAGCCAGGTACGCAGCCATTCACCAGTTTTGACCTGACCAAATGACAATGTGGTAGCTGTAATAAATAATAAAATAATAAAAATTATAACTTTTGTTTTTTTTGATGGAAGCATGATTATCTCCTCAATTTTTATTTTATTAATTCAACTTCGTGAATCATTCTGGTTTGATAACGCTGAATCCCCATCTCCCCAGTCGGAATAAAATTTTGTAATTTAGCAGTCCAGGGAGAATATCCTGTTTGAGAACAGATTGGTACCAGCTTTATTGAAAATCGTTCTTTTCCAGACATCGCCGGAAGTTGAAATTGAGCGGATTTGATCTCGTAATTTTTATTCATCTTCGAAACAGAAAAAGGTGCGCTTTTATATTGACTACTTAAATCAAACAGTATTTTATCTGGTAATTTTTTATTGTGAAAGAGATCAGCGCCAAGCAGGAGAGGTCCATAATAAAAACAACCATCAGGAAAAAGCGGACTATTGGACGCAAATCTTTTTGTAATTATGTTCCCACGACTATCTTCAAGCCGCAATCGAACCGGAAAATTCAATTCGATAATATCATCCGGTTGCCAATTTCTGGAAATCAAAAAATACCCGTTTTTAGTTTCTTGATCACAAACTTTCCCATTCACTTTGATGACAAAAGTTTTCGCCCATCGGGGAATACGAAGATGCACCGTAATTTTTTTGGGTTTGTCTGTGATTAACGTAATTTGAACATTTCCATTTTTTGGATATTTTGTTTTCATTTGCAGAGCCAACGATGAAGCAGGCAGATTCAAATCTGCTTCCATTTCATGATAAAAATTTATCCAGGCATTATGCTGCTGGCGGGTAAAAGTATGTTGAACAACTTCCGAATACCCAAACAATCCGTGTTTCAAACAGCACCACCAGGATTCATGATATTCACTGTAATAATCTCGTGAATCACGGATGGCATGACCAAATGCGCCACTTCCGGTTTGGTGAAAGTTCAGCGCATTCAGCCAGGTTCTTTCAGCTTCTTCAATATAAATACCGTCTTTGGTGATCTGCCACATTTGAAGATTCAAACGCAGCCAATCAACAACTGAACAACCTTCAGTGCGTAAGTTTACCGGAAACCATTCGCTCACACTGCCATCGATGTGGCGGGTTTGCGGAAGAAAGGCGCGCCAATAGGTATCGATCAGATACTGATAATAAACATCATCCCCGGTATGTTGATAAAGCTTTGCCAGACCAACTAGGGAAATTAAATAACCGTGGGAATGATACGCGCCGAATTCAGGAATAAATTGCGCCATTTTTTTTGCTGCGTTCAGATATTTATCAAGCGGAGAAATTTCGTACAACAGCATCAGCGATTCAATCAAACTGGTGTAATTGGTGAACCAATGATGATCTTGATTTTTTACTTCCCAATCAGAAATTCCTTTTATCAAATAATCACCCAGTTTTTCAGCAGAAATATTAAAGCGGGAATCCTGTGTCAGTTTGTAATATTCCACCAATCCAACCAGTAACCGTCCGTGTCCCCAGAGCTGCCTGCCCCAATAATCCCATCCCATTGGCTGCTGATCTTTTCCAAATGAACCGTCCGTGTTTTGATATTGCAGGACTTGACTGGCAATGGAATCCAATTTTGCCGGGCGCTGATTCAAAAGACGAGCCGAATAACTCCAGGCACTTAAAACACGTCCTGAAATATCTCCCTCGTATTCTTCAAAACGGCGCTCTTTACCGCTTTTACGTGCCACGTCCTGAATTGTAAAATCTACAGCAAACGGATGTTCAACCTGTAAACGCTTTTGTGTTAAAGCGATTCTGTTTGCCAGTTCTCCATTGAGTTCAACGTTTTGAGGAAAATGATGAGGATCCCTGGCATTTTTTTTCCCGGTACATTGCAGCATAAGAATTGCAGTTAAAAATGGAATTAAAAATTTTTTTCTCATTTGAGAAATCCTTTCGGTTTCTTTTTTATTTATTGACGATATTTTTTAACAATCATAGTTGCGTTACTGCCGCCAAAGGCAAAATTGTTAGACAAAAGCGTATCAAATTCAACATCTTTGCAAGACGTTATTATATTATCGTAATTGCACGCTTCGTCCAAATTATTAATATTGATTGATGGCGCAATGAAAGATTGTTTCATCATTATCAGGGAAGCAACAAGTTCAATGGCACCAGTTGCTCCAATTGAATGACCAATCTGGCTTTTTGTTGAAGATAGCATCGGAGCATGATCTTGAAAAACGTCTTTCACAGCAGCTATCTCGGATGGATCACCAGCTACTGTAGAAGTACCATGCGTATTTATGTAATTTATTTCATTTGGTTCGAGCCCTGAATCCAACAAAGCTGCCTTCATACAGCGAGCCTGCCCCTCTGATGAAGGAGCAACCATCGAATAACCGCCATCACAATTTGAGGCAAATCCAATAATTTCTCCATAAATTTTACTTCCGCGACTCAACGCACGTTGAAGCTCCTCAACAACAACGACACCGCCTCCTTCCCCCATTACAAAACCATTGCGATCCCTGTCATAAGGTCTGGACGCGGCTGCTGGATTATCATTGAATTTGGAAGGTAAAACACCCATCGCATCAAAAAAAGCGCTGCTCTGCCAATCACATGATTCACCACCGCCAGCGAAAACCACATCCTGCATCCCCCATTTCACTACTTGATGGGCATAGCCAATATTAACAAGCCCTGTGGCACAGGCATCGGAAATGCCAATACTCATGCCGCGGTTTTTAATTTGCATTGTGATATTGGCGGCGCGTGAAGAACCCATAGTTCTGGGAACACGTAAACCAATTTTACGGGGTCTGTTAAAATCTTTCATGGCATAAGCAGCTGCGTACATATCTGCACAACTTCCTTCTCCGCAGCCGACAATGACGCCACAACGATCGTTTTGAACATCAGCTTCTTTTAAATTGCTGTCTTCCAGCGCTTTTATTCCGGCGTAAGAAGTGAACTCGGAACCGCGCCCCATTGTTTTTATCGCTTTCCTGTCAAAAAATTGTGTTGCATCCCAATCTGACATCCAACCGGCTACCAGACTTTTATAACCATGTTCCTCGAAATCGGGACAATATGTTATACAGCTTTTTCCTTGACGGAGAGTCCTTTCTATTTCAGCCAACTCCAGACCCAATGTTGTGGCTGCTCCCAAACCAGTGATCACTACTCGTCTCATTTTTGGTCTCCTGTGCTTTAATTATTTCTAAAAAAAAGTTTAGCCACGAATTCACGAATTATTCATATTTCTATTCGATAAAATTCGTGAATTCGTGGCAATAATATTTTTTGATTTCACATTTTCAAGATTATTTATTCATCCATTTTTATCCGAAACAACCGAATCTCATTGGAATCATTCTCCCTCGCCACCTCGGCATACACCCAGATTTCACCATCCACCCACATCCAATGCGAATAGCGCCAGGTGAAAAACTTTCCCGGCGTCGTACTTTTAACCAGTGGTGAATCCGGCGTTAAATCAATAATTTCATGCAAATCAAAAGTAAATCCAAATCCGGTTACTATATTATAAACCGGATCGTACCACTGCGTGCTGGAACCTTCGTAAAAAAATAAATAACCTATCCCCAGTGGTAAAACTGAAGCCGGACGAATGAAAAAATTATGCCAGCCGGTTAAGTCCATCACTGGTTGGTTAACATCACCAACCGGCTGCCAGTTTTCTCCATCTTCACTGGAGAAATGAAAAATCCGCTCATTTCTCCGCACATAACCGATCACGTAACAGTGATATTTTCCATCAGCATAAATAATGAATGGATCTTTGTACTCAATCACAGAGGCATCCCGATCATATTTTCTTGCAGGCGGTTGAATAACAGGTTTTGCCGTGGAAGGATCAAATTTTGTCGGGTCGTCTGCATCATCGAATTTGAATATACACCATGGGCCCTTCTGCCAGGGGCCGCAGGCATATAGCTTAAACTTTTTTGTTTTTGGATCGATTAAAAGCGCTGGACGCTCAAAACCCGGGATCGGTACATCTTCCCGGTGAATGCTGTGGATTTTCTTGAAATGAATGCCATCTTTGCTTTTTAAAATGCGAATTTCATATCCCCGCAGACCCCGCGGATACTCCGGCGAGCGCATGCGACACGCTAACCAGAAAATACCATTTTCATCCCTAACCACAGAAGGTGCGCCCGCCCAGTATTCTGGGGCATTTTTATCAGGTTCAAGGATGACTTCGAATTCATTGAATTTTTGGTTAATTGATAAAAGTGTTTCAGCGACTTGCGGAATTGGGCCAGGCCATTCTGTTTTCTGTGCAAAAACTGAATTAAGAAACAAAAAATTAAAAAATATGAACTGAGCGAGAATCATAAAATTCAAAATTATCTTCATGCTTATTCCTTTCAAAAGCAAGAACAATTCCATAGCGTTGTAAAAATTTCATTAAAAAAAATATCCACTCGGATTAAAAAAGCACGCGGAAAAGAAATACCAATTTTTTTCCGAGGGATTTCATTTCCGCGGGAGTAACTTTATGTTTATTTAACAAGCACAGAATCATTGGCGAGAGCCTCCAATAATCCAGCAATCTTACGCCGCACAGTCTTTATTTTTTCCCATCGAAAATCTTCTAATTCCCGCACACTTGCCAAACCGTTTATACCCGGCAATGTACCCGCTTCATCCAAACCACAAAATTGAGCGATGATTGAAGCATCTACGCCCAACACCTTTTTCGCTGCCTGAATAGTAGCAGCACATTCAGTTTTATTGGAGACATTTTCAACAGTTTCTTTCAGTTGCTGCAACATAGAAAAATCTTCAATACCATCGCGAACAGCTTCCCAGCGTTTGCTGGTTACCACACCATCGCCTTGATAAATGAGCAGATAATCATGCCCGCCTGCCGGCATGTACCACGGATCATATCTTGAGGTGCAATAAGACCAGAAACCGATTCCAGTTAAACCACGAAACCAAACCAGCCAGGATTGGGCGCGATAATATCCCAGAGGTGATTGGTGTTTGGCATTGCCTTCACATTCGTAAGTCCAGACGGTTTTTCCTGTTGATTTTAGAAATGCCAGTTTCTCCGCTCCTATTTTCAACAGGTAGCCGTTTCTGTTGGGACACCAAATATCCACATAGGGAGCCATCCTTTTTAAATCGGACATGGTCGCTCGTTCAACCGGATCAGTGTAAATTTGTGCGTTAGCGTCCACTTCCCGAATTGGCTTTGAAAAAGAAATAAATGCATCCACAAGACCTTCACGTAAACCGGGTTCATCAATTGGGTAAAAGGCAAAATCTTTGTAAGCCACACCAATTTTCAGTAAATGATCGATCCATGTTTTCAGCCAGTGCTTGTAGGCTTTTGTCCACTGGGGCGAAAATCTTTTTGCGGGACCTTTCAGGCTGGATTGATAATTAAAAAAGAGAATCAATCCGTGCGAAAAGTGCTGCAAAACATATTCATTGTGTTGGGAGAAATCAATTTCCTCGATTAAATTGCCATCTTCATTGTAATTGGCTTTGGGAGCAAAAGTATTGGTCGCCACAAAAACATTAGTGCCATGATTTACCTGGTCTTTGAGCGCGGCTTCAGGTTGATCTTTCAAAATAGATGTGTGAACATATCCCCAGTGACAGAGTTTCAAGTATTGCTGTTTGGGCAAGTGCGATTTCCACACATCAATAGAAATATGTGCTGTGGCTTCTTTTGATTCTGATTCTAGGGTTCGAAAACGGATTTTTGTGATCCATTTTCCCGACGAGAGCGCTGAAACATCGGCGCTAATCCAGAGTTGGCGAACATTCCATGGGGGAATTATTATTGTTCCCGCCTGTCCCAACAAAGGCAGCGCATCCGCAGAATAGGGATAATCCATTGCCTGGGTGGGTACTTGCAGGACTTCGTGAAAAGAAAAAACTTTATTAGCCTGAACAAATGAAGAATCCAACTCCGAATAAATCGGCTCCGGCTCCACCCTGATAATTAACGGTCGGCTGCTAAAATTCATCAGGTTGAGTGCGGCTGATTCAGTTTCTCCACCAAATGCTTCAATGTTTAAACCAGGTGAAAATGTTCTATCTTCAATGAATTCATTTATACCGCCAAAAGGCGCCCACGGATTTGCGCCGCTCACTGCCAATATTGTTCCTGCCTTTGCAGCAGCCTTTGCCAATCCAAGCAGACGAGTTGCTTCATTCCTCAACAATGCTATTTCATCTCTCAATGTATTGCGTTCAATTGAAGAAAGTGTCCCAGCCAAATCAGTTTGTTTTTCTAATTGCGACAGTTGACCTGACAATATTGTCAAACGATCCCGGACATATTTTTGATCAGCAATGTCAGGAATAGGCTCTTTTAGATCAGCTAATGTTTTTTGCAAATCTGCCAGATCTTTGGCAAACGGAACAATATAAAAAACTTTTCCCCTGACTGATATTAACTTTTTCCCGTCAAAAACTTTGCACACAAATTTAATATTCGTTGCACTCAAACCGACAATTGAATAGGGCAAAGCAATTTCCCATGAACGAGCGCCGGTTTTTCCATCAAGACAGGTGACTTTGCCAGGATTCGTGATAACCAAAATTTTGGGTCGTTCAAAATCCAAAATAGTTGGCGGACAACTAATTGTTCCCCCAACATTATAAAACCACATTCGATTTCCCTTTAAATTTAGAGCCAATACGCGTCCGGCAGTTGTAGCCATGACCAGATCAAGACTACCGTCTCCATCCAGATCACACACTGCCGGCGAACTATCTACAAAACCAGCGATGGGTTGATAGCGCCATTGGATTGTACTGGCTGTTGATGGATTGATTCCCATAAAAGAATAAATTAAAAACAAAACGATTAGAGTTTGACTGTTTAAAAAATGTTTTCGCATTTCATTTCTCCATTATATTCTTTGTTAATATTTGTTACCATTACAGCAGAGATCGTAAAAGTCGCAGTGAAAAAATTCATAATAGACTAACCAACAACATTGTTTTTTAAAAATGAGATTTCTAATTGATCAGTAAATTTTAAAAATACGCGAGTGGTTCTCTATGGTCTCTGTGTACTCAGCGGTTATTTTTTTTGCTTATTTGCTTCAAAAACTCAATCAATTCTTCCGGATAATCGGTTTGGATTCCATCACTGCCCCACTTCAACGCATCTTCCCAACAGTCCGGTTTATCTTCATCAACGATCACAATGGCGCCCGCTTGATGACATTTATCAACAAAACTTTTTGAATAGTGTTTCCAAACGGCAGCAATTACATTGGGCTTAAATAGCTGGATCAATCCCGACAGATTTTCTTCTGCTCCCGGATCAGGCATAATGATACATTGAGGGCAGAGTTCCTTTACCTGTTCCAGTTCATGGTCATCAGCGTACCACAAAACATCTCTCTCCATTCCCCGTGCTTTTATTTTATCAATTAACGGCTTTACCGGTACTTCTTTAAGATCAAGATAGATACCGCACTTGCCTTTGCACAGGTCAAGAATTTCCTCAAAAGTAGGAATTTGCGTTCCTTTCCATTGAGGACCAACGCGGCTGCCGATGTCCAAAACGCGAAGTTCCGCCAAAGTAAAATCTTCAATCTTTCCGTTCACGCCTTCAACATATTTATCAATTGTTGAATTGTGAATGCAAACAAATTTGCCATCTTTTGTCGTCCGCACATCAATTTCCACAAAATCACATCCCAGGTCAATAGCCTTTTGATAAGCAGGAATCGAATTTTCAGGAATGGTATTGTGCGCACCGCGATGGGCGACCACATAAATTCCGCCGTGTTTTGGTGGTTTCGTTAGTAATGGTTTTTTCATTTTAGAATCACAGGCAAATAAGAAGATAAATGGAATTGATAACAGCATTAGATTTTTCATTTTGGTTTTTCCTTTATCAAAATATGTTTTTCTCCTTTTCGATTTATTTGTAAAATACCCGAGATCCCCCGATAATCTCCAAAACTCCATAAAGAATCTACCAGTGGTTTTCCATCAGCAAATGATATTTTATTATTTATTCCCATTGTTTATTTCCTGCTTGATTTAGTCTTCAAACTTTCCAACAAATTTTTCCTGAATCACTCCTTTCAAATTTCTGCTAAAATTAACACATGCTTCTTGTTCTAATCCATCAATTAAAATACGATTACCATTTTCCAAATTTACTACCCATTGGTCGTCCCCCCAGTCAGCACGAATAATAACACTTGCCTGACATGAAGGCGACGTTATTATTTCAATTTTTATATCTGAATTTACATTATTTTCAAAGGATTGAATAATGGTTGCTATTAGAATTGGTAATTTCCCCTCTCCGGAAAAAATAGCGGTAGGCGCGGCAACTCTTCCTATCGAATGCAAAGAGACCCAACCCTGCTCTGGGTTTTCCTGTCCTTCTACTATTTCAATTTTAATGGGTACTGTGGCTGCTGAAACAATTTTAATATTTTTACCATCTGCAAACAGTGTTTGAACGGAATGTTGATTTGTGTCAAGACGAACTTGACACGGCGTGAAATGGTACAAAGCATCGAATTTATGACTACCCTTACCGGTGAGAAAATCAATGACAAGCCAGTATTCTTTCTTTTTGAATAAAACAAAACGCGAATGGGTCACAGGAATTTTGTTTGCACCATAGCCATCGCTGAAAGTCCCACTGGCGAAATCAAAGTTTTCATTGGAGAGCCAGCGACGTTTAAGTGGAATGTCAGTTCGGTGAGTCTCATTTTTCGGAATTCTTTTTTGTCCATACCCGTCAATTAGAATTGTATTATGTGCCCGGGTACTCACAAAATAATCACGCCATTTATCCGGGATGTACAATCCTTTTCCACCGTCAGTGAGAAAATCTCGTCCAAATGCAGATACACCAATATGGAGTTTGTCCTCATGTTGGTGGCTGATCCCGGCTGGGCCTGCATCAAAAAACAAGTACCAGGCTTCAGCTCCCCAGTCGCTACGCATTACCGAATGACCTGCCCATGGGAACTGGATTGATGTTTGTTCAGGCTGTTTTCCATCCTTGCCATCTGTGGCAATAAAGCGCATGTTTTCCCGCTTAAACAAATCAGCGCCAATGTTCATCCAGTTTACGATATTGTTACGATGTGCATCATTTGTCGGTGGGATTTCCCGTGCAGGAGTGCTGACATACATAATATAATCAAACATTTTTTCAAGTGTTTTACTAAAATTTAACGGAACAGGCGTGGGTGTTTTTCGGGCGACTTCGAAAGCATTGTTAAAACTGTGCATACAAGCAATGTGATAACTTGTCGCCAGTTCATGCTGCGCACCATCAGGATAAACCTGCTTTTCCAACTGTAAAGAAAGACGACTTAACCCGGTTTCCGCCCACATTTCCGCTTTTTGAAATTCAGGAAAATTCATACCCACATTTGCCAGTCCATTGGAACCAATGATCACCCAGTTATTCACAAATCTCATGCCCGAAGGAAAAGATAAAATGTGTTCAGCATGGCTCCACATGGACGCTAACATTAATTGAATTGCCTGTGTTTGAAATGATGAAGATTCTAAAAAACCAAAAAACGTTTTGGGCCAGACAGATGACATGCGGATTCCTGCCTCAAGATTACGCCAACTGGGAACTCGAGTTAATCGAAACGGCGGCGCAGGATTGCGAACCGTCCAGTCGACAACCTCGCTATTATACTCTCGTGCGTAGGCTTCGTTGCTGGTATTCAGATAGCCGTTGAGCAGTGTAACCCAATGATTCATCCGGTTCAAACCCCAGATCCATTCATTACTGTTAGTGGGGTTATTGCGAAAATCAATGCGGTCACCAAAATATATTGTGCTATCACCATATTGGAATTCGTGTCTTAAAATCTTTTCGGCAGACTCATCAACCGATTCAATTCTGGTTGGTTCAACAGATTCCCAAATTGGATGTGCTTTGCGGCGAAAATATTCAGCCAATTCATGGGCGGCTAACAATATTTTTTTATTTTCATAAGCCTGCTTCACTGCTTCCAGTCCTGGATAATTTAAATTCAGCATTCCTTCAAAAAAATGCTTTTGAAAATGTTCCTGGTTAAGCACGAATAAAGCCGGACTGCGGATCGTATTAAAAACTGTCCGATCTAGAGTCTCCGGTATGTCAATTTTTTTTTGAGATAATTGTTTACCTTTAAGGTTAAAAACTGCTTCAGTTGTTTGTCCGTATTCTCCATAAATTTTTGCATGGATTTGATGTGCTGAACCATCCACTACAATTAATTGGACAACGCGATAGGTCTCATATTCCGGTTCATTTTCAAATTGAGCCCAGCCATTTATTTCCAATCCACTCTGCCAGGCATTTATTTGTCTGGGCGTTTGTTCAGGAAGCAGCATTTTGTTTAGAATATTTCTAATGATATTTTCTCGAACTCGTGTCGGAACAGGGTGTTCTCCGATTTCCCTGGTCAGTCGAGTCGCACGGTCGCCAGTGATAATTCGTGTCCATTGATATTCGTACAGAATCTCTGTTGCATTTACATGAATTGCAAATACAGTGAGAGTAATGATACACAGATAAAACATTGTATTTAAACGAGGAAAATATTTCATTTGAGAGAATTCCTTAATTTGTGTCTGAACGAAAACCCCTAATTTTGGTACTTTTCGTTCATGCACTAATTTGCTTTTAAAACAAACCAGGTTTCTTGAAGAAACCTGGTTTGTGGATATCATTAGTCAATAAAGTCCAAAGTTCAGATACAATTAAAACTTGGAATTTTCCGAATAGCCATCACCCCCCGGATTACTCCCGATAAGTTTCAATGATTCATCAATATAAATCTCCCCAGTCATTTCTCCCAGACTGGTACGAGTGATATAATTATAGCGTTCAAAGCTGTTATAATCTACTTTTGTTATAATATAGCCAAAAGCATCATTTGTCAACCCAAAAAGAAAGGGATGTTTTGTGTTCATATTTCGTTTCAGATAATAACCGATATTGGGTAATGCTTCACCAGGAATAGTTAAAATTTGTGCTGTGCCAATATTAACTAAATTCAGGCGGGTGGTTACATTAAAATCTTCGCCAATGTTGTATTTTAATGGGGAGCTTTTAAAAATGAATCGCATCATCTTTGAATCGATTGGGAATTGAATGTCTTTGTGAGTACAAAATAAACCCGGATCGTCCTGCACTTCTGCACCTCCGATAATCCGCAAAGCTTCATCCGCCAAAAGTTCACCAATACGAATGCATTCCTCCCACGTGCCAACCTCTTTGCCTCCTTTTCTGCGATTATCAGCCGTAACCATGCCTCCAATGGCGCCATTCATAAAAAGTGCCATTCCACCGATTTTAGATTCAATCCGGTCATACAAGGGTCCGCAAAGATCAGGAGTAAGAATTCCGCGTTCTGATCCGACAACTTCAGGATGAACTGCATAATTGACCAGTGTCGCAACCGGCTTGCCTTTTTGTTTCCCGGTTGTTGCAATCGCCTGAATGACACCACAACGCGGATCGTAGAGTTGTTCCGCATAATAATTGTAAGCGATTTTCCCCTTTGCTTCACCCACAGCGATTTTAAGAACAACCGGTTCCAGTTTTGTTACAGCTTCATTAATGGCATCTGCCATTTGTTCTACACACCAATCGAGATATTTCAAATCAACACCAGTATGTCCATTTTGATCAGTAAAGCCGTAAGCATCCGGAGCACTGTGGGTGTGAGTAACGCCAATCAAAATATTCTCAAAAGGAATCCCTTTGACCAATTTTCTGACCCTGTCACCAAGTACAGCGGGCCAGCCGAGGTTATCCATCCCAACGAAAGCGACTCGGGTATTTTCCTTTTCAAGAACTAGCGCCCGGGCAAACAAATCACCTTTCTTTTCTGTTACCGGATTGGGAATACCGACACCGCCGGACACCGGCAATAATGGATCGGGCGTAATATTGCGAAGCGCTGCACCAGCTTTTATTGTTTGAGCTTGCGCAGTTACTGAAAAAATGCAGATGATTGTCAAAATTAGAAAAATTTGTTTCTTCATTTCTAAACTCCTTTATTTTTTGATATTCCTAAAATAGTTTTTCTTTTTGTCTGTGGGATTTCTTTTCCGTGGGAGAGTGTTTTTTTGTCGGTTTGAGAAGAAGCTTCGCCAGACAGTTACATTTGTTTTCTATTTCCTTCACCGTGTCAAAACCATCCGCCTAACCAGGTTATGATTTCCTGACTTCAAGCGAACAAAATATAATCCCGAACGAACCGGTTGACCTGATTGATCTGTTCCGTTCCAACTATAATTGTAAAACCCGGCACCAAGGGTACTACTAACTATCGTTGAAACTTTTCTGCCTTTCAAATAGATCACCGTGATTTGATTTTCGCCTTCACCGATTGTTTCGACGATGTTGCCGGCAAATATTGATCGAAAACTTATAAGGAACAATAAAAAAACGAACATTGAATATTTTTTGAAAATATGTTAATCCTTCACTTTTTACCTCCCAATCTGGACAAGCCAGAATCTCTATAAACTAAAATGATAGGTTTGATTTAGATATCTATTGCAACAAGAAAAGATCAATACCCTTCGGGTACAGGTGTCGAGATTAAGATCAAGAAAAAATCATTTTATTTTTTTCTTGATCTCGATCTCAATCTCGACCTTTTTTAAACTATTAGCTGCAATCAAAGTTAAGTTTTTTTGCCCATTGTGCAAGAAATTCACTGTTTAGAAACTAATGTATCGTTCCATAATTTTTTTTAAAAACTCATCTGTTTTGATCGACAAACCTATCTTACAATTTGGTGATTTGCTTTCATCAATTACCGTGTAACCGCCGTCGATGACTTTAATATAAGCCTGACGGGTGCTAAAGAGTTCAGGCCAGAGCACCATTCCAATTGCAACTACATCAAACAGCACAGCCGTTTCCGAATCCCACAAAGCGTAAAGCGCTGACAGCCCATTTGTTAACGGCGATTGCCGTTTGAGTAATTTCAACCGCAATTCTTTTTCCAATTTCACGTGAGTTGTAATATCCAATCCTGCATAAATAATGTCTGCTCCACAAGCAGCAAATTCCTTTGAACTCTCAACATCACAGAGAACGTTCCATTCTGCATCTGGGATGGGACTTCTTCCATACCCCACATAAAAAGAACCAAACATGGAATAAATACGTTTTGCCAACTTCAAAACTTCGGGATCTTTTTTTATTATATCGCCCATGTTTGGCACTGGTCCAACTGTAAACAGAATAATTTCGTTGGGATACTTATGCAACATCTCAATGATAAAATCTGCCGCAGGTGTTTTAATTGGTTTAACCTTATCAAAGCTTTCAGCCCAGCGAAATTGAGGACGATATGGAGCCGGTTTTTTGCTTTTGCCAACGATTTCAACCGTGGGTCTGCCAACCGCCACAGGGATATGTTCCATACCGGTTTCATAAAGCATCTTGCAAGCAATCTGTGCCCTTTTATCAGTGAGACCATGATCTAACGTAATCCCAAGTACTTCAAATTCAGGACTACAAAGAATCAGCGCCAGGGCAAATGCATCGTCAATATCGCTGCCAAGATCACAGTCGAAAATGATTTTTTGCTTTTGAGCATAGGAATTTTTTATGTCTGCAATAAGAAAAACAAAAACAAGTAGGATGATACAATAAATTTGTCGCATTACCATTTTCCTTAATTAATTGGTGAGGTTTGTTCACATTGGATCAGTGGTCTCCACATTGCATCAGAGTTTGGACGGAAACCAACAAAATTCAAAGATGTTGATTCCCACTATTTTCACGTTAGCGTAATTGTCAATTGACAATTCTCAATTGACAATTAATTAATCCCCCAACCAGCCCGACATGGCGATTTAATATACTGATTCGCCTTTTCATTATTTGTTACTTTCATTTTTTTTGCATCCCATTCTATTTTTTCACCCGCTCGAATAGCAACATTTCCCAACAGGACAATTTCTGTAAACGGACCGGAATAATCAAAATCTGCACAAGCCGGTTCGCCGCCTTTGCACGCCTGAATCCAGTTCTGTTCATGGTTCCCTTCAACTCTTGGCAGTGTCTTTTTTGGAAGTTTGTATTTTTTCATTTTTTTCTCGGGAATGATGCGCGCGCCATCTCCATAAATACCGGACAAAATGGTACCTTTATCGCCAATAAAAATGAGACCATTGTCGCCCATTTTTCGTTCAGGTTCGAGTTCATTTGGACGGGGCGGCATAAGTCCGCCATCATACCACGATAAAGTAAGCGCAGGTGTTTTTTTGTGTTTTGGAAACTGGTAACGAACAATGGAAGCCACCGGAGCTGTTTCAGACAACGTATCTTTTTTACAATGTCTTTGCGCATACATAACAGGTGAACACGCTTCCACACTGCCCGGAGCTTCTAAATTAAGTGCAGAGTAAACCACATCAAGCACATGACAGCCCATATCTCCTAACGCACCAGTTCCATAATCCCACCAACCCCGCCATACCCATGGCAAATAAGCCGGATGATATGGACGATAAGGAGCTGGTCCGAGCCATAAATCCCAATCCAATTTTTCAGGAACATCGGGTTTCTCGTGGGGACGATAAATTCCGTGCAGCCACCAGGGTCTGTCAGTCCAGGCATGAACTTCCCGTACTTTTCCGATTGCGCCATCCGAAATCCATTCCGTGAGAATTCTCACGCTTTCTTTTGAGTGACCCTCATTACCCATCTGCGTTGCTACATTATATTTCCTGGCTGCTTCGGTCAGCAAACGAGCTTCGGAAACTGTGCGTGTCAGTGGTTTTTGCACATAAGCGTGTTTTTCTAATTCCATCGCTGCCAGCGCGATAACGGCATGAGAATGATCCGGTGTTGCAATAATTACTGCATCGATGTCTTTTTGTTTCTCCAACATGACACGAAAATCTTTGTATGCTTTTGCATCCGGGAACTCTTTAAAAGCATCTGCAGCATAATCTTCATCGACATCACACAGCGCGACAATATTTTCTCCTAATTTTGCGCATTCTCTTAAATTATGTTTCCCTTTACCGCCAATGCCGATCCCGGCAATATTCAACTGATCGCTGGGCGCTTTAAATCCCGGTCCTCCAAGTACATTCCGCGGTACAATCGTAAAAGCTGCCGCAGACGCCGCAACAGTACTGCCGAGAAATTCACGGCGATTCATTGCTTTTTTTTCTGACATGTTCAATCCTCCGAATTAATTGTAATGAAGAAATATTTTTGTAACTATTCAGATTCAATAGAAAGGCAAGACTATTTAGGGCAAAACTATTGATTTTGAGAAAGAAGAAATGAATAAATACTAATAAATCGATTCAATAGTAAATTGAAGTAGTATTTAAAACGATACCCAACTTATAGTTTTTAAAATAGTTTTGCCTATTTTCGTTGTGATGCCTGAAAAGTTACAAATTTTTTATAAATCATTTTGTCAATAATTATTTTGTCAAACTCGATTGCAAAAATTAAAAAACAATTCATTTTCATTTTATTGTCCAATGTAGATGAATATAAAAAAAACCAACTTCAATTCCAAATTTAATTTGATATGTTTACTCATCATTCTGGCTGGCTTTTTTGAAGTGAAAAATATACTCGCAAATTTATAAATATCATAAAAAGTACAAACAAAATACTTAACGATAACGCCAGGATATTCGTATTGTGAATGCCTTCTTCTGCCGTTTTACCTCGCATGAACAATGCAATAACTTCCTCCTGTACCACAGGCCCAATACTACCAAGTCCATTGACAATACCTGCTACCGCAACACCATTTTTTTCACCAGCAACCTGAACAGACGCTGCACCGGCAAGAAGTGTATCCGGACCATAAATCATGAATCCGACAATACCAAACAAATAAGCAAGGACAACGGGATTTTGCCCAAACCTCATTACTGCATAATACCCGAGAACCATACCAATTCCCATGACCAGGCTCAAACGTTCCCATCGTGAATGAAAGAATCTGTCTAAAGCAAATCCTGCTAAAATTGCTCCGGCTAAACCTGCTATATCAAATATTGTGGAGTAATAAGCTGAATTGGCTTTATCCATTCCGGAAATATTGAGAAAAGTTGGCAACCAGGAATCCAGTGCATAACGTAAAAATTTAATCGAAAAATAACTTAAACCCATCAGGAGAACGACCGGATTGAACAGCAATTTCAAGTAATCTTTAAATTGGATATGTTCTTCTTTAGAGGCAGATACTTCTGCCGTCTCAATGGAGTCGTCAGTTACGATAGGATCAAGTCCCACATCCTCCGGTTTATTGCGTTGCCAAAAGAATAATAACCACCAGATTAAAAAGGCAAGCAGTGTACAGCCCCAAAAAGCATATTTCCAGCCCATTGCTGCTAAAAGAAATCCACCCATCATTTTCACAACAATATTCCCAATTAAATAGTTTGTTGTCCAAAATCCCATTATGGTACCGCGTTCTTTTCGGCGTAACCATTCAGAGATTGCCCCGACACTACCTGGCCATCCACTTGCTTGCATCAATCCGTTAAAAAACATAAATGTCATAAAAGTTGAATACGAATTGGCAAATCCAAAAATAATATTAATTATAATTGATGTACCCAGTCCGCCCAATAACAACACACGCGGGCCCCACTTCCTGCCGATAAAACTGTTGATGAATTGTCCAATCATGTAAGCAGCAAGAAACGCTGTCCAGATGTGGGCAATGCTATCCAATCCAACATTAAAATCTTCTGCCAGGGATGTTTTGCAAATAGTAAAAACTTTTCGAGTAAGATAGTAACCGACATAACCAAAATAAGTAGAAAAAAGAATTTTCCAGCGCCAGGTTCGTTGTTCGTGTGTGAGTGTTGGATTTTGCATAAAAGTTTTGCCTTTCATACCTGATCAGTTAAGTTCTTGTCCAATAAGCAAAAAATATCTCGTTCTTAATAACCGCAACAAAATTAAAACAAAGGTCGAGATCAAGATCGAGATTAAGAAAAAATCTAATTTTTCTTGATCTCGATCTCGACACCTGTACCCGAAGGGTATTGATCTTGTCTAATTACAAACTTTATCTTTAATTAACCTATCATTACTGTTTATAGGAATTCTGGCTTGTCCGGGATATGATTCTACTCAAACAAAACTTGAACCGCCCTAACACATGCCATCATCTCCCGCCGAAAAGCAGCAACCCGGAAATCATTACTACTGGCATCAATGACATCTCTGCCTAAACCGAGTTTCATTTCTTTAAAAGTCTGATCCACCAAACCAGGCAAGCTGACTTGCAGCAGATGCTCGATTTGATTTCGAACTTTTTTATCAAGTTCGGTCGCTTTTAATTGTTTTTTCAAAGCAGCCAAAATCCGGTAATCTTCAATCCCTTCACGAACAGCTTCCCAGCGACGGCTGGTAACCGGTTTGCTTCGTCCGGGATAAACAAGGTTATATTCTAATCTTATTCGTTCCCAGGGATTTTCCCTGCCTGAATTATAACACCAGTAACCGATGCCGGTGGCATTATGTTTTAAAGCAAATAATGCTGCTGTCCGGTATTCAGCAACAATGTTAATGTTTTTAATATTGGGACCAATGGGACGTGCGTGCCCATAGCTGCAGTTATACGACCACAACATTTTACCGTTAGTACGCATCACTTCCATCTCCGGTGAATCTTCAGCTAACATTTCAATCCCGGGCACCCAAATATCCAAAACCGGCGCCATCGCCTGAAACATGGGCAGCTCTCCCCCGCCGTCAACGTACATCATAATTTTTGAATTAATCAGGCGCACT
>JACKQG010002817.1_pt1 | contig 22083 bp, 7 predicted proteins | sample 8237621 | NCBI WGS metagenome assembly JACKQG01 (sample SAMN15677084, study PRJNA649215) | marine metagenome | biome: marine; feature: Black Sea; material: saline water; isolation source: suspended particulate matter (SPM) from the Black Sea western gyre | collected 2013-06-09/2013-06-10 | depth... | reverse complement strand
GACAATCAAGGGCTCTCCTGCGAACGATGATCGTTAACAATCAAGTTGAAAAAGGGGTAGTCCCCCTCAATCGTGTTGACGCCAGTTTCGACTGGTTTTCAACCGCGGAGACCGCCGAGCACGCTGAGAAAACCAAAGAATCTCTGCGTGCTCCGTGCGCTCTGCGGTGAAGAAAGGACATCAACACGAAAGGGGGAGACCACCGAAAAAGGAGAATACAGAATACCATGAAGAGTAACTGGAAACGTATCGGTGTGTTGGCTGCGTCTATGGCCCTCGTTGGGGTAATGGCGGTCAGCACCGTCGCTGGAGCGCAAGGGCCGGGGAACGGCAACGCCCCTGGCGGCCAGCCCCCGTCAGGCGAGCTGAGCGAGGCCGAGATCGAAGGCCTGCTGTACATGCGGGAAGAGGAGAAGCTGGCCCGGGATGTGTACCTGACGCTCTACGAGGCGTGGGAGCTGCCCATCTTCCACAACTTAGGTGTCGCCCATCAAGACATCGTAGAAAGCGAATACCCTGTGATACAATAAGCCGCATGCTGCTTATACTATTCTGCATGTGGTTTATCTTGCCGATGGAGGAGTCTCCTCCTCCTTGATCCCTACTTTCGCTTCTACTTTCGGTTCCTGGCCCCCCACCAGGATGACCTGGCCTACCGGCCGGAGCAGGTGCTGCCCCGCATCCGGGAGGGGTTACGCGCCTTTGTGGGCATGACCGCCTTTGAGGAGCTGAGCCGGCAGTGGGTCGCCGAGCAGGGGCGGGTAGGGGCGTTGCCCTTCGAGGTTGGGGAGGTGGGCAGTCATTCTCGTTTCCTCCGCTTCTTCGCCTCTCGCACCTGGCTGCACCGGATGTCCCAGCGCAGCTCCTGTAGCAGCCGCTCCTCGTAGTCCGTGAAGGGACGAGGCTGCATGTCTTCGGACAAGATCGCCCCCCTGGCGGCCATGTATCGGGCAGCCAGGTTGCAGTAGATCTCCGCCCACTCGTGGCTCAGGGGCACGGCCAGGCCGGCGTAGTAGAGACAGGCCAGCGCCGTGGGCTCTGGCCTGTCTGTTGGTGTGGCGGAACATTGCGCCTATCTGCTGCGCAGAACCACGGGCAGGTAAACCCGCAGCTCCCCACCTACCGTCACGAGCGCATCCTGGGTCTGGGCGGGGATCTCCACCGGGTCGGGGCGGGTGTCGTCGCCCAGCCGCACGTCCACGAAGTGCACCGCGCTGCTGCCCTTGGCCAGTGCCTCAAAGGTCACTGTGGCCAGGACGCCGCTGCCGGAGCGGGCCGTGGCCGGATGCAACTGGGTCACGGCGAAGTCGATGGTGCCGGCCGTGTTGTCCGCCTGGTTCACCAGCACGAACTGGTTGAAGGGGTCGAGGAAGTCGCCAGGCCGGATCTGCACGCCAGGGGCGCTGCCGCGCGGATCGGCGTCGCGCACCCGGAGCACAGTGGGGTCGAAGGAGAGTTGCACGCGGCCGCCGTAGAGGTCGGTGACCTGTTCCACGCGGATGTCCAGGTCCACGGTCTGGCCCGTGACGCTCAGGTTCGCCTGGCTGGGGTGGATGACGACGCGGGTGACCAGGTCTGGTTGGGTGAGCGGGCGGCTCAATTGCGCCAGCCGCCGCACGGCCACTGCCTCGCCCCAGGGGCCGGGCGCCACATGGTCCCAGTTGAACTGCACCGCGACCATGTCCAGGATGTTGACGGTGCTGTCGTCGGTGATGTCGGCGCGCCGGTCCCATTCGGGGTCCATGGGGGTGGTGTCCCAGGCCAGGCCGGTGGATATGGCGTCGAACTGCTCGATGTGATCATCACCGTTGACGTCGCCACCGAGCAGGGTGACCTCCGGCAGGAGGAGCACACCCTCCGGCAGATGGACCTCGCGCCAGGAGCGCAGGTAGCTCTCGCGGCCAACGGCCACGGTGTGCGGGCCAGGCTCCAGGCCGGGGATGATGAACGAGCCATCTGGGCTGGCCGGGCTGCAGCGCTCGTCAACGCAGACCACGGCGCCGGCATTGCTGGCCCGCCGCTCCAGGATCACCCGGCCGATCAGTGTGGTCGTAGCCTCCCGGACGAGCAGCACACCGCCCTCCGGCGCGGCCTCGATGGGCACCGACCGGGGGTCGGAGAGCACCAGGCCGGTAAAGGCCAGCGGGCTCTCACCCGGGCGGAGGCCATGGAAGGTGATGCGGGCCAGCGTGCCCGATCCGCTGACGCCGGGCTTGTCGCCCTGCAGGCTGACCGCGTAGTGGATGGTGCCCTGCGTGTTATCGGCCTGGTTGCGGATGACGGTGTCGGGCACGGGGAAGTCGCCCTCCTCGATCTGCACACCGGGCTGGAAGTCGTAGGCGTCCACCACTTGCACGACCTCCGGGTTGAAGACCAGCTCCACCTGGGCGGCATAGAGATTCTCGATGTTGTCCACGCGCAACTCGACCGTCGCCGTCGCCGAGACGGGCAGGGTGCTCTCTACCGGCGCGACGAAGAGCCGCGGCTGGGCGGGACCGCCGACTTGCACGGTGACGCGGTCGGGCAGGCTGCCCACCTGGCCATCGTGCACCAGCAACTCGATCTCGTAGTCGCCTTCGGTGTTGGCGGAGAACGTGGGGAAGGGCGTGTCGGCGCCGGCGAGCGAGACCTGGCTGCCGGGTGGCTGGACGGCCACGGACCAGGCGAAGGCGAGCGGATCGCCGTCCGGGTCCTCTGATGAGTTGCCATCGAGCCGGACGGTGGCATTGAGCCCCGCCGTGCGGTCCGGCCCGGCATTGGCAGTGGGCTGGGAATTGGGCCGGTCCAGGACGGTCACGGAGATGCTGTCCAGTCCCACCATACCCTGGCCGTCTTCGGCCATGAGGCTCACCCGGTATTGTCCCGGCGGCAGGATGTCCACGTCCAGATGGCGTCCCGTGCCCAAGGGCATGTAGCGGCCAGCGAACCAGTGCAGCGCTTCGGGGTCGAGCAGGCCATCCTCCAGGTCCGACGCCGTCCCCACGAGCACCAGCCGGTCGCCTTCCTCCATTACGGTCTCGGTCGCGGGGGACAGGATGCGGGCCACCGGCGATTTGCGCTGGACAGCGAACACGGGCGAGGTGGCCATGGCCGTGTTGAACCCATCGCTGGCCAGCACGCGCACCATGGCCTCCTCGCCGCCGGGCAGCCCGCCCAAGTCCACGGGGAAGACCTGCTCTGTCCAGTCGCTCGCCAGCGTCTGCCACTCCCGCTCGCCGTCTGGACCAGGCGCGGGGCTGTACTGGATCATGGTGTGCAGCGGATCGCCGTCGCCATCCTCGCCGCTCCAGATGATCAACGGCTCGTCCGGCTGGCCCTGGAAGCCGTCGGCGGTGGGGGAGATGATCTGCACGCTGGGGTGCTGTTCGCTGCGCTGCCGCTCGGCCAGCACCTCGTCGCCGCGGCGAAACTGCACCGTCACCACGCCTTCGGGCAGCGGCAGGAGTTCGCCGAAGCTGAGGGGCACGGCCAGCGCGTCGGGAGGCTCGCTCAGGTCAGCGTGCAACAGCGGGACCTCGAACCGGCGTACGAGCAGCTCCTGCCCGGTCCGGCCCAACAGCGCCACGCTGTGCTCGCCCTGTCCCTCGTGGTCGGAGGTCCCGGAGGGCAGCTCCATCTCATAGGCCGGAGGAAGGCTCCACTCGCCCTCCGACAGCTCCTGTCCGCGTAGGAGAAGATAACTGCCCCTCTGGCCCGGCACGAGCTGCGGCGCGGGCAGCGCAGCTTTCTCTGCAATCTGCTCATCCGTTCCCCCATCCCCTGCCACCGCGGGCTCCACAGCCCAGATGGTCGTGCTCTTGGGATAGGGCAGGTTGCTGCCCGTGAAGGCATTGTAGATGCGGATCCAGTTGCGCGGCGAGATCCACTCGGAGCAGGGGCCGTAGGACATGATGTCGTGCGGGTGATCGGTGAAATCGGCGGGCGGGTCGGTGTCGGGCTGGCCAGCGCAGTCATCATCGGGGATGGCGCAGCCGCCTACCGTGTCGTTATCCTCGTTGACCCCGTTATCGCAGACGCCAGCGGTCAGGCATTGCGTCTGCCCACCGGGGATGACCTTCATGGCGATGATGTCGAAGCCGAAGGCGCCCGTGGTGCCGTGGTTGTTGGGCCAATCCGTGTCGCACCAGTTGTTCTGGCATTCGGCGTTGCACACGCCGTGACCTGGCGGTGGGCCGGCGTGCAGTAGCCCCATGGCATGGCCTACCTCGTGGCCCAGGGCGGAGGGATTGGCGCCGTAGGAGTAGCCGCCGCCACCGAGGCCAGCGCAGGGGAAACCGGTGTCCATCAGCCCGTAGACGGCCTGCTTGTTGGCCTTGTTCGGGTAGTCGTTCTTCAGATCATTGAAGGCACTGTTGCAGCGCGCGCCCAGGTTCTTCTGCGGGTCGGGATCGCAGGTGTCGCCGCAGTCGTCGTAGGTCCACGTGGCGCTGGCCGCGGTAAACACGGTGGCTTCGTCGATGGGATAGTGGCGGGAAATAAGGTCCGAGGCGCTGTCCAGTGCGTACTGCGTGGCGTTGAAGGTCTGGTTGCCCAGCTTGCGCTGCACCGAGACCAGGTGCACCAGGCTGGTCAGGGCGGGCACGGTGTGGAACTGCACGTCCCAGATGCGGAAGCGGTTGGCCGCGTCGACGCATCCCGCACACTCCTGCAGGCCCGTCGGAGCCTGCAGGACGGCCTCCAGGTGGATGGTGCCCGTTCCGGTCCAGCTACTGGGCAGCACGAAGTTCCAGCTCAGCCGGGTATCCCTGCGCTTGGTATCCAGGCTGTCGGCCGGCCGAACGGTGATCTCTTTCAGGATGTTGGGCGGCTGGTTCTGGGCGTCGATGACCTGCGAGCCAGCGCAGGGCGTCGTGTACGCGGCGTCGGAGAAGCAGCGCAACTGGGCCCGTACCTTGTCCACCTGCTGGTTGCCAGTCGTACCGGCCACGCCCGCGTACAGCCGCACCACGGTGGTGCGGTTGGCCACCAGGGGCACGGACGTGGGCGCCGCCGGGTACTGGTGGCTGGGAGGGGTGGGTCCGGCCAGCGTGGGCTGCGCGTTGGTCGGCAGCCAGGGCTGGGTGGCCTGAGTGATCTCCATGGCCTGGACCCAAAGGTTGAAGTAGCCGATCGCCACCACGTTGATCGTGCGGTCGGCCTGGCCTACGTGGTCGGCAAAGTCCCAGGCCTTGACGCGGACCTTCGCCGTGTCGTTGGGCATGACCGTGTAGAAGTCGTAGCTCGCCTGGGTAGGCACCACGTCGTAGAGGCACAGTGGCCCGGTGCCCCCGCAGACGTAGAACGAGCCCAGCTCCTGCCCCGAGCCACTCAAGAACAGGACCTGGATCTTGGCGATGCCGGTCTGGCTATCGCTGGCCTTGAAGGCTAGTTCCTGGTAGGACGTCTGTTGCGTCGTGCCATCCGCCGCGGGCTTGGTGATCTGGACGCTGGGCGCGGCGGTGTCGGTGATGCACGGCGGCCCGATGGTGCTGTAGGTCAGGTCGTCGATTACCTCGTGGGTCGCGTTGCCGGCGGCCGGGCCGCTGAACCAGATTTCCACGCTGCGGATGTTGGCGCTGGCCGAGGTGACGGAGAGCTCGTGCAGCACCTCGGTCGGGCCGACGCCCAGTTGGATGTTGTCCAAGGCCACGGGCGTGCCAGAGCCGGGCGTATCGGTGCTATAGGCCCACATGTGCGCCACCACGCCGAAGCTGTAGGCGCGGTTGAGCCCCGCCTGCACGCTCACCGCCGACTGCCCCGTCGTGAAGCGAATCTGCACCGTCTTGAACTCCCCGAACTCATCGCCAGAGAACTGGTTGGTGAGCGCGTGGGTGGGGCTGGCCGTGGTCACGGAGGGGGTGAAGATGCGGCCGCCGTGGTTGAGGAACTCGACGCCCTTGTTGGTTGCCGGGTTGTTGCAGTACTGGCTGCGTACCATCTCCGGCTGCGGGATGGTCTCCTCGAAGGTGATCTGCCCCTGCAGTTCGGGCGCGGCGCGCTGACCGGCCCCCGACGGGCCAGGCAGCAGCGCCAGCAGAAGCAGCGTCAGGACGATGATGTGGCAAGGTACAAGCTTTCTCTGCATCGTTACCATACCTCCCCTGTGCAAACCCTAAAGGTCTGTAAGCCCTTTAGGGTCTGGGTGCCCGCCCCTACGGCACGAGCGTGACCGGCAGGTAGATCCGCACTCCCCCGCCCTCTGTGACCAGCGCATCCCGGGTCTGGGTGGGAATCTCCAGCGGATCGGGGCGGGTGTCGTCGCCCAGGCGCACGCCCACGAGATGCACAGCGCTGCTGGACTGGCCCACGACTTCGAAGGTCACCGTGGCCAGGACGCCGCTGCCGGAGCGGGCCGTGGCCGGATGCAGTTGCGTGACGGCGAAGTCAATGGTGCCCGCGCTGTTGTCGGCCCGATTGACCAGCACGAACTGGTGGAAGGGATCGAGGAAGTCGCCGGGCCGGATCTGCACGCCGGGGGCGCCGTCGCTGGGATCGGCGTCCACCACCTGCAGCACGGTGGGGTCGAACGAGAGCTGGATGCGCCCGCCGTAGAGGTCGGTCACCTCCTCCACCCGAATCTCCAGGTCCACGGTCTGGCCTGCTCCGGTGGGAGCTGCCAGGCCGGGGCTGAGCACCACCCGGCTGGCCGCGTCCTCGGATACCGGCGGCCGGGCGAGATCAGCGGCCTGGCGCAGCAGCACCGCCTCGCCCCAGGGGCCAGGCGCCAGGCTATCCCAGTTGAACTGGATGGCCACCATGTCCAGGACGTTCACGTTGCCGTCGTCGGTGATGTCGGCGCGGCGATCCCATTGGGGGTCCATGGACGTGGCGTTCCAGGCCAGGCCGGCCGACATGGCGTCGAACTGCTCGATGCGGTCGTCCTGGTTGATGTCGCCGCCCAGCAGCGTGACCTCGGGCAGGCCCACCGGCTCTGGGGGCACATTTACCTGGCGAAAGGTGGTCAGGTAACTCTCGCGCCGGACGAAGACAGTCTGCAGCCCGGGCGGGACATCGGCCAGCACGTAAGAGCCATCCGCGGCGCTGTTCGTGCAGTGGTCGCCGACGCAGACTTGCGCACCAGCGTTGCTGGCGCGGCGTTCCAGCACGACGCGGCCACTGATGACCCCCGCCGCCCCGTGCACCGCCACCACGCCGTCCACCACACGGGTCGGGATCTCCAGCGACTGCGGATCGGAGAGGATCGCGCGGGTGAAATGGAGCGGGCTGACACCCTCCGCCTTGCCGTGGAAGAGGATACGGGCCAGAACGCCCGAGCCGTTGACCCCGGACTTGTCGCCCTGCAGGCTGACGGCGTACTGGATGGCGCCGCGCTGGTTGTCCACCTGGTTGCGGATGACGGTATCCGGCACGGGGAACTCCCCTTCCTCGATCTGCACGCCGGGCTGGAAGTCATAGGCGTCGATCACCTCGAGCACCGCGGGATCGAAGGCCAGCTCTATCTGCGCGGCGTAGAGGTTTTCCACATCCACCAGCCGCAATTCGACCACCACCGTGTCCGACACCAGCGCGCTGCTCCAGGCCGGCGACACGTGTAGCACAGCGTCCTGACATTCGTAGCTGCATCCGCGCGTGCCCTCGTCGTTCCAACCCTCGGCCGTGCCACAGGTGTTGTCGCCGCCGCTGCCCTCCGATTCGTAGACATAGATGTCGGAGCCGGCCTGGCCGCAGACGTAGTTGGCTGAGATCTCGTTGCCGGGTGAGCTGTGCACGAAGATCCCCGCCTTGCCGCTTCCCACGATCGTGTTATCCAGCACTGCGTTGGCCTCGGAACCCTCCAGGTAGACGCCGCCCCGCCCATTGCCGCTGAACAGGTTCTCCACGAGTTGCACACGGGATGACCGGTCGAGGACGACGCCATACTCGTTGAACTCCAGGGTATTGTGTACGATCTCATCGCCGCTGGAGCCACGGACGGTGATGCCATACCGGTAGCCACGCACCGTGCAGTTACGAATGACGACATCGTTGACCCCTTCGGGCACGTGGATGCCGTACCCCGTACCGGTGCCCATCAGCAGCGCGCCGTTGCAGTCCAGTACCACGCCGGAGCTGCCGATGGTGATGGCTGCCTGTCCTTCTGGCGCCGGGATATGGTACACTCCGGGGGCCAACGTAGTATCGCTACCGATGCCACCGATCTCGCAGGCATCACCCAAACCGTCGCCGTCGCTGTCCGCCTGGTCGGGGTTGGGGACGCCCCGGCAGTTGTCTTCTGCATCGGGCACCCCGTCACCATCGCCATCGGGCAGGTAGCGGCAGGAGGCGGTCCGGGCATCGCAGCGGTCCGCGGTGAGCGGATCGCCGTCATCGCAGATCTTTTGATCACAAGAGCAGCCGACGCGGTCGACCGTGGACCCCCGTCTGGTGAGGGGGCAGCGATCGTCGGCGTCGCGTACGCCATCGCCGTCGCTGTCGGCCTCGGGATTGAAGTCCGGATCCACGTCGTACGTGCAGTCTGGGTCGATGCGCCCGTCGGCGGTCAGGTCGCAATAGTCGTCGGCAGTGCCAGTGGCGCAGTCCTGGGGACAGGTGCGGTAGTCCTCGCCCCGGTCGCACACGCCGTTGGGGTTGCAGACGACCTTGACCGGCGGCGTGGAGGCCCGGTACGAGCTGCCTCCCGCCGACACCCTGGTTGGCTCCAGCGTGTGGACTCCCACCGACGTGGGGAGCACCTGGAAGAGCATGGTTTCCGCCTCGTTGGGCGGCAACTGGAGGGTCCACTGATGAAACAGGTAGTGGTAACCCTCATACCGCGCCTCTTCCGGGTGCAGACCCAGGTAGTTGACGCCGGGCACGAATGTCTCCTGGACCACGGCCTGCACCGGGACATCCTCGTTATTGCGGACGACGATGGCGATCTCCACCGCGTCGCCCAGGATGATCTCCTCGCGGCTAACGTACTTGTGCACCTCCAGGTCCACGGGCGGCGGAGGCTCCTGCACCTCGACCACCTCCCGGCGTACGCAGGGATGGAGCTCCGTGCATTCTCCGTCCTGCTGCTCGGGCGCAGCGGGCAAGGCCCAGGGGTTCGGTGAGGTCTCCAGAGGCGGGGCAAGGGGAGTGACCGCGGCCAACGAACTGGCAGTGGCGACGCTCTCGCAGCCGTAGATATTGCTGTTGCTCGGGCAATTGTCCGTATCCTCATCGTAGGAATCGTTGTAGCATCCATCGTCCAGGCTGCGGCAGTAGTCGTACCAGACACAGAACTGCCAACTACAGCCCGCGGCGGCCTGGCAGGAGGAACCGGTGGTGAACACACCACACGCGCTCTCGCTGGGCGTGCCCGTGCAGGATCCCGCCGACCAGGTGCACCCGCCTTGCGTGCACTCTTTCTCCGTGGTCATGCTGGAACAGGAGTTGGGAGTGCCCTTGCAGCAGTGATGGTCGGGGCTGGTGAAGCCGCTGCCGCCGAACACTTCGTCGCCTCGATTGCTGACCGTATCCACGTAGTGCCACTTGACCTCGCCGGGGAAGCGCACCAGGTTGTAGCCGTGTCCATCGCCGTCCACCCCCAGCACGTCCTGCTTGGCGTAGCCCACCTTGCGCAGCGCGGTGGCCAGAGCCACGGCGTAGTCAACGCACGTCCCGGTGGAGAGCCGGTTGATGGTGGCATGTGCCGGCGGCTCCCCGAAACTGTCGTTGTTGGCGTGGAAGTCAGTGTCCGAGTTCCAGTAGCCGTCGTTGCCGTACGTGCCGAAGATCCAGGCGTCGGTGTATTCACAGACGTGCCCGCCCATCTTGAAGTCGGGCTTCGGGCAGGTGTTCTCTGCGCAGGCGTACCAGATCCCCATCTCATAGGCGGGTGGTTCGACGTGCCATTCGCGGCAGGCGGATGGACACTCGTCGTGTCCGTGACAGCAGAGCTCGCCGTAGAAGTACCCCTGCATGTAGACAGCCTCGGCGCCGAAGCTGCGGATCAGGTAGTGGCCCAGACACTGCTTGAGCGTGGTGGGCGTGACCTTGTGCCGGAAGTCGTTGGAGTAGGCCTGGCCCTGGGCGTAGGAGCAGGCCGCTTCCTTGCCCTTCTCCCGGTTGCCCGAAAGCTTGGTGGTGTAGTCCTCGTACTCACAACAGAGCAGGGCATCCTCCACGAGATAGTCCAGATCCTTGGCGCACACCTCCACCAGGCTGCACGAGGCGTTCTCGGAATTGAGGTCGATGTCCGGCCCCTGGCTGGTGGGCCAGGATTGCGTACAGATGGTGTCCGTCGGCGCGTATTTGGCGCCGGTGGCACACAACGAACAGGGCGGGCAATAGGTCCCGCCGCAGTCGATGCCCTTCTCATCGCCGTTCTTCTTCCCATCGGAGCAGAGATAGCAGCGGTAGGTGCAGCCTTTCTTGCCCGTGTCATTCCAGTTGTAGGTGTCCTCGCAGGTGTTATTGTCGCCGGAGTTGCCAGTGGACCCGCCCACCATGCTGACGTCGGTGCCTTGCTGGGAGCAGATGGTGTTCAGGTTGATGGTGTTGCTGGTGCAGTTGTCCAGCTTGATGCCCTGGTAGTTGTCCTCCAGCATGTTGTTGTGGATGGTATTGGAATCGGAACTGTAGAGATAGAGCCCCCAGGCCGGCTGAGAGTGATCGTTGTCGTGCACGTCGTTGAACGAGATCTGATTGGAGTCCGACAGGTCCAGGCGAATGCCCACGCTCTTGTTGGCGGTGACATCGTTGTTGTAGAGCTGGTTGCTGGCCGAACTGCTCAGGTTGATGCCCGTGCCGTTGTCTCTGGCCTGATTGGTGTACAGGTGGTTGCTGGCCGAGCCGCTCAGGTAGATGCCATTGGAGCTATTGGACTTCGTCGTATTCTTCTCCACCGTATTGTTGGAGGAATTGTACAGGGAGATGCCGTGCTGGAAGTCCTGCACCGTGCAGTTCCTGACCGTGTTGCCGCTGCGGCCGGACATGGTGATGCCGGAATCGCTGCCCAGGTCGTCGCCATCGATCACGTAGCCGCCGCCATCGAACACCACGTTGCTGGCGCCGAACACGATGCAGGTGCCCGCGTGTTGCATGATGTTGCTGGCGAGCATCACTGTCTCGTAGCTGCCGTTGAGCTTGGCCGAGCAGTCGGAACAGGAAGTGCACTTGGCCGTGGTCGGGCAACTGCTGGTGCAACCGCTCGTCCCGGCGTCATTCCACCCGTCGGGCTTGTCGCAGGAGTTGTTGTCACCGCTATTGCCGGAGCTGCTGCTGAGGTTGAAGTCCAGCCCCACATTCTGGCAGACGGTGTTGCCATTGATGGCCGTGTTGTTGGAGCTGGTGAGGGAGATCCCATCGTCGCCGTTGTAGCTCGCCGTGTTGGAGCTGATGGTGTTGGAATGGGAATTCTCCAACCGGATGCCGTCCACGGTGTTCGATTGGGCCGTATTGTTGGTGAAGGTATTGTTGTTGGCGTAGTACAGATAGATGCCGTCGCTGAAGTCGGTGATGGTACAGTTGCGCACGGTGTTGCCCGTCGCCGAGAAGATGCCCACGCCTCGGTCCGGGTCGATGGCTGCGTCGTCACCATCTATCTGAAGGCCATTGCAGTCGAATACCACATTGTTGACGCCGTGGAAGCCAATGCAGCCACCGGAGTGGCCAACGATGTTCACGCTGAGCGTCACGGTGTCGTAGAGCCCGCTGTTGATCTTGGTCGTACAGTCGGCGCAGGAATTGCAGGTGGTGCCGGAGGCCGTGGCCGCTCCGGCGCTCAACACCGCTGCGACGACGGCCAAGAGGGGGATCACGATCCAGGTCATTGGAGTGCGCATAGGCTTGTCTCCTTCGGGTGAGTGAGGCGCCGGGGCAACGAAGCGCCGCGGCACGACGAGCCCGGTCGCCGAGGTCGAGGCATCAGGGCGCGCCGGGCACCAAGGCCACCAGGCACCACGGCAGAGGGTCGGCAGGTGCTATCGCGCCAGGCCGCCGAGGCATCGCGGCACCCGGCCCCAAGGCCTCGGCCAGCGGTCCCAACCTACCAACCTACCAACCTACCAATCTACCAATCTACCAATCTGCCGACCTACCCAGGACCGACCTTCCCACGCCTCACGGCGTGAGCATCATCGGCAGGTAGACCCGCACCTGACCGCCCACCGTGACCAGCCCGTCCTGTGTCTGGGCAGGGATCTCCACTGGGTCGGGGCGGGTGTCATCGCCCAGCCGGACGTCGACGAAGTGCACCGCGCTGCTACCCTGGGCCAGCGCCTCAAAGGTCACTGTGGCCAGGACGCCGCTGCCGGAGCGGGCCGTGGCCGGATGCAACTGGGTCACGGCGAAGTCGATGGTGCCGGCCGTGTTGTCCGCCTGGTTCACCAGCACGAACTGGTTGAAGGGGTCGAGGAAGTCGCCAGGCCGGATCTGCACGCCAGGGGCGCTGCCGCGCGGATCGGCGTCGCGCACCCGGAGCACAGTGGGGTCGAAGGAGAGTTGCACGCGGCCGCCGTAGAGGTCGGTGACCTGTTCCACGCGGATGTCCAGGTCCACGGTCTGGCCCGTGACGCTCAGGTTCGCCTGGCTGGGGTGGATGACGACGCGGGTGACCAGGTCTGGTTGGGTGAGCGGGCGGCTCAATTGCGCCAGCCGCCGCACGGCCACTGCCTCGTCCCAGGGGCCGGGCGCCACCTGGTCCCAGTTGAACTGGATGGCCACCATGTCCAGGATATTGACATTGCTGTCGGCGGTGACGTCGGCGCGCCGGTCCCATTCGGCATCCATGGGGGTGGTGTTCCAGGCCAGGCCGGCAGACATGGCGTCGAACTGTTCGATGTGATCATCGCCGTTGACGTCGCCGCCCAGCAGCGTGACCTCGGGCAGGGCCAGCGGGCCCACGGGCACGTCCACCTGGCGCCAGGAGCGCAGGTAGCTCTCGCGGCTGACGAAAACTGTCTGCGGCCCTGGCGGGACGTCGGCCAGCATATAGGAGCCGTCGTCGGCGGTCGGCGCACAGCCGTCGTTCACGCAGACCTGCGCGCCGGCGTTGCTCGTGCGCCGTTCCAGGATCACCCGGCCGGTGAGCAGTCCTACGGCCTGGCGGACAACGATCACGCCATCCTCGGTGCGGAAGGGGATGGGCACCGACTGGGGATCGGAGAGGATCGCCCGGACGAAACGCACCGTGCTGATCCCCTCCTCTTTGCTGTGGAAGACGATGCGGGCCAGGGCGCCCGAGCCGCTGACGCCGGGCTTGTCCCCCTGCAGGCTGGCGGCGTACTGGATGGTGCCGCGCTGGTTGTCCACCTGGTTGCGGATCACGGTATCGGGTACAGGGAAGTCCCCTTCCAGGATCTGCACGCCGGGCAGGAAGTCGTAGGCATCCACCACCTCCACGACCTGCGGGTCGAAGGTCAGCTCCACCTGGGCGCCGTACAGACTGAGCACGTCATGGATGCGCAGTTCCACGGTGATCGTCTGTGGCACGCCGACGGTGACGTAGGGTGGCGTGATAGACAGGGTGGGGCCGACGAAGATGGTGATGCGGTCCTGGCCCACCATCTGGTGGCTGTCGTAGGCCTCCAGCGTGACCAGATAGGCGCCCGGCTCCTCGATGCGCAGGGCGACCTCCTCTCCGAACCACTGGCCGTAGACCCCTTCGATCGACCAGCGCAGACGGTCGCCTTCCAGCCGGCCATCTTCCAGGTCGTAGGCCGAGCCGGTGAGGACGATCTGCTCGCCCGGCTCGTAGCCCGCGCCGTCCTCCGGCTGCAGGATGTGCACCGCCGGCGGATGGGGCGCCACGCGGAAGGGCTCGTCCGACTGGTCGCGGCCGGTCAAGATGCCGTCGGTGGCCAGGACGCGCATCAGGCCCATCTCGGTCCCAGGGATCTGCGCTGAGTCCACTTCCAGGAAGGGCTCCGTCAGCCCGGCGGCCAGCGACTGCCAGCTCTCGCCGCCGTCGGGGCTATAGAGCACGTTGTAGGTGAGACCCTCCATGTCCGGGTCGCCCGCCTCCCACTCTACGACGTGGATGCCTTCCCACAGCTCGCCGCCATTGGGCCTGATCACGTGCACCTCGGGCACGTTCTCGCTGACATGGCGCTCGTCCAGGACCTCCATGCCCCGGGAAAGCTGGACCAGGGCCGTATCCGGCGGGAAGGGGAGGCGCATGCCAAAGGTGCCCACCGTCGACTCGCCGGTCCAGCGCCGGTTGCTGATATCCACGTCGAAGCAGAGTTCCCGCAGCAGAAGGTTCGCCCCATCGAAGAAGCGGAGGCAGTAGGCATTGCCCTCGGGGATGCCCATCGGCGGTAAGTCCTCGTCGAGCAGCCACAATGGGTTCAGCTCGCCGCCCTCTTCCGTGACCTGCCCGGAGACGATGGCCATGGGGCCTTCCTGCTGTTTCGGCGTCCATTGGGCCTGGGCCAGCCAATCAATGGTCCCGTTGAGGACCTGGGTCCAGTTCCACGGAGAAATCCACATGTCCAGGCTGCTGTTGCCGCAGTTGCCGCCCACCATCCAGTCCCGCTTGGTGGCCACGTGGGCGGTGAGGCTGAAGACGTCGAAGCCTACCTCCTGGATGGCAGAGGTGCCCACGCCATAGGGCCAGTCGGAGGCGGGATCGGCGCAGGGGGGGTGGCGGCGGCCCAGGTTGTGGCCGATCTCGTGGGCGATGACCGCGTTCTGCAGCACCTCGTCGCCCGCCGACACGTGGCCCGCTCCGCCGAGCCAGGTGGGGTCCGACAGGCCGTTGTTCCACGATCCGCTGGGCAGCCAGCCAAAGACCTGATCCGGCGGACTGGTGGAGGCCAGATAGCGGTTGTTGAGCTCGGTGATCAGCGCGCTATCGAAGACGTTGATGTTCTGGTTGAAGGCCGAACCCGAGGGCCAGGCGAAGTAGGTCAACTGGCTCACCGGGAAGAGGGTGCGCAGGAAACCCTCGGCCGCGGTCATGGTCGCCGCGCTGGCCGTGTGGGCTCCTGTCCATCCCGACCAGGTGTAGTTCACCGGCACATAGGCCACGCTCAGGTTGCGGGCTGCAGCGAAGCTGACCGTGACCGACGAGGACATATTGTTGGCCGTGTTGGACTCGGGGATCACCATGCCCGGATTGATCTCCGCTTGTAGCACGATAATGCCGGAGCGCCAGCTCGCGGGAAGTTGGAAGTTGAATGAGCTGGAGGGGCTCTCCCGCTGGGCGCCCAGGGTGCTGACGAAGACGGTGGTGTCGTTGGGTGCGATGGGCGAGCCGGGCAAGGGTGCCCCCGCCTTGGTCCCAAAGAGCCGGGCGTTGACGTTGACCGTGTCGGCCAGGTCCACCGCCGGGTAGACGCGCACGTAAGTCAGCTTGTTGGCGATCAGGGGCACGCTGTTGTCGGCGCAGGCGGTGGCCCCGGTGGTGTTGTCCAGACACTGGATGGCCTGGGTCCCCTCGATGTCCGAGATGGTGAGGTCCACTTTCGCTTCCGCCGCGGCGATGGGCAGCCGCCATACGCCGTCGTAGTCACCCCAGTAGACGTGGGTGCTGGTGAGCGTCACGTCACGCGGACCGAACAGTCCCAAGGCCAGGTTCTCCACCGTGCCGCCCCCCTTGAGGACGCGCCGCACGCGGCCGGTGTGGGTGCCGGTGGTGTCGGTCCAGAAGACGTGGGTGTCGTTCACGGCGATGGTTTCGGCCATGTAGGGGGAGATGTCGGCGGCGACGTAGGCGGTCAAGCCGGTCCCGTCCTTTCCCACCCGGTATACCTGGCCAGTGCCCAACTCGGTGAAGTAGACGGTGGTGGCATCCAGCGCCAGGCCGTAGGGGTCATCCCGGCCGGTGACCACGTTCTGGATCGCGCCGCCGGTCTTGGCCACCCGCCGCACCTGGCCGGTGCCCGAACCCCACACCGACCAGTAGACGTGGGTTCCGTCCACGGCCAGCTTCACGCTTTGGGTGTCCACCGCCAGGACCTGTACCGCGCCGCCGGCCTTGGGCAGGCGACGGATGCCGGCGTGGTCGCCCCAGTAGACGTGCGTGCTGTCCAGGGCCAGTCCCCGGTGCAGGATGAGCGAGCTGCCACTGGTGACGACGGTGGGTGCGCCGCCGGCTACGGGGATGCGCTTGATCTTGTCATCGTGCCAGTCGGCGAAGTAGACGTGGGTGTCGTCGGCGGCCAGTTGGTACGGATCGAAGGTGCAGCTATGATACAGCGTTTGCACCGTGCCGCCGCCCAGCGGCACGCGCTTGAGGGCCGGCTCGCCATCGGCGGGGCAGAACTCGCCGCCCACGCTGATGGTATAGAAGATGTGCGTGCTGTTGGCCGTCATCGACTGGATGTGGTCGGTGGCCAGTTGCTCGGGCACATCGGCCGGCGCCATGCTGGCGGGCTCGCCTGCGGCGGCGGCCCCGGCCAGCGTGAGGCCGAACAGCAGGCCAATCGCCGCTGCGGCCAGCCAATTCGCTCGTCTCTTGTGGTTCATCGTTTTCCCCCTCCTGAGCTTGTAGTCATCAGATCGGTATATTGGTAGATCGGTAGATTGGTACACACACCATTTTACCAGCTTACCAATCTACCATACTGCCAGTGTCCATTTGAGGGAGCGCCCATGCCTCGTTTGCTCCCAACTCTCAGGGTCTACGTATCACCGGCAGATAGAGGCGCAGCGGCCCGCCGACGGTCACCAGGGCGTCTTGGGTGTTGGCCTCAATCTGCCGGGGATCGGGCCGGCTATCGTCGCCCAGACGTGCGCCGACGAAGCGGACCAGGCTGCTGCCCGGGCCGATGGCCTCGAACCTCACCGTGGCCAGCACACCGCTCCCGGTCCGTGCCTCTGCCGGGCGCAACTGGGTCACGGCGAAGTCGATGGTGCCGGCGACGTTGTCGACGCGATTGGCCACGACGAACTGATGGACGGGATCGAAGAAATAGTCGCCAGGCCGGATCTGCACGCCCGGCGCCTCGGGCCGGGTGTCGAGGTCGAGCACCTGGAGAACGGTAGGGTCAAAGGCCAGCCGGACCTGGCCGCCATAGAGGCCGGCGGCGTCCTCAATGCGGATAGCTACGTCGACGGTCTCGCCGAGGGCGCTAAGGGATGCCTGGCTTGGGCTGAGGCGCAGGAGGGCAGGTCGCTCCTTGTCCGCCCATTGCGGCACCGAAAAGGCCAGAGGTCGCTGGACCGCCGTGTCGCCCCAGGGGCCCGGCGCGGTCTGGTCCCAGTTGTACTGCACGGCGACCATGTCCAGGATGTTGACCAGGCCATCGGTGGTGATGTCGCAGCGTTCGTCCCAGGCCGGGTCGCCAGGAGTGGCATCCCAGGCCAGCCCCACGGACATGGCGTCGAACTGCTCAATGTGGTCGTCCCCGTTGACGTCCCCGCCCAGCAGCGTGACCGGCGGCAGGATGTGCGCCCCCTGCTCCACCGCCACGGCGCGCCAACTGCGCAGATAGCTGGCGCGGCTGACGGATACCGTGACCTCGCCGGGCGCCACGCCTGGAAAAGCGAAGTCCCCGGTATCGCCCGTGCTGACGCACTCCCCGTCCAGGCAGGCCTGCGCCCCCGCATTACTGGCCCGCCGTTCCAGGATCACCCGGCCCTCCACCTGAGCCAGTACCTCTGTCGGAGTGGGCGTTGGCGTGTGGGTCGGCGTGGCCGTGGGTGTGCGGGTCGGCGTGGCTGTGGGGGTGCGGGTGGGCGTCGGGGTGGGCGTGGCCGTGGGCGTGTGGGTAGGCCTGGAGGTCGGCGTGGCTGTAGGTGTGTGGGTGGGCGTGGAGGTCGGCGTGACTGTTGGCGTGTGGGTGGGCGTGGCCGTGGGGGTGCGCGTGGGCGTCGCAGTCGGCGAGGCCGTCGGCGTGGAGGTCGGTGTGCGGGTGGGGGTGGCTGTCGGCGTGCGAGTCGGCGTCGCCGTCGGCGTGCGAGTAGGCGTGGGTGTCGGGGTGCGGGTCGGCGTGTGGCTGGGTGTAGCCGTGGGCGTGCGGGTCGGCGTCGTTGTCGCCGTGCGAGTGGGCGTGGGCGTGGGAGTGTCCGTGGCTGGCGGCAGATCCCAGAAGCGGTTGTCACCCAGCGTCTTGCCCGCCAGGGGATGGGTGTACTGTATCCAGTTGTCGTTGATGCGCGTGCCGCCCACGGAACCGGCCCCCACCGAGACGTAGCCCTGGAGGTCGGTCTCCAGGATGTTGTAGAACTCACACGGGCCGGCCACGATCAGCCCAAAGTACCCCACCCGGCTGGTGGTCATCCCTTCCACCCGGTTGCCCAGGCTGCCAGAGTCGTTGGAGCAGTACAGTGCCACCGGCACATCAGGCAGCGGTGAGGTGATGTCGACCGGGTTCCCCTCGTAGACGGTGCCGGCGAGTTGGTACACGGTGACCACGTCGGCATACAGGTCCAGATTCATGTTGGGGTTGCGGCCGTCCTCCCAGACCACCAGGTTGGACCAGGCGCCGTCCGAGGCGACTGCTGGTCTCGCCTCATGGATGTTCCAGGCGTTGGAAATGACGGCGTCGGTCTGACGTGCAACGCCATCCCACCGCAAACGGCTCTGCCAGAGGTCCAGGTCGCTGGCGCTGTACTCGTACTCGTAGGTCACCAAGTACTCATCGGCCGCGAACTTGTAGGTGACAGCGGGTTTCATCCGGCGATTGCTCCCGGATGAAGAGATGAGGTACCACCCAACCGCGCCCCCGGCAATGTTCCTCCGCCAGGCCTTGATGTCCCAATCGGTGCCTGACCCGCCGATCTGGTCCTCCCAGACGATCAGGTACTCGGTCCGGGTGTTGTTGTACGCGATGTCAGGCCAGGTCTGGTCGTGGCCTGGGGCCTCGATGACGAATTCGCCGCCGAGCAGCGTGCCGTCGCCATCCACCCGCCGGCCTGTGATGTCCCAGTTCCCGGCCGTCTTGTCCTGCCAGATGACCAGGTATTCGTCCCACGCCGAGTTGTAGGCGATGGCCGGGTGTTCCTGCCTGGCCGAGCCCGTGTCCAGCGCGATGGGAGAGCCCAGCGGGCTCCCGTTCCAGTCGAGCCTCTGGGCATAGATGTCGACCTGGCCGAATTCGGGGTCGCCGACCCGGCGCTCCCACACCACCAGGTAGCCGTCCTGGTAGGGGCTATAGGCGATGACCGGGTTGCGGTCGTAGTCGGATGGCGTGGCAATGGCGATCTCTCCGCCGATGAGGGTCCCGTCATAGTCCACGCGACGGGCGTAGATATCGTGGTCCGAGAGGGAGTACTCATACTCCCACACCACCAGGTACTCCTGGTTGGGCCAGTTGTGGGCCACGTCAGGCGCCTCTCGGGGGTTGCCATCCCACGAGATGCCGAACGCGCTTCCGAGCGGAATGCCGGCGGTGCTCACGCGCCGACCGTAGATATCCGAGTCGCTGCCCCATGCCCAGTGATGGTCCTCCCAGACGACCAGGTATTCGTTCAGCCCGCTGCCGTAGGCGACAGACGGGCGGATCTGGTCGTACTCCCAACTCATGATGGTCTGCGCGGCGGACGGAGATTCCGGGTCTACGATTGACGATTTGGGCCTGGCGATGGTGGGCGATGAATCAGCGATTAGGGATAGCGCAGAGGGTGGCGCGCCGGGCGCTGTGCGCGGCGGGTACAGCGCATCGTTGGCGGCTGCTGGCGGGCCGCTCGCGACCGGCGTCGGCGGATCACCAAGAGCATCTGGGGAAGCCAGGGCAGGCGCTGAGGTGACCGCCAGCAGCGCCAGCACCATGCTGACCACCAAGGGGACAGAAATCCATCTCCTGTGCTCCATCTGGACTCCTCCTCGTCAATCCCTACCGGGGGGTTCGACAGGGGTTCTGGCCTGTTACGTTTGGACGTAACCGGCTCTGACCCCTGTTGCGTTTGCTCGTCAGGTGCTCTCCTGGGTTACAATGGAGTTGAAACGACGCCGTTGCAATCCGAAAGGAGAAAACACCATGACAAGCAAGTCCTATAATAGCACGGTTTCGCTCCTGGCGGCAGCCTGTACGACCCGATCCCGAGCGAAACCTTCACCACCTCGCTCAGCATCCGAGGGAACTGCCAGGTTTTGTCCGTCACTCGCCAGTGGCCATGCGTTACCTGGCTCTGTTAGGCCCTTTGGCCTGGGGCAGCTTTCCCGAACGAGACCTGACGCTGGGACAGCACGTGGGAAGGCAGCCGGCGATCTGTGGAATGCATGGGGGGACGCGCTGACGATGGCGACGATGTCACCGGGGAAGGGACGCAGCCGCGCCGCAGCCCATGCTGCCGATGCCCCTCGGATCTGGCTAATACGCAAGGAAGTATAGTCATATGAGTCGTTTCTGGCAAATCGGACAATGAAGCCGCAGACATTGTGAAAACCGCCTGACTTTGGCCTGGTTTGGTCGGCAGAACCCAGGACAATAGGTCTGCCAATCCGAGGAAGCAGGCGAAAAGGGATCACAAGGCTGCCTGCTGCCCCCAACGCTGCTCCGGAATGGCCATTCGGCGCACCGATTCCAGGTTTCGCGCCACGCGCAGATCAGTCTGACTGGATCATCACGTCAGGGGGGGGCGAGTTAGAGTAGAGGGATTGACAATGACACATCGTAGAAGACGATGCATAGCCGCAAAACATGGCCCTTTCAAAATGTCTGTTTTACAGTTCGCCCATCTTGCCTCCACAACTCCTCCACAATGATATGCTATAGTGCACTTCGGAAGCAGGCGAGTCCTTGCGACAATCAAGGGCTCTCCTGCGAACGATGATCGTTAACAATCAAGTTGAAAAAGGAGAATACAGAATACCATGAAGAGTAACTGGAAACGTATCGGTGTGTTGGCTGCGTCTATGGCCCTCGTTGGGGTAATGGCGGTCAGCACCGTCGCTGGAGCGCAAGGGCCGGGGAACGGCAACGCCCCTGGCGGCCAGCCCCCGTCAGGCGAGCTGAGCGAGGCCGAGATCGAAGGCCTGCTGTACATGCGGGAAGAGGAGAAGCTGGCCCGGGATGTGTACCTGACGCTCTACGAGGCGTGGGAGCTGCCCATCTTCCAGAACATCGCCAGCAGCGAGCAGCAACACATGGATGCTGTCTTGGGACTGATGGAGCGCTACGGCCTGGAAGACCCGGCAGAGGGCCAGGACACAGGCGAGTTCGCCAACCCGACGCTGCAGGAGCTGTACGATCAGTTAGTGGAGACGGGCGGGCAATCGCTGGAGGATGCCCTGCGCGTGGGGGCGGCCATCGAGGAGATTGACATCCTCGATCTGGAAGAGCACATCGCCCAGACCGACAAGGCCGACATCCAGCGGGTCTACGAGAACCTGCTGCGGGGCTCCCGCAACCACCTGCGCTCCTTCGTCGGAACGCTGGAGCGAGAGACTGGCGAGACCTACGCGCCGCAGTACCTCAGCCAGGAGGCGTACGATGCCATCGTGAGCTCGCCGATGGAGAGGGGGGGCGGCGGAGGCCAGGGGGGCGGTGGTAGAGGAGGCCGTGGCGGGGGACGCGGACGCTAGACAGAGTAAAGTAACGGTTTACTGACGAGGCGGGAGGCAACTCCCGCCTCTTGTTTTTTCGCCAGTTTCCTTTACATTTCCCCCACGTTTTCTCCATAATCCCTCCACAACCATCTGCTACACTCGGTGTAGAAACGTGCCCATGGATGCGGCACGTAACAAACACAAAGGAGAAAACGAAAGATGACCAAGAAGATACTTATCGGCGCCTTAGTCGCCGTTCTGGTGGGCGCTTTGGCTGTGGCTGCTGTGGATCTCATCGGCGGCTCGGCCAGTGCCGAAGGTGGACAGCGGCATGGCCGCTCAGTTCAGCAGGAGACAGAGGATGGTTCTGGTGCTGCGGCCAATCAGGCCGGTGGCAAGGGCTATGGCCGCCAGGGGCAGGAGAGCACTCAGGAGAGCAGTGCCGATGCCCCAGTGGGTGAGCCCGGCAACGGTCAGGGCAGCGGCCGCGGCGCTGGCGGACAGCAAGGCGAGGGGGCTGTTTCACCCGATCCGGAGCCTCAGGCCAGCGTCGAGGCATGGCTGACCTACGCGGGCACGGTGGCGGCGTTGGATGATCAGACGGTGACCATCGCCACCGACGACGGCCAGGAACTGGCCATCAAGCTGGGGCCGTCCTGGTACTGGCAGGATCAGGACTTCTCCCTGGAAGCCGGTGATGAGGTCTCGGCGACGGGCTTCTACGACGGAGAGGACTTCGA
>JACKQG010002816.1_pt1 | contig 22086 bp, 17 predicted proteins | sample 8237621 | NCBI WGS metagenome assembly JACKQG01 (sample SAMN15677084, study PRJNA649215) | marine metagenome | biome: marine; feature: Black Sea; material: saline water; isolation source: suspended particulate matter (SPM) from the Black Sea western gyre | collected 2013-06-09/2013-06-10 | depth... | reverse complement strand
TCCGACGGTATTGTAAATGTTTCAGACCTTCTTATCGTTGTAAGCAACTGGGGAGTGTGCGAGTAGTCTTACTCCCGCTGCTTATCTAATAATGGTTGTAACAACTGCGAGAACTGCTTACTTTTGTTTTTAACTGGCGCACTTTTTAGCGTAGCACAAAACTAGCCTTAGCCAGGACAAGGTCCCCAGCTGCCGACAATCTTCAGCAGATCGGTGACATCAACAATATCATCGTAATTTACATCTCCGGGAATTTCTTCAGTACACCCATCACACGGTCCCCAATTGTCAATCACTGTAAGAAGATCGCTCACATCAACTGTGCCATCCGCATTGACATCTTCGTAGCATGGATTTTCTACTTGGTATATCTCAAGGTTAGCATTGATAGTTCCCTCTTCGATTTGTACGACGACAGTACCAAAAGGCCAGCCAAGGTCGTACTCTGCCTCGCCAAGAAAAACATCCTCCCCCCTCCATGTGATGTTTCCAGATCCATCTATCTCAACCACCCAACGATAGTAAAGAGAAGGAGGATCAGCATCTGCTGGCGTGATCACTTCGTGCCACATAAAATCTAATGGCATAGGCGCAGGTGAAGGTTGCCATGTGACGATGTTTTCAGGTGGAATCATGTCCGTCACATCGTAGGGACCAAAGCCAAAACCACCATAACTCACCATAACCGTTGCACTATTCACGGTGTAGAGCATTTCATAAAATGTTCCATCGGTCTGAATCACTGTGGGGCATTCCCATAGAATATTTTGCCCACTCGTGGTAATTGAAAAATCTTCACTTATTGAAGGCAGTGGTCCAGCTAAAAAAAGCATCCCAGCCAACGGTATCATTGTCAGACTCATATCGTTCTCCTATTCAGACTTTACACTGTACCTGCAAAAACGATAATAACCAAGCAAAAAAGTTCTAAAATGGCACAGAGAACACCGTTATGCAGGATACTGTCCAAAAATGGCAAAGAAACCCACAAAATCAAACTCCCCTGTTATCGAGAATCGCCGTGCTCGGCACGATTATTCAATTCAAGACACGATTGAGGTTGGGATTGTTCTTCTTGGGAGTGAAGTTAAATCAATTAGAACTGGTCAGGCAAGTCTTGCCGAGGGTTGGATCAGGGCATCTGAGCGCCCCATCAAACTCACGCTTCATGGTGTGCATATTACGGAATATAAAAACGCATCTCCAACGCATCAACATGATCCCGTTCGCACAAGAGTTTTGTTAGCACATAAACGAGAAATCCGGAAGTTAGCAAAGTACACACAAAGCCCCGGACGAACGCTCGTTCCTCTGAAACTTTATTTCGTCAAAGGGAAAGCAAAATTGCTTGTTGGGTTTGCCACTGGCAAACAACGCTCGGATAAACGACAGGACCTTGCAAAACGCAATGCCACTCGCGAGATGGACCGAGCAATGAAGCGTCGCATGCAGTGAATGAGAGCCGGAGTCAGTTCTTGAGAAATAAACTCACCGGGGGTGAATTTATTTCGGGGGTGAGTTTATCTCGGGGGTGAATTTATCATGCAGCAGCAGATTCACCATTCGCTCGGCGGATCATGACACGCCTGTTTGGATCTTCCTTCGCTGCGTACATAGCCTCATCAGCGTGACGTACAAGTTCATCTGCGTTGACTGGATTCGTTAACTCCCAGTGGGCAACGCCGATTGACATCGATACATTTGTATTTGGCAAATCCAATGCTGCAATTGCTTCATCAAATGCAGCCGCGATGCGCCGTGCAACATTTGTTGCTGCATCCGGATCCGCATGTGGCATCAACACACCGAACTCATCACCGCCAAATCGTGCTGCAATATCAACTGATCGACAGTTCGCTTCAAGAACACGAGCAGCCAAACGCAACACCTCATCACCTCTGTGGTGCCCAAGCTGATCGTTGAGCGTTTTAAACCCATCAAGGTCAATCATGAGAAACGCCAGTGGGATTCCACTTCGCATCGCTTCTTCCCAACGCCCCTCAATCATTAAGTTCAACCATCTACGATTACTCAATTTTGTTAAGTCATCTGTTCGAGCTGCAACTTCAAGCCGTTGAATCATCAATTGCAATTCTCGATTCGCCACACCAAGTTCTGAAAGAGATTGACTTAGATCTGCGTGCAAATCATCATTCTCACTTCGGATTACTTGCAGCGCTAGCGATTTTTGTATGGTCACTGGAAGCGTAATCATTTCATGCCCTGTCAACATCAAATAGTCAGCTGCACCTGCACGAATTGCTTCAACTGCCCCATCTGCTTCATCTGGATCACCAGTGAGAATCACGGGCACGTCTGGTCGCAGCCCCTGCACGAACGCAAGAATTTCGAAACCATTTCCGTCATGCAAATTTGATGCAGTAATTACAATGTCCCACAGCGCGGGATCGGTTTCAAAAAAATCTCTTTGTGAAGGCACAACCGTGCATTCAACCATTTCAGAACCACCAATTCGCTCCGCATCTATCTGCTGCTTTTCGCCGGTGAGCAATGCAGCAACAAGATGTTGTGCGACGATCGGGTCGCCTTCGACAATAAAAACTCGTCGTCGCAGTTGATCGTCAATGTTGAATTGTGTTGGCATGTGTGCTTTATTCCTAACCCCAAATAGTGAGTGTGATACCTCTCTCATCGCCGTAAAAACACTATCGCTTTGCAACTGATCTCCCTTTCCATGAGATACCAACACGCGCAGGCTGCACAAACTCCCCAAATTAACAAGAAATCAGCTTACCCGATGAGCCTGAGAATATCGTTGTAAAAAGTCACGACAAAAAGAATGCCAATCATCCCAAGCCCTAACATGGCAGCAGCGTTTTGAAATCCAATTGACGGCGGCTTGCCCCTAAACTTTTCATAAAGAAGGTACAAAAACAGTCCACCATCAACAATTGGCAGTGGCAGAAAGTTCAACACTGCAAGGTTGACACTAATAATTGCTAAGAAAAAAAGCAAATAGCTTATGCCTCGATCTGCAATGCGAGAACCAATGTGAATAATCCCAACAGGTCCGCGGAGTTGGTCAACACCGACACTCCTACGAAGCAGTCGATCAATTGTGAGGTAGGTCATGACAACCATATTCACTGTTTCATCTACTCCCATTTGCATTGCAACGAGTGGGTTTCCTCCACTACTACGAACAACATACAGCGGTTCAAACAAAGCAGGAACCAATGGCGTTGTCCAGCCCAGATTTCTTATGTCGTCATACTGCAAAGTTGTTAGCCGTAGGTCTAGGGAAACAGGAGGTGAATCTAAAATTGGTGAATGAAACACAATATTCAACTCACCGCTCGAAGCATCAATCAACTTCCTAAACGAATACCAACTTCGAACTGCATTGCCATTCAGCGAGACGAGCGTAGATCCGCCAAGAACTTGTTTACCAGCAATCACAGTTTGGTTTTCCTTACCATGTACAATGACCTGTTGCACTGGCTGTGCAACAATGGGTAGGTCCCACGCATCAGTAAGAAGCACGCCAAGTTTTCCCGAAACGACCTTCGCTTGAATATCTATAACTTCATTGTTTCTTAAAATTTTCAGAGGCATCGTGTCGCTTGTGAATTTTGACAAAATATCGCGGAGTTGCCCCTGCCGTGGATATTCGAGAAAATCCGCCCCGATGACGACATCTCCATCTTGTAATAATCCTTGGTTCGGACTTTCTTTTACGACCGATTTGATGAGTGGCAGCGGACACAATCCCAACAATCCCCGTTCTGTAGGAGCCACATAAGTAGTAGCAGGAACAAACTGTTCAAAAGAAGGCGTTGGAGTTATTTTAATTTCATCCACAGTGTTGCTGCTATTCCAGCGCGTGATCAAAGTTTCGCCGCCGCTTTGCTGAATGGCACTATCAAGTTCCGACCAAGTAGAAACTTCCTTCCCATCTATGTCTACAAGTTGTGAACCACCAGTAAGATCTTTTAGGATTGGATAGGCTGCAGCAAGATAAGAAACAACTTCTTTACCAGTTTCACCCTCAGGAATAGTTAAAGATGACGCAGGATATAAACCTAGTTCAAGCAACCCCTCTTGAGAAACGCTGCGAGGTGTCATTGTAAATGAAAGTGTTTGGTCTACTCCGGCTCGTTGCACTTCAAGAACAACTGAATCTCCGGGCTTAGACATCGCGCCAGCAATTTGAATGTCCGTAAAAGTAGCAGCAGGCTTCCCATTAATTGCCACGACCTTATCACCAGAAAGTAAATGTGTACCGTCGCTTGCAACAGCTTCTGATGCGGGAGTATTTGGAATCACTTGACCAATCACAGGCGCTTCAAACCGAACCCCAACTTGAAAACATCCAACAAAAAGCACTGCTGCAAGCAAAAGATTCATCACCACGCCTGCTGAAACAACAACCATGCGCTTTCCAATCGGACACATGTTATAACTTCGAGGATCCTGAGAAACTTCTTCTGGTTTTCCGTCTTCTTGCCCGAGCATACTGACAAAGCCGCCGATTGGTAAAAGTCGCAATGAATATTCGGTCTCACTCAATCCATGTTCTTTGAGTTCACCATCACTCATTGCAGATGCGTCTTTACCATACTTCTTAACAATTTTCGATGTAGAAGATCCGAAAGTGATACCAACACCACTTCGCCATGAAAACACAACAGGACCCATTCCAACTGCAAATGCGTTCGTTCTTATGCCAGACCATTTGGCTGCAATAAAATGACCAAGTTCGTGCAAGCCAATGAGCATGCCAAAACCGAGGACAATTAAGATGATGTTCCATAAAGAAGTAATGCTCATGCGAATTCTTTCCCTGCTTCCGAAGCAATCAATTCCATTGCAACGGTGCGTGCCTCACGATCTGCGGCCGTAACCGCTTCCAAACTAGATGCTGATGAAACCGCGACGGTTTCCAGCGTTTTTTTAACAATACGTACAATCGACCCAAATGGCAAGGATTGTTTAAGAAACCCTTCCACGGCGACCTCATTGGCAGCACTCATAATAGCGCCCGCAGTGCCACCTCGATCGATGACGTCTTTTGCCAACCCAATTGCAGGAAAACGTTCCGGATCAATGGGCTCAAAATGCAAAGCAGAAAGCGTCTCCCAGTTGCACCCGCCTTGCCCTGCAGGAGACCTGTGCGGATAAGTGAGTGCAAATTGAATTGGCATTTTCATATTCGGAGGCGCAAGTTGAGCGACCATAGAACCATCAATAAACTCAACTAAACCATGCACGAGGGATTCCCTGTGGATGACTGCTTCAATTTGGTTTCCTTGAGCAGCAAAAAGCCAGTGGGCTTCAATAATTTCAAGCGCTTTGTTCATCAGCGATGCAGAATCAACTGTAACTTTTGCTCCCATCTCCCACGTTGGATGCGAAAGAACTTCTTCTACGGTTGCGTGGTTGATCTCATCCAATGTTCGATCACGAAGCGAGCCGCCGCTTGCAGTGAGGACAATAGAACGAACGCTATCTACATTTTTACCAGATAGACATTGGAAGATTGCGGAATGCTCACTGTCTACTGGCAAAATTTTTACGCCAGCAATTTGTGCTTCGCGCATCACAATCTGCCCTGCTGCGACAAGCGCCTCTTTGTTTGCGAGTGCTATGTCACAACCCATTTGAATTGCAGTGAGAACAGGCACAACACCTGCAAAGCCAACAATTGAAGCGATCACCATGTCACCTTTTCGGGCATGATTTTTCAAAAGTTCAACTGCCGCATTTATACCATTGTAGGAATGCGCAACGTGTACGCTGTCACCTGAAACAAGTGCAGTGGCCTGAACCGACAACGCGTCTGCTTGCTGCGCAAGCAAAGCCGCGTTATTTCCTGCGGCAATCCCCACAACTTTCCAAGCATCCACACCATCGAGGATTTGTAATTGCTCAATAACTTCAATCGCACTTGTGCCAATTGAACCTGTTGAACCTAGGATAAAAATCCGCTTTGTCACTCTCGGTCACCTCGACTTGTTGCTGTTTCTTCGCTAGACACTTTTCGTCTTGAAGAACCATAGAGTGTCCTTCTCGCGGGCTTCTTGGTTTCTACTTTAGTTTCTGGCTTTTGCTTTACTGCTTTTGTTACAGTTTTCTTTTTGGTTCTTCTGCGTGAGACTTTTTTCTTCTTGCTTGGTGTTTTAATCTCAGTTTCTTTTACCGCATCAACTTTTTTCTGTCTTCGCCTACTTGTTTTCTTTTTCTTTTTAGGCGTCTCATCATCTGGCTTCTCGTTTTCTCGATCACCTTGTTTCTTTTTAGTTTGACGGCGCGAGTGAGACTTCTTCTTTTCTTGGGTATCTTCTTGAGTTGTTGTATCAGCACCGCTTTCACTAGCCACATTTTCTTGTTGCGGCTTCCTTCCCCTCCGTCGCCTTCCGCCTCGTCTTCTTCTTTTCTTAGTTGTTTTTGCAGAATCTTCGTCCGAGTCGCCTGCAAAAAGTGTTTCAATGTTTGCCACAATCGCAGTTGTCAGTTTCGACATGTGATTGCCAACTGCAATCTCAGCCTCTTTACATCGATCTATGACTTCCTTGCTTGACTTCCCAATCTTGCGAGCAAGTTCATACACCCGAATTGCGCTTTGGGCTGGTGTCTCTTTTTGCTTCTTCTTTACTTTCTTTATTGGCTTGTCTAACTTCGCTACTTCTGCATCGAGATTAGAATCATCTGCAATAGTAGAAGCATCAGCAAGAGGCATTTTGTTTCGCCTTCGTCGGCCACGCTTAGGTTTAGCCTCCTCTTTGGGGATTCCACTTTGTTTATTTGCAAGTAACTCCCTGATTGTTGGAGGAACAGGCGCGGGCAGTGTAGTGATGTCAATGTCAGCGCCGCGTTTATCATAGGCAAAGTAAGCGACTTGATCAGTTGCAATTGTTTCACTAATTCGTACAACAATACGTTTCCCTGTCGCCTGTTCATATTTCGCGAGTTCACTTCGTTTATTCGAAAGCAAGGATGAGCCAACACTCGCAGAACATGCGAGTTCCACTCGGTGAATTCGTTCATCTCGAAGTATCCAACCAGCATGGCGTGTCGCATCCGAGGCCACTTCTTCAGGTGTTTTGACGAGCCCTAAACCTGCACAGTGTCTGCATTCGCTGTAATGACTGTCTAGCACACTCGGGCGAATTCGCTGGCGAGTCATCTCCATCAAACCAAAACGGCTAATTGGAAGTACTGAAGCGCGAGCTCGGTCACGTTCTAAGTTTTTCTCAAAACGAGCCTCTACTTTTTTCCGATTTGATACTTTTCCCATATCAATCAAATCATTAATTACTAAACCCCCGAGATCACGCAGCCGGAGTTGTCGACAAATTTCATCTGCAGCTTCCATGTTCGTATTAATGGCATTTGTTTCACTATTTTTTGCACTCCGACTCTTACCGGAGTTCACATCGATAGCAACGAGTGCTTCAGTTTGATCAATAACTAACCTTCCTCCACTTGGTAAATGCACTTCGCGGTTATGAATTTCTTCTATTTGCCGTTCAAGATCAAAAGCGTGAAAGACTGGAGATGGATCATTGTATTTAATGACCTTTCGAGCAGATCGAGGTGTTGCAACTCGCAGAAACGATTCAATTCGATCATAGGCATTTTCCGAGTCAACAATGATGGCATCAATTGAGGGTCGAAGGACATCCCGAATTGTTCGTACGACTAAATCTGACTCGTTATACAACTGGCATGGCGCTGCAATGGTGGATATTCTATTTTCAATCATTTTCCAGAGCCGAACGAGATAGGCAATATCTCTTTTCACTTCAGAGATTTTTTTGCCTTTACCAGCTGTCCGTAAAATAAATCCAAAACCGTCTGGCAATTGAATAGAATCTAATACCTTTCGCATTTCTTTCCGCTCATCTAGATCTTCAATTTTCCGAGAAACTCCAACTTTATCCATGTAAGGCATGATGACTGAAAGTCGCCCTGGAATTGACAAGTAACTTGTGAGCGTTGGGCCCTTTGTCCCAATTCCCTCTTTCATCACTTGCACGAGTATTTCGTCGCCCCTCTTTAAACACTTTTGAATAGGTGGTCTTGCGTGCTTCGCAACTTTTTTCCCTACACGTTCACTCGTTTCACCTCCGGGAAAATATTTCGGATGGAGGTCAGTTACATGCAGAAATCCACTTTGGGCGCCGCCATAATCAACAAACACTGCTTGAATCGATGATTCAACATTCGTCACTCGCCCCTTGTAAATATTTCCTACTGATGTTGCTGTCTTTATGCGTTCTGTGTACAACTCTTCGAGCCGCCCATTTTCACAAATCGCGATCCGTGTTGCGATTCCCGGATCGTCATTCACAATCATTATTTCACTAATTTTTTGAGACTTGTTTGTCTTACTATCTTGCGTCACTGCCTTTTTCTTTTCCGCCATCAATGGCGTTTCCGAACATGTCTAGGTAGACATTTATCATAGACCTTGCAAGGTATTTGCAATGGGTCTTCTGTGCGAGCAGGTTTCGCGTTGGTACTGAGAGACTTCAATGTCTTTACTCAGAAGTTCGGTTCGATTTGCAGGCCGCACGTTGCGATCCCTGCAGAATCTATGGTTCGTTTTATGCCTCGGCTACCTGCTCAGCGGACCATCCGCCTAGCGCCTGTGGCACCTGTTTCTGTAATTCATTTCGAAGAGTCGCGAGGATTCTCCGATCAGAGTCGAGCGAGCCAACTTTTCTGGCCAATCGCTCACAATCTTCTACCTTGACCTTGCGGATCACCTGCTTAATTGCGGGAATCTGCGAGGGCACCAATGAAAGGTGCCGAAGGCCAAGTCCTATCAGGAGCATAGTATAGACGGGATCGCCCGCTATTTCTCCACAGAGGCTGGTTTCGACGTTTCCACGCCGTGCAGCCCGTATTACTGACTTTACAAGTTTGATTACAGCTGGATTTGCCGCGGTATACAAACTTGCCACCTTTTCATTACCTCGGTCTACTGCGACCGTGTATTGAATTAAATCATTCGTTCCAATTGAGAAAAAATCGACTTCCTTGGTGAACGTAGCCGCCATGAGGGCCGCACTTGGAACTTCAACCATCATTCCAACCTTGAGATCATGATCAAATGCAATTCCATCGTCGTCACACTCTTCCATTACATCACGAAGAATCAACTTCGCTTGACGAAGTTCGTTCATGCAAGTGATGAGTGGAAACATGACTTGCAATGGACCAACTGCAGAGGCTCGTAAAATTGCTCGCAATTGTCTTCGAAACAAATCCTGATGTTGTAAGCAATACCGAATCGACCGCAAACCAAGAAACGGATTCCGTTCAGGTTCCATTTCTTGCGCTTGTGTATATTTGTCTGCACCAAGATCGAGCGTTCGAAGAGTTAATTTTCTCCCCTCAAGATGACCGATAGCCATTGCGTATTCTTCAAACAATTGATCTTCCGTTGGAGGCTTACTGCTTGTTAAAAACTGAAACTCCGTTCTATACAATCCTACGCCTTCACCACCTCTTGCAATCACTTGCTTAATTTCATGGGCAAATTCAATATTTCCGAGCAAATGAACTTTTTCGCCATCCAACGTGATAGACGTTTCGCCCACCAATTCCCCAGTAGATTGCTTGTACGCTTCGAGCATTTCGATGTTGCGTCGCATTTGCTCAATCGTTGATTCATCTGGTGAGATCATCACCGTTCCAGTTTTGCCGTCAATGATAAGCATGTCGCCATCGCTGACTTCTTCTGCTACAGATTTGCAACCAACTACAACTGGAACACCAAGCGCTGCTGCGACGATTGAACTGTGATCTGTTCGGCCACCAAGGTCTGTCGCGATGCCTAAGACTTTTTCACTTTGGAACGATACAATTTCTGCTGGGGTAACTTGGTGACAGATCACAATTACTGGATCATCAACACTTGCGAGCCGATCCATGGACCCACCTGAAATTTCATCCATCAACCGACGTTCTAGGTCGAAGACATCATTTGCTTTCTCACGAAAAACTTTTGCGTCCATCGAACGGAACTGATCAGCTAAATCACCGAACGCTTCAACAACAGCAAACGCGGCGTTTACACCTTCTGTTTCAATTCGCTTTCGAATTGGATCCATTAAAGATCCGTCACTGAGCAACCCTAAATGAAATTCAAATATCTTTGCAGGCTCAGTCCCAAGCGTTGCTGCGATACTATCTCGATCCACCGTGACAGCACGGATAGCAGCAAGAACAGCGTTGTCATAACGAGCCAACTCAGTTGGTATCTCATCAGGTCCAAGAATGAGAAATGGCACTCTGTGGAGAGATTTTTCAAGCACCATTGCACGTCCGATGACGACGCCGGGACTAACAGGAATGCCTTGTAGAAGTTTCATAATTCACCCCTCAGTTGATCAATTGTCAATCTGGGGACCTTATTATAACCGCTGGTCCTTCGTACCATTCCAAAGCGACGTAAAGACGTGCTGAATATCTGCTCCAATGACGAGTAAAGCGGGCAGTAGCAAGAGGATAAGCACAGTCGCGCTCATCAAACCAAAGGAAATTGCCAAAGCCATCGGAATCAAAAATTTCGCTTGCATAGATTGCTCAAGCATCAGCGGAGTCAAGCCTAATACAGTTGTAATAGTCGTAAGAAAAATTGGTCTAAGTCTAGCCCTACCAGCGCTCAAGAGACTGTCACGAAGTGATTCGCCAGCATCTCTCTTTGCATTGTAAAACTCTACGAAAATGAGAGAATCATTCACAACAACCCCGCTGAGAGCCACAAATCCAATCATGCTTAGGAATGAAAGAGAAACACCTGCAAAATAATGACCCCAAATAACGCCAATCATTGCAAACGGGATGCCAAGCATCACAATAAGCGGTTGAAAGTAACTTCCAAAGAGCCAAGCGAGAATAACGTAAATCATTAAACAAGCAGCTGCAAATCCGACAGGTAAAGATGCAAACGCTTCTGCCTGCTGTTCTTGGCGACCACCCTTTTGGATTTCTACACCTGGGAATGCTTTTTCCCACGCAGCAAATGGCAAAGTAGAACTAACCGATTCGGGACTCACCCCATCGACGACTTCAGCGGTAATAGTCACTGTACGCTTTCGGTTTAAGCGATGAATCGACGTGTACCCGCGCTTCTCTGTGATGTGTGCTACTTCAACGAGTGGAACTGAAACTCCTGCAGGAGTAATAATCCAAAGTTGTTCGAGTGCGCCTACATTTTCTCGTAGTTCTTTTCCGAGTTTCACTCTGATGTCAACTTCTTCATCGCCTTGTGCAAAAACATGCGCATCAATTCCATAGACAGCCCCCCTCACTTGTTGTGCAAGATCGGAAAGTGTTAAACCTGTACTCGCCGCGCCATCTCGTAATTCTAAATGAAGTTCCCGCTGCCCTGCAGATGCGTTGTCGGCAATATCATGAACTGCTGCATAGGTTCGTAATTCACTTTGTATTTGTTCAGAAGCAGCGATCAGTTCTTGCTCGCTGTCTGCGTGTAACTTGATTGTGATATCAGCACCACTTGGTGCACCAGACATCATTTCATATCCAATAGAGTCCGCAAGTTTTGCAACATCACCAATTGATGTGCGAATATTGTCTATCACTTCACTAGCATTTAGCGTCCTTGTCTCAGCAGGCGTTAATTCAATAAACAACTGACCAAGATTGGATGAAAAGCCACCACTGGTTCCCTCTGTTGCCATCTGTACACCAGAGAGTGAACTGATGTGCTGGACTTGCACCTGAGACTTTGTACCTTTCTCAAGATGCTCGATCATTTTGGTGGTTTGAGAGAATGGTGTACCTTCAGGCATTCGCAGATTAATTGCGATTGTCTCAGCATCAGGTATTGTCATGAATTCATATCCAACACGGCCTCCCATCACAAGTCCTACCGAGACAACTAAACTTGCAATTGCAAACGAAAGCGATATATACCGAAAACGAATGACTGCTCGCAAAAGCCAAACATACGCTGGAACAATGCGTTCGAACAAAATTCGATCTCTTGCTTTTTCAAAGCGGCGTATAAAATCACCCGCTCTTGATTTCGCAGCTTCTTCAACTTTTTCTAGACTATGCCCTAAATGCGCTGGAAGTATAAGCAGCGCTTCAAACAAACTCATCGCGAGCGCACATGCAATAACAATTGGTAAGGCGCCTAACAAATCACCCATGTTTCCCTTCACAAAGGTAAGTGGGAGAAAAGCGACAATCGAAGTCAACACCGTTGCAACGACTGGCCACATTACTTGCTTTGCACCATTGACCGCCGCTTCCATCGCGGGGACACCTTGTTCATGTTGTGCCTTGATGTTTTCAGCAACCACAATTGCGTCATCAACAAGCAAGCCAAGTACGAGGATCAGTGCAAACATTGTCAACATGTTCAATGTGATGCCGACCATTGACATAATAAACAGCGTGCCGCCAAGTGCTGTAATCAATCCAATGCCTACCCAAAGTGCGACCCGCCAATTCAAAGCAAGCAAAAGTAAAATGAAAACCAATGCGCCACCATACAGAGCGTTTTCTGTGAGCAAATTCATACGTCCCTCGACGAAACGTGCTAAATCTGTAAACGTAGAAAGAGAAGCGCCTTTTGGTAGTGGATCTGCATCAACACCAAGTTGCCACGCTTTTTGGCGAACAGTACGACCACCTGAAAATGTATCCTTCCAATCTTGATTGTAAGACTCTCCCATTCGTCCTTTTACATACGCACGAACAATTTCAGCCATCTTGACGATATCTTGATCGCCAGATTTTGCAACAAACATGTTCATCGCAGGCTTTCCATTAAAACGCACAGCAATTGGAATATCAACGAGTGTTGTTTGTACGGTTGCGATATCACCAAGCAACAAGGTTTCCCCATCATGTCGTGAACGAATCACTATTTCTTTTAGATCTAGTGAAGATTCTTCGGGCGTATCTGTACGAATGACGATATCACCGCCCTTACTGCGAAGTGTGCCCCCAGGAATTTCTCGCATCCATGAAGAAATGCGCTGCGCCACTTGCGTAATACTGATTCCATGTTCAATCAATGAATCTTGATCGATTTCTACTGTCAGTTCATTGTTAATATCGCCGCCAACAGTGAGCGAACCCATTTCACTAAACGTTCTCAAATCATCTCGAACATCACGGATCGCTTGCTTCATGATTTGCTTGTCAACATCACCCCAAATTTCAATCATGATCACAGGCATCTTAGGTTCAATGCGGGTAACAACTGGTCGTTCAACTTCATCAGGCAAATCTTGGATCGAATCAACTGTGCGACGAACGTCATCAATCGCATCATCAATATTTGCAGTGCCTTCCTTAAATGTGACGGCAATCGAAACTGAACCTTCAACACAAGTCGTTCTCAGTTCGTCGATTTCATCAATATTGATGAGTGCGTTCTCAATACGTTTTGCGATTGATGATTCAATATCTTCAGGAGAAGCCCCAGGGTAGGCCATCGAAATGACGACGCTGTCGAATGTCATGTCGGGAAAAAACTGCCTGCGTAAATTAAAGGCAGCAAAAATACCTGCAAGAATAAACCCAGCCATAAGCAAATTGATTGGAACTGGGTTTCGAACGCCAAACCGTGCGAGGTTCATTTCAATGCTACCTCATTAGCAAGTATTACTCGCACAGCCATTCCATCACGAAGACTACCTCCGGGATCAACAACAATGAGATCACCAGTTGATAACGGGGTTTCAAGTACGGCCCAATCTTGATCAGGAAGACCAAAGTGATTCAATTCGCCAGTAAATGAGTAATCAATAAGTACTGGTAGTGAACGGAGTACTCCTGCTCTTACAATGAGAATTCGATCATCACGCAATGAACGCCGTGGCACGATCCAGCGAGACTCGACGTCGCGAGCATGTTTTACTTCACCTCGTACAAAGAGACCGGGCGGTACACGAGTCGATGCGTTTGCATTTTGTTCAATGTCAACGTACACAACCATCGTTCGTGTTTGCGTATCATCCTCGGGTGCAATACGAGAAATGCGTGCGTCCCAATACCGCCTACCAAACCCAGCAGAACGCAACGACACTTCATCACCTATAGAGATATGTGCACGAGCGTGCGAGGGGAGACGGAGCGGGATTTCTAACATGGCGCTATCTACAACACGCGCAATGCGTTGCCCCGCTTGGACATGTTCACCAATACGCACATCGAGTTCTTGGAGGACGCCATCGATTGGGCTAAGGATGTTACATCTTCGGAGGTTTTGTTTTGCGAGTTCTAGATCAGCTTCTCTTGAAGTGATTGTAGAGAACGCCTGTTCTTCACGTGCGGGAAGTCGATCAGCTGCTTCCTTTGCGTTGATCGCAGCAGCAGTAACGCCGATCGTTCGCTGCTTGGCAGCATCAACTTCACGTTGCTTCGCTGCCCCGCGGGCAAAAGCGTCTTCAATTCGAGCGAGTTCTGCTTCCGCAAGGACTTGATCTTGCATTGCAAGTTCTGCCCTAGTGTTAGCCGCTTCTTGCTCCACCGCTAAAATTGCTTGCTCAGAAACTGAGGACGCTAGAGCTTGCTCAGCACGAATGACTTGTTGGTGATAGTCACTGCTATCGAGGGCAACGATTAAATCACCTTTGTTTACAAAACGTCCAATTCGACTTGTCGCAGGCATTGCATCGACAGTTGACGAAACTCTCGCCGGCACGTCCGCATGTTGCAGTGGATCTGCAGTCCCATATCCGATCGTACGTCTTTCAACTGGAGTAGCAACTGCTTCCATAACAACTACTGCGGGAAGTGAACGCTCTCCCGAGTCAATTTCAAGTTGCGGTTTCGTACTCACAAGCGCGAAAACAATTGCAATAGAGAAGAGTAAAATTACAACAATAATTGCGCTTCGAAAAAGAAATGAAATGAATCGACCTGTAGCCATAATGCTATATTCTATCCGATCTGATACCCTCTACCTATGAATGTGAATGAACAAAATGAAGCGATGACTACTGACGTCGTTCGCCATGTCGCGAAACTTTCAAGGCTTGCGCTGACAGATACCGAAATTGAAAAAACAATAGAAGACCTTTCGAGCATCTTCTCTCATATTGACAAACTCAAAGAGGTCGATACGGCAGGAGTAGAACCCCTCGATCACCCCACTGAACTGCTCAATCGCGATAGAGATGATGAAATTGGAGCAACGTTAAGCCAACAACAAGTGTTAGAGAACGCTCCCGCGGTTCGAGACGTGTACATTGATGTTCCGAAAGTGCTTGGAGAGGGTTCATGAACTCTATCACCGAAATCCGAGATGCAATAAAGAGTGGCGAGACGACCGCGATGCAAATTGCGGATCGCTGCTTTTCTGCAATTTCAAATGAACCATTCAACGCATTTCACGAATGTTGGAAAGACGAAGAACCAAATAGCGCCACCGGATTACTTTCTGGGATTACGGTTGCGATAAAAGATAATATTGTTACAAAAACTGGCACGACGACCTGTGGTTCCAAAATGTTAGAGGGTTACCGAAGCCCTTTCAACGCAACTGTGATTGATAGATTACTCGAGAGTGGAGCAACCCTTGTAGGAAAAACAAACTGCGATGAGTTTGCAATGGGTTCTTCGACTGAACATTGTGCTTGGGGTGCTGTTCAAAATCCTTGGAACAGAGAATGCGTACCAGGAGGATCGTCGGGCGGAAGCGCTGCTGCTGTTGCAGCTGGTCTGTGCAACGTCGCACTTGGTTCTGATACTGGCGGATCAATTCGGCAGCCCGCCGCGCTGTGCGGCATTGTCGGCTACAAACCAACATACGGATTAGTAAGTCGATACGGACTAGTTGCCTTTGCTTCAAGTTTAGACCAAATTGGTGTGTTTTCTCGTTCAGTAAGAGATGCAGCAATTACAACTGAAGTAATCGCAGGCTTTGACCCAAAAGATGCAACATCGGTAGAAAAAAATGCACCGAACTTAGAAGAGACACTTGATGGATCTATTGAAGATGTCAAGATTGGCGTTCCACTTGATTTCCTAAATGACCGAAACGACCCAGAAGTAAACCAAGCGGTTAAGAATGCAATCAATGTCTATGAAAAACTCGGCGCAACTATAGTTGATGTTTCGCTTCCTCTCACAGACGTAGGCATTTCTACTTACTACGTCATTGCACCTGCAGAAGCTTCAAGCAATCTTGCACGGTACGACGGTATTCGCTATGGGCATCGCACATCCAAAACAGGACTAGATTTGTTTGATTTGTACGCCCACTCTCGCGCTGAAGGTTTTGGCGATGAAGTAAAGCGCCGAATAATGCTTGGCACTTACGTGCTCAGTTCCGGTTATTACGATGCGTACTACAACAACGCATTAAAAATTAGACGGTTGATCAGCGAAGAGTACGCCGCTGCATTTGAACAATGCGATGTTATTCTTGGGCCAACAACACCCACGCCTGCATTTAAGATTGGCGCAAAATCTGATCCAGTTTCCATGTATCTCTGCGATGTGTACACAGCGAACACGAACATTGCAGGCATTTGTGGGATTTCAATTCCATGTGGATTTACAAACGAATCAGACAAACCACTTCCAATTGGCATGCACCTGCAAGGACCAGCTTTTTCGGATGCAAAACTGTTGCAGATTGCACATGCTTTTGAACAGGCAACTGATTTCCATACTCAGCATCCAGAGTCACACGTATGATTGGGGTTGATATTGGTGGGACAAATTTGCTCGTTGGACGCATTGAAAATGAGAAAGTTATTGAGCGTGCGCATGCGCAAATAGTAAATTGTAATTTTGAAACAGTGGTGGACCAAACTTGCGACCTCATCAGAAAAGTAGCGGGGTCGAACGTCGAACATGTTGGAATTGCAGTTGCCGGTGGCGTTGATTGTCGCACTGGGGTTGTACTTCGGGCACAAAATCTCAACTGGGACAATGTTTCACTTGGCGCTAGAATTACTGACAACCTTGGGTGTAATGTCGTGATTGAAAATGATGTGACGGCTGCTGCATGGGGCGAGTTTTGTTTCGGTGCTGGCAAAAACGTCGATTCGATGTTTGCCGTGTGGGTGGGCACTGGGATAGGCGGCGGACTTATTCTTGATGGCAAGATCTGGAGAGGACCACTTGGAACAGCGGGCGAGTTTGGAATGGGGATCAGTTCGCCAGAAAATGAAGCAGAACCTTTTCGACACCTTGAAGCGATCGCAAGCCGAAGTGGCATGCAACGCGTGCTTTCTATGCCAAACCTGACTACGAAAGACATCGTTTCTGGCTTTCAGCATGATCCAAATATTACTGCTGCAGTAGCTAAAAGTGCGAGAAGAATTGGTACTGCTATTGCAAATGTTGTCACCCTGCTTTCTCTTGATTGTGTTGTTCTAGGCGGGGGCTTGATTGAATCTCTAGGCGTTCCATATATAGATGCCATTCGTAACCAATGTTTAAAGGACGTGTTTCCAGATCACTGCAAACAATGCGAACTGCGAACCACAATCCTCGGTCCCGACGCGGGCCTCCTCGGCGCTGCTGCCCTCGCAAAATAAACTCACCCCCGGAATTAAACTCACCCCCGGTGAGTTTATTAGACCGCGGGTGAATTAATCGCATTATTTGCGTTATTTTTCTCGGAGCACTGTTTGCGATTATTTCACCCGGGGTCAGTTCTTTGGAATAAACTCACCGGGGGTGAGTTTATTTCTCTGCTTGAGATGTATCAATTGCGCAATTGTTGCAAAGAACCCGCGAAAAAAGAAAGAGCTCCTGCCGGCCAGGAGCCCTATACTTTTGGAAAATTGAAGTAACTAAAGTAACGGGATGTGGAAGCATTTATCCGTTACACAACCTCTTTCTCAGGTCAGTTACTTCCCTTAACATTTTCACGGAGACAACACATCTCCGCTCCTAACAGTGTCGAATTCGACACAACATGACCGTCCCTTGACACGCCTTCGAATTCGACACTCACGGTACGTATAAGAATTGCAAATACCGTGAGTGAACTGTCCAATACTGGTGCCGAAACACCTGCGTGGTAAAAACCGACGGACGGAACATTTGTACTTTGCATTACATTTGAGGGACTGTCAAGTAAAATAGTTCCATTTTTCTTCTCTTTTTATCGATATTCTTTCGTGTATTCTGTAAAACGACGTTTTTATCCATTTAAGGCTGCCAAAAACAAATCGATATCATCGCTTTTCGAATACAACTGCCCCGATAACCGGACAACTGGCGTACCTTGCCAAAGCATAAGCGGTACTTCTACTCGAGAGCAATGGTACATTCGCGCCTGAAAAGCACTCAATTCTTGCTCATCAAATCGATAGTGTGCTGGCAATTGCACCGATGCCATTGCGCCTATCATCGAGCCATCTAGCGGGCTCATTGATACAACACCCCACAAATCAACCAAGCGTTTCTGCATCTCCGTTGCGATCCGATGATTGTGTGACCGAATCTTCTGCCAACCAATTGTACTTCCCCATTCAACTGCAATTGCAGCGCCTAGAATCGAAGTGATATCTCGCGTTCCTTGCCAATCAAATTCATTGGTAAATCCTTGCTCATAAAAATGACTGACAGTCATTGGATGTGTGCTATTGAGGTACTGGCTATTGACCCAGAGAAACCCAGCTCCGGGCGGTCCACACACCCATTTATGCAAATTCCCAACATACCAATCTGGAGAAAGTGCATTTATTGATAGATCAAGCATTCCCGGCGCATGCGCCCCATCGACAAGCACTGCAACTCCTCGCTCCCTACATGCGGAAATAATCTTTGCTACAGGAAACACAATTCCAGTTACAGACGCCACGTGATCGATTACAAGCAAAGTAGTTTGACTTGAAAAACCATCCAAAATGCGAGAAACTATTTCATCGTTTGTTGCTATTGGAGTTGGAATATCGATCTCGCGATAAGTACAACTGTTTTTTTCAACATACGATCGAAGCAATTGCCTTACTCCGTTATACACGTGACTCGTTGAGACGATCTCAGACCCTTTTGACAGCGATAGAGATTGTAAAACACACCCAATTCCAGTTGTAGCATTTTCCACAAACCCTAGTTGTTCATCAGAGCAGTCTAAAAAACGTGATATTGTCCTTCTTGCAACTGAAACCCGCTCCTTGCCCTCACGATCGAGAAATTGTATTGGAGAGCGCTCGAATTCACGCTTGAAGGCAACCTGCGCCTCAAAAACCTCTACAGGGCGAGCACCAAAACTCCCGTGGTTGAGATAGGTAATTTCTGGATCTAGCATCCACTTTACTTTTTCAAAGTTTTCAACTGACACCATAGTGTCAGTACCTTAACACTTTTCTCAACTATATTTGACATTATGGATATATTAGCCTAACATTTCCCGTACACTGTAGCCGATATGTTTGTAGACATGATAGAAAAGGAACCTCAGCGCATGCATGAACAAGAAGCCCCACTCATTCAACTAGGACCCAACTCGACGTATGGAATCGCCTATTATGGCCATATATCACAGAAAAACAATAAAAAACAAGCTCGCTTCATCGCCTTAGTTGGCGGGAATTCTCATGATCAGCGACCTAAAAATTATCAGGCAAAGCCAAGAACCTTTTTGGATCGTTTGTTAGGTATAGATCGTATTCAGTTTACCCCAGCAGCAGCCGCATCTAATACGTGGGACTTTTCCCAAAAAGTGAAAGCGAAGATCCCACGCCTTGAATCCCCAATTCAAATGATCTCGATGTATCTCAAAAATATGTCTAATTTAGGTGCAAGTTACGCAACACAATTACCCCTCTTCACAAGAAATAAAAATAAACAGGAGCAATCTTATGAACTTGACGCCCAAACAACTCGAAGTTCTCGAATTGATCAAAGAGAACCGAAACGAACACGGGTATTCCCCCACAATGAAGGAATTATCATTGAGACTCGGCGTGAGCAAAGTCACCGTCTTCGAGCGAGTCGAAGCACTCATTCGCAAAGGCGCGCTTCATCGAGAACCAAACAAGGCTCGCTCTTTATCAATTGCTGAAGGAGTAGATCTCCCAAACTCAGGTGCGGTGCGTTTTCCATTGGTGGGACGCATTGCAGCTGGGATGCCAATTGAACATTGTCAAGATAACGACGCACTTGACCTTGAACAAATGTTTGGCCCACGGGTTGGTCAAAAGAATGAAACTTTTGCCCTGCGAGTCACAGGCGAATCAATGAAAGACGAGGGCATCCTTGACGGCGATTACGTCCTTGTGCAACAACAATCACATGCAAAAAATGGAGATCGAGTAGTTGCACTTTTGCCAGATGGCGAAACAACGCTGAAAACGTTTTACAGAGAAAACGACGGCCGAGTCAGATTGCAACCAGCAAATCCAGATTTCCCTCCTATCATCGTTGACGATTGCCAAGTCCAAGGCGTGATTACAGGTGTACTCCGCAGTTACTCCTAACGAATCTTTTGTACGCAGCTTTTGCTTCAACAATGACTGCACTTGGCTCAAGTGCAAGTTGTACCCAGCCTTCTTCTAACACTCGCAGGCATCCTGCAGAGACACTGTCCCCTATTCGCCCAGGAAGAACAAATGCCTGCCTCCCATGTTCTTCGACTGCAATTCTCGCGGTAATCAAAGCGCCACTTCTATTTGCCGCTTCTATAACTAGGACAGTTGAAGAAAGACCTGCGACGATTCTATTCCGTCTTGGAAAGTTACTTGGCTTTGGGGCACAATCACAAGGAAATTCGCTGATCACTACCCCGCCTTTTTCTACAATTTGATCAAAAAGGCGAGCATGTTCTGGTGGATACGGCATTCGTAAACCTGAGCCAAGTACCACAACATTCTTGCCCTCTTCTCGAAGCGCCGCGCGATGCGCAACCCCATCAATACCGCGCGCTCCTCCCGAAAAAGTAGTTAATCCCGCTCTAGCGATTTCTTTTGTGAAAAGCGCTGCTTGATTGATTCCATATTCACTACACCGCCTAGACCCAACAATACCGACTCCTATACTTGCAAGTTGTGTAACATCTCCTCGACACCACAAAATAGCAGGACATGCTGGAAGTGGATGTAACAGTGGAGGAAAATCGAGATCAACAGCAGTAAGTAACTTCGCATTTGCCCCTTGCGCAGACATGCGCAAGGCACTTGTGTTGATCATCGCCATTCGTTTTCGCAGCAAACTTCCTGCACCACTTGGCAGCAGAGCGTCAAGGTCGTGTTCGAGCACGGCATTGCCGACTTCGATAAGAGAGCCCGCTCCAACCACAAGTGTTCCAAGGGTGAGACCACCAAGCCCGTCAACTGCAAGGAGAGATAGTGTTTCGTTTGATAATTCTTGTAATTCCAATGTCATGTTGGGAACCATAAACGCATTTTGAGCAAATTCTCAAAAACACGCCTTATTTCTGAACGCCGCCAAAAGGCTTGCGTTCAATCGTCTCGACGAGGTCCCTGCACCAATCCAACAAAAACGATAAATCCGCCAAAGCCAGCGACCCAAAGACGACGGTCATCAGCTGTGACGTCTTCTAAAATGGAGGGTAGCTTCGGTGATTGGACAACGACAGGCTGTTGCGCTGTTCGTCTTTGCAACCATTCCAAGGGCGTTTTCGCAGCGTCTGGGTCAAACACGACATACTCACCATTGATCGCTCCGCTTGTTTGCATTCGAACAATTCTCGCCATAAGTTCTGGATCGCGATGAGTGAGTGCATTAAAAAATGATTGATACTCTTCAATTCGTTTCGCACTATGGTCGTATTCATTTTGGATGGTTTGCAATCGTTCCTGCAAACTGACGAGTTCTTGTTTTGCGGGAAGAACGATTGCTGCCCATAGCAATGCAGAGCCTGCAAAAAGATACAGCCAACCTGAATCAAAATGGAAAATACGTCTCACGTATTCTTTCTTATCGGCAAATACGACGTAGAAGGGACAAACCGAGTATAATTCCCAACCCCTATTGCGGGGTAGAGCAGTCTGGTAGCTCGTCAGGCTCATAACCTGAAGGTCGCAGGTTCGAATCCTGTCCCCGCTATTAAATAAGACCCCCTTCTGGGGGTCTTATTTAATAGCGGGGATAGGATTGGGTTCTGCGACGCAGACTGCGAAGCAGGATGCAAGTCGCAGGTTTGAC